>WLWD01005998.1_pt1 | contig 66030 bp, 46 predicted proteins | sample 6712731 | NCBI WGS metagenome assembly WLWD01 (sample SAMN12718690, study PRJNA576275) | sponge metagenome | isolation source: marine sponge | host: Mycale hentscheli | place: New Zealand: South Island, Marlborough, Capsize Point | collected 2014-11-01
GTAGTGATGGGGGTTCATATGTGACCAGTGACTAGAGGTAGTGATGAGGTTCTCATGTAACCAGTGACTAGAGGTAGTGATGAGGTTCTCATGTGACCAGTGACTAGAGGTAGTGATGAGGTTCTCATGTGACCAGTGACTAGAGGTAGTGATGAGGTTCTCATGTGACCAGTGGCTTCATTCATAGAGACTGTGTGTGACACTAAGAGATTCGCATTGCATTTTTTTTGCATTGTGTGTGTGTATGTGTGTTTTGGGAGTGGGCGTATATGTGGGGTAGAAGGGAGGACATAGAAGGGTGTTGTCCTGTTACTTCAATTGCCCCATGAATATCATTATAGTAATTACTATTGCTATGAATATCATTATAGGTTCTGGTACACATGTAGTGTTTGTGACCCTTGATGTTTTTAATGCCCACCCTATATAAGGATATTTTGGTGTAGTGTGTATGTTTGTGTGTGTGTGTGTGTGTGTAGGTGGGTTGGTAGGTGGGTGAGTGTGAGTTTGCACAAATACATTTTAGTAATAGATATAACATTTTGGGTAAGGGATTTGTGTATGTGTGAGTAAATGAAATAAAGTGAAGGGAAGTACAAAGCTGAGTGTGTGTATGTGTGTGATGATATTTCAGTGTGTAGGAGGAGAGTGTGTTTGTGTGTGATGATGTTTCAGTGTGTAGGAGGAGAGTGTGTAAGTGTGTGATGATATTTCAGTGTGTACGAGGAGAGTGTGTTTGTGTGTGATGATGTTTCAGTGTGTAGGAGGAGAGTGTGTATGTGTGTGATGATATTTCAGTGAGTAGGAGGAGAGTGTGTATGTGTGTGATGATATTTCAGTGTGTAGGAGGAGAGTGTGTGTGTGTGTGGTGATATTTCAGTGTGTAGGAGGAGAGTGTATGTGTTGATGATATTTCAGTGTGTAGGAGGAGAGTGTGTATGTGTGTGATGATGTTTCAGTGTGTAGGAGGAGAGTGTGTATGTGTGTGATGATATTTCAGTGTGTAGGAGGAGAGTGTGTATGTGTGCGATGATATTTCAGTGTGTAGGAGTAGAGTGTGTATGTGTGTGATGATATTTCAGTGAGTAGGAGGAGAGTGTGTATGTGTGTGATGATATTTCAGTGTGTAGGAGGAGAGTGTGTATGTGTGTGATGATATTTCAGTGTGTAGGATTAGAGTGTGTATGTGTGTGATATATTTCAGTGTGTAGGAGGAGAGTGTGTATGTGTGTGATGATATTTCAGTGTGTAGGAGGAGAGTGTGTATGTGTGTGATGATATTTCAGTGTGTAGGCGGAGAGTGTTGTAATGTTGTTGTGATGATATTCACATGTGTAGGAGTAAGTGTGTACATGTGTGTGATGATGTTCAGTGTGTTAAGGGAGTAGAGTGTGTCTGTGTGTGATGAATATTTCAGTGTGTATGGGAGAGTGTGCATGTGTGTGATGATATTTCAGTAGTAGGAGGAGAGTGTGTATGTGTGTATTATGTTTCAGTGTTGTAGAGTAGATTGTGTATGTGTGTGATTGAATATTTCATGAGTAGGAGGAGAGTGTGTATGTGTGTGATGATATTTCAGTGAGTAGGAGGAGAGTGTGTATGTGTGTGATGATATTTCAGTGTGTAGGAGTAGAGTGTGTATGTGTGTGATGATATTTCAGTATGTAGGAGGAGAGTGTGTATGTGTGTGATGATATTTCAGTGTGTAGGAGGAGCGTGTGTATGTGTGTGATGATATTTCAGTGAGTAGGAGGAGAGTGTGTATGTGTGTGATGGTGTTTCAGTGTGTAGGAGTAGAGTGTGTATGTGTGTGATGATATTTCAGTGAGTAGGAGGAGAGTGTGTATGTGTGTGATGATATTTCAGTGAGTAGGAGGAGAGTGTGTATGTGTGTGATGATATTTCAGTGTGTAGGAGGAGAGTGTGTATGTGTGTGATGATGTTTCAGTGTGTAGGAGTAGAGTGTGTATGTGTGTGATGATATTTCAGTGAGTAGGAGGAGAATGTGTATGTGTGTGATGATATTTCAGTGTGTAGGAGGAGAGTGTGTATGTGTGTGATGGTGTTTCAGTGTGTAGGAGGAGAGTGTGTATGTTTGTGATGATATTTCAGTGTGTAGGAGGAGAGTGTGTATGTGTGTGATGATATTTCAGTGTGTAGGAGTAGAGTGTGTATGTGTGTGATGATATTTCAGTGTGTAGGAGGAGAGTGTGTATGTGTGTGATGATGTTTCAGTGTATAGGAGTAGAGTGTGTATGTGTGATGATATTTCAGTGTGTAGGAGGAGAGTGTGTATGTGTGTGATGATGTTTCAGTGTGTAGGAGGAGAGTGTGTATGTGTGTGATGGTGTTTCAATGTGTATGAGGAAAGTGTGTATGTGTGTGATGATATTTCAGTGTGTAGGAGGAGAGTGTGTATGTGTGTGATGATATTTCAGTGAGTAGGAGGAGAGTGTGTATGTGTGTGATGATGTTTCAGTGTGTAGGAGGAGAGTGTGTATGTGTGTGATGATGTTTCAGTGTGTAGGAGGAGAGTGTGTATGTGTGTGATGATGTTTCAGTGTGTAGGAGGAGAGTGTGTATGTGTGTGATGATATTTCAGTGAGTAGGAGGAGAGTGTGTATGTGTGTGATGATATTTCAGTGTGTAGGAGGAGAGTGTGTATGTGTGTGATGATATTTCAGTGTGTAGGAGGAGAGTGTATGTGTGTGATGATATTTCAGTATGTAGGAGGAGAGTGTGTATGTGTTTGATGATGTTTCAGTGTGTAGGAGGAGAGTGTGTATGTGTGTGATGGTGTTTCAATGTGTATGAGGAGAGTGTGTATGTGTGTGATGATATTTCAGTGTGTAGGAGGAGAGTGTGTATGTGTGTGATGATATTTCAGGTGTTTAGGAGGAGAGTGTGTATGGTGTGTGATGATATTTCATTCAGTGTGTAGGAGGAGAGTGTGTATGTGTGTGATGATGTTCAGTGTGTAGGGGAGAGTGTGTATGTGTGTTGATGATGTTTTCCAGTGTGTAGGAGGAGATTGTTGTGTGTGATGAGGTTTTTCAGTGTGTAGGATTAGAGTGTGTGTATGTGTGTGATGATATTTCGTGTAGGAGGAGAGTGTGTATGTGTGTGATGATATTTCAGTGTATAGGAGGAGTGTGTGTATGTGTGTGATGATATTTCAGTGAGTAGGAGGAGAGTGTGTATGTGTGTGATGATATTTCAGTGTGTAGGAGGAGAGTGTGTATGTGTGTGATGATGTTTCAGTGTGTAGGAGGAGAGTGTGTATGTGTGTGATGGTGTTTCAATGTGTATGAGGAGAGTGTGTATGTGTGTGATGATATTTCAGTGTGTAGGAGGAGAGTGTGTATGTGTGTGATGATATTTCAGTGTGTAGGAGGAGAGTGTGTATGTGTGTGATGATGTTTCAGTGTGAGGAGTAGAGGTGTGTATGGTGTGATGATATTTCAGTGAGTAGGATGAAGTGTTGTATGTGGTGTATGGATATTTCAGTGTTAGGAGGAGCGTGTGGTATGTGTGTGATGATATTTCAGTGTGTAGGAGGAGAGTGTGTATGTGTGTGATGATATTTCAGTGTGTAGGAGGAGAGTGTGTATGTGTGTGATGATATTTCAGTGTGTAGGAGGAGAGTGTGTGTGTGTGTGATGATATTTCAGTGTGTAGGAGGAGAGTGTGTATGTGTGTGATGATATTTCAGTGTGTAGGAGGAGAGTGTGTATGTGTGTGATGATATTTCAGTGTGTAGGAGGAGAGTGTGTATGTGTGTGATGATATTTCAGTGTGTAGGAGGAGGGTGTGTATGTGTGTGATGATATTTCAGTGTGTAGGAGGAGAGTGTGTATGTGTGTGATGATATTTCAGTGTGTAGGAGGAGAGTGTATGTGTGTGATGATATTTCAGTGAGTAGGAGGAGAGTGTGTATGTGTGTGATGATATTTCAGTGTGTAGGAGGAGAGTGTATATGTGTGTGATGATGTTTCAGTGAGTAGGAGGAGAGTGTGTATGTGTGTGATGATATTTCAGTGTGTAGGAGGAGAGTGTGTATGTGTGTGATGATATTTCAGTGTGTAGGAGGAGAGTGTGTATGTGTGTGATGATATTTCAGTGTGTAGGAGGAGAGTGTGTATGTGTGTGATGATGTTTCAGTGTGTAGGAGGAGAGTGTGTATGTGTGTGATGATATTTCAGTGTATAGGAGGAGAGTGTGTATGTGTGTGATGATGTTTCAGTGTGTAGGAGGAGAGTGTGTATGTGTGTGATGATGTTTCAGTGTGTAGGAGTAGAGTGTGTATGTGTGTGACGATATTTCAGTGAGTAGGAGGAGAGTGTGTATGTGTGTGATGATATTTCAGTGAGTAGGAGGAGAGTGTGTATGTGTGTGATGATATTTCAGTGTGTAGGAGTAGAGTGTGTATGTGTGTGATGATATTTCAGTATGTAGGAGGAGAGTGTGTATGTGTGTGATGATATTTCAGTGTGTAGGAGGAGCGTGTGTATGTGTGTGATGATATTTCAGTGAGTAGGAGGAGAGTGTGTATGTGTGTGATGGTGTTTCAGTGTGTAGGAGTAGAGTGTGTATGTGTGTGATGATATTTCAGTGAGTAGGAGGAGAGTGTGTATGTGTGTGATGATATTTCAGTGAGTAGGAGGAGAGTGTGTATGTGTGTGATGATATTTCAGTGTGTAGGAGGAGAGTGTGTATGTGTGTGATGATATTTCAGTGTGTAGGAGGAGAGTGTGTATGTGTGTGATGATGTTTCAGTGTGTAGGAGGAGAGTGTGTATGTGTGTGAGGATGTTTCAGTGTGTAGGAGTAGAGTGTGTATGTGTGTGATGATATTTCAGTGAGTAGGAGGAGAGTGTGTATGTGTGTGATGATATTTCAGTGAGTAGGAGGAGAGTGTGTATGTGTGTGATGATATTTCAGTGTGTAGGAGTAGAGTGTGTATGTGTGTGATGATATTTCAGTATGTAGGAGGAGAGTGTGTATGTGTGTGATGATATTTCAGTGTGTAGGAGGAGCGTGTGTATGTGTGTGATGATATTTCAGTGAGTAGGAGGAGAGTGTGTATGTGTGTGATGATGTTTCAGTGTGTAGGAGTAGAGTGTGTATGTGTGTGATGATATTTCAGTGAGTAGGAGGAGAGTGTGTATGTGTGTGATGATATTTCAGTGTGTAGGAGGAGAGTGTGTATGTGTGTGATGATGTTTCAGTGTGTAGGAGGAGAGTGTGTATGTGTGTGATGATGTTTCAGTGTGTAGGAGGAGTGTGTATGTGTGTGATGATATTTCAGTGTGTAGGAGGAGAGTGTGTATGTGTGTGATGATATTTCAGTGTGTAGGAGGAGAGTGTGTATGTGTGTGATGATATTTCAGTGTGTAGGAGGAGAGTGTGTATGTGTGTGATGATATTTCAGTGTGTAGGAGGAGAGTGTGTATGTGTGTGATGATATTTCAGTGTGTAGGAGTAGAGTGTGTATGTGTGTGATGATATTTCAGTGTGTAGGAGGAGAGTGTGTATGTGTGTGATGATGTTTCAGTGTGTAGGAGTAGAGTGTGTATGTGTGTGATGGTGTTTCAATGTGTATGAGAGAGTGTGTATGTGTGTGATGATATTTCAGAGTGGAGTAGGTGTGTAGGAGAGAGTGTGTATGTGTGTGATGATGTTTCAGTGTGTAGGAGTAGAGTGTGTATGTGTGTGATGGTGTTTCAATGTGTATGAGGAGAGTGTGTATGTGTGTGATGATATTTCAGTGAGTAGGAGGAGAGTGTGTATGTGTGTGATGATATTTCAGTGTGTAGGAGGAGAGTGTGTATGTGTGTGATGATATTTCAGTGTGTAGAAGGAGAGTGTGTATGTGTGTGATGATATTTCAGTGTGTAGGGGGAGTGTGTGTGTGTGATGGTATTTCAGTGAGTAGGAGGAGAGTGTGTATGTGTGTGATGATATTTCAGTGTGTAGGAGGAGAGTGTGTATGTGTGTGATGATATTTCAGTGTGTAGGAGGAGAGTATGTATGGGTGTGATAATATTTCAGTGTGCGTGTGTGAGAAGTACCTGAACCTGTTTTTACGACAGGACGTCACGGTGGGTGTGGTCATGTGAACGATGAGTGGGGTCATTTGATTGAACAGTGGGGGTCATGTGATTGATCAATGTAATCATGTGATAGATCAATGGAGTCATGTGATATTGTGTTCTATGGCAGTAATGCTGCTGAAAGATAATCACTTGAAACTGCACATGATCAATTTGGAGGTGCAGTCTATTTTTCTTGTTTTTTTCCCCACCAGCTTTGTAGCTTCTGGTAATTGTGTGGTTGTTCTTCTCCATCCTCCAGTGTCTCAAGTTCTACTGTGGTCGCTGAAACAAAGTGGACCACAGCTTCAACCAGTCCACAACCAATTACACCCACCTGCTCCAGTGAGTTGCGACATAGAAAGTGGTGGGTGTGGTCTATGTATGCGTGGGTGTGGTCAGTTGGTGGGTTTGGCAAGTTTGACAAGTAAAGGCACTGGTTCAATAAATTACAACTTCTGTGTGTAAGTGTGTGTGCATGTGCATGTATGTGTGTGACAGTGTCATTGTGTGAGAGTGTGTGTGTGTGTGTGTGTGTGAGACTGTGTGTGTGTGTGTGTGTGTGTGTGTGTGTGTGTGGTAGAATTAATTAGTGGGGATGTTTAAGTCAATACTGAGATTGAGTTCCACTAATGAAGTCTTAATGACTAGTGTAGAAGTGGTCTCTTTTTCTTTCACTCTCTCTCTCTCTCTTTCTACTCGCCCCCTGTTAGGAACTTCAAATTCAAGTCTAAGTCTTGCTGGTATAAATTAGCATAATTCTCGAGATGACTTGCTGACTCTGAGCCTGACTGACTGACAGCTCTCCCAGTATTTCAAACTTTATTTTCATTTTGGAAATACAATAACAGAGTGGCCAACACAACCCAGCTGCTTTAATCAAGTAATGAAGATCTACCTCATAACCACATTAGAAAAAATGCTAGCATAATCTGGCAGGGCCTACCCAGTATTAAGCATACATCATCTATACACACGTACATACATACACACATATACACACATACATACATACATACATACACACACAAGTGCCTGTACCTGCCTGTGGATTGAAACAGTAGTTGTGTGTGTTCAATTGATTTATCTCCAGTACACTCAGACCACGGACAGTCAGAATACAAGAAGATGAGAATTGGACAGACACGCCCTTTTCGATGTTTACCATCCTGTCTGGAGCTCCACCTCCAACTCCTCCTCCTCCTCCTCCCCTTCTTCCTTGGGTCCAGCCCTGACAACAGAGGAAGGCAGGGCAATGCTCAGTGCCCGGAACACAAGTTTTGTTTCCACTTGTTCTTGAAATGTCTCTGTCTCAGCTCCAATCTCAAGGCAGAACGGAATAGAATGGAAACCTGGAACATGTCAGTTCCCATTCTGTTTTATTGAATGCAAGTGTAAATTCAACCATTGCAGATAGAGCCGTTCTTTGTGACGTTTGCCGTCTACGATGCCAATAAAGGTCTCAAAATATCGGAGAACTTTCACGTCAATTGAAACTCCGCCTTCTTGAAGCAGATGGTGCCGCCTCCTGAAGGACGCACTGATGATGGGCCCAACCCAGTGTGTATGAAGACAGCAAGAGCCACAGAGGTAAGTTAGGATGAATAGATAGTGCAGGAAGCATGCGTATGTGTGTACCTGTGACTGCTCACATTAATGCATTGTCTACCTACATACAGTACTTCATCTTAACAATATTCATGGTGTTATTTCTGAGGATTGCTAAGTGAGAGTGATGTATAGTGAAGGTTAGAAATGCTAAATATCATATTTTTTAAATCAATTCATACATGAAACTGGTAATTTGAGGTTTATTAAAGTTTTATTTTTCCTTTCAGGTGCCACTTTAAAGTGTTCCAAGACCGGGTCAGCTTCTTAGACTTTTTAGAGACACTTAACGATTAGTTAGACGCTTATACAATTTGAAATACATGTGCCCACAGCATTACAAAAGCTAGGAAAAATGTTTACAGACCAGGTAGACCAGGTAGACCAGGTAGACCAGGTAAACCAGGAAGACCAGGCAGACCAGGTGGACCAGGCAGACCAGGTAGACCAGGTAAACCAGATAGACCAGGCAGACCAGGTAGACCAGGCAGAAGACCAGGTAGACCAGGTAGACCAGGTACCAGGTGGACCAGACAGACCAGGCAGACCAGGTAGACCAGGCAGACCAGGTACCAGGTGGACCAGACTGACCAGACAGACCAGGTAGACCAGGTAGGCCAGGCACACCAGGTAGACCAGGTAGACCAGGTGGACCAGGCAGACCAGACAGACCAGGTAGACCAGGTAGGCCAGGCAGACCAGGTAGACCAGGTAGACCAGGTAGACCAGGTTGGCCAGGTAAACCAGGAAGACCAGGCAGACCAGGTGGACCAGGTGGACCAGGCAGACCAGGTAGACCAGGTAGACCAGATAGACCAGGCAGACCAGGTAGACCAGGCAGACCAGGTAGACCAGGTACAGGTGGACCAGACTGACCTGACAGACCAGGTAGGCCAGGTAGGCCAGGCAGACCAGGAAGACCAGGTAGGCCAGGTAGACCAGGTAGGCCAGGCAGACCAGGCAGACCAGGTAGGCCAGGCGGACCAGGTGGACCAGGTAGACCAGGCGGACCAGGTGGACCAGGTAGACCAGGTAGGCCAGGTAGACCTGGTTGGCCAGGCAGACCAGGCAGAACAGGTAGACCAGGCAGATCAGGCGGACCAGGCAGACCAGGTAGACCAGGTACCAGGTGGACCAGACAGACGAGGCAGACCAGGCGGACCAGGCAGACCAGGTAGACCAGGCAGACCAGGCGGACCAGGCAAACCAGGCAGACCAGGCAGACCAGGCAGACCAGGTAGGCCAGGTAGACCAGGTAGGCCAGGCAGACCAGGTAGACCAAGTAGACCAGGTAGACCAGGTAGACCAGGTTGGCCAGGTAAACCAGGAAGACCAGGCAGACCAGGTGGACCAGGTGGACCAGGCAGACCAGGTAGACCAGATAGACCAGGCAGACCAGGTAGACCAGGCAGAATATCAGGCAGACCAGGTAGACCAGGTACAGGTGGACCAGACTGACCTGACAGACCAGGTAGGCCAGGTAGACCAGGCAGACCAGGAAGACCAGGTAGGCCAGGTAGACCAGGTAGGCCAGGCAGACCAGGCAGAACAGGTAGACCAGGCAGACCAGGTAGGCCAGGCGGACCAGGTAGACCAGGCGGACCAGGTGGACCAGGTAGACCAGGTAGGCCAGGTAGACCTGGTTGGCCAGGCAGACCAGGCAGAACAGGTAGACCAGGCAGATCAGGCGGACCAGGCAGACCAGGTAGACCAGGTACCAGGTGGACCAGACAGACGAGGCAGACCAGGCGGACCAGGCAGACCAGGCAGACCAGGCAAACCAGGTAGACCAGGCAGACCAGGCAGACCAGGTAGGCCAGGTAGGCCAGGCAGACCAGGCAGAACAGGTAGACCAGGCAGACCAGATGACCAGGTAGGCCAGGTAGACCAGGTAGGCCTGGTAAACCAGGAAGACCAGGTAAACCAGGAAGAAGACCAGGTAGACCAAGTAGAACAGGTAGACCAGGTGGACCAGGCATACCAGGTAGACCAGGCAGACCAGGCAGACCAGGTGGACCAGGTAGACCAGGTAAACCAGGATGAAGACCAGGTAGACCAAGTAGAACAGGTAGACCAGGTGGACCAGGCATACCAGGTAGACCAGGCAGACCAGGCAGACCAGGTAGACCAGGCAGAAGACCAGGTAGACCAGGTAGACCAGGTACCAGGTGGACCAGACAGACCAGGCAGACCAGGCAGACCAGGTACCAGGTGGACCAGACTGACCAGACAGACCAGGTAGACCAGGTAGACCAGGTGGACCAGGTACCAGGTGGACCAGACAGACCAGGTAGACCAGGCAGACCAGGTAGACCAGGCAGACCAGGCAGACCAGGTAGACCAGGTACCAGGTGGACCAGACTGACCAGACAGACCAGGTAGACCAGGTAGGCCAGGTAGGCCAGGCAGACCAGGTAGACCAGGTAGACCAGATGGACCAGGTGGACCAGGTAGACCAGGTAGACCAGGCAGTAGGCCAGGCAGACCAGGCGGACCAGGTAGGCCAGGTAGAACAGGTAGACCAGGTAGACCAGGCAGTAGGCCAGGCAGACCAGGTAGACCAGGTGGACCAGGCAAACCAGGTAGACCAGGTAGACCAGGCAGACCAGGCAGACCAGGTAGTCCAGGCAGACCAGGCAGAACAGGTAGACCAGGCAGACCAGGCAGACCAGGTAGACCAGGTAGACCAGGTAGACCAGGTTGGCCAGGTAGGCCAGGCGGACCAGGTAGACCAGGTACCAGGTGGACCAGACAGACCAGGTAGACCAGGTAGGCCAGGCAGACCAGGTAGACCAGGCAGACCAGGTAGACCAGGTAGACCAGGTGGACCAGGTAGACCAGGCAGACCAGGTAGACCAGGTAGGCCAGGCAGACCAGGTAGACCAGGTGGACCAGGTAGACCAGGTAGACCAGGCAGACCAGGTAGACCAGGCAGTAGGCCAGGCAGACCAGGCGGACCAGGTAGACCAGGTGGACCAGGCAAACCAGGAAGACCAGGTAAACCAGGAAGAAGACCAGGTAGACCAGGTAGACCAGGTAGACCAGGTAAACCAGGAAGACGAGGTAAACCAGGAAGAAGACCAGGTAGACCAGGTAGACCAGATGACCAGGTAGACCAGGCAGACCAGGTAGGCCAGGTAGACCAGGTAGACCAGGCGGACCAGGTGGACCAGGTAGACCAGGCGGACCAGGTTGGCCAGGTAGACCAGGCAGAACAGGTAGACCAGGCAGACCAGGCAGAACAGGTAGACCAGGCAGATCAGGCGGACCAGGCAGACCAGGTAGACCAGGCAGACCAGGCAGACCAGGTGGACCAGGCAGACCAGGTAGACCAGGTAAACCAGGAAGAAGACCAGGTAGACCAAGTAGAACAGGTAGACCAGGTGGATCAGGCATACCAGGTAGACCAGGCAGACCAGGTGGACCAGGCAGACCAGGTAGACCTGGTAGACCAGATAGACCAGGCAGACCAGGCAGACCAGGTAGACCAGGTACCAGGTGAACCAGACTGACCAGACAGACCAGGTACCAGGAAGACCAGACAGACCAGGCAGACCAGGCAGACCAGGTAGACCAGGTACCAGGTGGACCAGACTGACCAGACAGACCAGGTAGGCCAGGCAGACCAGGTAGACCAGGTGGACCAGGTGGACCAGGTAGAACAGGTAGACCAGGTAGACCAGGCAGACCAGGTAGACCAGGCAGTAGGCCAGGCAGACCAGGCGGACCAGGTAGGCCAGGTAGGCCAGGTAGACCAGGTAGACCAGGCAGTAGGCCAGGCAGACCAGGTAGACCAGGTAGACCAGGCAAACCAGGCAAACCAGGTAGACCAGGTAGACCAGATGACCAGGTAGACCAGGCAGACCAGACAGACCAGGTAGACCAGGAAGACCAGGTAGACCAGGTAGGCCTGGTAAACCAGGAAGACCAGGTAAACCAGGAAGAAGACCAGGTAGACCAAGTAGAACAGGTAGACCAGGTGGACCAGGCAGACCAGGTGGACCAGGCAGACCAGGTAGACCAGGTAAACCAGGAAGAAGACCAGGTAGACCAAGTAGAACAGGTAGACCAGGTGGACTAGGCATACCAGGTAGACCAGGTAGACCAGATAGACCAGGCAGACCAGGCAGAAGACCAGGTAGACCAGGTAGACCAGGTACCAGGTGGACCAGACAGACCAGGCAGACCAGGTAGACCAGGCAGACCAGGTAGACCAGGTACCAGGTGGACCAGACTGACCAGACAGACATGGTAGACCAGGTAGACCAGATAGACCAGGCAGACCAGGCAGAAGACCAGGTAGACCAGGTAGAAGACCAGGTAGACCAGGTAGACCAGGTAAACCAGGAAGACCAGGTAAACCAGGAAGAAGACCAGGTAGACCAGGTAGACCAGATGACCAGGTAGACCAGGCAGACCAGGTAGGCCAGGTAGACCAGGTAGACCAGGCGGACCAGGTGGACCAGGTAGACCAGGCGGACCAGGTTGGCCAGGTAGACCAGGCAGAACAGGTAGACCAGGCAGACCAGGCAGAACAGGTAGACCAGGCAGATCAGGCGGACCAGGCAGACCAGGTAGACCAGGCAGACCAGGCAGACCAGGTGGACCAGGCAGACCAGGTAGACCAGGTAAACCAGGAAGAAGACCAGGTAGACCAAGTAGAACAGGTAGACCAGGTGGACCAGGCATACCAGGTAGACCAGGCAGACCAGGTGGACCAGGCAGACCAGGTAGACCTGGTAGACCAGATAGACCAGGCAGACCAGGCAGACCAGGTAGACCAGGTAGACCAGGTACCAGGTGAACCAGACTGACCAGACAGACCAGGTACCAGGAAGACCAGACAGACCAGGCAGACCAGGTAGACCAGGTACCAGGTGGACCAGACTGACCAGACAGACCAGGTAGGCCAGGCAGACCAGGTAGACCAGGTAGACCAGGTGGACCAGGTAGAACAGGTAGACCAGGTAGACCAGGCAGACCAGGTAGACCAGGCAGTAGGCCAGGCAGACCAGGCGGACCAGGTAGGCCAGGTAGAACAGGTAGACCAGGTAGACCAGGCAGTAGGCCAGGCAGACCAGGTAGACCAGGTAGACCAGGCAAACCAGGCAGGTAGACCAGATGACCAGGTAGACCAGGCAGACCAGACAGACCAGGTAGACCAGGTAGACCAGGTAGGCCTGGTAAACCAGGAAGACCAGGTAAACCAGGAAGAAGACCAGGTAGACCAAGTAGAACAGGTAGACCAGGTGGACCAGGCAGACCAGGTGGACCAGGCAGACCAGGTAGACCAGGTAAACCAGGAAGAAGACCAGGTAGACCAAGTAGAACAGGTAGACCAGGTGGACTAGGCATACCAGGTAGACCAGGTAGACCAGATAGACCAGGCAGACCAGGCAGAAGACCAGGTAGACCAGGTAGACCAGGTACCAGGTGGACCAGACAGACCAGGCAGACCAGGTAGACCAGGCAGACCAGGTAGACCAGGCAGACCAGGTAGACCAGGTACCAGGTGGACCAGACTGACCAGACAGACATGGTAGACCAGGTAGACCAGATAGACCAGGCAGACCAGGCAGAAGACCAGGTAGACCAGGTAGAAGACCAGGTAGGCCAGGCAGACCAGGTAGACCAGGTGGACCAGGTGGACCAGGCAGACCAGATAGACCAGGCAGACCAGGCAGAAGACCAGGTTGACCAGGTAGACCAGGTACCAGGTGGACCAGACAGACCAGGCAGACCAGGTAGACCAGGTAGACCAGGCAGACCAGGTAGACCAAGTACCAGGTGGACCAGACTGACCAGACAGACCAGGTAGACCAGGTAGGCCAGGTAGACCAGGTAGACCAGGTGGACCAGGTGGACCAGGTAGAACAGGTAGACCGGGTAGACCAGGCAGACCAGGTAGACCAGGCAGTAGGCCAGGCAGACCAGGCAAACCAGGTAGGCCAGGTAGGCCAGGTAGAACAGGTAGACCAGGTAGACCAGGCAGTAGGCCAGGCAGACCAGGCGGACCAGGTAGACCAGGTAGACCAGGTGGACCAGGCAAACCAGGCAAACCAGGTAGACCAGATGACCAGGTAGACCAGGTAGACCAGGTAGGCCAGGTAGACCAGGTTGGCCAGGTAGGCCAGGCAGACCAGGCAGAACAGGTAGGCCAGGTAGGCCAGGTAGATCAGGTAGGCCAGGCAGACCAGGCAGAACAGGTAGACCAGGCAGACCAGGTAGACCAGGTAGACCAGGTAGACCAGGCAGACCAGGCAGACCAGGCAGACCAGGCAGACCAGGAAGACCAGGCAGACCAGGTAGACCAGGTAGACCAGGCAGACCAGGCAGACCAGGCAGACCAGGTAGACCAGGTAGACCAGGTAGACCAGGCAGACCAGATGACCAGGTAGGCCAGGCAGACCAGGCAGAACAGGTAGACCAGGCAGACCAGGCGGACCAGGCGGACCAGGTAGACCAGGTTGGCCAGGTAGGCCAGGCGGACCAGGTAGACCAGGTAGACCAGGTACCAGGTGGACCAGACAGACCAGGCAGACCAGGTAGACCAGGCGGACCAGGCAGACCAGGTAGACCAGGCAGACCAGGCGGACCAGGTGGACCAGGCAAACCAGGTAGACCAGGCAGACCAGATGACCAGGTAGGCCAGGTAGACCAGGTAGGCCTGGTAAACCAGGAAGACCAGGTAAACCAGGAAGAAGACCAGGTAGACCAAGTAGAACAGGTAGACCAGGTGGACCAGGCAGACCAGGTAGACCAGGTAGACCAGGAAGACCAGGTAAACCAGGAAGAAGACCAGGTAGACCAGGTAGACCAAGTAAAACAGGTAGACCAGGTGGACCAGGCATACCAGGTAGACCAAGCAGACCAGGTGGACCAGGCAGACCAGGTAGACCAGATAGACCAGGCAGACCAGGTAGACCAGGCAGAAGACCAGGTAGACCAGGTACCAGGTGGACCAGACAGACCAGGTAGACCAGGTACCAGGTGGACCAGACTGACCAGGTAGGCCAGGTAGGCCAGGCAGACCAGGTAGACCAGGTAGACCAGGTAGGCCAGGTAGGCCAGGCAGACCTGGTAGACCAGGTACCAGGTGGACCAGACTGACCAGACAGACCAGGTAGACCAGGTAGGCCAGGTAGGTCAGGCAGACCAGGTAGACCAGGTGGACCAGGTAGACCAGGTAGGCCAGGTAGGCCAGGCAGACCAGGTAGACCAGGCAGACCAGGTAGGCCAGGTAGAACAGGTAGACCAGGTAGACCAGGCAGACCAGGTAGACCAGGCAGACCAGGTAGGCCAGGTAGGCCAGGTAGACCAGGCAGGCCAGGTAGAACAGGTAGACCAGGTAGACCAGGCAAACCAGGTAGACCAGGTAGACCAGGCGGACCAGGTGGACCAGGCAAACCAGGTAGACCAGGCAGACCAGGTAGACCAGGGAGATCAGGTAGACCAGGTAGGCCAGGTAGGCCTGGTGGACCAGGCAAACCAGGTAGACCAGGTGGACCAGGCAAACCAGGTAGACCAGGTAGGCCTGGTGGACCTGGCAAACCAGGTAGACCAGGCAGACCAGGCCAGGTAGACCAGGTAACCAGGCAGACCAGGTGGACCAGATGACCAGGCAGACCAGGCAGACCAGACCAGGTAGACCAGGAAGTAGGCCAGGCAGACCAGGCAGACCAGGTAGGCCAGGTGGACCAGATGACCAGGCAGGCCGGGTAGGCCAGGCAGACCAGGCAGACCAGGCAGACCAGGTAGACCAGGTAGACCAGGTAGGCCAGGTAGACCAGGCAGACCAGGTAGACCAAGTAGACCAGGTAGACCAGGTAGGCCAGGTAGGCCTGGTGGACCAGGCAAACCAGGTAGACCAGGCTAACCAGGTAGGCCAGGTAGGCCTGGTGTACCAGGCAGACCAGGTAGACCAGGTAGACCAGGTGGACCAGGCAAACCAGGTAGACCAGGCAGACCAGGCAGACCAGGTGGACCAGATGACCAGGCAGACCCGACCAAGTAGACCAGGTGGACCAGGTAGACCAGGCAGTAGGCCAGGCAGACCAGTTAGGCCAGGCAGACCAGGCAGGCCAGGCAGACCAGGTGGACCAGTTAGACCAGGCAGACCAAGTAGACCAGGCAGACTGGTAGACAAAGTTAGACCAGGCAAGAACCAGGAAGCCGACCAGGGTTAGACCAGAAGGCAGCTAGTAGGCAGGAGACCAGGTTTTAAGGAACCAGGTTTAAGCCAGGCAGACCAGGCAGACCAGGTGGACCAGATGACCAGGCAGACCAGGTGGACCAGGCAGTCCAGGTGGACCAGATGACCAGGCAGACCAGGTAGACCAAGTAGACCAAGCAGACCAGGCAGACCAGACCAGGTAGACCAGGCAGTAGGCCAGGCAGACCAGGTAGACCAGGTAAGCCAGGCAGACCAGGCAGACCAGGTGGACCAGGCAGACCAGGCAGACCAGGTGGACCAGATGACCAGGCAGACCAGGTAGACCAGGCAGACCAGGTGGACCAGGCAAACCAGGTAGACCAGGCAGTAGGCCAGGCAGACCAGGTAGGCCAGGCAGACCAGGCAGACCAGGTAGGCCAGGCAGACCAGGTGGACCAGATGACCAGGCAGACCAGGCAGACCAAGTAGACCAGGCAGACCAGGTGGACCAGGCAAACCAGGTAGACCTGGCAGTAGGCCAGGCAGACCAGGCAGACCAGGTAGACACGGTAGACCAGGTAGGCCAGGCAGACCAGGCAGACCAGGTGGACCAGATGGCCAGTCAGACCAGGCAGACCAAGTAGACCAGGTAGACCAGGCAGACCAGGTAGACCAGGCAGACCAGGTAGGCCAGGCAGACCAGGTGGACCAGATGACCAGGTAGGCCAGGCAGACCAGGCAGACCAGGTAGGCCAGGTAGGCCAGGTAGACCAGGTAGGCCAGGCAGACCAGGTAGGCCAGGTTGACCAGGCAGACCAGGTAGGCCAGGCAGACCAGGTAGGCCGGGTAGGCCAGGTAGGCCAGGCCGACCAGGTAGACCAGGTAGGCCAGGCAGACCAGGTAGGCCAGGTAGGCCAGGTAGACCAGGTAGACCAGGCAGACCAGATGACCAGGTAGGCCAGGCAGACCAGGCAGAACAGGTAGACCAGGTGGACCAGGCAGACCAGGTAGACCAGGTTGGCCAGGTAGGCCAGGCAAACCAGGCAGACCAGGTAGACCAGGTACCAGGTGGACCAGGCAGACCAGGTAGACCAGGCGGACCAGGCAGACCAGGCAGAACAGGTAGACCAGGCAGACCAGGTAGACCAGGTAGACCAGGCAGACCAGGCAGACCAGGCAGACCAGGCAGACCAGGAAGACCAGGCAGACCAGGTAGACCAGGTAGACCAGGCAGACCAGGCAGACCAGGCAGACCAGGTAGACCAGGTAGACCAGGTAGACCAGGCAGACCAGATGACCAGGTAGGCCAGGCAGACCAGGCAGAACAGGTAGACCAGGCAGACCAGGCGGACCAGGTAGACCAGGTTGGCCAGGTAGGCCAGGCGGACCAGGTAGACCAGGTAGACCAGGTACCAGGTGGACCAGACAGACCAGGCAGACCAGGTAGACCAGGCGGACCAGGCAGACCAGGTAGACCAGGCAGACCAGGCGGACCAGGTGGACCAGGCAAACCAGGTAGACCAGGCAGACCAGATGACCAGGTAGGCCAGGTAGACCAGGTAGGCCTGGTAAACCAGGAAGACCAGGTAAACCAGGAAGAAGACCAGGTAGACCAAGTAGAACAGGTAGACCAGGTGGACCAGGCAGACCAGGTAGACCAGGTAGACCAGGAAGACCAGGTAAACCAGGAAGAAGACCAGGTAGACCAGGTAGACCAAGTAAAACAGGTAGACCAGGCATACCAGGTAGACCAAGCAGACCAGGTGGACCAGGCAGACCAGGTAGACCAGATAGACCAGGCAGACCAGGTAGACCAGGCAGAAGACTAGGTAGACCAGGTAGACCAGGTACCAGGTGGACCAGACAGACCAGGTAGACCAGGTACCAGGTGGACCAGACTGACCAGGTAGGCCAGGTAGGCCAGGCAGACCAGGTAGACCAGGTGGACCAGGTAGACCAGGTAGGCCAGGTAGGCCAGGCAGACCTGGTAGACCAGGTACCAGGTGGACCAGACTGACCAGACAGACCAGGTAGACCAGGTAGGCCAGGTAGGTCAGGCAGACCAGGTAGACCAGGTGGACCAGGTAGACCAGGTAGGCCAGGTAGGCCAGACAGACCAGGTAGACCAGGCAGACCAGGTAGGCCAGGTAGAACAGGTTGACCAGGTAGACCAGGAAGACCAGGTAGACCAGGCAGACCAGGTAGGCCAGGTAGGCCAGGTAGACCAGGCAGGCCAGGTAGAACAGGTAGACCAGGTAGACCAGGCAAACCAGGTAGACCAGGCAGTAGGCCAGGCAGACCAGGTAGACCAGGCGGACCAGGTGGACCAGGCAAACCAGGTAGACCAGGCAGACCAGGTAGACCAGGGAGATCAGGTAGGCCAGGTAGGCCTGGTGGACCAGGCAAACCAGGTAGACCAGGTGGACCAGGCAAACCAGGTAGACCAGGTAGGCCTGGTGGACCTGGCAAACCAGGTAGACCAGGCAGACCAGGCAGACCATGTGGACCAGATGACCAGGCAGACCAGGTAGACCAGGAAGTAGGCCAGGCAGACCAGGCAGACCAGGTAGACCAGGTAGGCCAGGCAGACCAGGTGGACCAGATGACCAGGCAGGCCGGGTAGGCCAGGCAGACCAGCCAGGCCAGGCAGACCAGGTAGACCAGGTAGGCCAGGCACACCAGGTAGACCAGGCAGACCAGGTAGACCAAGTAGACCAGGTAGACCAGGTAGGCCAGGTAGGCCTGGTGGACCAGGCAAACCAGGTAGACCAGGCTAACCAGGTAGACCAGGTAGGCCTGGTGGACCAGGCAGACCAGGTAGACCAGGTGGACCAGGTAGACCAGGCAGACCAGGTGGACCAGGCAAACCAGGTAGACCAGGCAGTAGGCCAGGCAGACCAGGCAGACCAGGTAGGCCAGGCAGGCCAGGCAGACCAGGTAGGCCAGGCAGACCAGGTGGACCAGATGACCAGGCAGACCAGGTAGACCAAGTAGACCAGGCAGACCAGGCAGACCAGACCAGGTAGACCAGGCAGTAGGCCAGGCAGACCAGGTAGACCAGGTAAGCCAGGCAGACCAGGCAGACCAGGTGGACCAGATGACCAGGCAGACCAGGTGGACCAGGCAGACCAGGCAGACAAGGTGGACCAGATGACCAGGCAGACCAGGTAGACCAAGTAGACCAAGCAGACCAGGCAGACCAGACCAGGTAGACCAGGCAGTAGGCCAGGCAGACCAGGTAGACCAGGTAAGCCAGGCAGACCAGGCAGACCAGGTGGACCAGGCAGACCAGGTGGACCAGATGACCAGGCAGACCAGGTAGACCAGGCAGACCAGGTGGACCAGGCAAACCAGGTAGACCAGGCAGTAGGCCAGGCAGACCAGGTAGGCCAGGCAGACCAGGCAGACCAGGTAGGCCAGGCAGACCAGGTGGACCAGATGACCAGGCAGACCAGGCAGACCAAGTAGACCAGGCAGACCAGGTGGACCAGGCAAACCAGGTAGACCTGGCAGTAGGCCAGGCAGACCAGGCAGACCAGGTAGACACGGTAGACCAGGTAGGCCAGGCAGACCAGGCAGACCAGGTGGACCAGATGGCCAGTCAGACCAGGCAGACCAAGTAGACCAGGTAGACCAGGCAGACCAGGTAGACCAGGCAGACCAGGTAGGCCAGGCAGACCAGGTGGACCAGATGACCAGGTAGGCCAGGCAGACCAGGCAGACCAGGTAGGCCAGGTAGGCCAGGTAGACCAGGTAGGCCAGGCAGACCAGGTAGGCCAGGTTGACCAGGCAGACCAGGTAGGCCAGGCAGACCAGGTAGGCCGGGTAGGCCAGGTAGGCCAGGCCGACCAGGTAGACCAGGTAGGCCAGGCAGACCAGGTAGGCCAGGTAGGCCAGGTAGACCAGGTAGACCAGGCAGACCAGATGGCCAGGTAGGCCAGGCAGACCAGGCAGAACAGGTAGACCAGGTGGACCAGGCAGACCAGGTAGACCAGGTAGACCAGGTAGGCCAGGCGGACCAGGCAGACCAGGTAGACCAGGTACCAGGTGGACCAGGCAGACCAGGTAGACCAGGCGGACCAGGCAGACCAGGCGGACCAGGTGGACCAGGCAAACCAGGTAGACCAGGTAGGCCAGGTATGCCAGGCAGACCAGGCAGAACAGGTAGACCAGGCAGACCAGATGACCAGGTAGACCAGGCAGACCTGATGACCAGGTAGGCCAGGTAGGCCTGGTAAACCAGGAAGACCAGGTAAACCAGGAAGAAGACCAGGTAGACCAAGTAGAACAGGTAGACCAGGTGGACCAGGCAGACCAGGTGGACCAGGCAGACCAGGTAAACCAGGAAGACCAGGTAAACCAGGAAGAAGACCAGTTAGACCAGGTAGACCAAATAAAACAGGTAGACCAGGTGGACCAGGCATACCAGGTAGACCAAGCAGACCAGATAGACCAGGCAGACCAGGCAGAAGACCAGGTAGACCAGGTACCAGGTGGACCAGACAGACCAGGTAGACCAGGTAGACCAGGCAGACCAGGTAGACCAGGTACCAGGTGGACCAGACAGACCAGGTAGACCAGGTAGGCCAGGCAGACCAGGTGGACCAGGCAGACCAGGTAGACCAGGTAGGCCAGGTAGGCCAGGCAGACCAGGTAGACCAGGTACCAGGTGGACCAGACTGACCAGACAGACCAGGTAGACCAGGTAGGTCAGGCAGACCAGGCAGACCAGATAGACCAGGTAGACCTGGTAGACCTGGTAGACCAAGTAGAACAGGTAGACCAGGCAGACCAGGTTGACCAGGCAGACCAGGTAGACCAGGCATACCAGGCAGACCAGGCAGACCAGGTAGACCAGGTACCAGGTGGACCAGACAGACCAGGCAGACCAGGTAGACCAGGCGGACCAGGCAGACCAGGTAGACCAGGTAGACCAGGCAGACCAGGCGGACCAGGTGGACCAGGCAAACCAGGTAGACCAGGCAGACCAGGTAGACCAGGGAGATCAGGTAGACCAGGTAGACCAGGTAGGCCAGGTAGGCCAGGTAGGCCTGGTGGACCAGGCAAACCAGGTAGACCAGGTAGGCCTGGTGGACCTGGCAAACCAGGTAGACCAGGTAGGCCAGGTAGACCAGGCAGACCAGGTAGACCAGGCAGACCAGGTGGACCAGATGACCAGGCAGACCAGACCAGGTAGACCAGGAAGTAGGCCAGGCAGACCAGGCAGACCAGGTAGGCCAGGTGGACCAGATGACCAGGCAGGCCGGGTAGGCCAGGCAGACCAGGCAGACCAGGCAGACCAGGTAGACCAGGTAGGCCAGGTAGACCAGGCAGACCAGGTAGACCAAGTAGACCAGGTAGACCAGGTAGGCCAGGTAGGCCTGGTGGACCAGGCAAACCAGGTAGACCAGGCTAACCAGGTAGGCCAGGTAGGCCTGGTGTACCAGGCAGACCAGGTAGACCAGGTAGACCAGGTGGACCAGGCAAACCAGGTAGACCAGGCAGACCAGGCAGACCAGGTGGACCAGATGACCAGGCAGACCCGACCAAGTAGACCAGGTGGACCAGGTAGACCAGGCAGTAGGCCAGGCAGACCAGTTAGGCCAGGCAGACCAGGCAGGCCAGGCAGACCAGGTGGACCAGTTAGACCAGGCAGACCAAGTAGACCAGGCAGACCAGGCAGACCAGACCAGGTGGACCAGGCAAACCAGGTAGACCAGGCAGTAGGCCAGGCAGACCAGGCAGACCAGGTAGACACGGTAGACCAGGTAGGCCATGCAGACCAGGCAGACCAGGTGGACCAGATGGCCAGGCAGACCAGGCAGACCAAGTAGACCAGGTAGACCAGGCAGACCAGGTAGACCAGGCAGACCAGGTAGGCCAGGCAGACCAGGCGGACCAGGTGGACCAGATGACCAGGTAGGCCAGGCAGACCAGGTAGGCCAGGCAGACCAGGTAGGCCAGGCAGACCAGGTAGACCAGGCAGACCAGGTAGACCAGGCAGACCAGGTAGACCAGGTAGGCCAGGCAGACCAGGTAGGCCAGGTAGGCCAGGTTGACCAGGCAGACTAGGTAGGCCTGGTAGGCCAGGTAGACCAGGCAGACCAGGTAGGCCGGGTAGGCCAGGTAGGCCAGGTAGACCAGGTAGGCCAGGCAGACCAGCTAGGCCAGGTAGGCCAGGTAGACCTGGTTGGCCAGGTAGGCCAGGCAGACCAGGCAGACCAGGCAGACCAGGCGGACCAGGCAGACCAGGTAGACCACAGGTAGACCAGGTACCAGGTGGACCAGACAGACCAAGCAGACCAGGCGGACCAGGCAGACCAGGTAGACCAGGCGGACCAGGTGGACCAGGCAAACCAGGTAGACCAGGCAGACCAGGTAGGCCAGGTAGACCAGGTAGGCCAGGTAGGCCAGGCAGACCAGGCAGAACAGGTAGACCAGGCAGACCAGATAGGCCAGGTAGACCAGGTAGACCAGGCGGACCAGGTGGACCAGGTAGACCAGGTAGGCCAGGTAGACCTGGTTGGCCAGGCAGAACAGGTAGACCAGGCAGACCAGGCGGACCAGACAGACCAGGTAGACCAGGTAGACCAGGCGGACCAGGCAAACCAGGTAGACCAGGCAGACCAGGTAGGCCAGGTAGACCAGGTAGGCCAGGCAGACCAGGCAGAACAGGTAGACCAGGCAGACCAGATGACCAGGTAGGCCAGGTAGACCAGTTAGGCCTGGTAAACCAGGAAGACCAGGTAAACCAGGAAGAAGACCAGGTAGACCAAGTAGAACAGGTAGACCAGGTGGACCAGGCATACCAGGTAGACCAGGCAGACCAGGCAGACCAGGTAGACCAGGAAGAAGACCAGGTAGACCAGGTAGACCAAGTAGAACAGGTAGACCAGGTGGACCAGGCATACCAGGTAGACCAGGCTGACCAGGTGGACCAGGCAGACCAGGTAGACCAGGTAGACCAGATAGACCAGGTAGACCAGGTAGACCAGGTACCAGGTGGACCAGACAGACCAGGCAGACCAGGTAGACCAGGCAGACCAGGTAGACCAGGTACCAGGTGGACCAGACTGACCAGACAGACCAGGTAGGCCAGGCAGACCAGGTAGACCAGGTAGAACAGGTAGACCAGGCAGACCAGGTAGACCAGGCAGTAGGCCAGGCAGACCAGGCGGACCAGGTAGGCCAGGTAGGCCAGGTAGAACAGGTAGAACAGGTAGACCAGGTAGACCCGGCAGTAGGCCAGGCAGACCAGGCAGACCAGGTGGACCAGATGACCAGGTAGGCCAGGCAGACCAGGTAGGCCAGGCAGACCAGGTAGACCAGGCAGACCAGGTAGACCAGGCAGACCAGGTAGACCAGGCAGACCAGGTAGGCCAGGTAGGCCAGGTTGACCAGGCAGACCAGGTAGGCCTGGTAGACCAGGCAGACCAGGCAGACCAGGTAGGCCAGGCCGACCAGCTAGGCCAGGTAGGCCAGGTAGACCTGGTTGGCCAGGTAGGCCAGGCAGACCAGGCCGACCAGGCGGACCAGGCAGACCAGGTAGACCAGGTAGACCAGGTACCAGGTGGACCAGACAGACCAGGCAGACCAGGCGGACCAGGCAGACCAGGTAGACCAGGTAGACCAGGCAGACCAGGCAGACCAGGTAGGCCAGGTAGGCCAGGCAGACCAGGCAGAACAGGTAGACCAGGCAGACCAGGTAGGCCAGGTAGACCAGGTAGACCAGGTGGACCAGGTAGACCAGGTAGGCCAGGTAGACCTGGTTGGCCAGGCAGACCAGGCGGACCAGGCAGACCAGGTAGACCAGGTAGACCAGGTACCAGGTGGACCAGGCAGACCAGGCGGACCAGGCAGACCAGGTAGACCAGGCAGACCAGGCGGACCAGGCAAACCAGGTAGACCAGGCAGACCAGGTAGGCCAGGTAGACCAGGTAGGCCAGGCAGACCAGGCAGAACAGGTAGACCAGGCAGACCAGATGACCAGGTAGACCAGGCAGACCAGATGACCAGGCAGACCAGATGACCAGGTAGACCAGGAAGACCAGGTAAACCAGGAAGAAGACCAGGTAGACCAAGTAGAACAGGTAGACCAGGTGGACCAGGCATACCAGGTGGACCAGGCAAACCAGGTAGACCAGGCAGACCAGGTAGGCCAGGCAGACCAGGTAGGCCAGGTAGTCCAGGCAGACCAGGTAGGCTTGGCAGACCAGGTAGGCCAGGTAGGCCAGGCAGACCAGGTAGACCAGGTAGGCCAGGCAGACCAGGCAGGCCAGGTAGGCCAGGTAGGCCAGGCAGACCAGGTAGGCCAGGCAGACCAGGTAGGCCAGGTAGGCCAGGTAGGCCAGGTAAACCAGGTAGGCCAGGCAGACCAGGTAGACCAGATAGGCCAGGTAGTCCAGGTAGGCCAGGTAAACCAGGTAGACCATGTAGACCAGAAGCTTCGAGATTATTTCACAACTTTTGCGTTGATCGGTCACAAATTTTTACCGCGGTCTCTATGAAAAATTATATAAAAGTTACCTCAGTCACAGAAGCTTTTAGATGGCTTAGCTTTCTCTACAAGCATTGTAGAAACAGTAAAAAAAATGCCGTTGAGCCCCCAGTAGTGTATCAGACTAACTCTTTGTTTACGGTCGAACACTCTGCAGTTGAACAAACTGTCTTCACCAATTTTTATAAATTAGCTATAGCTGTATTTAGGCCTGTTATTTCATAATGCGTCATTGGAAGGATGTGACTTTATAGGAATAAAGTGTGAGCGCTGTGGGACCTCGGCAACTTTGGAATAATAAATTTATGCACCATCATATTCAATATAGCTTCAACGAGTTGCAACGATGGGGATGTTTTACAGTTGCTTGAGGAGGATGGTTCTGAGTTTCCTGATTCAGTTTCAAGTGGAAAGGAAGAGATGAGGTCTACCCTTACAGTGGACCTAGTTTCAGTGCCGATGAATCAGAATGCAGCAGCTCTGACTCTGAGGTTAGACGGAAACATTTCTGACCCTGGTAAGCTCATATTTTAGGCATTTTTTATCACAAAAACAGCCTTCTTGTTAGCGTAGCTAGCTAAAGAAAGGTATTAGCTTCACTATGATGTTTTTCATATGTGTTATTCTTGAGTAGTTTTTTAATTATACATCTTTTACTGTTGTTTTTTACCACATTCTAATTTTTTTTAAATTCACCACTTTATTTATGTACTTAAAGCAGTGGGAGGGGATGCTAGCATTTTAGGATGTGTGTAGTACATATTTGGTTAGGTTTACAATTCACATCAGCTGAACAACAAATTTGTTGTGTGTTGGAGTGTTTTAGGGGCGTGTACTGATGGGAGTAGTCCTGATGATCTGTTCTGATCAGGGTTGGGGTCAAATACATGAGTATTTGTATTTATGCTGTATTTAAATACATTTTTGGAGTATTTGTATTTGTATTTTAAGATTTAAAAAGTGAAGTATTTGTATTTGTATTTCGAATACTTTTGAAAATATGATAAGGTAAGATAGTAAGTTGTATTTGTAGAAAATTGAAAATATAAGATCTGGAGCATATTTCTACTGGACAAATTCATTCTATAGATTTGTTCTGGAAAGTGCAGAATCAAGTGTTGCTTGGTCCATGCTGGCATAATTATATTGTAATAACTAATGCTTCACCTCTTATTGTAAAAAGCTGCTGTTAAATTAACTGAATGCATACGAATAAAGGGCAAGTTTCTTCAATGTGAGTCAAGCAATAGAGACAAACCACTGAGCCTCTGAATCATAATCACACCTACAACCACCACATACTTGCAACACTAGCTCTAGTGTATTTATGCAGTCCTGTATCTTTAGCGCCACTTCAAAGACTGTATAGCATAGCAGGAAAGATGTTTTAACCTAACAAAAATTGTTCAAAGTACAAAACTTTTGAAGAACTAATGTTCGTCAGGTGTAATCTATTTTCCACGCAATGCTTTACCTATTGTAATTGTAATGCAATTCAAAAGTATTTGTATTTGTAATTGAAATACTACATCTAAGAAAGTATTTGTATTTGTATTTTGTATTTGAGTTGTTCAAAGTATTTGTATTTAAATACTATTCAAAGTATTTGACCGCAACCTGGTTCTGACTTGGCGTAGATGTTTGGATGTACTTCATATTGTTACAGCCAGGGTAAGTTGAGTATCATTTGTATATGTGTATGTCTTGGAGGGCCGTGTGTGCATGACAGTGGTAAAATATACTAATAGCAAACAAACACATTGTGTTGTGTTTGTATTGTTTAGAGGAACGTATTCGTACAACCTTCGTGGTGATCTTTATGGGCCGTAGAATCATATTTATATTGTTGGAAAGCTCAAAGCAAACTCTATAAGATACAATTTGTTTGGTAAGGGTTTAGACGAGCAAATATATATATATATATATAAATAAAATGTTAATTAATTTGATTAACCATTGTTGCCCGAGGTCATCGACGCACGGTGAAATGAAGTCCGGAAGGAAAGGCTTAAGGGTGGAGACCCATCTGGCCCAGGCAATTTCTTGGTGTAATTGTTTGTGTAATAACTTTTAAATATGAAATGTTGTAACAATTTGAATATGGTAGGCTTACTCTTGGTCTTATAATCTTCCTATACAGTCAAAATTTAGAGCGAGAGCATATTGGTAAGTTAAGATATGAGCAAAAAGTTTCTACGCACGTTTTGCATAGTTTCTCCACAACCGATCAAGCTTTTTCAACAATCCAAGGCTCTCCAGCTTTCTTTCCTCGAGCCCCATCTCTGTACATTTAGTTTTTTACAACTACAAATTTATTTTTCTAAATTTGTGAATCTAGACATCCTATCAACAAAATCTAAACGTACATGTATCTCACTTACTTCCGTCACAGAATAAATGTTCATAGTTTGAACTTCATCTCATGATCCCTTCTAGCTCAACCTTTATACTGCCGCTATAATAAAGCATTTTGCAGATGACCGCAAATTGCAGCAGCTTCTATTCTAAGTCTGCGTGAAACTAAAAATACCCCTTCCGGAAGAAATGGACGCGCGCCCCGGCCCAGCCTTTTGTTCATTTTTGACAGCTCAGCATTTTGGTACAACTTGAATCTCGTCCGAAAAAAAGGTTGGATAATGCTTTTCTCCAGTGGATAGTAAACAAGATTGAAGGAATCACTGAATTTCTGTGGTTGATAGTACTTATCACTCCTATTCTCCATGTGATCAGTGTATCCATCTTGTCCTGAGGTGGGTACACAGATGCGTGGATGAATTCTACAAAGTTTACAAACAGCACTGAAGGTATCAGCTGTTTATTAGTATTTACTTTTGTGATAATTTTTTTTTGTTGGAGTTCTCACTGCTGCTTGTGATTATATTCCTCACAATTGCAGCTGACACTCATATAGTTGTTGTGTCACTATCTTTCCAATCTGGTATGGGTTGAGGTGAGCCACTGAAGTATTGTGGTAAAAATTCAGGTGGAAGTGCTTGTACTTATGGTCATGTCAAGACTTGAGTAAGGTAGAAACCCACAGGCACACACACAACACACACGTCCTAGACCAGTGCATGTTAAGTGTGTTGATGGCAGAGAGTGAATGTCATCCCACACTCTGACTTCTCTCTCTCTCCCTCTTCCCCCTCCCCTTTCCCTATAGAAACAGTTTCCTCCCTTTAATCCACAAAAGCTTCCTCAATTACATAGGCATAATTTGATGTACTTGAAATGAATAGTTGACAAAACAAACAAATAAATAAACACCGGATTCTGTAAATCACACCAGAAATGCCAGCTTTGTGGCATACTCTCTTTATCTTTTCACTCATGCCTTGTACATAGGGGATGGTCATGATTGTCTTTGTCTCCAGCTGTAGCTCTTCCTTGTCGATACTATTCTTGTTAATGATATTTCAAAGGATTCTATTTACCATGGCATCTGGGTACCCATTGCTCCTGAAAACTGATCTTAGATGATTGGTCTCTTGGGCCAGGGAGGTCTGATCTTTGCAAATTGGTTCAGCATAATGATTCAGAGTGTTGATGATTCTATATTTGATACAGTGAGGGTGGTAAGAGCGATAACTTAGATAGCGGTCTGTGTGTGGTTTCTTGCAATATATTTCTGTTTTGATCTAGTTGGGGCCAGTGACAGTGATGTCTATGAATGGTAATTGTTAGACTCAGTCTCCATGGTAAACTGGATGGTAGGCTGTATGGAGTTGAGATGGTGCAGGAACTCATCCATGAAGTCTTGGTTATGGGGCCATAGAGCAAATGTGTCGTCCACATAACTTAACCATAGCGATGGCTTTTTTCTTTTTTAACTGACTGATTCAAAGGCAATTTCCTCAGAGTATTCCATAAAGATATTGGCAATAATTGGAGAGAGGAGACTCCATCTCTGCACCTTCACTTTGACAGTAATAGCTGTCCTTGTTTATGAAGTATGTGGATTAGCACATTCTGAGGTGGTTCATTATTGTTGGTAGAGAGAAGTTCGTACGATCGGATAGAGAAGAATCAGTGCTTAATTTTTCTTTAATTATGTTAAGAGTTTCAGGAACTGGGACCTTGGTAAACAGAGATGTAATGTCAAAGCTGATCATCATTTCATCTTGCTGTATTTGATTGTTTCACTGAAATGGGCTGAGTTTCTCACGTATGAGGGTGTCTGTCCAACAGGTGGAGAAATGATCTTAGCGAGATATTTTGCTAGGTGATATGTAGCAGATCCTGTTGTGCTGATGATTGGACGTAAAGGAACAATGTCTTTGTGAATCTTTGGAAGTCCATACATGCAAGATGGGCAGTAATGTGTGGGATTAAGCTTCTTGTATGATTCTTTGTCTAATTCACCTAGTTCAGTGAGATGTAGAAGATTTTGAAGTGTTTCTCTTTCAAACTTCTTCGTGGGGTCTTTGTTGATCGCTAGTAGGACCCATCATGAAATATCTCTGCCATCTTTTTGGTGTAGGTTGCTTTATCTAGTATCACTGTTGCATTACCTCTGTCTGCAGGAAGGATAACATTTGAGTTGTCCATCCTTAAATCTTTCATATATAACTACGAACTTCTCTCTACCAACAATAATGAACCTCCTCAGAATGTGCTATATAACTATATATATATATATATATATATATACATGTATATATGCCATGATATGCTTACCTGTTGTTAAATAAGTCTTACTCAACATGAAGTTATGTAATTGTCAAATATGCATTGGTAGCAACGTCAAAGAATATTGGATTACTGATGTGGGAGCCAGCAATCACATGTACAATGAGCGATCAATCATCAAGGAATTTCTGCAACTGCAATCAGAAGAGATGGTTTCACTAGGAGATAGCAGTGTGCTAGATGTGAAGGGAGAAGGAACTATACGCATGGAAATGATTCTTCAAGATGGTACTAAGAAGAAGTGTACATGAAATAATGTTCTCTATGTACCTAACCTTGCATACAATCTAGTGAGTGTCTCTATAGAGCCACAGATGCAGACAAAACAGTTGACATTGATGAGTTAATGTGTGAACTCAGGAATGAAGACGACGAAGTGATAGTTATTGTTTCATGGAAGGGCAGCCACCTTAAATGCACTGTGAAAGTCCCAGGATTGTGTAAATATTACCCGAGTTTACACAAAGGGACTATGGCATTGAAGATTCAGACACCTGTGCAAGCATAGTATGATGAATTTAGTAAGCAATGAACTTGTCAACAAACACAACTTCAACTTAATTGGTGAAAATGGAACAAAGCTGAACAACAGAAAGCTTTTTTTCACTTATTGTCATGTCAGTATCGTCATCACTGTTATACCTTATCACTTCCTGTGAATTGCCCAATGATGCTTGAGATTCCCTCAAGAAATACTTTGAGTGTGAAGCAAACAAATTGTAACGTAAGAAGCAATACTTGTGCTAAGAAATGAATGAGGGCACTCCAATCAATGAACATTTGAAGGAAATAAATGTACTTTATGATAAACTTGCCTCGATTTGGGCTCCAGTGTCTCTGGAAGATTAAGCAATTATTTTCTTTGCGAGCCTACAAGCCTCTTTTATGCAACAGGAGGAAGCTGGATGTTAAGGCTGAGAATCTTTGATTCATTGGCTACAGTAAGAATTGTAAAGATCATCAATTTTACAATGAGAATATCAACAAGGCAACAATAAGACAAGATGTGGTCTTTGATGAAACTAGCTTACTGCAGACTGGGGTGTGATGGGGCATGTAAGAGAGACTAAAGGTAGTTACTGTCACCAAAACTGACTGGGCTTCACATCGTGTGGTGATCAGTCCTGCAGGTGTTTAAGCCACAAGCAAATTTGTTTTGTAAGAGTTGAAACTGCTTATCAATGCTCTCCCTTGTACACATGTATCCTCTCACTCATACCACACACACTTTGATCAAAAGCCATCCAATACATGATGCCTTTCTGCCACAGAATGTTCTTACATGCATCTTTACACACACACACACACATACACACACACACACACACAAACACACACATTGGATGAGTGGTGACACTTCTGTGTCTAGCAATATTGTAAGGTAGTCAGAATGATCTTCAAAGCAATGGAATACAATTTCTCCGCTCACATTGAACTGGAATTTGCTGTACATTCACCTATGCATCTGACTTACAACTACATCATACTGATATACAAACGTGTGGTGAGTAATGCCTATATCTCGTGTAATGTGATGGTTCACTTCTTGGACGTGGCAAATGGAAACAAGCAGCATAATGTCTATGGCACTTTCATGTCATAATGTAACTATACAGTGCTAAATATTGTAATGACAGATTATTGTAAACATAGCAATTCCACAATTCCATGCGAACAAACTGGAACTGATGTGTTCGATAGAGCCAACGACTTCATGCAATTCAGGTGAACATGCGTATATATTGCACACAAGGTAAGAACAAAAAAAAACAAAAATGACCTCCCTTCGAACCTACATACAGAATTTCAATGCATTTCAACTTTGGTATCGGGTCAGAATTTAGTTCTACATAATCTTAGTAGCAACTGTAATTACCCTATGTATACAGTCCAGCATTAAAAGAAAGGGAAAAGCAATCTCCAGAATTTAGCAACAGAAACATATGCACCAGTACAGGGTATAAGGCAAACTATCAAAAACTTAAGTGGAAAACCTTTTAAATACTACTACTGCTACTACCGTACTCACCTCTAGAAATCTGTCAGACATTATTAAGTTAAGGTCTACCAGAAGTTTTGAAGCCGCAGTGACTACTGGACGGATGTTAACCACGACGAACCGTATCAGAGAGGTGTGGCATAGCTCCCATTGCTACAGTTACGAGAAGTTTGAGGATGCCAGCAGTGGTAGACGTTGGAGGCTGGGACAACTTGATGGAGAGCGAGGTAGCATCAGTTGTAGTGTTCTTTGAAGCAAGTTGCTTTCACTGGCAGTAACCAATACATCTCCATACTAACATGAACTAGGTAAATGTTCAGTTGACTTCTTTTTAGGCTACTAAAACTTCTCTTTATTCTGAAACAGGTTAGTTGTTTTTGTTTTGTTTTGTTGTTCTGTCGACAGCCTCATCTTCATTCATTTCTATTATCTTAATAATGAGCAAGCTGTTTGATCCACCTTGCTGCTAGCATTTGTTTCTAACTATGAAGGGATTAAATGTCACATAGCTATGTATTAGGTTTTTAGTTGAGCAATAAAGACTGAAATAAGAATTATTGAATGGTTTTGACATGCAAGTACTTTACATAGTTACATCAGTGTTAGCTCTTTATGAATGCATTGTTCACTATCCGATGGATTTTAAGCAACAATAGTGATTGTGATTGCTGCTTGCGGGCCTGCTTAGTGATTGTGATTGCTGCTTGCGGGCCTGCTTAGTGATTGTGATTGCTGCTTGCGGGCCTGTTGCTGCTTGTGGGCCTGCTTAGTGATTGTGATTGCTGCTTGCGGGCCTGCTTAGTGATTGTGATTGCTGCTTGCGGGCCTGCTTAGTGATTGTGATTGCTGCTTGCGGGCCTGCTTAGTGATTGTGATTGCTGCTTGCGGGCCTGCTTAGTGATTGTGATTGCTGCTTGCGGGCCTGCTTAGTGATTGTGATTGCTGCTTGAGGGCCCTGCTTAGTGATTGTGATTGCTGCTTGCGGGCCTGCTTAGTGATTGTGATGCTGCTGCGGGGGCCGCTTAGTGATTGTGATTGCTGCTTGCGGGCCTGCTTAGTGATTGTGATTGCTGCTTGCGGGCCTGCTTAGTGATTGTGATTGCTGCTTGCGGGCCTGCTTAGTGATTGTGATTGCTCTTGAGGGCTGCTGATGATTGTGATTGCTGCTTGCGGGCCTGCTTAGTGATTGTGATTGCTGCTTGCGGGCCTGCTTAGTGATTGTGATTGCTGCTTGCGGGCCTGCTTAGTGATTGTGATTGCTGCTTGCGGGCCTGCTTAGTGATTGTGATTGCTGCTTGCGGGCCTGCTTAGTGATTGTGATTGCTGCTTGCGGGCCTGCTTAGTGATTGTGATTGCTGCTTGCGGGCCAGCTTCAAGCAAATGTATGTGACTTGATTGCAACTGCATGGTGAAGATTTATGAGGGGACTTTGTTGAACTACATGAAGGGCCATGTTATGTCAGAGCTTGCACGATTATATAATGTTAAGTTGTCCAAGTTCATTTGACATAGTCAAGCGAGGGTTGATATCTTCCCATATTCCTTTCCAAAATGGAACCTATAGGCCTCATGCAGTCAGATGGGAAGAGGCCAGATGGCTGATGTCTGCTGATGTGGGATGCCAATGGCCTGCTGAAGCTGCAGAGGAGAGGAAGATTAAAAAAAATTGGGGCCTTCCTACTTGTCATATTTTCGTACCAGTAGCCATCGAGTCTTAGACAGCAATTGATCCAAAGGTCAGTAGTCTCCCAGAAGGAGTAGGGGCACAGAATTACAGGAGAAACTAGAAAACCAAGATTTGACAGAGTATTTGATCCAGCGTCTATGGGTTACAGTCCAGCAGGGAACTGTGCAGCAGTACAACTTGTTTTTGTTTTGTTTTTTGTTTATTTTATTTGGAAACTGTGTGCTTTTCAGTTTTTATTGGTGTTATTAATTTGGCCACCAAATAAAAGTGAACTATAATAATAATAATAATAATAATAACAATAATAATAATATCAACAACAACAAAAAGCAAAGAACAAAAAAAAAAAAGCCTCAAAGGGTCATTTTGGTAGGAAACAAAAACTATCCTTGATCATTAACCAATAGAGTTGTATTATACGAGAATTAGTACTAAATAATAATAAAAAAGTATTATTGTAATAATGAAACATATTAGTGAACTGGCTCTGCTGCATGATGAACAGTTAGCTAGCTAATATTCCAGTGGGTATCTAGACTAGCTTCATTAGTGAACTGGCTCTGCTGCATGATGAACAGTTAGCTAGCTAATATTCCAGTGGGTATCTAGACTAGCTTCATTAGTGAACTGGCTCTGCTGCATGATGAACAGTTAGCTAGCTAATATTCCAGTGGGTATCTAGACTAGCTTCATTAGTGAACTGGCTCTGCTGCATGATGAACTGGTTCTGCTGCATGATGAACAGTAGCTAGCTAATATTCCAGTGGGTATCTAGACTAGCTTCATTAGTGAACTGGTTCTGCTGCATGATGAACAGTTAGCTAGCTAATATTCCAGTGGGTATCTAGACTAGCTTCATTAGTGAACTGGTCTGCTGCTGAGAACAGTTAGCTAGCTATTAGAGTGGGTATCTAGACTAGCTTCATTAGTGAACTGGTTCTCCTGCTGATGAACAGTTAGCTAGCTAATATTCCAGTGGGATCTTAGACTAGCTTCATTAGTGAACGGTCTGCTGCATGATGAACAGTTAGCAGCTAATATTCCAGTATCGACTAGCTTCATTAGTGCTGCTGATGATGAACAGTTAGCTATAATATTCCAGATCAGACTAGCTTCATTAGTGAACTGGTTCTGCTGCATGATGAACAGTTAGCTAGCTAATATTCCAGTGGGTATCTAGACTAGCTTCATTAGTGAACTGGTTCTGCTGCATGATGAACAGTTAGCTAGCTAATATTCCAGTGGGTATCTAGACTAGCTTCATTAGTGAACTGGCTCTGCTGCATGATGAACGGTTAGCTAGCTAATATTCCAGTGGGAATATCTAGACTAGCTTCATTAGTGAACTGGCTCTGCTGCATAATGAATGGTTAGCTAGCTAATATTCCAGTGGGAATATCTAGACCAGCTTCATTAGTGAACTGGTTCTGCTGCATGATGAACAGTTAGCTAGCTAATATTCCAGTGGGTATCTAGACTAGCTTCATTAGTGGACTGGCTCTGCTGCATGATGAACAGTTAGCTAGCTAATATTCCAGTGAAATATCTAGACTAGCTTCATTAGTGAACTGGCTCTGCTGCATGATGAACAGTTAGCTAGCTAATATTCCAGTGGGAATATCTAGACCAGCTTCATTAGTGAACTGGCTCTGCTGCATGATGAACAGTTAGCTAGCTAATATTCCAGTGGGATATCTAGACTAGCTTCATTAGTGAACTGGCTCTGCTGCATGATGAACGGTTAGCTAGCTAATATTCCAGTGGGAATATCTAGACTAGCTTCATTGGACTCGTTTTTGTGTACTGTTTTCTTGATAATGTTGTCTTTTTTTAAGAAATTGTTTTTTTCCCTTCATCATCCAATATATGTAGGTTCCTTTCCTCACTTGCCACTTAGTTGCCACATTAGACATCCACTCTCAAGTCATCATGTTCACTCAGCCATCCATGGACATCTTCTAAGACAAACTAAGCACACACAAACACAATATTATTACTGTATTTCTACAACCAACACACCCACACTTCAAGGTAGGGGAGAACCCCACCCACACACACATACAGAAAAAAGAAAAAATCTCGACTTTCTCCTCAAAAAATATTTTGACTTAATTTAGAATGAAACATGTACAGCTGGCACATTGACCATGGATCAATGGACAACAACATAATGTGTGATTGAGATAGTGTTTAGTGTAAGCAAAGTATCACTACTAGTCACATCCTGCTAACCTGTAGAAATAGGATACAAGCATTTAAGACATGTTATAAGGTGTAGGTCTATATGGCATTTACACTACTGAGGGAAGGCCCAAGGATAATTCAAATCTTGTACAGGCCGAACCAAGTGAGCATGCATTAAAACATGAAGGGTCCTGAAGGAGTTTCATCAGTGCCTGACTAATTATAAGCATTGTTCAACCCTCCTATGCTTACTCGCACAAGTGAACTATCCTAGTTTTGTAATATGAACTTCAGAGTCACCATTCCTACAACCTCCTAGTAAAACATATTGCAATGTTCCTAGTGAGGGCTCATGCACTACCTAATCACATCACCCACTAACCATAAGTAGCATTGGCCAGCAAATGCAACAAGCAAGCTACTCTCAGGTCTCACTCATTAACATATGATTACACTTGTAAGTGCCTCTCTATCGTGTGATGGAGAGGTGAATTTTTAATGCAGTGATTTACTTTTGTCTTATATCTAATTGGACACTTTCTATCTGATTAACACACATTTGTTTTGACTCCAACATGAAACCGAGTTTAATTAGTTCTAACCAAAATACTTTCCTGATCCATATCAAGAAGATAAAGGGTTGGCTACACCACAACAAATAGGCAAGACACTCACTATGCAAATGAGGCAATATAAACCATCTTCTTCTTCTTGTTTATTATCATAACTTTCTCATGCTATTAGTATAAAGAAGAGTAAAGGAAACCTTAGGTGTAGTATACATCCAACTCATATATCTTATTGGGTTGTTATAAGCTATACAGTATAAGCTTGTTGTAAGGTTAGAAACAGTGCTGAGTATGAGTATGAGTAATAGCTGTTTTAATAGTATCAATGTTGGCAGTCACAAATTTCAACCATTGCCTGCATGCTTAAGGTAGCATTGATGAGTGTAATTACATCATTAGATGTCTCAAAATTAAACTCATTACCAAGAAATGGAAATATAAGCATATTTTTCCCCATTTTATCACATTGGTTGTGAAATATCTAGCAGTGAAAAGCTAATATCCCAATTAGCTTCATTGAAATAATTTTACTCCTCAGTCTGTTGAGTGTGTGTATGCTAGAAACTTATATTAACAATGATATTGATAGGTATTGGTACATGTACCTGTACACATGGACATTGGTAAGTATTGGTATACATGGACATTGGTAGGTCTTGGTACATGTACCTTATACATGGACATTGAAAATATAAAGCACAGTGAAGCAACCTAGCTAAGCAAAGGAAGTTTGGCGTACAAACAACCAACCATAACCTAGTGTTGGCTTGCATAAGGTAAAGCACATGTTACTGCAGTTCAGGAGAGCTTTATTTGTAACATTCTATTTAAGTTTAATTTTAATTAATAACCAGCTTGTGAACTACAGAACTAAAGACTTACTGATGGGGTGAGCCGACCAGCCAGTATAATATATAGAAAACCAGTCGACACACCCACATCCTGGGTGAGCATGATACATCAGAGATATCTCTGAAAGCTGGCTGAATTTGATTGGTTCAAATTATTATGTAGGGTGATCATAAATGGTAAAGCTAGGGTGCATGAATTGTGAAACGATGTAAATGAAATAATTAGGTAAAACATGAGATTAACAATCAATAAATAAAAGAAAAATAAACATATCAGTCTTACTGCAAACAAAGGAAAAATAACCGGTATGATTCATTCTGACCTGGCTTGTGTGGCTGGAGATGAGATATCAGTGGTCTCCATCACAGGTATGATTCATTCTGACCTGGCTTGTGTGGCTGGAGATGAGATATCAGTGGTCTCCATCACAGGTATGATTCATTCTGACCTGGCTTGTGTGGCTGGAGATGAAATATCAGTGGTCTCCACCACAGGTATGATTCATTCTGACCTGGCTTGTGTGGCTAGAGATGAAATATCAGTGGTCTCCACCACAGGTATGATTCATTCTGACCTGGCTTGTGTGGCTGGAGATGAAAATATCAGTGGTCTCCATCACAGGTATGATTCATTCTGACCTGGCTTGTCTGGCTGGAGATGAGATATCAGTGGTCTCCATCACAGGTATGATTCATTCTGACCTGGCTTGTCTGGCTGGAGATGAGATATCAGTGATCTCCACCACAGGTATGATTCATTCTGGCCTGGCTTGTCTGGCTGGAGATGAGATATCAGTGGTCTCCACCACAGGTATGATTCATTCTGACCTGGCTTGTGTGGCTGGAGATGAAATATCAGTGGTCTCCATCACAGGTATGATTCATTCTGACCTGGCTTGTGTGGTTGGAGATGAAATATCAGTGGTCTCCATCACAGGTATGATTCATTCTGACCTGGCTTGTCTGGCTGGAGATGAAATATCAGTGGTCTCCACCACAGGTATGATTCATTCTGACCTGGCTTGTGTGGCTGGAGATGAAATATCAGTGGTCTCCATCACAGGTATGATTCATTCTGACCTGGCTTGTCTGGCTGGAGATGAAATATCAGTGGTCTCCACACAGGTATGATTCATTCTGACCTGGCTTGTGTGGCTGGAGATGAAATATCAGTGGTCTCCATCACAGGTATGATTCATTCTGACCTGGCTTGTCTGGCTGGAGATGAAATATCAGTGGTCTCCACCACAGGTATGATTCATTCTGACCTGGCTTGTGTGGCTGGAGATGAAAATATCAGTGGTCTCCATCACAGGTATGATTCATTCTGACCTGGCTTGTCTGGCTGGAGATGAGATATCAGTGGTCTCCATCACAGGTATGATTCATTCTGACCTGGCTAGTCTGGCTGGAGATGAGATATCAGTGGTCTCCATCACAGATATGATTCATTCTGACCTGACTTGTGTGGCTGGAGTTGAAATATCAGTGGTCTCCACCACAGGTATGATTCATTCTGACCTGGCTTGTGTGGCTGGAGTGAAATATCGGTGGCTCCATCACAGGTGACTATATCATTTTAGCTCTGAGGCAAATGCTTAACTTGATTTCACAATTTGAAATGAATAAGTGAAAATCGTAATTTTAACAGAGTGTAAAACGAATTCAAGAATAGGAACAACAGCTAGGTCAATCTATAATGTTGCTCCAGTCATGCTCCCATTCTAATACTTCAACTTTGTCCCAGCTAGGCAAATGTCCTTGTTCCATTGAATGACCAAATACTGCATTGTTGATGTTTCTGCTATGAATGGCATATATGTGTCATTTTATTCTGACAGATAAAGGCCTACCAGCAGTCTATTCAATATAACACTTATCACAACCACTGCCGAAAATCTTATACACAACTCTTGGTCTTCTCCTTTGTGTCTTGTTTTCTTTTGACTTTCATCAGATTTTTTTAATACTATTATTGAATTTTTTTTTGAAAACTACTTTGATGTTCAACTTGTTTTCCTTCTGTCTATGTTTTCACTCATTCCTTTGATTAAGGAGCTATCATGTAATTTATGTTGTCATTCTTGGTGTCATCTTGTTCTCTGATAATTTTCATTTCATTATTCTTATACAATACTGAATCTATTATTGGATATCCATTTTGTTGAAAGGTGTCTGATAGTTGAGCTAATTCTTGTTCAAAGAGTTATTTTTCAGGAACCCTAGTAAATAAACTCATTATATCAAAACTGAGCATTTTATCAGTGTCTTGTAAATTTTTGGATTAAATGTTTAGACTTTTTTATAATTAATTTACCAATTTCTCGTACACGCACACACACACACACACACACACACACACACACACACATTCATGAACAAGCCATGTCACTCGCATCAAACATGCACACATGACACAACATCTCACCAGTCGTGGCATCTTCAATTGCAGCTGAGATTTGAGATATGCTGTCAAAACAAATCCAAACAAATATAAAAACAGATAATATAGGCATTCTGTTCATGTCTCCATGATTTGTGCAACATGTAGTGGTTATCTAACCATCATCTAAGCCAACGTATTAATCAGCATACCTGTGTGGTTAGCTATAACTGGTCAAACCTGTTTTGTCAATCAGTCTTTTCTCTTATTTTTTGTAGTTTACTCAGTTCTTGATTCTAGTTTTGTCTATGTTGTTTGACTATTGCGAATAACTATATATATATCAGGGGGGGCTCCACAGGGGGGGGCGAAGGGGCAATCGCCCCCTGAACTTCCAAAAAGAGGGGCATTGCCCCCCCCCCCAACTTTCACATTATCATGTCATGTACACCATTACATACTCACACATCATTGGATTATTTATTAAAAACTATTCTTAGATATGTAAAATGTGTGATGTCCTTGATAATACCTCATATTGCAATCTCAGCATGTGATCAATTTACATGAGCTGCTATACAGTGAAAGCATCTTCCCCTCTCGTTGAAAAGAAAAGCAGCTTATGATTATGAGTAAAACTTACAGTAAAAGCAGAAAATCTTCCTTTTAGAGGTACACAGAGTAATCCAAGAATATTTGAAATACCATGAAGGAAGAAACCATCTATCTTTCTTAAGAAAGAGAGACAAAGTACCTTCTTCCTGTGGTTGGTAGGGTTTATTTTCATCAGAACAACAGATACTCATGCAAGTACTGTCATCTTGTCAATATTGACCCCAGCCTCTTTAACAGATGATGCCAACAATTCACTTCCCTCCTCAGTATGAGAGCCAGCAACAGTAGCAGCTGGTTCAGAGGAATCAAGCCTTATTCTTTTCTGCCAAATCTCTACTAAACTCTTCTGAGACATCTTCATGTTGATTCTAGCTATATCAGGTTTTGACAATTATAAGAAGGCCCTTGAGAAATTTAAAATTCATGACTCCTCGGACTCCCATCAGGAGGCCAAGCTTAAGTGGAACTCCCTTAAAAATCCTTCCGTAAGGGAATGGATTTGCGTGGGGGTGAGGAAGGTGAAGGGAATCTACCACAGTTATTATCCTGTTGGTCTGCTGAAAATGCAGACCTAAAGAGTTGGTTCAAGGAAAGAAAGTATCTATCCCATGACATAGTCAATGAGATGATTAGTTTAATGGGCCAAACTGTACTTCGAAAGGTTATAGCAAGCATTAAAGCCTATCAGCCTAACTGGTTTGCCATCATAGCAGATGAAGCGACTGATGTAAATTATCAGGAACAGTTGAATTTATCAGTAAGATATGTTACTAATGATTATAGCATCAATGAAAGCTCTTTAGGATTGTTTTGCTTGCCCGATACAACAGCTAAGACAATAACCATGGCCATGAAAGACATTCTTATCAGATGTGACCTACCTCTTGCTCTTTGTCGTGGACAAGCATATGATGGTGCTAGTGCCATGCAGGGAAAAAGAAAGGGTGTAGCTACACTTATCAGAAATGAATGTTCAGCTGCACTTCCCGTTCACTGCTTAGCGCATTCATTGAATCTTTGCTTACAGAATGCAGCAAGACAAGTGCCCTTCATACGTGATGCCATTGATTTAGTAAGCGAGATAGTAAAACTAATCAAATATTCCCCCAAGCGTAAACAGCTCTTCTCTGAAAAGTTGCTTGGTAGTGATAGCCCAAACATCGGGGTCAAACCACTTTGTCCCACTCGTTGGACGTTGAGAATGGAAGCAATAAATGCTATCCTGACACAGTATGAAGTGATATTGGACACTATGGAAGAAGTTCACAACACTACCCATGATGAGTATGGTTTGAATGCATCAGGAATCCTTGCTTCACTTGAAAAATTTGAAACCCATTTTCAGTTTGAAACTGGGTCACCTTCTGTTTAGTGCAGTTGAGGAAACCTCAAGGGTATTACAGGGAAAGGATACTTCTATTCAGGAGGCAATCTCAGCTGTAAATTTGACACATGCATTCTACCAGCGGCAGAGAGAATAAAATAATTTTGACCACTTTTATGGAGCCACAGTTGCATTGGGGAGCAAATTGAAACTAAGTGAGCCTAAACTTCCTAGGTACAGGAAGATTCCAGCAAGGTAGTGAAAGTCAACCCCATCAGTTTAGTTCCCCTAAATCTATATTCCGACAACAATATTTTGCAGTATGTGATCTTATGATTCAAGAATTGACTGATCGATTTGAGCAGAAAACAATTATGGAGCCTGTACTTGCATTGGAATCTCTATTGCTTAAAACTGCAAATGGAGAATGCTTCGATGAAGAACTGGGTAAAGTGAAACAGTCTGTATTTCAATCAGACCTTGATTTTGATCGACTATCCAGACAGTTGGGAGTTTTGGTAGATGGCATTCACCAGGTATTGCCCTCAGGCAGAAAAGTCACCAAAGTACGTACAATTTGTGATGCCATGAATGTTCAAGATACATATTGCGCTTGTATCTTACTATGCCTATTACATCTTCAACATCAGAAAGAGCCTTTTCTACTTTGAGACGAGTATTACCATACATGAGATCATCAATGACGGAAAATCGTTTGAACAATTGCATGATTATGCACATCCACAAATGTATAACTGATACTTTAAATTTACATGAAATAGCAAAAGAGTTTATTCATGCCAAGGAAGAGAGACTAAAATATTTTGGAAACTTTCATACTCAGTAACTTAGTAATTATTGTTCACCATTATTGTGTTTTGAAAAATTTTCAGTCATTAATAATATATATATAGTGAGTGCGGTCAAATGGAGGGTGTGGCTAAATAGAACTTTTTTGCCCCCCCCCCAACTTCAGGTACCTTCCTCCCCCCCCAACTTCAGGTACCTTCCTCCCCCCCTGTAAAGTATCTTTAAAGTTGTCAGAGATTAACATTTGCTAGCCATTGACCTGAACTTGATACTCAGGAAACATCTCTCTTGAAGACGAACAAGTCTATTTTGCATTGGCAGGAAAGAGCTCTACATTATTAATGGTCCTTCGAGCCAGATACCTAGTTGGGAACTCACCTGGTAAACTGGTTCTTTTCTGCTACTCTACAGTTTGGTTGTTCTACATTGTCAAATACCCAATTGATTGGCTCAGCACAAGCATATTTGTATGTTGATATTGTTCATTCTGCCTAGGTATAAGGCTATTGATCTTGCTTCTGGATGAAATATACTCACCATTGGATTAATTGAAACTTCAAAACAAGTGCTTCTTGCCGTATCCTCTATAACTCATTACTATTTAACCACAGTGGGCTTGTGTCTAACCACAGGTTATGGCTGAGGCTAATGTGAGTGCTCTCCGAAGAAGGAGAGCACAGATATTATAGGCACCTATTTGTTAGCATTTATGCAGTATAATTGTATCAATTGATTATACTGATTACTGGTGCAACTGCCTCCAATTTGTATCTATTCTCACTAAAGGGGACATCATCCCACACAGCTGTGCCACAAAACTTGCTCCTTCAACAACAGAAGTGTATTTACAGTGAAGATGAAAGATAGTGAGCTACAAATTGCAGCAACATCACAGGACACAGGCTGTCTCATTGTTAGTCTCACAGAAGAGAGGCTACTCCATTATCAGACCACATTCCATACAGAAACACTTACAAACCACTTTTGAGGTTGCAAAAATACCCCATTATAACCCCAGCTCTTTCTTCACCAGAGCCCTCTCTCTATTATTTATGTCTTTATCCAATAAAGATAAAGCCAATCTTCAACTAAACTTATTTTAGAAGGACAGTACAACTCAGTAAAGTTTGTATTCAAATTAATTTCTTGAACTATTTTTCTGTAACTTACTATTTGAGATACTCCAGCAGTAAAATGCTAAAAGAAAACACCTTAAACTTGTGCAGAGAAATAGGCCCTATATTTTGTTAAGTTGATGTACAGGCGAATTCTGTGGCGGCGCTGAACTGAAACAAGCTTTTAAGTGAAGAGAACGCCGAGGTTGACTATAACCCGAGCTGGAACCTTATTCTGGGGGTGGGGCTACTAGTATTGGACTGTCTTGCAGACTTTGGCAGCGAGTGGCACAGTCGGCCAAATTCAAAATAAAGTGCGGGTGACTAAAAGTTATTTTTTTGGTGGAAATAACCCTAAAATGCTTATAAATCTACCATTGTCATTAACTATCTCTTCTCATTCTGTAAAAGGGCGTGGCAGTACTTTTAAAGTGCTAATAATAATTTCCACATAGAATTGAGTGAAGAAAGCAACCAAAATCACTGCCACAAACCTGACATTGTACACTTCCAACAAGATATTGTCAGACCAGAGAGGTGATGGATCAATATACACTGCCAACAAGATACTGTCAGACAAGAGAGGTGATGGATCAATATACACTGCCAACATGACACTATCAGACAAGAGAGGTGATGGATCAATATACACTGCCAACAAGATACTGTCAGACAAGAGAGGTGATGGATCAATATACACTGCCAACATGACACTATCAGACAAGAGAGGTGACAGATCATTGTACATTACCAACTGGATACTGTCAGACAAGATAGGGGGTGAAAAATTTGCTGGAGTAGTTAGTGCAGTAGACAGATATTCAAACAAGCCATACTTGCTAAACCTAGCTTTGAAAGGGTAGCTGACATTGGAATTTCTATTTGTGGTTGAGGAGGGCCATTCACAGTAATTAGCTGACGGTAATTAATTGCCGCAATAGTGTAGCAAAAGAAATCTGGTATGGCCATGTTCCCTGACCCTTTGTACAAGTAGTGGTTCAATAAAGTACCGATAAGTGCCATACAATAATACAGGGCAGCAGTTGGTAAAGGGTCTGGCTATACCAGACTATACGAGTGACCATACTGGTAACTAATATCAAACTATTTGACAATCACATACTATGTTTTTGTTATTACATAATACTGTGTTAAGCATTTTTAATGAAAATATATTTAAAAGTAACAGTAGAAATAAATTAACATTGTGTAAATTTGAAATATGGGATATGTTGTACAAAAAATGTAAAGTGCAATACAATGAGTGTTTTGAAATGTATGTCCATGTGGCTTTGTCAGATTTCATTCCACAATTCTATTACACAAACAATACGATAATTCAAATACTACAATAATAACAATATACTTACTGGAGCTGTTGCTGTATTTTATCTGCCACATAATTACATTCTCCTGTTTGGAACAGTACAGTAACAAACTCCTTGAGAGCTGAGGGTCTCGATGAAAAAACTTCACGAACGTTATCCAAAAGAGTCCTTGTTCTGTCTTTGTCAGTCAGGTCTTTGCGCTCACGAAGTTCGTCATAGGTATCTTGTGATATGAGTTCATTGCTGCAGCAGTAATCAGCTACTGTCATAACACAAGGCGTCACTGAGTGGACCAAGTCAGGATACACTTTCTGAAATAACGTCAAGTAATTTTTACCTAGAAAAAAAAGCAAGCAAAGTAATAATAACCAGCTGCACTGCATAAATGATAATTAAATACTCAATTTACTTGTGGCAACCTCCAGCCCAGGGTATTGCTTCTCGTACTTCTGAAAAAAGAAATAGAAGTAACTATGGCATGAAACTACAGTAGTATTTCTACATACCTGTCCATACCAAATGAGGTGTCTATTGTTAAGTACCACTGCTTGTGGATTGTCTGGATTGAAGAGACATGTCATAACCTCAGGAGTAATATCTGCTCCATCAATTACCCCAAAATGATTTTCTCCTTCATGTGTACGACAGTCAAAAGCAAACTGGTAGTCCATGGAGATGTTGTAGTTCATTCTGGAACTAGCCTTCTTTAGAGTGTCCTCTATTTCTTGTTTTAGAGCAGTACATTCGTGGTGAATGGAGTCTTGGAATGTAGGGTCACACGAAACTACGACTTCAAAATATTTACATCGAGATATAAATATTACTCGAATTTTTTTTATTCCGTACAAAAAGTGCACCATGTTTTTCTTGACACCTTCTCTGATGAAAGTGAAGGACTTGTTAGATATGAGACAAGCCATGGAAGCAGGAAAGAGTCCCATAGGAGTAAACCCACTACTGAAGTATATCAAGAGAGGCTCCACCAAACATGACCTACAGGATTCTTTGTGGAATTGGTCAAGTTCCTTTGCACTAGTATTTTCTAACACGCAAGGCATGATGTATTCTTTCTCTTCTTCTAACACTGAGTTAGTATCAGAAGATTTGACTGACACAATCTCAGCTATCAAATGAAGATATGCAAGCAAAGCTACCAGTTGCTCTGGTGGAATCAGATCTCCAGAAATGTCAGCCGTAGCTGTCTTCAAATCTGTCATAGAGAATCGACCTGTCTTTCTAAATCTCTCGGATGTGGCCTGACCTACGCTATCAAAGCACATGGCTTTAAGAATGACACCAGTGATACTGTCATACACTACCTGGATGTCTATGATGACCAAGTCCTCCAAACCAGGCACACTGGGGAAGTACATCAGAACACCGGCATGGTGGTGAAGAAACCACAGAGCTGCTCTGGTCTCGTAGGGTGTCATATTGAAGGCATGGGACAAGGCCAAGCAGGTCTCCAGGCTGGCTGTCCTCACTTCTCTCATGCGAAGACACAAGCTGAACAGAAGCCACACAGCTGGAATTTTCAGCTTTTTAAAGTGTTTCTCCATGGCATTCTCCAGTAGCTGATGCAAGAGGTGAATCTCTTCTACTCCGCCTCCCATGTTGTCCAAAGAAACAACAAGCTTGTCTTTGGAGCAGAACTGAACTATGCCTTTTTTGTAGGAGTCAGTGTCTCGAATCACTTTTTGAAGCTGTGAGTCGACTGTAGAGATGACTTCCTCAGAAACCTTGTCTTTGTGAGTGCCCACTATATACACTACTGACTTGGAGGACTCCAGTATCTCACCAATGGCTGAGTTGTCTGTTCCAGGTAGAGGTTGAAGGTGGGTGGAGGAACTGAAACAAGATATACTGGCCAGAGTGCGCAAAAGCATATCTTGCAGAGTAAACTCTGATTTCTCTGGTGCAGTTGTCTCTCCTGAAGCTCTCTGATAAAAGACACGATACTCCTCATCTAGTTGGAACTTGTAGCTAAAGAACAGCAAGTAGAGGCCAGGTCCTATGGTGAGTGCTGGTAGCATGTCCATCAGCTCAGGCTGACCTCCAGTGTCCTCCATTCTTAAAAAAGCTTTAAAAGAGTGCTTTACTTTTTCTGCAAAGTGTGGTTGTTTGGACACTGTCTCAAATATGGCAGCTATTTCAGAATAATCTGGTGATCTGATTCTTTGTTTGGTCAATAATTTTAGTTTTGCCAGCATTTTATGAATTAAGTTAGGCTGTGGCTTTTGAACAGGGCGTGATTGCTTGGTGTTTCTAATGTGTTGTTTTTTAACCTGATGAGACTGCCCTGTATTGCTAGCCTGACTGACCTCTGCCCTGGTGTCACTACCTCCATGGGAATCAGCAGTAGCCTGAGAAGTGGGTTCAGCTTCAGAAGTGGATTCAGTCACCAAACTATCTTTGAGAGTGTGAAAGAGTAGAGATGCTTCCTCAATGAGATTCTTTACAATGGTCCAGTTTGTGGTTCTTTCTGCTGTAGTTGGATCAGACTTGCCTTGGACAAACATATTGGAGCAACACTGTACTGCGCCTGTGCTGCCATGAATCTGCTCCTCTTCTTTAGCTGACAGAAGATCTATGATCTCTTTCTTTATTCTCCTGAGAGTTGTACTCTTGCCTTGTCTTGGAGGACCAAGGGACATAAACTTTAAAGACAGAAGCTCCAGCACTTCCTTGGAAACAATGAAGTGTTTATATGCATCTTCATACTTGAAAGCTATTGAACATAAAATAAATTAAGCATTACAGCTAAAGTGTTGCAAATAAAGCAATAATTACAGTTATTGCAGCCTCATTGGTTATACTGTACAAGTAACCCACACACTACACCAGTATATAGAAGGCTCCTGCAATACAGAGTGTGGGCAGCTGGTTTTATAGCCTGGAGCTAAAGCCAGTAGAAGCAGCTGCACTCTAGCACTTGCAATTTTGGCAAAGACAATCAATTACCTTACTTATTATAATATCATAATTAATTATAATAAATATTTAGTTTTAACATAATTAACCCAATAATAAACAATAATATTCTAGTTATTATTATAGTACAAGTTTTTAATACCTAACTTTAGTTTCCCATATAATCTATCAATGGGACATTTTAAAGAGAAGCCAATTTCACTGAAGGCTAGATGGCTTTCTAGAGATGCTGCTATTTACTTACACTAACCTGACAGAGTTCCTTTATATACTCCATCTCTAATAGCAACCAGCAACTGTCCAGTAGACAAGACTGCAGTAGCTATATATCCACCATTATCCTTCTGTGCTGGTCTATCTCCCTCACTAGTAGTCTCAATCCACTCCTCTGTCTTGTTGGAGTAACTTCTAATGGTAGAATATCCATCGATGCCGATTAGATTCGATACATAGGAGACGATAGCATAGATGGCAGCAAGTGTGGTTACTGTCCTCCATATTGTTTGTCTTCTTGTCCTGCCATTACTAGCAGATGCTATGAGGGACTCTAGACTGCATACAAATAGAATCTCTCTCTTGTCAACTCCTCCTGTGAAGTAGAAGTTGCCTTCATGGAATGTTGCTCGCATGCCCCAGCATGAAGAAGGAAGTGAGTCTGCAGTCGTCCAATGGTCGTTGAGTAGAACTTCCACTACATCCAAGTCCTCGTAATGTGAGCCACGCCCACCAGCCACGACCAGGACCTCTGGTGACCCTCCACTAACTGATGATGGGAAGGAGCGACGAGTAGGCATGGCACGTAGCGATGGCTTCCAGTCTCGACCAGTAGTACTAGTCAACAGAGAGTTAGTGCGTTCGTCTGTGGAGGGATTGCGTCCACCAACCAATACAAACTTAGACTGGTAGGTAGTTAGGGACGAGTAGTAATATGGTGCACGAGTAGTAGTCCATGAGTGAAGGTCAGTAGAGATGTGAAGTGTGCGATAATTAGAATCCATAATTATGACTTTATTCTTCAGTACTGCACATTGGTCAGGTTGGACATACTTACTCCATGTATGGCAGTGCTCCCAGTGAAGTGAGACTGGAGGATGGAGATCTCTCTAAATACAAATAAACAAATAAATATATAATTAAATTGATATACAAACAAACAGCACTAAGTGCTATTTAAACGAGACTTTAACATGCAAACACATAAACAAATATATAAAACAAACACACAAACAAATGTATTCCTTTATCAGCAGTGAATACGCTTTCTAAACATTATGCACAACTATAAATAAATAAATAAAAATACATATAAAAAGCTAATAGACAACAATACTATAATTAAAACCATGTAAACAAACACACAAACATACAATTTTACTCATTATAAATTTACAGAAATGTAAACACATTATAACAACAGCAACTCTTGACATGCTAACACACAAACATACAACTATTACAGTGCTTAAATATGTGCACACAAACACACAATAATGACATGATATTCCAAACACACAAACACATAATAAGAGAATGAGCTGTTTCTTCCTGTGCTAAAATAATGTACAGTAGGCACCAGAAAAAATACGTTCTCAATTCTGTTCTGTGTAACGATTTTTTTTTGCACAGAAAGGAGCTATAGTAGAAAAAACAAAAACAAAACAAAACGATATGGTAGTTGATAAAATATAGTTTCTCGGTTCGACTATGTTAATGTTTTAATATTCACTGTTTACCAAATGCATCACTTCTAGGAATGTAAAAAATGATGCTATTTTAAATGTTGGGGCCATCATTGGCTTAGATATTCTCACTACTAGAGACCCAACTGTAGCTGGTAGAAAGACTAAGAAGTAGGGACCTGTCAGAGCAGCAAGTTCAGCGAAAATCCAGTCAGTCTGCTTAATCGAAGCAAGTCAGTTTTTTTCATTGTACAAGCTGTTTAGCATGACTCCTATAGCATTTAGAGGGTAGTACAAGGCCTTAGCTTGCTGATATAGCTGTGGAAGAGTTTCTAGCTTTTAGCCGTAAATCAACAGAAACGAAAATGTGACTGTTAAAATCTTTCATGTAATGGTACCAACTGTTTAGTCAAAACGCATTGAAAAAATTTACCTGCTATTGTTTATAAAAATGCTAACACATGAACATATACATTAAAAATGACAAAAAACATAATCTTCCTATAAAAGTGCACAAACATACAAATATATCCCAAATACAAAATTCAATACACATTGTAAGAAACTGTAAATAAAACAATAACAAGCACAACAACAATAACAACAACAAAATAATCAGAAAAATAACATCACAACAAATATACGTTGTGCTTATGTGTTATAAACACACAACTTACTATATTTCTGGAACAAACTAGACTTCAAATAGAACAAACTAGACTTCAAATAGAACAAACTAGACTTCAAATGACTAGAGTAAAATAGTTACAAACTATAGCAAAAAATAGAGGGATAGTCTTGTCTAACTATCCTCAAAAACACACTAGCAACTAAAAAAAGAGAGGGAAAGTCATGTCTGAGCATGCTCATAAAAGAACCTGGTGTTTTTTTTCAAGAGCATGCTCAGGAACATGACTTTTACCCTCTCTTTTTTCCAGTTGCCAGTGCATTTGTTGTGAGCATGCTCAGACATTAGTTTCCCTCTCTTTTCCAGTTGTTAGCATTTTTATGAGCATGCTCAGACATAAAGTTCCCTCTATTTTTCCAGTTGCTGATGCCTTTTATCGAATGCTCAGACTTTAATTTCTCGCTTTCTTTTATTTCAGTTGTTGGAAAAAAATTATGCTTGGAATTATGCTAAGCACTTGGCATGTGTGTAGGTAGCAGTGCTTTTTCCTTCTTTCAACCCTTTTGTAAAAGTTATCTATACAAACAGTGGGCTAGTGAAAAAGACTGGATCTAATAAACAAACACTTGATCTAGTAATCAGCTAGGGATTAGCTATGTGCTCACCTCATCCTCAGTAGGAACTTGCTGCTGGCTTTGCGCCATAACTGGCTTACAGACTAGATTCTACACTGTTTTCCAAAATTGGGCGTTCCAAATTCTCTGTTTATCTCTGACCCACCACACCCAAAACGCTGACTATAAAGTAGAATCACGCGAATAGAATTAATATAACGACCTTCTTGTGCAGAAAAGGCTGACCTTCACCTTTGACCTCAATCTCTATCATCGCACTTGACCAGTGGTCGGCCGCGCGAGACTAACTAGCTCTCACTGCTGAAGCGGTGGCATGGTAAGTGTTCTCCAGTGTGTGTTGGTAGTAGAGAGGTATTAGTTCCAATGGGTCTATATGGCTAGATGATAATGCATGCATCACCAATACTGGAGTGCTATTTCTGACACTAGGCTAGCTCGTTGCAATAACCTGACAAAAGTGTGTATGTTTGTGTGTATACATGTACAGTGGAACATCAATTATCTGGACTCCAATCATTCATTTACCGGAACAGAATAAAGACTGCACGCACATTCAAAATTGCAAGCGGCTGAAAAAGGGAGGAGCTAAATCTACTGTACTAAGCTAGGTAAGAACTTACTCTGGACGAATATTTAAGACCTTTCATTGTGCTACTTTTTTTTAATTTTGGGTTAATTGTTGAGAAAACGCGAAGCTTTCAACTTTGCATAGGTATCATCTTTTATGGGCAACGCCCCCTAGCGTCACATCATAATCACGTGAGAAAATAATTTCTTGCAGCCAGCGGTGTAGTTTGCTTTATGCTCAGGGAAGTTAACGGAGTTGAAAGAAGTGAAGATGTATATCGATGAGTATTTCTGGCTAGTTTAGCTTCTCTTATGAAGACTTTCCATGTACCATTTTCATTGCTCGAGCTATTGATGACTCATTAAAATAGCTAGCGGATTGCTTGTTCTTTTGGAAGGAGATTATATTGTAATAGCTAGGTTGTGTTTAATAGCACTGAGGGTTCGCACCTTTGGTGCTTCATTGATTCAGTTTCAGTTTGTGTGGTTTGCTTTGTATATTGTGACATGTGTGTGTGTGTGAGTAGAAAAAAGAGTGTGTTTGTGTGTATGTGTGAGTAGAAAAAAGAGTGTGTTTGTGTGTGCGTGTCAGTAGAAAAAGGGTGTGTTTGTGTGTGCATGTGAATAAAAAGAGTGTGTTTGTGTATGCGTGTGAGTAGAAAAATAGTGTGTTTGTGTGTGCGTGTGCAGAAAATGTGTGTATTTGTGTGTGCGTGTGCAGAAAAAAGAGTGTGTTTGTGTGTGTGCGCATGTAGAAAAGAGCGTGTTTGTGTGTGTGTGTGTGAGTAGAAAAGAGTGTTTGTGAGTAGAAAAAGAGTGTGTATGTGTGTGCATGTGCTGAAAAAAGAGTGTGTTTGTGTGGGCATGTGCTGAAAAAAGAGTGTGTTTGTGTGTGCATGTGCTGAAAAAAGAGTGTGTTTGTGTGTGCATGTGCTGAAAAAAGAGTGTGTGTGTGCGTGTGAGTAGAAAAAGTGTGTTTGTGTGTGCATGTGAGTAGAAAGAAGAGCGTGTTTGTGTGCGTGTGCATGTAAAAAGAGCGTGTTTGTGTGTGTGAATAGAAAAAGAGTATGTTTGTGCGCGCGCGTGAGTCAAAAAATGAGTAGAAAAAGAGTGTGTTTGTGTGTGCATGTAGAAAAGAGCGTGTTTGTTTGTGTGTGAATAGAAAAAAGTGTGTGTGTGCGTGTGACTAGAAAAAGAGTATGTTTGTGTGCACGCATGAGTTGAAAAAAGAGTGTGTGAGTAGAAAAAGAGTGTGATAGATGAGTGTGGCACGTATTCCAGATGAGTGTGACTAGTGATTATGAACTAGCAAGTACCCCGCCATGTAGTAGCTTTTGACGTATTGCAAAATGCAGTAGCAATAGTTATTTATATTCATGTTATCATTCTCTGCAGGTATTAATTTCATTTTTATTCATTGTTTATACATGTTGTTGTTGCCACCTTCTCTTCCCCCAGGCTAGTCGGTGGTGTCAGAACACGATGGTTTTACTGGACAAGAAATACCAGCAGTGTGCCGACATCCGTACGTCCGGGGAGGTGTTGGCTCTGGTGAGCGAGCTCACGGACTACATGGCCACACACGAGGACTAGCAGGAAGCCAGGATGGAGCAGGTGAGAGGGGAGGAGCTAAGCTCTCTGTGGGATGGTGTATGAAGGTTCTATTTACCTAACTTGAAGTTTGTACTGAAAGGATTAATTAATATCAGAGACTTTCTTTGCATGCACACAGTTTAGTATGTGTAAAGTTTGTATGTGTGTGATGAGTGTAGGTATGAGGTATACACTGTAGTTGAGAGTGTAGAATAGAGAGAGTGTGTGTGGATGTAAAAGATGATTTTTCAGAGTGTATGCATATGTGTGTATGTATGGACACACTGTATAAATGTGTTATGTTACACCGAGTGTTGTTTAGTAACGCCGTCAGTTGCCCTCTATTGGATAAGAGAAGTTTCATGAGATGTACCATCAAATTATAGAAATTTTTAAATTCTAAATTTCACTGTGGTTAAATTATTTATTTTATTTGTGTGTGCATGTTAGATGGTTGGCCTGTGTGTGTGTGTTTGTTTGTGTGTGTGTGTTTGTATGTGTGTGTGTGTGTTTGTATGTGTGTGTGTATGTGTGTCTTTTTGTTTGTGTGTGTGTGCAGAGATTACCTATTCTACCATAATGCCACCTAATATGGCTACCAGCAAAGGGGCGGGACCAACAGAGAGGAGGGTGGAGCCACTAGGTGCAGACTGCAATAATGAGGAGGAGGAGCTACTCTGTAAACTCTTGCAACAAAACAAGTAAGACCAACAGAAAGAATAGAATAGAGAGACATGTGCAGTACTATGGTGTGTGTATGTATGTGTGTTTGTATGTGTGGGCAGATGGTTGTACTGTATGTATGAGTGTATATGTTTCTTTACAAGCTAGTACCACCAGCAGGTGCAACCTGTAGCTTCTGTAGCTTTCACAGAAAAGTGTCTGTTGATCTTATCTAACCCACCCACCCACTTCCCAATTTAGTAGGTTTAATTATAGCTTCAAGGATGAGCCAAGCACCTCCAGCTTAACGCTGTGTCAGTGCCATCAGCTCCAAAGGTTGAAATGTCACCAGCAGTATTCTGGCAGAGAATATGCTGTGACATTCACGGCAGTGTCCACGATAGAAATAAGAATATATATATAAAAATATATATTTGTTGTAGTTGTTGACTAGTTTTATTTATTCGCGAGCGAGCGAGCAAGACACTCTCAGGGGTAAACAATTGAAAATCGGGGATGTTTGTTTATGTGTGGACGTATGTATGTACTTTGACCCTCGCGTATTTTTGTGTTAGCTCAGCTTTCGACCCCGTCCCACATTTCACTAGACATATTCGTCTAACCCTTGAAATTGAATTGTTTACCACTTTGAATTCTTTTATGGGTGCAGTTACAACACAAAAAAACTTACCAGAGTTCCATTTCTATTCGTGGTAGGGGCTGTGGTAAGTTAGTACACTATTTGTCGTCTAATCCCTACGCAACAGTATTTACTTGAAAATGCATTGACCACTAGACTACACACGAAGGTAAGTCTTGCGTGTGTATGTTCAGTTGTGTGAAAATATTGTGCGTTACAAGTAATATCACAAAGTGAACGTTTAAATAGTGTGACTAGTTTTTTGTTGCTTTATTTTTTTTTTCAACTCTAAGAGTTGCGGGAAGTGGTTACAACGGTAATGATGCCCCTTTACCGTATATTATGCATAATATGATTCACTGTATATTATGCATAATTAAAAATTCGACTTTTTTTTTTAGTAGCTTGAGTGTTAGAAGTTAGAATCAAAGATTTAAGCTCGCTCGCCGTTTGTGCTTGAGCACATCACTAGTTTTACATTGTGCATTCTCTACTATATTGTGGCCACTGTTTTGATACTTCTTGTGTAATAGTATTCAGAACCATTCAAAGCTGCGTGTGGTGGACCCCCTGGACTATGAGGGGCAACTCATTACCAGACACAAGGACTTGGAGCACGAGAAGTACCTGAACCTGTTTCCACAGCAGGATGTCATGGTGGGTGTGGTCATGTGATTCTGTACCTTCCTTCGTCCCTCCCTCCCTCCCTTTCTAATGATCAGGTTTAGAGATAATGTCCTCTGTGAGATATTCTTCATGTTCTGACAAACACAGTGTTTAATTGTCACTTGAGTGATTATTGATTATTATTAAGGGAGGGAGGGACGAAGGAAGGAACAGAATCACATGACCACACCCACCATGACATCCTGCTGTGGAAACAGGTTCAGGTACTTCTCGTGCTCCAAGTCCTTGTGTCTGGTAATGAGTTGCCCCTCAAACACAGTGTTTAATTGTCACTTGAGCACATTCCTAGAAACTTCTTACTAATCATGATCTCAATACATCAAAACAGTGATTTTCACCACGTGTCCTATGAGGTGGTAGGCTATCTTGTTACGTAAACAGCTTTTAGAAAGGGTAGGAAGTCATTACTTATTTCGGGGTTGTTGCTGGTAGCCATTTTCGCTGTATTTTTAATCCTTTTCTTTTAGCTTTGAGAATATTGGTGCTACCTGCTTATCTAGTGAGGTACCATGGAAGTAGGAATTATAAAGAAAAGATAAAGGTAAGTATGTCTGTTGTTAATCCAAGCAGTAATTTTGAGTGTTCATTAAAGTTTGTATACCTATGCACTTACAAGTATTTCTAGTGCATGCACGCACATACTATTATTACTATTATTTACTATTATTTCTAATCTGTGCATGCACAAACTTGTATTTCTGGTGCGTGCACGCACGTTCTGGTATTTCTAGTGCATGCACGTATGTACTGGTATTTCTAGTGCATGCACGCATGTACTACCACTATGTGCACACACATACTAGTAATATCACTGTGTGCTCGCACTAGTAATACCACTGTGTGCAGGGATTTTTTTAGAAAAATTGCTAAGGGGGGGCAAAATAGAGATTTTTGTTAGCAAGGGGGGGCATGCATGTGTCAGAGTGCATGCATTAATTGTGTGTGTGCCTGTATTAATTATTAATGTGTGTGTGCCTGCTTAAGTGTGTGTGTGCCTGCTTAAGTGTGTGTGTGCCTGCTTAAGTGTGTGTGTGCCTGCTTAAGTGTGTGTGCCTGCTTAAGTGTGTGTGTGCCTGCTTAAGTGTGTGTGTGCCTGCTTAAGTGTGTGTGTGCCTGCTTAAGTGTGTGTGTGCCTGCTTAAGTGTGTGTGTGCCTGCTTAAGTGTGTGTGTGCCTGCATGATCCAGCTTGAATAGCAGTGACCTTGCAAAAAAGGGTGAAAAGTAATGTAATTGACATGTCATATTGACACCTTTTTATGATTGTTTGCACCTGCAATAGCTGTACACAAACTGGAGACAGTTGCCAGGCCAGCACTTGCAAGCACAACCACAACAGTTGTGCTTGCAAATGCTGGCACAACCCTGTCAGCCTATATAAGTCTGTGCTTGAGTAGCTTAGTTAGTTAGTTCAAGAAGTCTTGAGAAGATGGATATTCGGCATTACTTTAGTGCAAGCACTTCAAAGCAGTCTTCTACACCAGCATCTTCTAGTAGTAGCAGTGAAGATGAGGAGCCATTGTCTTCTGATAGCCAAAGCCTAGAGCCACCTCCAACTAAAAGAAGTCTTTCCAGCACGGCTAACTATAGAGCTAAGTCGAAGTATAGAACAAAATCAGGCCAGCGGAAGTACAACAAAAAGTGGGAAAAGCAGTTTCTTTGGTTAGAATAATATGATGAAAATTACCGCGGAGCATTCTGCAAAACTTGTCGAAAGTACGATCATCATCCTTCTCAAAAGACAGGTGGAGCATGGATTACAAAGCCATTTAAAAATTGGAAAAAAGCGGTTGAGAAGATGCGTGCCCATGCAAAGAGTGATACTCACATGCCGTTCCGAAGCTGAATTGCTGGCTACTAAGAAGGAAGTATCCATTTTAGAGCAACTGCGGAGTGTCACAGAAGAGCAGAGGATCAGAAACAGGAAGGGAATTAAGGCACTTTTGCGATGTACTCACTTCCTTGCACGAAATCACATTCCTCACACCACCAATTTTGCTGCTCTGGTTAATTTGATTGTGTCTTGTGGTGATGATTTAAAACAATTTACTGAAAAATCTGCAATAAATGCTACCTACACCTCTACAGATTCTGTTTCCGATTTTCTGGAGGCACTGGGATTGTGGGTAGAAGAATCTCAGCTCAAACGCCTTCGCAAGGCTCCTTTCTATAGTGTGATGGCTGACGAATCCACAGATATATCAACAATTGAAGAGCTTTCTCTTTGTTTTCGTTGGGAGGAAAATGGAGAACCCGTTGAACATTTTTTTGACACCATTCCATTGAAAAAAACTGATGCTGCATCTATCTATACCACTTTGACTGACTGGTTCAAGCAGAATGGTATTCAGCCTACTAAGCTTGTCGGAATGGGGTTTGATGGAGCAGCAACATTTTCTGGAGTCAGAACTGGAGTCCAGGCGAGACTCAAGAAGAATTCTCCTCGAGCTCTCTATTATGTTCACTGCCATTGCCACTTACTCCAACTTGCTTGTGTTCAAGCTGCAAACCACACTCCTGGAATTGAGCATGTTTACAAGACATTGCTCACTCTATGGAAATTTTTTCACTACTCTCCCAAAAGAGCAGAACACCTGAAGAGTGTACAGCGTGTGCTTGACCTACCTGAACTGAAGGTCACCAAACCGTCCGACACCCGTTGGTTAGCTCATGAACAATGTGTCAAGGCAGTGAAAAAGAGCTATGCTTCCATTGTGATTGCTCTTGAGACCTTCTATGAGCAAACACATGAGCCAGAAGCACTGTGGCTCAACAAAGCTCTATCAAAGAAGTCTACTGTGATGGCAATCTACCTCCTTGACTTCGTGCTGCCCCAAGTTGCTAAACTAAGCAGATGTCTTCAAGCAGAAAAGCTCGACTTGACCGCTATTTCTGGTTTGGTTGATTCTACTCTGCAAACTCTTCATGAATCTTTGTTACCTGCTGCAAATTGGGTGCTGGAGCTACTAGATGCCCAAGATGAGCTTCAAGCTATCGCAATAATTGACTCTGAATCTATCACTTCCTTTCAAGATAAAGTGGCTAAACCCTTCGTCACTGACTTGAAAGAAAATATTTCGAGGAGATTTTCTTCCCAAGATATTGTAGCATCATTTAGTATCTTTGACTCTTCAAAGCTACCACAAAAAGACTCTCCTGATCTGTCGTCATATGGGGATGAATTCCTTGGTGTTCTTGAGGACCACTACGGCAAGGAACTTGCAGCCAAGTCAGTAGAGGGAGAGGAATTTACCGTGCCAGCTTTAGTTTCCTCTGACATTCGCACAGAGTGGGTGACATTCAGGAGATACATCACTACTCGGCCTAAGGAAGACAATACGAAATTGCTGATGGAATTAGCTACCAACAGCATGCTTGTACAGATGTTTCCCCATCTCAGTGACCTTGCCAAGGTGTGCCTTTCGATTCCTGTTGGGACAGCATCTGTGGAACGAAGCTTCTCCCAAATGAAGATGATCAAAACAAGGCTAAGGAGTCGTCTTGGAGAACAAAATCTAGCTCACCTGATGAGAATAGCAATAGAAATGCCTGAAGAACTTCCAGATGACATTGTAGAAAGTGTAATCGATATTTGGAACAGAAAGACTAGACGTATTGCTGTATAAATGTATTGCTGTATAAACGTATTGCTATATAAATACACTTATATTTTGCTTAAATAAAATTGTTTGTTGCCTAATAATTAGACTAATGGATATAATAATTTAAAAAAATGCAGTACATAGTCACACAGGTCTATTTAGAATAATGAAATTTCATTTCAAATGCTCAAGGGGGGGCACAAAATCCTCTAGGGGGGGCAAATGCCCCCCCCTGCCCCCCCCTAAAAAAAACCCTGGTGTGCACACACATACTAGTATTACCACTGTGTGCACACACATACTAGTAATACCACTGTGTGCACACACATACTAGTATTACCACTGTGTGCACACACATACTAGTATTACCACTGTGTGCACACACATACTAGTAATACCACTGTGTACACGCACATACTAGTATTACCTCTGTGTACACGCACTAGTAATACCACTGTGTGCACACACATACTAGTAATACCACTGTGTACACGCACTTACTAGTATTACCACTGTGTACACGCACATACTAGTATTACCACTGTGTGTACACGCACTAGTATTACCACTGTGTACACGCACATACTAGTAATACCACTGTGTACACGCACATACTAGTAATACCACTGTGTACACACACATACTAGTAATACCACTGTGTACACACACATACTAGTATTACCACTGTGTACACGCACATACTAGTAATACCACTGTGTGCACACACATACTAGTAATACCACTGTGTACACACACATACTAGTATACCACTGTGTACACACCACATACTAGTATTACCACTGTGTACACGCCATACTAGTAATACCATCTGTGTGCAACACACATACTAGTAATCCACTGTGTACACACACATACTAGTATTACCACTGTGTACACAACACCTACTAGATTACACTGTGTGCACACTCATACTAGTAACCACTGTGTGCACACACATAATAGTATTACCACGTGTGCACACACATACTAGTATACACTGGTGTACACGCAACCATTTTACTAGTATTACCACTGTGTACACGCACATACTAGTATTACCACTGTGTGCACACACATACTAGTATTACCACTGTGTGCACACACATACTAGTATTACCACTGTTTGCACGCACATACTAGTTCAGCGAGCGAGCGAAGCGAGCGAAGCTGACTCTCAGTCGTGTTCAATTGAGATTTCAGATATATATATATATATATGTAGGTATGTATGCGTACGTCAAAAAATTTCGCCCGCGCTTCTAATTACGTAAGTTAGGTAAAGCGTTCACAGTTCCAGTATTTTTCAATTAAAGAGCACGGAGAATCCTGCTGCACTGCCTTACGCAACTTTGTTTCAACCAAAAAGTTTATTACTCTCTTCTTGAAACAATTGTTAAGTCTTTGTCAAGCTGCGCTTTTTTGCCACTGCTTTCGAAGTTTATTCAGGTAATTCTGTTATTGTTAACTCTTCATGCCTAATCATTGCTATTATTTAGCGATTTCCTTCACAAATCATCTTTACCTATACTCATATATTTACTCGCTCGCCATGCATTTGCGCTATTCGAGCGCACCACTAGTTTTATGTTACCTAACTATCAGGCTCGCTCGCCATTTGTGCTCAAGCACACCACTAGTATATATATATATATGTATGTATGTATGGATGGTACGTATGCTCTTTAAATGCGCGCGCTTCTAATTACGTAAGTTAGGTAAAGCGTTCACAGTTCCAGTTTTTTTTCAATTAACTAGCGCGGAGTATCCTGCTGCAGACGCAACATTGTTTCAACCAAAAAGTTTACAGCTACTCTCTTCTTGAAACAATCGTGAAGTCTTTGTCAAGCTGCGCTTCTTTGCCACTGCTTTCGAAGTTTATTCAGGTAATTGTTAGTTTAGTCTGGGATCAGAGACTTTAGATTCTCTGATGCTAACTGAGAATGGAAAGGGTTACACTGTGCACTACAGTTAGATGTAATTTCTGTCCTATTTTTCTGTAAAAAGAGTCTGCTCGCTTGCCATGCATTTGCGCTATTCGAGCGCACCACTAGTTTATTTGTATATATGTATGGACGTACGCAAGGCATTTTTGTACTTTGACCCTCGCGTTTTGTGTTAGTTCGGTTGTCGACCCCGTCCCAAATTGCACTGAACAGAATCCTCTGGTTTATCGATCAGTACCCGTATCACCCTAGAAATTGAATTGTTTACCGTTTTGAATTCTTTTGCCGGTACAGTTAAAACTTGACAACTTAAGGGACTTCCATTTCTATTCGAGTTAGTGGCGGTGGTAAGTCAATGCGCTCTTTGTCATGGTTATAAGCCGTGCGCACAGTATTTACCTGAAAATACATTGTCCACTAGACTACTGCGAAGGTAAGTCTGTGTAGGTGCATGTCCAGCTGTGTCAAAGCATTGTGTGTTACAACCACTACTTAGCTAAAGAATATCACAAAGAAAACTTTTAAATAACGTGTATTGTTTTGTTGTTGTTGTTTTTTCCTTCAATTCAAGCAGTTGCAGAGAGTTGTTACTATGGCACTGAAATCCCTTTACCGTGTATGCGAAATTTAAAAACTGGACCTTATTTTCCGTAGCTTTCGGTGTTAGAAGTCAATAAAAGTGTATAGTTTTAGGCTCGCTCGCCTTTGTGGCTCAAGGGCACCACCCTAGTCTTTATTTTTATAGTGTTTGGACGTATGTATGTCATTTTGTACTTTGACCCCGCGTTGTTTGTGTTAGTTTATTTTGTTGAACTTGTTTCGACCCCGTCGCAAATTGCACTAAACAGAATCCCCTGGTTTATCGATCAGTACCCGTATCACCCTAGAAATTGAATTGTTTACCGTTTAGAATTCTTTTGCGGGTGCAGTTAATACTTGACAACTTAAGGGACTTCCATTTCTATTCGAGTTAGTGGCGGTGGTAAGTCAATGCGCTCTTTGTCATAGTTATAAGCCGTGCGCACAGTATTTACCTGAAAATACATTGTCCACTAGACTACTGCCAAGGAAGTCTGTGTAGGTGCATGTCCAGCTGTGTCAAAGCATTGTGTGTTACAACCACTACTTAGCTAAAGAATATCACAAAGAAAACTTTTAAATAACGCGTATTGTTTTGTTGTTGTTGTTTTTTCCTTCAATTCAAGCAGTTGCAGAGAGTTGTTACTATGGCACTGAAATCCCTTTACCCTGTATGCTAAATTTAAAAACTGGACCTTATTTTCAGTAGCTTCAGTGTTAGAATTCAATAAAAATAGTATAGTCTTTAGGCTCGCTCGCCATTTGTGCTCAAGCACACCACTAGTAAGAAGCAACTTTTTGTGTCCTGAAAAACAAGCGTTTTCGCCTGAATTTTCTCATACTTCGGAGCTTAAGTTTATAGTAAGGCCGCGCGCGCGTTTAAAGGGCATACGTACCATCCATACATACCGATTTTGCATTATCCACCCTATACTAGTGGTGTGCTTGAGCACAAATGGCGAGCGAGCCTAAAGACTATACTATTTTTATTGACTTCTAACACTGAAGCTACTGAAAATAAGGTCATTTTTAAATTTAGCATACAGGGTAAAGAGATTTCAGTGCCATAGTAACAACTCTCTGCAACTGCTTGAATTGAAGGAAAAAACAACAACAACAAAACAATACACGTTATTTAAAAGTTTTCTTTGTGATATTCTTTAGCTAAGTAGTGGCTGTAACACACAATGCTTTGACACAGCTGGACATGCACCTACACAGACTTACCTTCGCAGTAGTCTAGTGGACAATGTATTTTCAGGTAAATACTGTGCGCACGGCTTATAACCATGACAAAGAGCGCATTGACTTACCACCGCCACTAACTCGAGAAGTCCCTTAAGTTGTCAAGTTTTAACTGCACCCGCAAAAGAATTCAAAACGGTAAACAATTCAATTTCTAGGGTGATACGGGTACTGATCGATAAACCAGAGGATTCTGTTTAGTGCAATTTGGGACGGGGTCGACAACCGAACTAACACAAAAACACGAGGGTCAAAGTACAAAAATGCCTTACGTACGTCCATACATATATACAAATAAAAAAATAAACTGACATCCCCGATTTTCGATTGTGTTACCCCTGTAAGTGTCTCGCTCGCTACGCTCGCTCGCCAATAATCGGGTATTTCAGCTCCATTTCAATTTCAATAAACCAATCAGACAATTGTAGCTAAAGATGACATCCAGTAGAACTCGTAGCAATTTTGCCACAAAACATTGTCACATGACCTCAGCATTTGTTTCACAATCACATTCCTCTTATGTTCTCACAAATACAGCAATATGCATTAGTTGAAAAGCTAGAACAAATTTTAATACTTGACTGGCATATTGGAATTTGAACAAGTATATAGCTAATGATCTGATTCACACAGTGGTAGCTAAGATGTTGACATACTGCAGGCATAAAAGTCTAGTATGGGGGGCCTTTTAAAGCTACTAGCTATGTGTGTAGCTAGTAGATTTTGGTTTATCAAAAATCTTACTAAGTCGAAAAGAGGAGTACAGGATGACTATATATGCAGACATTGTGGTAAGGTGTAAAGCAGTGTGTAGGGTGAGTAGAATGACTTTACAAATTAATATCACCCAGGCAATGCCATATACCACACTAATATACACCATGCACTCATCTCTTGTGTTTCATATAATTTTTATACACCATTATAACTGTCACACCTACTTGAAAACTGTTTTATGAACAGTCATGTGGCAGTGTGAACTGATTCAACATTGACATTGTTTGTGTAGCTATGAGTGTAAGTGAAATATAATGGACTTCGACTTCATCAGCTTCTAATTGACTTGAATACTGCCAATTATTATTGTGATCACCTAGTTATATCACTATCTAGCTAGTATCCACTTGCATAAAGGTGAAGTAATTACTCCTCACATGGCTATTGCTACCAGTAGCTAAGCAGTGCCACAAACCATTCAGTAGAAAATGTATTATGTGCTTGGTAGCAGAGTATTATCAGTGAACTCTAGCATAACCTCAGGGTTCAGGGTTTGCAGAATGCAAGCCAACAGCTGCATGATATACAAATCATATGGAAAATTTTAGGCAATCCTAATTTTTGTGTAGCAATTATGAAATTATTATTAATAGAAATACTATAGCTAGCTATTGCATAGTAACTACATCCATCATAGGAAATCTAGAGTTCAGGTTGCATCAGTGTTATTATAAAGCTATACATAGATATTTGCTTATAACCTCCCAAGAATCTCATTACAAATACGAACTCTTTCCTCATCACCTTTCTTGAAATACTTGCCAGGGATCAGTTTGCCGTATCCCTTGGCACTGTCATGGTGACCGTGCATTACGCTCATTGACCTGAGTAGATCTCTCATGCACCACACATTGTGCATGTCTTCCCACAGAGTCAGGCCTCGGTCAGCCGAGATCCTTTTTAAATCTTGGATGAGGACACATATGAGGCCAGCGACAGAAGGGGTGGAGAAAGAAGTTCCGTCGAGGACGGCAATCTCGTTGTCTCTAGTTGCGCTGATGTTGGGGGCCCACACTTGATATCCTAACTTGATGAAATCCACTTCACGGCCTTCTGCACTGAACTTTGCTGGCTGTCCATATTTGTCGCATGCGCCAATACACAGGACATGCCCCAGCCTGGCTGGGTAGGTGATGGGGTTGGATATATTTGCCCCGTCATTGGAGGCACAGCAAACCACAATGATATCATTGACTATAGCTTCTTGTATTGATTTTGCCAGGTCTTTGTGGAAACTGTTAAGCCCTATAGAAATGGATACAACATCTACTTTCTTTTCAGCATTTTCTGGTTCTTCATTGTAATCAATGATAAATTTCAAGGCTGCTATAACTCCCTGGATTAAGTCCTCTGAATCGTCATACTCGTCACCATGACCAACTTTACAAGACCATAAGCTTGGCACCTGGAGCTGAGGAGTTGAACTTGGCATTCCCAGGAAGCAAGTCTCCATCTTCGTCCACTCCTTCGAAAGAGAGACCGCAAGCTAGCCCTGCGCACTGAGTGCCGTGACCGGCCAAATCATCGCATTCTTCTTCTTCCTGTCCTCCAACAAAATTTTTGCACAGAACGACCTTCTCCTCGAATTCAATGTCATAGTTGGAAAAAGCGCGATGATTCCGCTGAATCCCTGTATCAAGTATAGCTACCACTGTACCTTCTCCTGCTTGGTCGTCCGAATCTGCTTGAATTCTAGTTTTTGACTCGATTTTGGGGCCTCCAGCGGACCAGAGATTTGCAGGCTGATCATTATATTGATCTTCTAAAGGCTTCGCCTTCTTATAGCCCCGACCGAACGGCGAACATCTTTTGCCCGACATATTTCTTTCACAGTAATCAAACTGAAAGGAGTCCCAAAGGAATATCAGACACGCGCGCGCGGAGCGTATTAGGTATTGTATCACATGCTGAAGCCTCTTTTACGAACTTTTTGCAACCAAAAAACAAACAAACAAAACAACAAATACATAAATAAACAAACAAAACGACAAAACAAGCAAACAAATATTAGCTAGCTAGCTGCACTCCATACAGTCGCTACTATTGCTGCACCAATGCCTATTAGTTTTCACAGAATTTACTGTTCTTCATCTGTAAAAAGCACAGGTCCACGTGCGTTTACCTAACAGCTACTCGATCTCTAGCTGATTCTGTTAACTTGCTTGCAGCTTTATAACTATGAATGGATGTATGATATACGATGGATGATGGAAAATGAAAGAGAGAGAGAGTTCTACAAATAAATTATTTCAGAGTCTTTGAAATTGGCAGGCATGGTTCTTTCACTGTCCAAGTCTTGGCACTGCAGTGCTCTTAATTCAACTTCTTGATGGTGTACTTGTAGCGAGTGGGGCACATCTTCTTGTAGCATATTGCCACCAGCCCGGCAATGGTTGCTATGAGATTGATGATGAATGCTGCCAGAGCAATACCGAACCCGTAGGACAGGCAGCCACTGGCAGGAGTACCATCCAAGGAAAAGAAACCGGCAAAATCCAGCCCCAAGTTGAGGAATACTCCAAGAGCAACAGCATAGAGGAGCACTGTGGAAAACAACAAACAAACAAAAATGATTATGATGATAATGTCACATTATATTCATTATTGTGTCTTTAAATGAAATAGAATGATTTTTAGAAATAGACTACGCAATAAAAATTGTAACCATTATTTTTATTATTTTCAACAGTTTTTATTGCGTAGTCTAGTTTTAAAAAAATTCTATTTCAATGATATCACATATGAAATGTACATAATTTTAAGCTTCATAAGAAGTATCTAACACTACAGAAATATATGTATTTTCAGAATGATTACAACTAAAATAAATTGTATCATGGTACGATCAAACTGACCAATCAAACTGCTCAATTCGAGGTGAATATATGTCATACTCACCTCCTAGGAAGTGAATAAGTGAAATATCCAATCAAAAATTAGTTTTTACGCATTTCGTATAACCTAGACCCATCAGTTGCACCCCTCTGTTCAGTAGGTACGGGATTTACACTATCCTCAGGCCTTCGCTAGTGTAAATCCCGTACCAACCTCCACGTTGTGGTGTAACCAATACATTAACAAAGTGACCGCTTTATATTTTACGAGCTCCTTATCTGATCGAGAGAGAATTCAAGTAATCTATGAACAAAGATAGACTATAACACGTGACAGAGTGGGGGAAGATGCATGTACAGAATCAGTGCCTTGTGACCACACATACACCCCACCAATCATTCACACACACACACACCCCACCAACCCTCACACACACACACCTGAAGCAAAAGCTAGGATGGATCCCACGACAAAGAAGCCGAAGTGCCAGAGAGGGCAGAACAAGATCATGGCAATGGCAGAGGCCAAGATGCCCAGTAAGACAAAGGCAGCTGACACTTGGAGGTTAACCTTCACTGTAAACACAAACAACAACAACTGAATAAAGTATTGCAGAAATAAATAAATTGTACTGAGAGAAATAATCACTACAGTTGGACTGACAGAAAGTCAGATCAAATAGTGACTTGGTAGGACAGTTGGCGTTCACTAGACACTCAATAAAAAAAGAGGAATGACAACTATTCATGGACTGACATATTTGACAGTCTCAGCCTGTATTGGCTGGACATAATAGTTCCATTAGTCGGACATTAGTCCAGTGATAAATGCCATTCAGGAATATAATTTAAAAAAGCCCCCACCAATCAGGAAACAAAATTAATTTTCTAGCGTATCTTTGTTTAATTTGGTAAAGACACATCATTTCCTCCTCTCACGCCCACCCAAACTCACACCCCCCCTCCCCCGGATGACACTCCCCACCAGCTAGCTTACTTGAGTTGCAGTTATCTGTGAAGTCTGAGTTGTGCAGTTCTTTATGAGTGATGTCATCCAGAGCACTGAGCAGAGGAAGGCTAGCAGCACTGCAGTCTATACCAGACACTGAGACACACCCACTCTACAA
>WLWD01003266.1_pt1 | contig 66019 bp, 39 predicted proteins | sample 6712731 | NCBI WGS metagenome assembly WLWD01 (sample SAMN12718690, study PRJNA576275) | sponge metagenome | isolation source: marine sponge | host: Mycale hentscheli | place: New Zealand: South Island, Marlborough, Capsize Point | collected 2014-11-01
AGCCACAAATATCAAAGTCTGTGGTCCTTCACACAAAAGATTATGGAATATCAATGGGTGTGTTGTCATCTTTCTTCCACTCTCCCCCTACCTCATCCACCCGACTCTTGTTCTTCGGTTCCCGCCTTCTCCGACCGCGAGGACGTCCAGAACTCGAAGCAGGAGGAGCCACTTCCTCTTCTTCATCACTGGAACCTGCTGCCTATTCGTGTTTCATCATTGTAAGACTCGGGTCCGGTAACCTCTCCTTCATCACTGGAAGACTCTGCTCCTGTCGCCTCATCTGCGTCATCGGGGTCGGTGACTGCATTCACATCTGGTCCTAGTAGTATATGTGGTAAAAAAATTTTTTTAATTTTTTTGAAAATTTGAATTTGTTCAAAAAACCACAAGCCACTTTCAAATCTCAAAACTCAATGAAATATATATATATATATATATTATAGCTAAACAGCTTACTCTATCTCAATATAGCTATAAATGAGTCCTTTCCACAACAGAAGCTTGCTATTTTTCAAAACAAAGACAAGAGAAAGACAAGCTTACCTCGATCATCTTCTTGACTCCCATTTTCAGTATCAGAGTTGACGGGGTCTGGTCCACCAACCCTGATACAGGGCCTCCTATAGCCCTAGATGTCGTCTCCCTTCTCTCCCCTTGATCCTGAGTCGCTAGAGTCAACATCAAGCAAGTCTAAAACTTGCACCGCATTGTAACTTCTAGACGCCATCTTCAAAAAAATGACTTTGAAAAAAAAATTTTTTTGCATAGTTACCGGGGTCACACGACACGCTCACTTTTTTCCTATGATGTAATAAGCATTACCTAAGACTGTGCGTAATAGGGAGGTCCCCAGTTGAACTGGCGATTTTATAAAAAATGGAGAAGACAGTAAGTCAAACCGCAAAGTCTTGGTCGGCAAAGAAGCGGTTGTTTCAATGTGTTATGGAAGGCTACTGAGCTCAAGCAATTTTTTGCTGCTTCTACAAAGCTCTGGAGATGACTGGATCCATAAATGAAGCTGCTGTGAAGAAGGTAACTTTTTTTAAAATTCGACGGAGAACCGATGTTTTTTTTTTTTGGCGAGGAAGAAATAAACGCAACTGCTGTGAGGTACTGTCGAAGCAGTCCTGGCTGAAAGCTATTTTAGATGCTTCTCCAATGCATTGGGCACCTGTGTATGCAATCTGAAGGTTCTAGCTATAAAGTAACTATTTTTTAAAATTCGGAGAAGTCAATCGGTCTTCACCCGCTTTAAAGCGGGATCCGGAACGAAAGGGTTAACAGAAGGAAAAACAATAAACAAACCAGAAAATAATAGCAACATCAAGAAATGGCGGGCTCTAACTCTGAAGAATAAATCAGAGAATGAATTAAAGTATACTGTTCGCCATTGACGCAGCTACATTCAACTGCAAAAGATATACAGCGTGCTATCTGAGTTCTGCAAGATACTATCCTCAGGGTTCATCTTTAATCAGGAAATAATTTGGTAGTACACAGGGCATTGATAGATGGACTTGAGTATTACTCGCAAAAAAATAATTACACGTAGCTGGGTTTTTTTAGTTACAGTATGGCACGGCAGGTCTAGTGCAACGTACCGAGGTTACCGGCGGTAAAAGGGGAGTGGTGATCGGGGAAGAAGTACCAGCGTATGCGCGCGTGGGGGAGATGGAAGACCTCGCGCGGTGGGCCTCAGTTAGAAATAATGAAGTGAACATGGAAGAGAAGAAAAAAGAGAAAAGCTCTAGGGCGCCGGGAAAGGCCACAGCAGAGGTCTGCCGCCGAGAAATTACCGGAGGTTCGGTGAAGAAGCGTAGAGAGGAGAGGCTGACGCTTAGTGCCATCCCAGGAACGAGTGATGAGGCTGAGTATGATGGGGAGTATGCAGCACCTTTGCCAGATTGGACCAAGATGGCACAAGGTCTAAGCAAAGTATCAGCTATGTTAGAAAGAATGGAAGAGCTGGACAAAAAGTTGTCTGGTGCCAAGGAAAGGGGGACACCAGACGATGGTGATGTAACCCCTTCAAGAACATGTTGAGGAAAATGCTTATGCATATACTCAAAGAATATACTCAAAGAAATTACATTCATTTTTGCTGGAGAACACTACAGACAGATCACGGGCGTAGCCATGGGCACTTCTGTAGCACCTACTCTTGCCAATCTATTTATGGGTAAGGTTGAACATGAAGCTCTAAGTGCCTGGGGAGGTACACAACCATTGGTATGGCTACGCTATATTGACGACATTCTGGTCATCATGGAAGACTCCCAAGAGAAACTACTAGAACTAGTCAAACACCTCAATGCAAGAATATCTACCATCAAATACACAGCTGAGATATCAGACAAGTCCATAGACTTCTTGGACTTGACTGTATTCAAAGGCCCTAGATACCAACAACAAGGAATCCTCGACATTCAACCATACTCTAAAGCAATCAATCCCCACTCCTATCTCCACTATTCTTCTGCCCACCACCCATCCATCAAATCTGGTGTGGTCAGAGCAGAATTCATTAGAGCACTGAGAAGATCATCGTCACCAGCCATTTACAGCAAGGCAGCAAGGGAACCTTTTTCCTGGTTTGAAAACAGAAGTTACCCAAAGGATCTCCTCAAGGAGATTTCCTCTAAGATCAACTTTAACCGATTATCGCCGAATTACGCGTTTCCGCGTCAAGCACGAGGGTGCTTCACAGCGCGGGTTATGCATTTTTGCGTAACCGCCATAGTACCCGCTTAAATTAGCTACCAGCAGTGTTTCAAGAGCTCCCACAACGCCGTAGCGATTCTCCTGTGAGGTAAGTGTAAGGGAAGCAAGGTTTTAATGACCCTTACCATAGAAATTTTTTTATTATTTGTAGATTGAAATTGTAGCACTGTTTGTGTATATAGAAAATCAAAGTTACAAAAAAAAATATATGTATAGCTATAACTAATAGACAAAAATATTTATCAATTATTAATATGATATAAAGTTGTTAACAACATTTAAAGACTGCCAAGAAGTCTTCATAGAGGGCAGTGATGAAGAATTTTATGATCTCAAAGAAATAGATAGAATAAGGCAGAAGACTTCTCAGGTGTAGAGGTCCGTGGCCAAGAAGTCTTCATGGAGGGCAGCAAGGAAGAATTTGATGACCTGGAGGAAATAAAGGTTGAAAAAGGCAAGCTATTTTAGCTTCGTTTGTTCATACACAGAGGGTTATATAGATTTTGAACAACACTAACCACAAAAAGGTCAAGTTATTATTGCATGAGGATACAGACTTTCTTCCTTCCAGTTCTCCCCTACTTGAAGGTGCCCATAAAATGGATTTCTTAGGAGAAAGTTTCTCAGGTATGAAGAGAAGGATGTGCAATCTATGTCAAGAACAGTAACAACAGACACATCATGGTACGGTACAGTGGTGATTATGGGGTGTAGCTTTGTCACCATGGGAGTTCAATAGGACTGCTTCACAGTATTATCAGAAAAAAATCCTAGAATTGCAATCATAGTAGTCTATATAATTGCTTGTTATGTTATATATTATATTATCCTAGTATATGGCTCACACAAAAAAAATAAACAGCCAAAATCCATAGTTGCTGAATTATTTCAAAGCAAGCGGTTGGTGAACATTTAAAACAACAATATATAGCTATGAAACATGAGGTCTTAGCCTAAACTTTTACAATACTGATGCTAACAATGGTATACTTACCTTGAAGCTTGTAGTTTCCAATGAGTGCGCACTTCATACACTTCAAACGCCTAGAAACTAAACAAAACTTAGCCCGCGGGTAGAGGAGGGCTTTAGCTTCAATCAGTTAATACATCACCGTCGGTTACTTCGAAGCGTATTGCCTCTAAATAAGAAAAAGCTCAGGCGGTTCAAGCCTCGAGGTGACGGTCACGATTTCTTGTAAACAATTTCGGAGTACGCGCACGTAATCGCGAATTTAATTTCCGGCGTTAATCGGTAATACACACAGCAACAACTAGAATTCAAGGGTAACAAGAAGTTGGAGGATTGTACCACCATATTAAAGGTCAAACACCATCCAGCCATTCCATCTGGTGCACTCTTCAAGGCACTACAAGATCACCAACTTCCATTCAAACCCAAGATCTGCGACCTAGACCCATTACTGTAGGTGAATTGCTAGTGCAAGCGGAGAGTTCAGAGATAAGCCACAGTTACAATCTCAGATCGTCTGCCACAGGAATCATGAAGATTCAGAAAATCACTTTGAAATTTAACTCGTTTGTTGTCTGTTTTTTGTTGGATGGTGCCCCCCCACACACTTCAGTGGGGGTTGCAATTTTGCCTGAGTCACTAAGGCCTTTGTGACACAGGCAAAATTGCATCATATTCACCTTAATTGATTCTTTTCATGCATTGTGTAACCATTTCGCTAGTTATTCACATGCTTTAGGTGTAAACATTATCAACTTGCTCTACTTATACCAGCTCTCAGCTATCATTCTTTTTAGTTTCACTACTTTGAAGGGCAAACTGAGCCCTAAATATTATAGATTATTACAGTAGTCAAATATTGGTCAACTGGAAAGTAGCTGGTGCGTCTTGCCATTTGAGTTCTTTTTAACCAAGGCCACCATGTAATCATGAGAGGTAGTGACAATAGTGGATTTGCTCAGGGAGGAAGGCACTGGACAGGTTGGGGGTGAAACATGCAATGGGCATGTAGACTCAACCAGGTGCCCTAAAGAAAAAGGGAGCAAATGGTGGTCACCGTAAGACACCAGTGGTGTCTGTAATGGTAGATGGATCGTGTAGGGGGCACGGTGAAAAAAAAAAAAATCGTGTGAGAGACACGACAAGTTTTTATAGATAGACACAAGGGATCAAAGGGCAGCATGTGATAGACATGTCTGCTGACCAGAGTCTGAGGGTGAAGGGGTCATGTTGGCCGAAACAGCAAGGGAAGTAGGGGCGGTGCCATTGTCTGATGAGAAGGAGACAACACCGGGACCCCTGCTCAAGAAGCTGTTGAACAGCATATCAGGGGCAGTGGCAGATAAGAAGGAGGAGACCAAGGTGCAGAAGACAGTGCACCTGGTAAAGAATTTGCAGACACTGCCCAAGAAAATAGTGGAGGCATTACGTTCTTGATGGAGTGTTGAAAGTAAATGAGCGAGAGCTTTTCGGATGCCATAAAGTCTCGAATGGGTATGGTAAAGCTCTCCGTGTATTCCCTGATCTCCATAAAAAAAATTTTTATCATCTTGGCCATGTTTGCCGTGAGTCCTATCGACCTGAAGGTGTCCATGAGTTTATCGTAGCACTCTTTCCTGGCCAAAAACTTGCTGTTTTTTGTGGACGTCACTGCCAGTTTTTCCTGCGGAGGAAGGTTAATTCCCACCGACTGGAGCGTGCGAATCGCCTCTTCGCCAACGGACATGGTTGTGGACTTTCCGTACGTTGCCTGCACAGACGTCAGAGCCGGGAGTTTCAGCACCTTGAATATTTGCTCCACTTCGGTGATGGACGACATGGTCGATCTGTTTACGTCGATCTTTTTATCGGCGAACAGGCTGTCCAAGAACTTGTAGCACAGTTGAAACCCTATGCTCTTGCCGTTGATGAAGAGCGCCGCGAAGAACGATTCGAAAACTTCGCTGCCTATGAGGAAGGGGATTCCGACGCTCTTTCGGTTAGGGTCGTGAGCCAGGTAGGGAACCTTGATCAAATCTCCCTGCTCTGGATTTCTGTTCACGTACAACCGGACGTAGTCCGTGATTCCCATCTCGATGGCCAGCTTTCCCTGGTACGACTTGTCCATGTAGGTGGCCAGCAGCTGGCTGTTGGTGGTGGAGCTCATGTCCACGCCGTACTTGTACATCAGGTAGGCCGTGAAACAGCACGTGCTCACGGGGTCTCCTATGTATTCCAGCGTCTCGTAGTTGTGGCGCTTGTCCACGCACTGGTGAGTGAACGCCACGTTCCACACGTGCATCGCACTGTACGTGAGCAAGCTGTATCTCAGCGTTTGGTTTGGGACCACTCCATGCAGCAGATCGTTGAGCTTCTTCTGAAGGTCCTTGGTCCACTTGCCGATCAAGGATTTGTTGTCCCACACCTGTTCCATGAGCTCCAGCCTACACGGGTTTCCAAGCTAAATAATAATAAAACTTGACAGATATTACAGCAGTTCTCGCGTCTGAGACTGTCAAATTCCCACAATCTTGTTGCTCGCGGCTATATATTTCAGATAGGAAATATATCTACGGCGTGCAGACCGACCGGCTCTATATATTTTTTGCACATCGGACACTACGAATTGCTTATTTATATAGATTTTGGCTACTTCGAATTTGCCAACGAGGTACGATATCTATCGCATTTCGTCTCTCCGAAGGAGGTGACCGCGATAAGAAGATTCAAAACAGTTTGTGGTGGATCAAACTGGTGCGTATCTTTTTGAATATGCTATCCTTGGACGGACACCCTCTGATTCCCAGCGTGGATGTTACTTTGGCGAGCTTGTCGTATCGTATGGACTTTGTAGATTTACCTTTGGAAGGGGCGTCACAAAATTGACTGAAGTCTAGGCTCTTCAGAGCCTCCACGCGTTCTTCGTTCAATTCTTTATCGATTGAGGCTCCAGACTTTCGTTTCATTACGATCTCCCTGCTATTCGTGGCTCTGGGCCGTTTTTCGCGGCATGTGTACGATATGGAGTTTACAATGTCCTTCATGGACCTTCCGACCGGACACCTCGGAGACAACACGATCGCAGGGGGAAGCAAAGGACAAGAGGTAGACGACGAGGGAAAGGCAGAGCGCCCCGGTCGTTTGCGACCTGCTGGTCTTTTGTGCTTTACCGTCGAGGATTTGGACAAAAATCTCCTGTGCTTCGGACGAGACGAACCGTATTTTCGAAGACCTTTCGTCCGTTTAGAGAGAAATGGAGAAAGTTCTCCGTCGGACCCAGAGAGTGATCTCTTTCTGGAGCTCTCTCTCGAAGCTAACCACGACGAGTCGTCTCGGTCGTCCGCTTCGTCTTCTGACCCTACGTGCGGATCAACATCGCTTTCATCCAGGTGCACTGGATGTTCTCTCGTTCCGGGTCCGTGCTGCTCCCCTGCTGACGCGTAACCTGCCCAAGGCCTGGGCGAAGCTGCATCGGAGCCTTGGAGATCCTCTCCCCGAAAGGCGGACGACGAAGGGGCGTGTGCAGAATATATAGACAACCTTTCCTCGGATGGGATTCTTGGAGCCGGGTCCACGCGCACTATTTCCAAAGATGGAGACCTTTGCTGAATACCCTCGTCCACGAGAAGCGAATATCTAGACGATATTCCGGTTATATCCGATTCGCACGTCTGGTAATAGTATTCCTCGTCTCCCGACGTGGATCCAGGGGATGGCAGAACATCCATACGGTTGCCGTAACGGCTCTGCGAGACTTCCGATTCGGCGCCTTCTGCGCCTTCTGCGCCTCCGAATATGTTGTTATAGACAAATGGATCGGGAGGATCCGAATATACATCGGAGAGAGACGTTTCCCTGGGCCTCGAGACGTCGACGTACTATTTTCCCAGATCTTGGTCTGACAGAGCAACTCGTCGGCCACCGTTGGACACGTGGAGGTGTTAGGGATCAATGTTGCTGAGGTCCCACTCTCTGGCCTGTGCTCCCGGACATTCTTTGAACTTTCAAGACATCACGTCGTAGTGGCACATGTCTACGATTCTACCCTCCGATTCGGAATACTGCTGGCAGTAAGCAGACGACTTTCCGAAGCGTCCTATGTCGGACAGCATTTTGATTTTGTGCTCTGCTGCCAGCTTACGCCTTTTGTCGGACACTATTCTGTATTTGCACACTTCGTTGATCCACGTCTGGCAGTCCATCCCGTTGCACACCCTCTCGTGGTCCAGGTCTGCTCGTCGCAGAATCCCCGGGTTTACTCCAAGTACCGCAGTGAACTGGTCTCCGCTGACGTTCAAGTTTGTCATAAACTTGCTCAAAAGAGCCTCTGGGTCTTTCTCCGGTATCCCGGACATTTCGTCCTCGACTCCAACTCGGGTCCCCCTCGGGCGAGAGAGCGACCCCACGTAATCCTCCCTGGCGTTCTGCACGGCTCTGTTCATTTCAAAATGCCGTTTACTTTAGCGTCCTCTGGAGCAAACAGCAAATGTGCTGACGGGGGAGACTACGCTGCGCCTGCAATTATATTTGTAAATAGTATTTTTGCACTGGCATCTCGCGCTTTAGATATTCAGATGCACATCGTCTAGGCTCGTTTAACTTTCTCGTCTCGGCCCGCCACACTTTAATCATTTGAAATCATACAGTGCTTCCAGCTTAAAGAGTGGATTTTTTAACTTTTTGGTTAAGGTTGCTAATTATGCTATGATTTCTTAAGTATGTGTAATAGCAAGCTAAAAATTTGTAGTATTATACATTAATGTCATATTAACATACAGACATAACAATTTTGTGGGTTTGTGGTTATTATTGTGGTTATAGGTGTTGGAACTGGGAGCTTCAAGACAGTGAATTTGGAACTGTTTAAGCTGAAAAAAGAGAAATTATTTGTCCTTATCTCTATAACTTGGTATACTGATACTTTAATACCTGAAGTTTCATATGAGCCTATTTTGTGGGCACACGAAATTTGAATCTCGACATATTTTAAATTTTAAGAAAAAAAGTGTTTAAGCCAGGATTTTTGAATTTATTGAGTTATATCTCTACAAATTTGACACATGATGTAAAATTGTCTTAAAATTATTATGTATAACTTTGGTAGCTATACCTTGAAAATTAAGTGAGTTGTGGCTGTTTTTCACCAAAATATTTGTACGCATGGTAAGGGTCATCAAATGATGACGTTTAGAACGAATTGTGGGACTTTAGAAACGTAAACGTGACGTCAGAAAATTGCGCATGGGCATATGTATCATAAAGGCACGAGAGGCGCCAGTTTACCGCTATTTGTTGCACGGATATGGCTGCTTTAGCTACGATTGTGTCTCAGGCCCGCGGGATCAAGTTTTACGGCGCTGTTGCCTATCACGGCCAGCGTTTTAGCTGCTGTCTTGAGCCACATAACCCGTACGACTTCAACTGCATCGCCCTGATGGTCAAAGTCCCGATTTGTACCAAAATTGACTCTGTTCACGCAAAGCAAAAAGTGTTTGGGGAGAATTTTCTTAGATAAAACCCTAAGCTTGAACTATTTCACATACTCGCATAAACCAGGGTGGAAAGCTTTGTAGACCATCTTATATTCTTTTCATGTGATGAAGAAAAAAAAGACTTGCAAGATGCCTGCCATGATTAAAAAAATTTTTTTTATTGTATTTATAGTCTAGTTACATCAAGACCATACACTCAAGTTGGATATCCTGAGGGTTCCTATGCCGGTAGAGTGTGCTCCATTCAAGTGTTCGTTTGTGGCTCTCAAAATCGAGTTGGTGAGGTAATTAATGCTCTACGTGGTACAAACTTGACTTATACACACATTAAAATACCAGACAAAACATCAGACGAGACACCAAACAAAATGCCAGACGAAACACCAGATGAAACGCCAGACAAAACGACACCTGACAATGACATTACCCCCTCTTCCAGTCCCTTCCAACAAGCTTGCCCTTTTACAATTTCAGACTTTGAAGATGACGATCAACATTCTATTAACAGAAACGAGATGCAAGACTCAAACGAGACGCAAGACTCAAACGAGACGCAAGACTCAAACGAGACGCAAGACTCAAACGAGACGCCAGACTCAAACGAGACAACCCCTTTATTTTCAACCCCTGATAACTCTGACGCAGACAAGACTGATTTAGATGCTACACCTGAAATACATCAACTGGATGACACACTACCACAACAAACTTTACAGAGAACTGACACAGACAACACTGATTTAGATAAGACACCTGAAATACATCAACCTGATGACACACTACTACAACAAACCTTATTGAGAGACAGAGTAACATTAGTACAGAGACGCAGTCGACACATGTGAATACGACGTAAAAACAAACGACACATGCGAATACTGCGACGTAAACAAACAACATGTACAAATACGAAAACATAAAACACGACAATAACAACCACGTGGAGCATTTATGCCAATCCACTTGACCTGCCCATACGACAACTTGGCTTTTCCATCTAGCCATAAATACAGAATAATTGGGTGGATTACTTTTAATGAAGGCACGACTTGCTGTAGATAAACTTCTGCGGACTCGAGATGATTTGGCTTTTCCATCTAGCCATAAATACAGAATAATTGGGTGGATTACTTTTAATGAAGGCACGACTTGCTGTAGATAAACTTCTGCGGACTCGAGATGATTTGACTTTTCCATCTAGCCATAAATACAGAATAATTGGGTGGATTACTTTTAATGAAGGCACGACTTGCTGTAGATAAACTTCTGCGGACTCGAGATGATTTGACTTTTCCATATAGCCACAAATACAGAATAATTGCAAGATTCATTTTCATAAAGGCATGACTTGGTATAGATGAAGTTCCGTGGATTCAAGATGATAACCAGCTAAAGAACGGAGACATTGGATAACTGCTGACTAAACACATTGCACTCGGAATTATTTGTTTATTTTGATGGAGCATCATGTAATCCATCTTCTTGAAACCCTCTTCAATCAATCAGCAAAAAAGAGCTCATCAAATTTATCATCAGCCACTGCCTATGATTATTCTGTTTCTTAAACTACAAAAAAAAAGGTTAGCAACCCTAATTGCTAAGTGAAATCTTTTGCTATGTGGTGGCTCTAAAAAGAGCCGGTTTGAAAATAATATGTAAGAGTATGTGTATATGTTTGGTGAAAGTCGGACTGTCCGACGCGTGAATAATGTAAATGCAGGTAATCATAATATGTGTGCATTAAGTGGAAGTTGGATAGTCCCAACGCATTTATAACTAGCATGTAATTAAAGCACGAAAAAACAAAACAAAAAAAACAACAACACAAAAGTGAAATCTTTTGCGTTGTGGTGGCTCTAAAAAGAGCCGGTTTGAAAATAATATTTAAGAGTGTGTATATGTTTGGTGAAAGTCGGACTGTCCGACGCATGAATAATGTAAATGCAGGTAATCATAATGTGTGTGCATTAAGTGGAAGTTGGATAGTCCCAACGCATTTATAACTAGCATGTAATTAAAGCACGAAAAAACAACAACAAAAAACAAACAAACACAAAAGTGAAATATTTTGCGTTGTGGTGGCTCTAAAAAGAGCCGGTTTGAAAATAATATTTAAGAGTATGTGTATATGTTTTGTGAAAGTCTGACTGTCTGACGCGTGAATAATGTAAATGCAGGTAATCATAACACGTGTGCATTAAGTGGAAGTTGGATAGTCCCAACGCATTTATAACTAGCATGTAATATAAGCATGAAACACACAGACACACAACATGAAAATCAGCTTCAGACTTTAGTCACTCTCCTATGGGACTTGTATTGCTTAAGTGCCTTGTCCACTGAAGCGCAAGTGTGACCATCTGTGTAGGCTGCCTCATAGTCACGACACTTGGCAAAAAATCTACCAATTGTGTCCTTTGTAACCAGCGAGAGTGACTCAGGTACAATCTTTCTCAGCCTAACTATGGTTCCATTGGAGTGACTGCGAGTGTGCTTCTTGGAAAAGCACCACACGGACTCAATTGGATTAAGTTCACAATGAAACTTGGGCAAGTAGAGGCAGATATGCCCACGGCTCTGAACTTCCTGTTGGAGGATTGTGGTATGATCCTGAAAGTCTTGCAAAAATAAATTGAGTGTATTATAAACATAGTATAGCTATCATACAGTGTATGTTGGTTCTAATGTGAAATGGTAATTCCTTTCTTAATCATTTCTTATTATTATATAGGATTATTAACGTGCCTGAAACTGCTGGAGTACCTCCTTCATTTTAGAAGCATTCATGCCTCTGGTGTCTACTTCTCTCTCCTCCAGTACTGTCTTCATGCCCTTCTGAAGACCCTCATCGGTGACCATTCGTTGAAGCTTCCCATTCCACTCAGTATCTTTCATAAATGGTTGCTTACCCCCATCACGTACATTCATGCGGTCAGCATTGAGTGCATCATCTGGCTTCTTCACATGCGACGGAGCATTGTCGAATATGAATATGCCTTGGCAATGGGGGTATTTGCGCTCAAACAATGAAATTGCCTTGTGAGTCTACATAAAAAATCTTTTATTATTGCATGCAGATGTCACATGCTAATAATCTTGATGTTAAGTATTGTAACCACACCCACAAGAACAATTGTTAGTATTAAGTGCTCTTATTATACTTTTTTCTCTTCAAACTTTAGTGCACTAGCACTAGGCAAAATCAGCTAACCTAAGGTTAATATTAAGGTTGCCCGCACATAAACACAACAAACAAGACACACCAACACACACACTCTTTTAATTATTCATTTACTATGGTATTATTATTTACAGACCTGAGAAATAAGCCGAGTATTTGTGAAATACCCATCAGTCTGATGTTCCAGGAACAGGGTTGCTCGCTCTCCGTCATGCTCCAGCAATCCACCGACCTCTTCCACAAAGTCACTTACCATGATAGCCTGTCCGAGGGACTTCTGCTTGAGCACCTGTTTGGATCCATCCGACCAACAAAATGACTGATCTGAATTCGCATAATATGTCGACTCATCGTGATAAAATGCGAATAACAGGTCTGATAGCTGGATCCGGTGAAGGACAGTGATAAGGCCACATCCTACTGTCCAAAGACTGCAGTGATTTAAGATACACTCTCCTGTCTGCTACAACATCAGCCCTCTCATGGCCATCGAAGTAAACACCTTTGCTATACTGATGATAACCGAAGCCAAGATTGTGCAGCCAGTTGGACATTGTTGATGTGCAAACTTCCACCTGATAAGTAGCCTTAATCCATGTGGCAACATCATTCAAGGTTCGGTTCGGACTACCCCTCACATATGCCTTCTCACAAACAAACTTCCTAACGTCAACCTGAAAGTTCTCATCTGAACTTAAAGATATCCACTTCGGATGTTTCCCCCTCTCAGACTCAAGTTCGTTATCAAGTAGCTGATCAGTAACATCTTCAAGTGATGACTTGGACGAAAAGAAGTCAACAAAAATATGTTGTGCCCAGCGGTGAATAACCTTGTGGTTGAAGCCAGTCGCCAAAGAAGACAACTTGCAGGCATCTACAATACCCATGCCAGAACATACTGCTGCACCAAAGACCTGAAGAGCCATTGACTTTTGTATAGTCATGGTGGTATTTCGTTCTATGTGTGCTTGCAATACATTCATTCCTTCTGTTAAAACATGCCGTTGTTCTTTAATGATAGTACGTAGTGCGGAGGGGGATGGTGAAGGGGAAGGGGATGGTGAAGGGGAAGGGGATGGTGAATGTAAAGGTGTACAGGAGGGTGAAACAGAAGACCTGGAGTGTTCTACAATGCTGTCTGGTGGTGGAGCAGACACATGCCTACCTCTAGGAGCCTTGGGAGTGTTAAACTCATCCAGCTTCCCTTCAGCTCTTGAAAAAGAGGACCTCTTGGACAAGCTTGGCTCCAAGTTAGTAATATCAGCCAACAATTCTGACTGGCTTCGCCTTCGCTTACCGTTGCTAACAGAATCCATACAACAGCCGCTCAAAGAAATTAAAACTGCCGCCTTACAGTTAGGGAAAGTCCCGTCTTACGGCTCGGGAAATTACCGTCGGACCTTAGCTCGTTAACTAGTTACGTTTAATGACGAACTACCGCAAAATCTTGACGTCAAAAAAAATGGCGTATAATGTATTAGAGTGAATGAGAAATGTGCTGTTCTCCTTTTTCCATTCTCTAAACAGGCAGTTTTACTATTGGAAACAGTATTAGGATGATGAAGAAAAGGTATGTGCATGTCAAATGACAGTATTGAGGTTCTATACAGTCGTTTCAAAAAATCCACTCTTTAAGTTGGAAGCACTGTATGTAAAACATTGTGACAAACGTACTAATTTACCGCTCGCTGCTGGCTAACGACTGGTTGCTCCGTCTGTGTTCATTCTACTGCATATCATCGCATCTAATTCAGATCCGACGCTGGTCCCATTCTTCTTCTGTCCGAGTCTTCCACTGTTTTATGGTCGAATACTATCGAATTTGCAAACTGGGATCTGGAGTCTCTGCTCGCCTCCTGCATCGCTGGCTCTGCCTCCGTCCCTCCTTCGTCGTTGGTAGAGCTCAAAACGTTCGCGTCCGTGCTGGAACTCGTTGCCATAGATTTGGATCCATCGACGTTCATTGCATTCCTTGCGGAATTGTCGCTGCAGTAAACCCTCTGGTCCGAACATCTATATACATCCTCCGAATGACATTCTGTATTAGGTTTTTCCACTTGGCCAAACGGCTCGGTGTTGTAGACTACGGGAAAATAAGAAGAGGACTGTCCCATTTCCGAGGATCTATTTCAAAACTTCTGTGACCAGCCGCGTTGCAGATTACCTAAAATATAAAACCCGAACTATCCCAAGTGATATGTTAGAGGGGCCACTAGAGCCTGACTAGCGATGTTAGGAAGATTAGGTTCTTTGTACTAACATTGTATTATTCGAAACATCCAGTCGGGTTCTACAAACGGCCCTGTCGGTGCATTCGTAGACATTCGCCTTTCCAGGATCTCCTGCATGCAATAGAATGGCCCCTATCTGCAGCGGTCCCTCCGTCTACAATATGCGACACGGCCAAGATGACCAACAAATAGAAATCACTGCGCGTTATTAAAACGACGCCAGGAGAATATATTTCAGCATTCGTCACATTGGCGAAACCGGATCATCTAAGGCAATCGGTCATCTCCCACGCATATCCCAACAATGTCCGATGCAGACATCAGCGCCCAATCGACAGATCCCGCTCAGGCTAGTCCGACTGCCAGCGAGGTTCCCAGGAACGTTGGTGTTAGGAACTTCAAATTAGACTAAGTCTTGCTGGTCTGAACTATGTCCCTAACAGTCTAATTCCAATTGAACTGGTCTTGAATTTCAAATGTTCACTGCTAAGATCAAAACTCAACTGACTACTGTGAGCTGAGACTGGCGTTTTATAGCCAGCCTGCAACTATAAGTGTGAATCAATGGTGGTAAACAATCAAGGGGGGTGAGAGACAGAGATGAATGATGTGTGAAAGTACACTAAGTGGGGTGAGTGTCAGGTGAAAATGTATTTTGAATGAACCTGTCAGAATCCTTCAGGGGAGGGACCTGACATCTCCCCCTCCTTCTCAGACGAAAGTAGTGCTGGTTCAACATCCCAGGATTGTCGGGAAAGGCCGTCAGCATTATCATTTAGCGAGCCTTTTCTGTAGGTCACTGTGAAATCTAGCTGGCGGAGAGCATCCATCCAATGAGCCAGTCGTCCTGAAGAAACTTCATTCTTTGTCATAAAAGTGAGTGCTCTATGGTCAGTAATGATTTCGAACTGTCTACCAAGAAGATATGGCAAAAAATGTTTGCATGCAGATACTATTGCAAGGCCTTCCTTCTCCATGGCAGAGTAACATTGCTCACGGGGGAGGAGCTTTCGCGAGTAATAAGCGATGGGATGGTCCACGTGTTCCTTCTCGTGTTTCTGTGCCAAGACTGCACCCACACCTCTGTCAGATGCATCAGTAAAAAGGAGAAATACTTTTGAATAGTCCGGTGATGACAACACAGGAGTTGTGGAGAGAGCATTTTTGAGAGCTTGAAATGCAGTTTGGCATTGAGGCGTCCAATCCACATGGTCTGATGCCACTGAAGAGGTCAAGTCTGAAAGAGGAGCTGCAATTCCACTGAAGTTTGGGATGAATCGTCGGTAATAGCCAGCGAGGCCAAGGAAAGCTCTAACATCCTTCTTGGATTTCGGTCTACGAAAGTTTCGAATAGCAGATATTTTGGCATCTTGAGGGGAAATTTTTCCTTTGCCAATTTTGTGACCAAGAAACTCACATGAGGAAGCGCTAATGGTGCATTTTGAAGGCTGAATAGTGAGCCCAGCTGCTTGCAGTTTATTCAGAACAATGCGAAGATGAGCAATGTGTTCACTCCATGACTGACTGAAGATAGAGATGTCATCAATGTAGCATTGGCAGAATGCCTGTTCCTCTCTAAGGACTATATCCATCAGGCGTTGGAATGTCGAAGGCGCATTTCTTAACCCAAACGGCATCACCTTGAATTGAAACTTGCCATATTCAGTTATAAAGGCAGTCTTGTTCTGGTGATCCGACTCCACTGGTACTTGATAAAACCCTTTTGCAAGGTCTAGGGTACTGAAGATCTTCGCTTGGCTCATCTTTTCCAACAGAGTGTCAATTCTAGGCATACAGTAGGGATCTGGTAGAGTGATAGAATTGAGCCGTCGATAATCCACTACCAGTCTGATTGTGCCATTCTTCTTTCGGATCGGAAAGGCAGGGGAAGCCCAAGGTGAGGTGGAGTGTTCAATGAGGCCTGACTCCAAAAGAAAATCGATTTCTGCTTTTAGTGCAGATGAGTAGGCTGCTGGGCAACGATAGGGTCTGGTACGAACAGGAATAGCAGAATCAGTAATAATTTTGTGGGTAAGAATCTGGGTTTTTCCTATGGTGCATCCAGTAGTCACAGGGAACTCATTAAAAAGTGCTTGAAATGGCTCAAGCATGCTTGGATCACAATCAGGAGAGATGATACCTTCAATTTGGTTGGATTCTTGGTGGTAATCGGGCAACACTATAGATTCTGCAGGGTCACAGGCGATAGATGACAAGGAATAGACTGGTTCAATCCACTTCTTCATTCCATTGACGTGAACTGATCTCTTGCGTTTATGGTGCTCCGGCATGTCAACGGTATACGTAACTGGAGTTATCTTCTTAAGGACTGTGAAAGGACCTTGCCATCTGTCTGTAAGCTTATCACTTCGTTTTCCTGTGACCACAGGTGAGAAGATAAGGACTTTGTCTCCAGGATTGAATGCTCTAGGATTATCCTGCTTGTCATAGTTTATTTTAGAATATTCTTTTTGGTGAGTTTGAGCTTCTGCGGCAGAAGAGTGCATGGCATCCAGCATGGTTCGCAGACCTTCTAGCCACTCCGTAGCATTTTGGGTGTTTTTGGCTGTTGGGGCCCATTGATTGCGTTAAATATCAAGTGGACCATGTACGTGTTAGTGGTGGGCGATACCGAGTAGTTGGTATCGATACTTCGATACTTCCAGAGGAAAGTGTCCGGTATCGATACCAGAGTGGTATCGAACAGACTTCGATACCAAATACTACTATCACCCTGCCCAAACAGAATATCGACCTTTACCGACATCTCATTGTGGCCAACATTAACACTTGGTAAAGGTGGTTAATTTAATGTGGTTAATTTAATGTGGTTAATCTCTAGCAGTTCCTTCCAGAGCTGAATAGAAATAAATATAAATGATTTCTCCCCATTGGGATATGGGCAGGTACTATGGGATATCAGGTACTATGGAATATCAGACTATTATGGGATATTAGCCAACATGGGATACTAGCTATCATGGGATGCTGGATGGCTACCCTTTAAAATTATCTTGGGATCAATTTAAATTTAAAGTTTAAAATTGCTGGAGGACAAAATTACAATAAAATGTTTAAAAAATTTGAAAATTTAGTGCTCTGTTCAGTTGATAGAATTTTAAATCAGATATGACAATGGAACAAAAAAAAAAGTAAGAAGTTATGGGATGTTGTTAACACACACACAGCACACACACATCACAGACACAGGGTCACACAGACAGACACACACAATTTCTGATGGAAGTTAGTCTTGGGGGCTATAAAAGAGACTTGGCTGGTCAGCTCATATCTGTGATGGCGAAGAGGAAAACTTCAAGAGTTTGGAACTTTTTTCAAAAAGAAGAAGAGTTTGCCACTTGTTTGGTGAAGCCCTGTGAAATCAAACTCAAACATTCTGGCAATACCACCAATTTGCTGAAACACTTGAAATGCAAGCATTTCCAACAGTATGAAGAATGTCTGAAAGAGATAGAGGATGAGAAAAGGAGTAAGAGAAGTAAGACAGAGTGTCCCAAGCAGCTTACTCTTAAGAAAACTTTAGATAAAGCTACCTTCTATCCGAAAGAATCTACTAAAAGAAAAAATATTGACAATGCACTAATTGAAATGATTGTGACCGACTTACAACCCACTTCTGTTGTTGAGGATAATGGATTCCAGAAGTTTGTGTCTGTTCTTGATCCTCGTTATGAGCTACCCAGTAGACGAACAGTTGTAAGAAGTCTTCTTTTGGAGAAGTACACATCTGTCAAACAGACTTTGAAAATTGAATTAGACAATTCAATGACAATAGCTCTGACAACTGATCTGTGGACATCCAGGCAGACACAGTCTTACTGTTGCATCACTGCACATTACATTTCAGGTAACTGGAAGCTCAAATCTGCACTGCTTGAAACATTTGAATTTAATGAGTCACATACAGCTGAAAACATAGCTACTCATCTCAAAACAGTGGCATCCAATTGGGAAATTGATTCTAAGGTGGTATGTGTTGTCACAGACAATGCTAGCAACATGGTTTCAGCTATCAGCAAAACTGGGTGGCGACATCTACCTTGCTTTGCACATACCCTTAATTTGATTGTACAAAATGCAATCAAAGCTGATCCTATCGTACAACAAATTCAACTCCAGTGTAAAGATGTTGTTTCACACTTTCACAGAAGTGTCAAGTCCAGTGATAAGTTAAAGGAAATTCAAAGTCAACTTTCACTTCCCCAACAGAAGCTGATACAAGATGTTTCAACTCGTTGGAACTCTACATATTTGATGCTAGAGAGGTTCCACAATCAGTTTGAAGCCATTGTTACAGCACTATGCCTTGTTGGACAGAATGATCTTTGTCTAATGCCTGCAAACAAAACAACAATTGAGAGTACCTTAAAATCACTGAAGCCATTTTTAAGTGCCACTGAAGCTATTTCTGGCGAAAACTACACCTCAGTATCTCTCATCATACCTCTTGTAAAGCAGCTCCAACAACAATATCTTCCTAGTCATCACACCACTGCTAGTCTTAACCATATTCTATCGCAAGAGCTTCGTCAACGCTTCCTGACAATCGAGTCAGGGTATGTCATGGCTGTGGCAACGCTATTGGACCCTCGATTCAAGAAGCTACCATTCTCAGACAAATCAGCACTTGATGTTGTGACAAGACGCATGACACACGAATTGGCAAGCCTCAAAACATCGGAGGGTAGTCAATCAGAGAGTGACAGCCTGCCTGCAACAGAATCACTCCCAGAACCAAAAACAAATGAGCTCTGGGCATCATTTGATCAGAAAGTGACTGATTATAATTCTAGAAGAAGCACAATGTCTGATTCTATAGTTGAGGTACGACAATACTTTGATGAGGGCAATATTGACAGAGAAAAGAATCCTCTAGAATGGTGGCAACAAAACTCATCTCGATTTCCAAACCTCCAGAAGTTAGCAAGAAAATATCTCTGTACACCTGGCTCATCAGTACCTTCTGAGCGTGTTTTTTCCACAGCTGGCCAACTCATTTCAGAGCGAAGAAGTAGAATCACACCACAGAACATTGACATGATGCTCTTTCTAAATAAAAATAGCGAACTTTTTCATCCCTAGTAGTTGTTTTGCTTACATGTAATACTCTTCCAAATCATTTTTGACAATATTCATCTAAATTCAAAAGAATAATTTAATTAATTAGTGCGCATGCGTGGTATCGATATAGGTATCGATACCGCCGATACCAGGTTCGAAAGTACTTGATATCGATATCGAAAACATAAATCCGGTATCGCCCACCACTAGTACGTGTTTGCCGTAAAGCAGGTGGAATGGTGAATAACCCGTTGCAGATGACGGAGTTTCACGGCAGGCAAAGAGTAGATATGGAAGATAGAGGTCCCAGTCTTTTTTGTCAGTAACACTTTTGCGTACCATTTGCATGAGAGTATGGTGATATCTTTCAAGGCAACCATTTGTTTGTGGACGATATTGTGAAGTCTTCAGATGTTTAATGCCAAGAAAATGGTAGACTTCGCGCATGAAGGTAGAAACAAAGGTTGACCCTCTGTCAGTCAGAATTTCATCAAGAATGGACAGCCTACAGAAAATTTCCAGAATGGCAGTTGCAACTGCTTTGGAAGTAGTAGTCTTCAATGGAACTGCATCTGGGTATCTGGTAGCCATGTCAATATAAGTGAGGACATACATGTGTTTTCTGTCGGTAAGTGGTAGGGGTCCAACAACATCTAGGGCAACCCTGGCAAATGGAGTAGTAAATGTTGGGGTAGTTTGCAGAGGGGCTTGGGGCAAGGTCTTCTTTGCTGTTTTCTGGCATCGTACACACGATTGACAGTATGCCTTAATATCAGTTGACATATTGGGCCAAAAAAAATTCCTCATGATCTTATATTTAGTTGCCTTGCTGCCCGTGTGTCCTGCCATTGGTGTAGAGTGAGCTATACGTAGGATTTGCTGTCGCCTGTTCTTAGGGAGAACAACTTGGAAATATGGGGTCCCATCTTTATCAGTGGTCTTGCGGTGAAGGATGTCCTTACATATGACAAATTCGGAGTCATTAGAGGAATTAGCTTGACTGAAGAGGCCACGTAGAGTTGGGTCATCCTTCTGATCTTTGGCAATACTAACAGCATCAGATGTTGACTCTGTAGGAGGTGGTAAATCTGAGATGGATTGGTCGATAGACAAGTTAGACTGAGGAAAATCATAGTCAGGTCCAAGTATATCACAAAGTGGAGTAGCAGACAGTCCATCGGTCTGTTGATCAGCAATCTGCTGGCAACGGTTTTGGAGGTTTAGTCGAGCCTGCTGGCGAGTGATAGCTCCCATCTGAAATGGGTTAGCAATGGCCGATTGTCGAATGTCATAAAACTGTTTGCAGTTTAACCCAAGGATGAGATCACAATTGAGAGTAGGACAAACAAGAGCTGGAATGAGGAGGTCTTGGCCCATAACTGTCACATTGATGTCAGCACTAGGGAGAGACTGTTGATTACCCCAGGGGCATGTGACAGTAATAAGGGGTGAATCCGAACGAGACGCAAACGACCGTAAAGGCTTCCAAACTTCACCTCAAAATACTACAACATCTAGCAAAGAACCCATTTTACGCAGGTATGGACTTCTTGTCCCCCGGCAATCCTGGACTGCTCAAAACTATCATTAATACCCACAATACTGACGTGACTTCTGATATCTACAATTATCTCTCCAAGACCTGCGCCCCTTGGGCACCCGCTAAATCGACTTCCAAAACCCAAGTTCCACCATCTAAACGTCCGAATGTACCTCGCGTGTTGCCTAAAGACCAACCCCAAGTATCGGCGCACATGACATCATCAGCATCTTCGAGTGTACCGATGTATACGGGAGCTACGTACACTCCCACGATGTCACAGAGCGTGACATTAACTGAGGCTGGGGAAAATTGGAACACCTTCCGAGTCAGAGCCACGGGGATCTCTCCCCCGAAGAAGCAGTGCCGCAGAAGGAGTGGGATCGGCATCCATGAAACCGACCTCTGCATACATGAAGTCCGAATCTGAATTTTTCAATACTCTCTCCAAGCTCAAGAAGAAGAAGGCCTAAAATAAATAACGATTAACGGGTACGCGCGTCTCTCCGCGTGTAACGCGGATATATGTCCATCTGCCATTTGCCAGAGAGCGGATGGACATAGCCTTCAGCCACATCTCTCGTCTCAGCAAGATTGGTCTAGTAGTATTTCAAAATCACACGTTCCAGGATATGGCCAGCAAGTAGCTGGACCCGGTTGCTCCCACGCGCACCCGGAATCCCTCGTACATTCGAGGAGATGGGATTCATCAGATTCTCACGTGTTTCCACAACAACTTATTGGGCATACGGGCAACATATTCTGCATTCTGGAACGCAACCTGTTTATGACCTGCAACCTAGCAGTAGGGCACCTGCTTCCCATGTCGGACACTCACTCACTGGACCGTCTAGTCATACGCAATCTATATTGTCAATTTAGCACGAGCGCTCACTTGACCGCGATCTAGGAGCAGGTATAATTTGCGCAAACGTAACATTTCCCGTCGTAAGAGGGTACCATCAAAAGGGATCCCGCTCTTTCTTCCGAGACTCCGTCCGCGTCGGTGAAGGAGACGTGCTTTCCGTACTTTAGGATGGACACAAAGTTGCTGGTGCTTTGTTCGTCTCCCCCCGCATCAAGGAGAGACATCGGGTTCCTGCTCGCAGCTGGTTTCCAGGGTAAACCCAAACGTCCCCGTCATCAAAATATGTCCTCACTTGCCCGTCGGAGCACAGGTAGAACGTCACCACCACGTCTTTGTTGTTGGATTCCAGGTGCTCTACAGAATACTGGCTTGGATCGTTGACTATGAGAAATTTGTACTGCTTGCAAGTCTCGTAGGGCAGGGAGCAGTTTACTGCAGAAACCGGAACGCCCAGAGGCGAGGGTGCTCTCAGAGCGCTACCCGGAGGGGAGTAACTTGGGGAGGTGACTATCTCCGTGCAGCACTCCCCATCGACCATGTAGCTCAGCGCGATGTCGCGATCGTAAGTGATGACGGCATACACGAGCCGTTCGCAGTCTACGATGGATTCCTCGTAAACTCTGGTGGCCGCGCGAAGGTCGCAGGCGTCTGCTGCGTAATGGCAGTAAATGCACACACCTCCGTCGAACCCGTGGTACAGCACGACCAGAATCTCTCCGCGTGCGTTGTGAAAGCAACCAAACAGAGTGCCTCCTGGAAGCATGCTGTTACCGTCTGCCACCGACCAAGACTTTTTTCCGGACGAGTCCAATGCGTCAAAGTATATTCTGACGTTGTCTTTCTGGTAAAACAAGTGGTGAGTGTTGCCGGGCGTCTCGGAACAGGGAGGCCTCTGGTAGTCGCGCACGTTTGCTCTGGGAAGCTGCGTGTGTATAGAGTTTCTCACGTAATGCGATCCCTCCGAACTGCCTTCGACTAGATAGAGCACCGGATTGTTCCCGCACGTACCCCTGGCGCAATCCGAAGATGTTTTGCAAGCGTAGCCAGCGGACGACAGACACCTCGACTTGTTTGGAGAATGTTCGGTGCCTGAGGGACACAGTCCTTCCAGGTTGGGGATCCTGGTAAACAGATATCTGTGGTTGCAGCTGCAATGCCCTCCTTGCGATCCCGAGCAAGTCTCGTACTGATGGTCTGGGTTCACGCAGTCGAGCTTCTCGTAACATGCCTGAGAGTCTCCGGAACCGCACGTTGCGTGCAGGCCTCTGCTGGGACGAGAACACACGCCCATTATGTCGGATGAGATGGGAGCGCACACGAGATTGACGTACAACAACGCGCGGCACTGATCGTTGGGGTTTTTCACGAGAAGATTGCACCGCGCTCCCAGAGTTCCCGTCGTGATGCCGGGGTTTTGGCATATTCCACGGCTGCAGTTTTTGCTCTCGCATTTCGAGTTGTCCGAACAAGTGAACCCGGAGGGCATGCTATCTCTGCAAATATTGTCGTAGCACAATTGGCTAACGCACTGATGGTCTCGCTCGCACTTGGCTCCCTCCCTCCCCAAACACATGTAGATGTCTGGATTGGACTTGCTGTTGGAACAAGAGTTATCTTTTTCCGAGCAAGGGCATGGTCCACCCAACTCGTCCTCCTTGGTCTTTCTGGGGACCTGGCACACCCCGGAACAAACCAGACCTCGCGCGCAGTCGGCGCTGTCTCTGCACCTGTTTCCCTCTACGGAAAGGCACATTCCAGACTTACCGTCGCAACGGGTTCCTTCGGTGCAGTGCGAGTAAACGCACTCTTCCCCCACTCCGCTCTTGGTTTTTCTTCTCCGGTATCCTATCAGGTAGTCTCTCTCTCCCTCTCTTTTCTCAGCAAGAGAGACCTTCTCCTCCAAGCGTACAGAAAGAACCCCATAAAAGACACGAACAATACGACCAATGTTATCACGACCACGCCGATTGCCGCGTTCGAGGCCTTGTGGTCCATGCGTGTTCGTGCACATTAAGCCAAAAACGTATCTGAAGCAGGAACGCTCTGAGGGGGGGGGGGGGGGGGTGAGAGATGCCTGCGAACGAGTATGCAGGGAAGGGTAATGTTTCCTTCTTGAAGTCGGGAGCATAGAAAGACGGACGTTCTTTTTTTTAGTCCGCCTAATCGCGTCATCTGGAAAGCGCTCGAGTGGTTCTCGAATATACTCTAGCTGGCATATGTATACGATACGGCCTCTTTTTAGGTCGACATTTCCATATTTCGCGTGCATCCTTAGTGCCTGGAATAGGCAAGTTTAATGTTGCGCTGAAGCGAACGGACAGCTCGCGAGGTTGCTACTGCAGAGCAGCCCTGCATGCCACGCAGCGTTAAAATGCTGTTCATATCAGAACGGCATTTGTCTTGCGGGGACAACGAAAGTATAATCCCACCCTCTGCTTAAATATTCCCGCTCTTATAAAATTACGCGTTTGCTTTCAACCGAGCCCAAGAGCGAGAAATATCTTTCGGTTAGGGAGATTCGACATGCGAATTCTGTATTCGAGCTGGGCATGCATTTTTGTGCAAACTGAATAACGCGACAGCTCTGGCTCTCTCAAACAAGAATTAGAGCTAACCTTAACCATCGTCGGACCCCGCGATATTTGGTTACATAATATTTGTGTGCAACATTCTCTTCAATTTTTCCAAATTTTGTGCCTTCTTTGTGTACTTTGATCTGAGAATTGTAGCCATGTCTTTGTCATCGTCGGAATCTACATCTTCGGACCTCTTGGAGACGGACGGCTTCTCTTTTTTGCCCCTGTCTGCGTATGCTTGGGTCCTTTTTCCCGAGACGAACTTGTCCACAAGTTTTTTTACTTCTTGTTCGTCCTTGGACATTGCCACCTTGGTGTCCAAGGCCAGTCTAGACTCTCTGCGATGCTTGTCCGAAGATGTTTTCCCCTCCGATTTCTGTTTTAGCTTGTACACTCGAGCTCTGCGCTTCATTCGGGCAGACATACCAAAGTACTCGGGCGAGTCCGAGTCTTCCTCGCCGATCTCCTCTTCTTCGTCGGACGAAGACGAAGACGACGAAGTACCGGATTTGTCCGATAAATCGCTCCCACCGGACTCTTCTTCGTACATTTCGGCTTCTTTGGCGTCTTCGTAGTCTTCCAAAAAATGACGACCGGTAGTGGGAACCTCGTCCTTAAAGGCTTCGTCCATCTGCTGCAGCCACAGCGATTCCTCCTTCTCTTGATCCACGCCTTCGAACGAAAACATTTCTCGGTCGATCTCCGTCCGATCGCCTTTCTTGGATGCGGGTTTCCCATTGATTTTTTTGCTCCTCGGGGGATGTTGGCTCATTTGGGGACCTGCTGCAGCTTCTTGCCAGGGAATAAATTTTGCCAAACTCGGACCTCAACTAGCGTCGGATCTGAATTAGATGCGATGATATGCAGTAGAATGAACACAGACGGAGCAACCAGTCGTTAGCCAGCAGCGAGCGGTAAATTAGTACGTTTGTCACAATGTTTTACATATTTGCCGCAGTCAAAGATTGCTAAGGTAGCCACGGGCCTGGGCCCGTGGAAAGGCCCTATATTCGTTGTTATGTGTCATTCAGTGTCTTCAAATGGACACTGAATGCTATAGCGTTTATGCTGGTGCGCGCATACGACATGTTTCCGACATGGCAGGATCCATCATCGGGTCTACCAGTGCGAAAGTACCAGAACCTACGCCCAATAGTAACGTTCGACGCACATTTGTTCCCATCAAGTGGTCCACGTCCATTGGCACGATTTGTACTTGAACACCGTCTGCATTCCTTCGTCTGCGGATCTGAGCTGTCTTTCTTCCGTGGTCACGAATCCGACGGCATGACACATTCTGCACTTTATCGTGGATCCAGTTTCTTTGGACATCCATTCCTTGTGGTAGATTGCTTTGACGACTTGGCACAAGTGCTCTTCCCCGTTTTCTTGGACAAGCTTGAAAGGATTGTTGCCTTTGCTCACCACCGCGTTGAGGGCGTTCACTGCGTGTGAGACGGAGCCCTGGGACAGGCGGAATCGCATTGCCTGCATGTAGTTTATGCACACGAACCTTTTGAATGCAGGTTTGTTTTGGTCACGAAACGAGTCGAGAGATTCCTCGGGCACGGTCTCAGATGGTGACATTCCGGACACCAGTTTTGTTTTGAGATCCTGGAATACGTCTTCCTTCCAAGCGTTCTCTTTTGCGTTGGTTAGTTTAGCCTGCGACCTCGAGCGGGTCCTTCTTCGGTGCTCCTGGGGCGCTCTTTGCTTTTTTGGCGGGGCTGCAGGCTTGGTCTTGGGCATTTCTGTGCTACTCGCCGTGGTCCCTCCTCTGGAGGAAGGACCCGCTGCATCGTCCAATATATCTACCGAGGAACTTTTGGACCTCTTTGCGAGAGAGCTAGATTTTCCAGCATTCGCGCTGCGATCTTCGTCGGACTCGTCATCTGTGTCTAGATCTTCCAGAGTCACTATCACAGGGCCAACAGCCTTAGTTTTCAATGTTTTACAAAATTGTACTTTTGGAGTTAGTTTTCAATGTTTTACAAAATTGTACTTTTGGAGTTTACATGTGATTTACATATAGTGTACAGAATTATTGTAGTCTATTTGGTATACTTAGTCACTTGAAATATTTTTCATGTAAACTTTGATGTATATTTTGTTTAACATATTTCAGGTTTACTTCAAGTATACAGGTGGATTCCGAAAATATTGCACTACCATTTGAAAGGCCCTTTCGTGATTTATGATATGCTGAAAATATTACATTATCAACCAATAATTGTCTTGTTCAATTTGGGTTATTTTGTAAAAGCATTTCAGGACTTGTTTACTACTTAAAGATCAAGAAAAATTATGTAGAATAAAGAGTAAAAGGGCCATGTCAGCTCTTTAGCCATTTTAAACCTCACTTTTGGATAGGTATAAGGGACTTTGCTTTACTTTACACACTACACAATATTAGCTAAACCCTTTCTTAAATGCTCCAGTATTTTGCTGAACTGCCTAATTCAGCAACCAGAGACTATAACCTACATAGCTAAACTGCATAAGCAATAAAAAAAATCTGAATCCCTGCTGGTCAATGTCGTCAAATAGATTTTTCACTGCTGCATACTGCACAAGCCTCTATTATTTCTCCGCACAAACAACATGATATCTTTAATTGGCAATACCTTACCAGACCCTTTACCTACATCTATGCTGGGCAGCAGTAGGTAAAGGTACCGTATTAGCTCATGGAAAACCCTTTTCCAGTTAAGTGTAAGTAACTATCCCCAGGTTAAATAAGTTTAAAACCCTTTACCATAGAAGTAAAATTCTAGACTGGAAGTGGTCGTCTAAACTATTGTTGCGCGCTAGTCTACTGATTCCTACTACAGCTCTACTTTGTCTGGTGGACTGGGAAGAAGCTTTCGCAGTCTACCCTGGCTTATACTTGTGGGTAAGTAGTTTTAAGGCTAGCAGTCAGTTTTATAATTAGCTGCATTGGGCACCCCGATCAGTGTTCTCCCCGTGCGGTGTTCTCCCGGTGAAGTTGTGTTTCCTGAACAATTTTTTCTAAGATACTGCATAAATGAATGAATGAATGTAGAATGCCTGAATTATGGTAGTGATATTTTGTGGTAGTTTTAGCTATATGATAAGCTCCCAGTTAGTTTGTTCCTTACTACTCTTGAAAATTTTCATTTCTTTGTGAGAAAGTGTGGGTCCACGTTGAACGGTTTCTAGTTACTGAATTATTCTAAAACATACTCCACCAAAATTATCCTCACTCATAACCTTTCCCATGACTACCCTAACATCCTTCAGTGTGCTCCTGGACAATGAGGGGGAGAAAATCATTGCATATAATCAACGTAATGTTGTCTACTTTGTTTTAGGCCCATGGTTTCATGCAGTTTTTGGGAGCCCTGGGATTTCCACCCTTATTTTTTTTTACCTCTTCTGAATTTATTTAGGATTTCAACCCTAATTATTTTTTTTACCTCTTCTGAATATAAAATTGTAGCAATTCATAGTAGTTTGTTCAAGCTTCATGATCATGACTTCACCATTTTCATGTGGCTAAATGGTTTTCGTGACTTTACAAATCTCTCTCTTTCTCTCTCTCCCCCCAGTGAAAAAATCGTGTAGAATTCCTGTCATTTTAGTTCATGCAATTCTGATAAACTTCAGTGAAATTATTTTACTTATCTGCTTATTCTTCATTGAATTATTGTTGAATGACATTTCAGATTGCCCATTGCTTAATTATGGTTTAAACAATTTATTACATCATTATCGCTTTATTATGTATCTCTAAGGCAACGTCAGTAAATTGGTCAGTTTCTCTAAACGCACAAGTGCTAATATCACGGCTTCGGAACCACAGTGTCATTTTTAGCTTGTATAACCAGGTTTCGTGCAAAGGTGTTAGGGGCACGCTTAAATCCTCCACCCCCGTACCTTCGTAGTTCCTCCCAGAATTTTAATTTTGTAAGTAGCTACAACAGCTGCAAGCTTGAATTATGTGGCGAAACACAGGTCAGTGTAAGGTATATACACTTTCACATAGGCATGTCCATCAAAGCAGTGTGAGTTTCAAAAATGTGTATGGCTATGTTTAGAGTGTGGCTACGTGTCAGTTGCAGGTCTTATAAGTCACGATATGGATTTAGGACTGGTAGTTTGCTTTTTTTCATTGAATGTTGGTTGTTGTTGTTTTAGTTTTGTTTCTTGTGATTGTTTAAAGTGAGACACTATACAGTGGTGTCGAATTGACTATTGGGGATATTTGTTTATTTATGTGTGGGGACGTACGCAAGTCATTTGTACTTTGACCCTCTCGTATTGTGTGTTAACTTGGTGTTTCACCAGTGGTGAAAGGGTAAAATTCATCTTTATAAAATCATTATGCACAATTTGTTCAAATAATGTACACAGCCGACATTTTTAAATTAACGTATGAGACCACTCGCGGCAATTTTTGGAACTTAAAAAAAAAAAGCTTTTCCAAGGAATTATTGCGCTATACACATCCTCACTCTCAAGACTTGCTTACTAACAAAAGAAACAGGAAGGAACCGAAGAAGTTTAACACAAAAAGAAGCAAATTTATGTATTTATTGTTTGTTCTTAGCTAGTCGGCACATGTAACACACAACATTCTCACATGCACTCATTCACTGGTTATACCAACACATTACATTGTATTCTCTCGGTGGCTTGGCATGTTGGGAAATGAATTTTCATGTATGAACAGTGATGACTAACAGCGTGTAGCGAGCGAACACAAAAATCAGAAGTACAAAAATTACATACATTATGTCCAAGCATATTTTATATACAATAATATATCCCTGATTTTTTTTATTGGGTTATATTCTCACACTCACTGCCAATTATTACATATATAACTAGTGATGTGCTTGAGCACAAATGGCGAGCGAGCCTAAAGACTATACTATTTCCATATGAATGATTTTGACTTCTAACACTGAAGCTACTGAAAATAAGGTCCAGTTTTTTAATTTAGCATACAGGGTAAAGGGATTTCAGTGCCATAGTAACAATTCTCTGCAACTGCTTGAATTGAAGGAAAAACAACAACAACAAATTCTTTAGCTAAGTAGTGGTTGTAACACACAATGCTTTGACACAACTGGACATGCACCTACACAGACTTACCTTGGCGGTAGTCTAGTGGACAATGTATTTTCAAGTAAATACTGTTGCGCACGGCTTATAACCATGCCAAAGAGCGCATTGACTTACCACCGCCACTAACTCGAATAGAAATGGAAGTCCCTTAAGTTTTCAAGTTTTAACTGCCCGCAAAAGAATTCAAAACGGTAAACAATTCAATTTCTAGGGTGATACGGGTACTGATCAATAAACCAGAGGATTCTGTTTAGTGCAATTTGGGACGGGATCGACCACATAACTAACACAAAAACGCGAGGGTCAAAGTACAAAATGTCATACATACGTCCATACATATATACAAGTAAATAAATAAACAAACATCCCCGATTTTCAATTGTGTTACCCCTGTAAGTGTCTCGCTCGCTCGCCATTTGCCGCCCTTCCCCTTAGGGATTGAAGACGTCTTAAAATTAATTGCAGTATATTTACAAGTAAAAAAAATAGTACACATTGTGATTTATTTTGTTCCAAATATCAATTAGTCATCATTGTATAACTGTTCTGGTGAATTTAAAGCAATGTACAATGGCCTATCTAATTCTTTGTCTAATTTGATAGTTTCATTTGTTAGAAAATTCTTTCCACATGAGCAGTGTGAGGCAGAATATGGCAAGTGCATAGCTTGTAATATCTCTTGTGCTTCAAAATTATGACACTGAGCATTAATCATATCTTTTGGTGCTAAGGAAATGATATTTCTTCGTGATTTCTTCAATTGATAAAGTTTTTGTGGCTTTTTCAGTTTCCAGATAATTTGGAATAGGAGGTCTCCACTGCACTTGAGCTAGACAGGGAAGTACTTTGCCTCCCTGCGCCCCCCTTCACCTGTCACACACACACACATGCACACACACACACACACATATACACATCCCAGATATTATTTTGACTTTCGTGGAGACATTGCCCCAATTTCAAAGTTTTGTGGAAGTTAATATTAATATAATATAATATGGAAGGTGTAAATTTTAACAACTTCTACTGTACTAAACTAGCCTGTTTCGCTAAAAATGTCTACATTCGTTAGAATTGCAAGCACGATAACACAAATCTTAGAATCTTGAATTATGTTAAATCTAATTTTACTTTAAGACATACACTTTCAATATAGGAATGTGAAGTGGGATGTGTATATTGTGGTGACTACTGGTCTACACGCGTGCTGATGACTCCTGGACTTCTATACAACTATAGGTGAGGAACTCTAGAATGACTTTTTAACTGCAAATAGAAATAGGCTTTTATTGATTACTATATTTATTTATCATAATTATTTTAGTTATCCATTTCCATTTAATGCACACTTTGACAACCTGAAATATATAGGGAGCGACTTAGAGTCTGAAAATTTTAAACTCTTGTCACTTCATTTACTAACAGAATAATCCTTTGAAACCTTTTGTATGTGTGGCCGGACACACACACACATACACACTGCACACACATTGTATGTATTCAACTCTTCATTTGTAAAGTATTGAATGCAAATGAAAGGTGAAGAGTTCCCGGATCATTTGGTCAATGACGTGACAACAGCCATGCACAATTACCTGGTCTCACATACGCACACACATAGCTACAGTTATGAAATAAATGAAAGTAATACACATCAAACTTGGGGTTGATTACGGTAACATGATTATGATTATGATTACGATTACAGTATGATTACGAAACATTGATTACGATTATGATTACACAGTCAAATATACGATTATGATTATGATTACGATTACAGTGTGTTGATTACGATTATGATTACGATTACAATGTCAAAAATTAATGATTGTTGCAACGAAGAAACATAAGTTTTTTAACAAATGTTGTGCTTTCTAGCATTCAGTAAGCAGCTAGCTCTCAAGGCATTCAGAGCCAGTCATGAATGATAAAATGATCCACCTCCCCACCATACACACACACACACACACAAACACACACACACACACACACACACACACACACACACACACACACACACACACACACACACACACACACACAAGCACAGTTAGACAAGCTCTCCCTTGTAGACTATTAGGTGTCAATAGAACACTAATCAACACTGTAAAAAGTGGTATTAGTTAAAAACTGCTGTGTCACAACTAATTATAGCAAACACTTGCTGTTCTACTTCACTGCTAATATTACCAGTAAGTTCTATGGGTTTGATTACAAAAATATGATTATGATTACGATTACGATTACACCCACAATTAGTCACATGATTTTGATTATGATTACGATTACGCAAAACCTTGTAATCGATTGTAATCGATTACGATTGTAATCATAATCAACCCCAACTCTGAGTTAGTCATTAGTTACACAGGAGCTCATGTCAGGTGTTTCTATGGTTCTGTGATTTCCAGATAATGTAAGATTCTTCACCGCCAAGTTTATGATGACCAGTTCGGTAACATGAAAATGTAATAATATTTTATTTTTATTTCTGCACACGCATTCAGCAAGTACAGACAAAACTGATTACTACTAGTGATGTGCTCTAATAGCACAAAATAGCGAAGCGAGCGATCCATGTTCCCTGTAATTGCAGCTATTCCATGCATGCTTGGTGTGGCTACAAAATACTGTCAGATTCTTTACTTTGCTACCTGTTTCTGTTTCGTTTTAGCTATCCTCCTCCTTGCCCTGTCTTTTTCATTTCTTATCGCTCTCCTTACTAATTTTTCTTCAGGAATTTCTAACGCCCTCAAAGCTCTTGACCGAGCGTTTCTAACGTTTTGTCCACTGGGCATCGCTACTTCGTACGGGCGGGTAAACAAAACAAAATGTTGCTAAGAAGGTTGCCCGGCAAGCGCGTAGGAGAAAGGGTACACACGTACGCCCACGCAAGAACAAAAACAATTTCTAGACCTAAATATATATATATATCGCAAACTCATTAGAGAGTCAGCTCCGCTCGCTTCGCTGAATTATGCCAAAAAAAATTTTGACTTATCATTACCAACTGTACTAACTTTAACTCAATTTCAGATGACCTGTAGTTCAGATAGAGTACACAGCTTGTTCGTCTTCTATTAGGTGGATTCTGATCAGCTTCTGAACCTTGTACTATTAAATATATATATATACCAACTGACAACTCAACAGTTAGTGTTCCAATAAAAAAATAAAAAACAACTAAATACCTGTGCTATCATTTCTATTTTTTTATTACACGAAGTACTACGTCAGAGCAACATATAAACAAAATTAGTGGAGCGTTATATTGGATAATTGATTTTTTTTTAATAAGGAGAACTGCCTACCAAATGCAGAACGCCACGTGGTGTCTACGGCAGTGAAAGGGTTAAGAGGACCTTCCACCACACACATATACACAAACATACACATGCACACATATACACACTCATACACACACACACACTAATTTATGTACCCATTTGTGTCTAATGGATTATACCTTATCACCTGAGATTTGATTTGAGGATAGATGGGTGCAAGGAAGAAGTTGAGTGTTATAGAGGATTGTGCATGTGTATGTGTGTTTGTTAATGTTCATGTGATAAACAAACTATCATCTCCCCCGTCTGTCTTGTGCTATCTTGGTTCTTATGCAGGGCCAGAGCAACCTAAACTGTCATGGCCGTATAGGTATTTAGTAAACTGGGTGTGGCACCAGTGATATTAATTATGGTGAACTTGTACCTTCACAAGAATGCTTGATCGCAACTCTGATCATAATGAAGCCACTTGTACCAAGTCCTCCCAAAGGAGACGCTCCATAATCTTTCTCAAAATATTGACGAGGAAAGAAATTCAATGTCTACTGTGCTGGTGTATATTTCCAAGTAAAATCGCTCTACCTGTGATTTAAAGTCAGTGACTTAAAAAATGTTTTGCTTGTGGTTTTGAGGTGTGGCTTTGCACCTGAAATTATTCTAGAATTGATGCTAATTGGTAACACTGTAGAATGTCAGTTAGCCATTATGTAAACCTGAACTAGTGTAAGTGACTTGACTGCAGCCATTCGTGTCATTTTTATTTTTCTCGGTTTTTGTTGTGTTGTCAGTTCACACTTTAAAGTTTTGCTTGGTCTAAGTTTGTGCCATTGGCATTAATCTGGGACGCCAGAACTGCCGTATCTGCATACTGAATGTTTGACATCGTGGTTCCTATGTTATTGTGTAGATGAGCATTAATAAAAAATATATATGCAATAAGCATTCATTAAGACAGTAGTACTTAAGTGAAATGTAACTGTTCTAGTGCAATAATTATATCTGAGTTCAATCAATATCTAAAATTCTTATCCATTTATTTATATGTACCATACTGTTGTATGTATGTGTGTGTGTGTGTGTTATGTGTTTTGCAGAGTACTAAAGTCTTTATGTTGTACTTCAAGTGACAGACTAAATTTGGTTTACTAAGGTATGTTTATTTTATTTTTTATGTTATTTTTGTTGATGTATTCTCTCTTTCACGACTTTTTTTAAAACCATACAGAATTTTTTTTAATGTTTGGCTGTCACCAGGAATTGAACCCTGGATCACAGGGCTTCATACAGAGGCTGGAATCCCCCCTCCAAGAAATTTGAATTAATTATAATTATAAATGGTATCAGAGCAAAATTATTTTTTATTATTAAAAAATGTAAACCAAAACACAATTCTTCTACTTTTTTGGTTGAAAATCTCTAGAACTTCATCCAAGTTTACTACCTAAAGTTCAAGGCCTCAATGGCAATTCTTACGAGCTGACGAAGGTTTTAGTCAGTGATACTGCTGCGTATACGGGTCTTATTGAGCCTCATATAGCTGGAAGATCTTTTAACTGATGCTGTTCCAAGGAAGGACAAGGAGTGTGTTCAAAAGTTGAAATGTTTCTGAAAAAATCCCCGTATACCTCTGAAGTTTACAGTGGACAAAGCAGCTCACGTTCAGGGTTTCATACAGGGGGGGGGAAGGGGGGGAAACTGGGATTCCCCCCCCCCCAAGAATATTAGAAGATTGACAAAAAATAATAATAATAACATTAGTCCAATGAATAACTTGGTAAATTAAGTAAAATTAATGATCTCTTTCAATAGTTCACAGACTGATGCGTCTATTCTTTTCTTAAATATCAACCTAAATAAGTTTCATTTACGCACATGTATATTTCCCCCCCCCTAGCCAAAAATCCTGTATGAATCCCTGTTAGGATTACCTCCCCCCCCAGAAAAAGATCCTGTTTAAAGCCCTACCACTTGCACACAAGCACTCCGTGACTCAGCTATGACAGTGAAGTGATAAATTAGCACAGGAAAAAAAAAACACAGATAAAAAATAAAAATTTCATTGGCCTATTAAGAGTGAGACTGTAGCATAGCAGTACCCCTTAACAGTATAAATACAGAATTGGAGTGTTTTGCCGGCTGGTTGTTGTAGAGCGCTGTGCGGTAAGCAAGTGGCGCCGCGGTCTGGCTATGGCCAGATCACTTTTTTCCAAAAGTGGGCGTATGCTCCTCTAATGAAACCTAACCATTTATAATTCGCATGCATGTATTGCACGTTTTGTGGGTGTAGTTTTACACCTAGTTCTAAGGTGCTGCACAGCTTATTGTGTTAGGAACTCCACATCAACCAAACCGTTTTTCAAGGAGAAGACGGTAGTAGTAAATTACAACTTTCAATCTAGAATGGTTTGCGAGTTGGAAATATAATAGATTTGGTATGACTGAAGACTACACTCTTTGTTTCATATATGCCAGAAAGTTAACAATGAATACATGAAATGACTGAATCAGCTATTAATATATTTCAGTAGAACGAAATGTTTTTTATGGATGGTGACCAGACCTTTTCCTTCACCGCATGGTCAGTAAAGAGTCTGGCTCGCCAGACTAGCTGGAGAGTAAATCACACCCATTTCCTGGGAAGACCACTTAGAAATGCCAGAGAAGCCCCCTGAGTGGTCTCACGTTGATAGCCAAACATTTTTTAATTGTGTATTGTATTTAAAAAGCCTGTGAAAGGCAGAAAGTACATCTAATGAGTGAAAGGGCTGAGAAAAAAATTGTGAAATATTATATTTGATATTTATATTTTTTTTTCTTGATTTTTAGATACAGTGAACAGTAAGGAATTCTGCGGTGGGCCACTCCCCCACAAGAAGATGATGGCCTCCTAGTAAATTGTCCTTCTCAAGGTAACTGGAATGAAGCTGCGAACATTCTAGCCTGACTAACACCTGTCATTCTACCATATCCCACTTCTTTGTGCACTTTCATTGAACCTACAGGGTTTTTTTCTTTCATTAATTTGAGTTATACTACATTGATAATTTTGATTCACTGTAAAATACTTGCTTATTGGACTTTATATCTGACTCTGAACAACAACCGAAGTGAATGTAACACTGTGTTGTGATAGAAATTAATTTCTGAAAGCAGTTGAACCTCCTTCACAAATCCCCCACTCCTATTGTGTGAGGTTACGCTTCTTTAGTGTGGTTCCCAGCTCCCCACCTCTATCAGTTTAGAGACATTATGGTGATCTGCTGATGAGTGAAAATAAGTTTTGGGACCTATGGTGATGAAGAAAGCTACAAATAAATTGATCAAGTATAATTTTAAAAAATTTTCTAACAGTCTTAGAGAAGTTTCTTTGCTCTATATTATTACCTTATATGGCCCCTTTCTTGCTGTCTCTACTTTTTGATGACCGCAATGAACTTATGCAAAACCCAATTTAGTGGAACTCTTTAAAGTTAACCATGGCATCCTAACAGGAAGTATACAAATAATGTATTAATTACATTTCAGTAGAACGAAATATTTTTTATGGATGGTGACCAGATCTATTCCTTCACCGCATGGTCGGTAAATAGTCTGGCTCGCCAGACTAGCTGGAGAGTAAATCACTCACACCACCTTTGTACCTTTGGGGAATTTTTTTTTTACATCGCAAAAGTAATTTTGTTAGGCACAGGTTGTGCACTAATCAAGGCGCTAGATATAATTATTGAACCATTATATTGTGATAAATTTAGTGGGATTAAAGTTTCTCTCTAATTCTTTGGTAGGGTGAATTCTATCTCTGTGTTCAGTGAAAATTGCACTGTAAACTGGTATTCATGACACTTTATAAATCTAGCACTTTCTTGTTCAGAGCTAAATATATATCTACGTAATATTTTGCTGGTTACTGGACTGGGGAGAGCAAGTGGCAATGATACTTGAACAATATGCAATCTCAATTCAAATTTATAATTAATCTGTGGCAGATAATGTCCTGCACACTCTTCCTTTTGTTTTTGTTATACATGAGCAACTCATTTCCAGAGTAGTCAGTTTCAAAATTTATTAACTGAAGCATATTTCAGCTATGATGTATTAACTTAACTGCATAAAATATTGTTACATTTAAGTTGGCATAATCTTTATCTTTTGAAATATTTTATAGGTAAGAATTATAACTATTAGCTAACCTGGGACTAAATCTGCTAGTATGACACCACTAGTGACATTTATTATGCCATTATTGTCAGGGTCTAAAACACTTAGATTATATTTAGATAATTGGTAGACTATTTTTTTTTCATTTTTTTTTTTTTAATTACTGCCAATTAAGGCTGCTCCTTGATAGTTAGTTAAGAGGATTAAATGTCCTAGCTGCTTTTTTGCAGCTAAATGGAGATCCTCGCCAGACCCCACCTTAAAGCAGCTGCAGGTAATATAACTAAGGGTAAGTAAAATGTTCCCAAGTTGTACTTGAGCAGCAGCTAAAAGCAGGCTCCAGGAAGCAGCTGTAAAGTTGGAGCTAAATTTCTGCACTCAATTCACAAAAAAGGTGGGAAAATGGGATAAAGAGGGAAACATTGCAGCTACTACCACAACCAGCTGCATTGAATAATCAATTAATGTAACCCAATTATAATTGCAATGATGTATTTAGATTACAAAATCATATATTTTTAAAGAAATTATATACAGCTAAAAATGAATGAAACTATTAATCATTGAAACTGTTAGATAATCTGGACACCACAAATACTGTTTGCATTCCAAGTTCATGCCCAAAATTTATGTCTGCTTCAGAAATTGCAACTTGGCAATGAATCCCAGTAAGTAAAATATATGAATTTTCAAAAACAGATCGAGTCCAAACAGATGTTGGTCCACCAAACCATTGTTGATAGTCATGAGCATGGTAGAAACTTACACATGCTATCCATTTAGAAGTTGTTGTTGAGTAATGTTGTATAACTACCTTTGCAAAATGTTCAATTTTAGCTAAGTAAAGTTTATTGTGTTTTGGATGCATAGCCAACACATGTGACTTAGTGATAAATCTACTTCTGCTGGACCCAAGTATAAATCGTCCACCAACAGACAGAGCAGGAGCTATATCATACAAAATTTGAATGTCAACATCTGATGAAAAAAGTTCACAAACTAATAATTTTTGGTGAGGTTTCCAAGCAGTTTCATGAACAGGTGGTAAAGGCTTTATGTCTTTTGGTTCACTGATGAGTAAAGCTTGTTGGAAAGAGCATGCTTGCAAGGATCCTTTTACGTATTCATGTTTAGTTAACAAGCATGAAAAGTCATCCCTATACTCCGCTGGCCAACTGTCAACACCATGTCTTACGCTGGAAGTAAATTTTCTCATTAACTGTAATGAAATTTCGCGACAATTTGTGTGATAGCTTCCTAAAATCCCATTTAATCTTTCAAAACTAAAGAGCCAGAATGAATACACTGGGCCATAATCCAAAATACAATCCTTTAAGTGTCCATGTAGATGTAAGTTCATGGTATAATACTGCTTACCATAAAGCTGCTCGAATACTCTACAAAATTCCATGATTAAAAAATCTCCTTCATTCACTTGTTGGATGGTTACTTCTCGTTGACAAAGTAAACTAGTAGCTTTCACAAACAATAGCCAACAGTCATAATGCTCACTAGGAATTGTCTCCTTTAAAGCAAATAAAGAATAAATAAGCGTCCAATTACGCCATTGCTCAGCTGTAAAGCCAGAAAAGCCAGATAATATTTTTAGTGGTATTCTACCAATTTCAGATGGAGTACTGAAACTGTCTACTTTGTTTTGGATAGATATGAATTGACCTTTATTTAAAACACCAATAGACATCCAGACAGTGAGTATATGTTTTGCTGTACCCAGAAGTAAATTATGCATAGGGTCTATTACACTAAATTGAATAACATTGTAATAAGGTAACTCGGTCAAAACTGAGTATCTGCAACCATGATCACGTTCAATTTGTTTCTGTTGAGCAAGAGTTGAGCTATGCTTATGATCTAATGCATGCTGCCTATGGGATTTTGCATCTCTTGGAGTCCAATATGAACGATCAGTACCAGTGTAATCTGGTTTTTGCCCAAATGCTTCAGTTGGAAAAGTCTTCAGACAACGAGAGCAACCACGATAGGCATTGTGTCCAACAAATCCACTAACTTTTCTACTAGCTGGTATATCACAAGAAGTACATAGGAGTGCTGCTCGAACTATAACTTTTAATCCTTCAGTTGATTCCATAGTTACACCATCCCACAAATGATTTAATTCTTTAACTAATGGACTTAAGTAACTATTTATAGTTTTTTTTGGCTCATGAGGTCCTGGAATGACACCAACTAATATTGTATTTTCCTTAAGGTACCTCTCATTTCGTGGCAAATTTAGAAGATATATACATTACTCCAATCGAATAGTTACTGTATTTAAAAGGCTGAAACCAATCAACATTTAAGGCAAGGGCAAAGTTAAATGGTAAAGAAAGAAATGGCACTCCTTCAGGTTTGAGAAAATTATTCCATACTCTGCCATCATAAACATCCCTTAGCACATTATTAGAACAATCCCTCCTCCTCCATAATTCGCATTGAGTAACAAAACCAGGACGTTTCAATAGTTCTTTTAATGAAGAAATTAAACTTTGATAACAAAATAATTGCCTTGGATATAGACGGATAGTTCCATAGGAAGTGCGTACATTTTTCATTAGCACTGTGTCACAATGACTACGTTGAGATAAATGTGGGTGATTAGGAAATGGAATAAACGAACATTTACGGGATTTAAAGGTATTACCAGGTTGTTTGATTATACATGTTTCTAAGTGATATATAGAATTACAATTTGGACAGCTTGCATACTTTATAAAAGTATCTGCTGTATTTCCAATAATTTTTTGGGCACTTCTCACATTATTAGGTAGAATATTTGCAAGTTCTTTCAGTTTGGTTAAATGAAAAACTATTGATATTGTGGATATAAAAGCAACAAAAAACTTGTACAATACTCTCATTCCAGAATCGGACATTCGAAAAAGTGCCTGCCAAGTAGATAAAAACATGGCGTAGATTCTTATCAATGGAATCAATTGAGGGTCTATATTAGCTGATGGAGAAGTCTCAGTGTCATCCCCATCATCAAACCAAAGTTCTGTTAATTCATGTTCCTCCTAATCAGTAATATATATTTTATTTGAATTAAAATGCTCTCATAAACAAGAGAAATTAAGAAAGAAGACCATTAAAAAAATATTCGAAAATTGGGCTTCTACAGTTATGGCACGTAGCATGTGTGCTTGTGAGTGGGTTTGTGTAAGTGTGCGTGTTAGTGTGTGTGTGCATTTATATTTACCAACCTGTAACAAATCAAAATCTTCATCAGTGCTTTCCTCTCTATATGGTTCTATGTATTCTTCTTCCTGGCCACATTCCATCTGCTCATCCTCTTGATCTTTATCATCTTGATAAGCAGAGAAATGGAAGTCTGAATCAGGGTCAACTGCCTCCTCTACACACGCATTTGATGTTATCCAGGTTTGGTTTTCTTTAGAGTAATATAATCTTTTATGCTGATAATACTGTGTCTTTGATACTTTTTTGCAACAATGATAACAATAATAATACCGGTTCTCCATTCTTCTCAATATCAGATTATAGATCAGAGATTTAGCTATTATTGAAATTACCGAACCCTGAAAATAAACAGGTAATGCATACTTTTTATGCTCCAACTTTTTGCGCGCGTGTTGTTACGTGCCGTCAAACGCGCACGCAAGAGTGTAAGTCATCGCCGATGTATATCTGATGATATCATAAATTTGCAGGAAAAACTGTCCACTTTCATATTCCTGCCGACAGCATTTTCATTAATGGCATCCAAGGCCCGGAGGTTCTACTCCAAGTCGTCCTCCTGTGCAGGACGGTTAATTCGCACTGTTACGCAAGAAAGATCTACAACGCCGTCAAGACAGAGAAATGCTTGCTATGGACCGGGCGTAGCTTTGGAAGAAGTGGAAAATACCCTTAATAATAATACCTCCGCTGAGTATAGTGACTACGAAGACTTCGAGTTTGAGGAGGGCCGACACTCTCAAGATAGGTTGCATCAGGCCGATAAAGGAATGTCAGTCTCAACGCCTAACAATTCGGAAATTATTTCTTTCCTGCAACAGCAGCAACAAGCTTTACAAAAAGTTATAGATGGACAAAGAGCAATTGAAGAAAGGCAAACTTCGCTCGAGGAAAAGTTGACATACTTAGAAAATAAACTGTCTACCCCGCAACCTTCGCCGACGTCTAGCGCAGCCAGTAGCAGCGAAGGAAAAAGAAAGCGAGTTGTAACACGTACATTATCGGTGAGTTTGGTAGACCTAAGTAATTATTGATAGTAGTTAGTATTTAAAAATTATTTTACTAATAGAACAAAGTGTATTCTGTTCACAAAGAACGAGAAGTTCAATTTGATATTTCACAGCAGTAAGTAGCGAGTATGAGAAAGGTATTTCTAATAATTATTAAACATCACTAATTATTTTTAAAAAAATCAGATTTTCTTCTCATCACAACAAAGAGGTGAAAATTGGCATCATAAAGGAATTGGTATCACAACCAAATTGCAAATTTGAAGAAGCCAACATAGCCCGTAAGTTTTAATAAATGCACTAAATGTTTAACTATTTATATATTTTCATTTACTTTGAAGTTGCAGTAAGAAGGTGCTATGAAAATTTGAGACGTAGTTTTCTAGAAGGGCAATCAGGTAAGAGAGATTATGTGGAAGATCAGTCAAAGAGAAGAAAATACCGATCTCGTCGTGAACGAGTAAGTAGGCAAATTTGAATATTGCATAATCGTAATTAATACTCAACTGTAACAGAAATTCCAACGAAGATCAGCCGTAGTGAGGAAAAATGAAATGAAGTATTGGCAACACATTACTTTAGCATACCTCACAGAAGAATCGGATGACCCAGACAATCCCAATGGCATCATAGAACACAAAATAGCTTGGCGCTCTCATGGTAAGTATGGTAAGCTGACTTTTTCCCTCAAATTTAATAATAATTATTAATGATTCAGTCATTGGCTGTTCCAATGAGAAAATTTGAAATTATTAATGTCAATGATGATATAATAATAATAATAACAACAACAACAACAACAACAATAATAATAATAATAATAATAATAACATAATATTTTGTATTAGATTTAAATGAATTTATGAGCAAGTTGGACCAGAGAGCTGGAAGAAGACAACCTCAGCCAATAGGATTAGTGGCCAAAAAAGTAAGAAAAGTTGGGATTCCATCTACCTCAAAACCACCATTAGATGGTCCAGTCTGGGCAGTTAATCAGCTTCAAGGTAATCACTTCTACTAACAAATATAATATAAAAGCATGGAACCTTTACTGTATAGATGAGGGTGTGAATACTCAAAACCAGAGTGACTCTGACAGTATCTAGCATAACAGGTAACTTCAAAGTGAAATTATTTCCATGGTATTATATATATTCTATATAATAGGTGATGCTGACAGTGTTTGGTGATTTGTAAATATCTTCACATATACATCTATAAAATTGACATACACTTCACATATATTTCACATGCTAATGCCTATGTTTTATGTAACATTCAATGTCATTCAATGCCAATTATTTCGATAACTCTAGAAATAAAAAATGTCAAGCTAGTTGTAATGCCTAATACTAAAGTGAGACTCTGAATGTAATTAGCATATATTTTAGTTGGACGTGTGTGGTGGACCAAAATGAAAAGAGAGAAACTGCCAGGGACCATGTAATTAGCATGTATTTTAGTTGGACGTGTCCAGTGGACCAAAATGAAAAGAGAGAAACTGCCGGGGACCATGTAATTAGCATGTATTTTAGTTGGACGTGTCCAGTGGACCAAAATGAAAGGAGAGAAACTGCCAGGGACCATGTAATTAGCATGTATTTTAGTTGGACGTGTCCAGTGGACCATGAATAGAGAGAAACTGCCGGGGACCATGTAATTAGCATGTATTTTAGTTGGACGTGTTTAGTGGACCAAAATGAAAGGAGAGAAACTGCCAGGGACCATGTAATTAGCATGTATTTTAGTTGGATGTGTCCAGTGGACCAAAATGAATAGAGAGAAACTGCCGGGGACCATGTAATTAGCATGTATTTTAGTTGGACGTGTCCAGTGGACCAAAATGAAAAGAGAAAAACTGCCAGGGACCATGTAATTAGCATGTATTTTAGTTGGACGTGTGTGGTGGACCAAAATGAAAAGAGAGAAACTGCCGGGGACCATGTAATTAGCATGTATTTTAGTTGGACGTGTCCAGTGGACCAAACTGTCGGGGACCATGTAATTAGCATGTATTTTAGTTGGACGTGTCCTGTGGACCAAAATGAATAGAGAGAAACTGCCAGGGACCTTGTAATTAGCACGTATTTTAGTTGGACGTGTGTGGTGGACCAAAATGAAAAGAGAGAAACTGCCGGGGACCATGTAATTAGCATGTATTTTAGTTGGACGTGTCCAGTGGACCAAAATGAATAGAGAGAAACTGTCAGGGACCATGTAATTAGCACGTATTTTAGCTGGACGTGTGTGGTGGACGAAAATGAAAAGAGAGAAACTGCCGGGGACCATGTAATTAGCATGTATTTTAGTTGGATGTGTCCAGTGGACCAAAATGAAAAGAAAGAAACTGCCGGGGACCATGTAATTAGCATGTATTTTAGTTGGACGTGTCCAGTGGACCAAAATGAATAGAGAGAAACTGCCGGGGACCATGTAATTAGCATGTATTTTAGTTGGACGTGTCCTGTGGACCAAAATGAAAGGAGAGAAACTGCCAGGGACCATGTAATTAGCATGTATTTTAGTTGGACGTGTCCTGTGGACCAAAATGAAAGGAGAGAAACTGCCGGGGACCATGTAATTAGCATGTATTTTAGTTGGACGTGTCCTGTGGACCAAAATGAAAGGAGAGAAACTGCCGGGGACCATGTAATTAGCATGTATTTTAGTTGGACGTGTGTGGTGGACCAAAATGAAAAGAGAGAAACTGCCGGGGACCATGTAATTAGCATGTATTTTAGTTGGACGTGTCTAGTGGACCAAAATGAAAGGAGAGAAACTGCCGGGGACCATGTAATTAGCATGTATTTTAGTTGGACGTGTCCAGTGGACCAAAATGAATAGAGAAAAACTGCCAGGGACCATGTAATTAGCATGTATTTTAGTTGGACGTGTTTAGTGGACCAAAATGAAAAGAGAGAAACTGCCGGGGACCATGTAATTAGCATGTATTTTAGTTGGACGTGTCCAGTGGACCAAAATGAAAAGAGAAAAACTGCCAGGGACCATGTAATTAGCATGTATTTTAGTTGGACGTGTTTAGTGGACCAAAATGAAAAGAGAGAAACTGCCAGGAACCATGTAATTAGCATGTATTTTAGTTGGACGTGTTTAGTGGACCAAAATGAAAAGAGAAAAACTGCCAGGGACCATGTAATTAGCATGTATTTTAGTTGGACGTGTGTGGTGGACCAAAATGAAAAGAGAGAAACTGCCGGGGACCATGTAATTAGCATGTATTTTAGTTGGAAGTGTTCAGTGGACCAAAATAAAAGGAGAGAAACTGCCAGGGACCATGTAATTAGCATGTATTTTAGTTGGAAGTGTTCAGTGGACCAAAATAAAAGGAGAGAAACTGCCAGGGACCATGTAATTAGCATGTATTTTAGTTGGACGTGTCCAGTGGACCAAAATGAAAGGAGAGAAACTGCCGGGGACCATGTAATTAGCATGTATTTTAGTTGGACGTGTCCAGTGGACCAAAATGAAAAGAGAGAAACTGCTGGGGACCATGTAATTAGCATGTATTTAGTTGGACGTGTGTGGTGGACCAAAATGAAAAGAGAGAAACTGCCAGGGACCATGTAATTAGCATGTATTTTAGTTGGACGTGTCCAGTGGACCAAAATGAAAAGAGAGAAACTGCCGGGGACCATGTAATTAGCATGTATTTTAGTTGGACGTGTCCAGTGGACCAAAATGAAAGGAGAGAAACTGCCAGGGACCATGTAATTAGCATGTATTTTAGTTGGACGTGTCCAGTGGACCAAAATGAATAGAGAGAAACTGCCGGGGACCATGTAATTAGCATGTATTTTAGTTGGACGTGTTTAGTGGACCAAAATGAAAGGAGAGAAACTGCCAGGGACCATGTAATTAGCATGTATTTTAGTTGGATGTGTCCAGTGGACCAAAATGAATAGAGAGAAACTGCCGGGGACCATGTAATTAGCATGTATTTTAGTTGGATGTGTCCAGTGGACCAAAATGAAAAGAGAGAAACTGCCGGGGACCATGTAATTAGCATGTATTTTAGTTGGACGTGTCCAGTGGACCAAAATGAAAAGAGAGAAACTGCCGGGGACCATGTAATTAGCATGTATTTTAGTTGGACGTGTCCAGTGGACCAAAATGAAAAGAGAGAAACTGCCGAGGACCATGTAATTAGCATGTATTTTAGTTGGACGTGTCCAGTGGACCAAAATGAAAAGAGAGAAACTGCCGGGGACCATGTAATTAGCATGTATATTAGTTGGACGTGTCCAGTGGACCAAAATGAAATGAGAGAAACTGTCGGGGACCATGTAATTAGCATGTATTTTAGTTGGACGTGTCCAGTGGACCAAAATGAAAAGAGAGAAACTGCCGGGGACCATGTCGGCATGTATTTGTTGGATGTACAAAATAAAAGAAAAAACTGCCGGGGACCTGTATTTTAATTAGTTGGACGTGTCCAGTGTAGTACCGTGTCCAGTGGACCAAAATGAATAGAGAGAAACTGCCGGGGACCATGTATTAGCATGTATTTTAGTTGGACGTGTCCTGTGGACCAAAATGAAAGGAGAGAAACTGCCGGGGACCATGTAATTAGCATGTATTTTAGTTGGACGTGTCCTGTGGACCAAAATGAAAGGAGAGAAACTGCCGGGGACCATGTAATTAGCATGTATTTTAGTTGGACGTGTCCTGTGGACCAAAATGAAAGGAGAGAAACTGCCGGGGACCATGTAATTAGCATGTATTTTAGTTGGACGTGTGTGGTGGACCAAAATGAAAAGAGAGAAACTGCCGGGGACCATGTAATTAGCATGTATTTTAGTTGGACGTGTCTAGTGGACCAAAATGAAAGGAGAGAAACTGCCGGGGACCATGTAATTAGCATGTATTTTAGTTGGACGTGTCCAGTGGACCAAAATGAATAGAGAAAAACTGCCAGGGACCATGTAATTAGCATGTATTTTAGTTGGACGTGTTTAGTGGACCAAAATGAAAAGAGAGAAACTGCCGGGGACCATGTAATTAGCATGTATTTTAGTTGGACGTGTCCAGTGGACCAAAATGAAAAGAGAAAAACTGCCAGGGACCATGTAATTAGCATGTATTTTAGTTGGACGTGTTTAGTGGACCAAAATGAAAAGAGAGAAACTGCCAGGAACCATGTAATTAGCATGTATTTTAGTTGGACGTGTTTAGTGGACCAAAATGAAAAGAGAAAAACTGCCAGGGACCATGTAATTAGCATGTATTTTAGTTGGACGTGTGTAGTGGACCAAAATGAAAAGAGAGAAACTGCCGGGGACCATGTAATTAGCATGTATTTTAGTTGGAAGTGTTCAGTGGACCAAAATAAAAGGAGAGAAACTGCCAGGGACCATGTAATTAGCATGTATTTTAGTTGGAAGTGTTCAGTGGACCAAAATAAAAGGAGAGAAACTGCCAGGGACCATGTAATTAGCATGTATTTTAGTTGGACGTGTCCAGTGGACCAAAATGAAAGGAGAGAAACTGCCGGGGACCATGTAATTAGCATGTATTTTAGTTGGACGTGTCCAGTGGACCAAAATGAAAAGAGAGAAACTGCTGGGGACCATGTAATTAGCATGTATTTAGTTGGACGTGTTTAGTGGACCAAAATGAAAAGAGAGAAACAGCCAGGGACCATGTAATTAGCATGTATTTTAGTTGGACGTGTTTAGTGGACCAAAATGAAAGGAGAGAAACTGCCAGGAACCATGTAATTAGCATGTATTTTAGTTGGACATGTCCAGTGGACCAAAACGAAAAGAGAGAAACTGCCAGGGACCATGTAATTAGCATGTGTTTTAGTTGGACGTGTTTAGTGGACCAAAATGAAAAGAGAGAAACTGCCGGGGACCATGTAATTAGCATGTATATTAGTTGGACGTGTTTAGTGGACAAAAATGAAAGGAGAGAAACTGCCAGGGACCATGTAATTAGCACGTATTTTAGTTGGACGTGTGTGGTGGACCAAAATGAAAAGAGAGAAACTGCCGGGGATCATGTAATTAGCATGTATTTTAGTTGGACGTGTGTGGTGGACCAAAATGAAAAGAGAGAAACTGCCGGGGACCATGTAATTAGCATGTATTTTAGTTGGACGTGTCCTGTGGACCAAAATGAATAGAGAGAAACTGCCAGGGACAATGTAATTAGCACGTATTTTAGTTGGACGTGTGCGGTGGACCAAAATGAAAAGAGAGAAACTGCCGGGGACCATGTAATTAGCATGTATTTTAGTTGGACGTGTTTAGTGGACCAAAATGAATAGAGAGAAACTGTCAGGGACCATGTAATTAGCACGTATTTTAGTTGGACGTGTGTGGTGGACCAAAATGAAAAGAGAGAAACTGCCGGGGACCACGTAATTAGCATGTATTTTAGTTGGATGTGTCCAGTGGACCAAAATGAATAGAGAGAAACTGCCAGGGACCATGTAATTAGCATGTATTTTAGTTGGACGTGTCCAGTGGACCAAAATGAAAGGAGAGAAACTGCCGGGGACCATGTAATTAGCATGTATTTTAGTTGGACGTGTTTAGTGGACCAAAATGAAAAGAGAAAAACTGCCAGGGACAATGTAATTAGCATGTATTTTAGTTGGACGTGTTTAGTGGACCACAATGAAAAGAAAGAAACTGCCGGGGACCATGTAATTAGCATGTATTTTAGTTGGACGTGTTTAGTGGACCAAAATGAAAAGAGAAAAACTGCCAGGGACCATGTAATTAGCATGTATTTTAGTTGGACGTGTGTGGTGGACCAAAATGAAAAGAGAGAAACTGCCGGGGACCATGTAATTAGCATGTATTTTAGTTGGAAGTGTTCAGTGGACCAAAATAAAAGGAGAGAAACTGCCAGGGACCATATTAGCATGTATTTTAGTTGGACATGTCCAGTGGACCAAAATGAAAAGAGAGAAACTGCCAGGGACCATGTAATTAGCATGTATTTTAGTTGGACGTGTCCAGTGGACCAAAATGAAAAGAGAGAAACTGCTGGGGACCATGTATAATTAGCATGTATTTTAGTTGGACGTGTTTAGTGGACAAAAATGAAAAGAGAGAAACTGTCGGGGACCATGTAATTAGAATGTATTTTAGTTGGACGTGTGTGGTGGACCAAAATGAAAAGAGAGAAACTGCCAGGGACCATGTAATTAGCATGTATTTTAGTTGGAAGTGTTCAGTGGACCAAAATAAAAGGAGAGAAACTGCCAGGGACCATGTAATTAGCATGTATTTTAGTTGGACGTGTCCAGTGGACCAAAATGAAAGGAGAGAAACTGCCGGGGACCATGTAATTAGCATGTATTTTAGTTGGACGTGTCCAGTGGACCAAAATGAAAAGAGAGAAACTGCTGGGGACCATGTAATTAGCATGTATTTAGTTGGACGTGTCCAGTGACAAAATGAAAAGAGGAACTGCTGGTACCATGTAATTAGCATGTTTTAGTTGACCGTGTTTAAGTGGACCAGAATGAACAGAAAGAAACCTTGCAGGGACCATTTAATTAGCATGTGTTTTAGTTGGACTGTTGAGTGAACCAAAATGCAAGAGAGAAACTGCTGACTGCCGGGGACCATGTAATTAGCAGTTTTTTTAGTTGGAGACGTGTTTAAAAATGAAAGAGATAAACTGCCAGGGGCCAATGTCATTAGGCTGTGTTTTATTGGGACGTGTTTAGTGGACCAAAATGAAAGGAGAGAAACTGCCAGGAACCATGTAATTAGCATGTATTTTAGTTGGACATGTCCAGTGGACCAAAACGAAAAGAGAGAAACTGCCAGGGACCATGTAATTAGCATGTGTTTTAGTTGGACGTGTTTAGTGGACCAAAATGAAAAGAGAGAAACTGCCGGGGACCATGTAATTAGCATGTATATTAGTTGGACGTGTTTAGTGGACAAAAATGAAAGGAGAGAAACTGCCAGGGACCATGTAATTAGCACGTATTTTAGTTGGACGTGTGTGGTGGACCAAAATGAAAAGAGAGAAACTGCCGGGGATCATGTAATTAGCATGTATTTTAGTTGGACGTGTGTGGTGGACCAAAATGAAAAGAGAGAAACTGGGGACCATGTAATTAGCATGTATTTTAGTTGGACGTGTCCTGTGGACCAAAATGAATAGAGAGAAACTGCCAGGGACAATGTAATTAGCACGTATTTTAGTTGGACGTGTGCGGTGGACCAAAATGAAAAGAGAGAAACTGCCGGGGACCATGTAATTAGCATGTATTTTAGTTGGACGTGTTTAGTGGACCAAAATGAATAGAGAGAAACTGTCAGGGACCATGTAATTAGCACGTATTTTAGTTGGACGTGTGTGGTGGACCAAAATGAAAAGAGAGAAACTGCCGGGGACCACGTAATTAGCATGTATTTTAGTTGGATGTGTCCAGTGGACCAAAATGAATAGAGAGAAACTGCCAGGGACCATGTAATTAGCATGTATTTTAGTTGGACGTGTCCAGTGGACCAAAATGAAAGGAGAGAAACTGCCGGGGACCATGTAATTAGCATGTATTTTAGTTGGACGTGTTTAGTGGACCAAAATGAAAAGAGAAAAACTGCCAGGGACCATGTAATTAGCATGTATTTTAGTTGGACGTGTGCAGTGGACCAAAATGAAAAGAGAGAAACTGCCGGGGACCATGTAATTAGCATGTATTTTAGTTGGACGTGTTTTAGTGGACCAAAATGAAAGGAGAGAAACTGCCGGGGACCATGTAATTAGCATGTATTTTAGTAAGCATGTCCCGGTGGACTAAAATGAAATGGTAAGGAGGGCGTCAATGCTTCATAATATTGTCTTAATTGCACATAAAGTGTAATGGACTAGAACTAGTAACTGTAAATTTTTTTGAAGGAGTGTTGGACATATAATCTTAGAGTAAGGCTATATCTATTTTTTTGCATAGTGGGGGGGGGGGGGGCTAATTGTGTGGGGGAAGGATATTGACCAATAGTCTGTATAAAACCCTGAGTAGCATAATTTACACTCAGTCATGTCCAGTGAACTAGCTACAATAGCAATGTTTATATGTCTATGTAATTGTGTATAGATCAAAAAATTGTTTTGTTGTCCTTGTTTCTGTGTATATTAAGCATTAAACCAATTTGAAAAAGAGAACATAATACAAATATGAACCAAAACAGAAAATATAGTGATAAACAAGATGCAAGTTTCTTAATTAAGTTATTGTGGTGATAGCCCTTGAATTACAATAAGCTGTCCAACGCACTGATGTTCAACAAATCTCCAAGAAAACTATAAATTAAAAACAAAAACATAAATAACAAAAAAACTAACAATAACAAACTCAGTTTTACATTTTACAATACATAAATGCAATATAAATACCGTTGTATTAGATAACCTTATGAATTTGTTTAGTAAGTACTCTATTTTATGCACACCCATTACTGCTAATGCCTCGTATCACCTTCTAGTATTGTGTTCTTGGCACACATACATAGAGTGTATAGCATAATTAAGCAATTACAAAGGCGAAGGCGTCATCTAACTTATACTTTGTTGTTATATTTTTTAGATTCCATAATGTGTTGTTACCTAACCTTGTGTTAGTTATTCATGATGGTTGTATAATCATGCTGAACATTATTAATCATAGCATTTATTCAAATATATGCAAAAAATAAATAATAAAATAATAGCTATATAAGTTACAGGTACTCATTCCTGTTAGACCTGGGATTCATAGAGAAGTATTGCTTAGAGCGTGAGTGAGGTGAGAGGGGCTAAACCTTCCACCGCAAAATAGTGCATTACCGTTTTATTTTTTTTAGTTTGGGATTCCCCTCATTTTTTGATTGAGAAAATTGAATAATATTTAGGCCCTCTACTAATACTTTAAAAAAAAAAAATTTTTCCCCCCAAAAATTCCACTTTTCCCATCAATAATAAAAAATAAAAAAAATAGAAATAATATTGTTTGATGTATTGTATACCAATATTATATTAGTTCTACAATAAAATATGTTGTTTGTTGTGTTTGGTGCTGATTGTGATCATGTAGGAGACATCTATGAGTGTCCACAAGGAACATATGCCATCGGACGTCTAGCTCCACTACAAAACATATGCCATCGGACGTCTAGCTCCACTACAAAACAATTTCATATACACAAAAACACAAACAACAAAGATATTTGTAATACAAAAAAACAAATTATTCATGATCCTATATAATTGCAACTTTATGATGTATTGTATGCGGTTTCATACAGGATTTTTGTTTGGGGGGGGTGGGGGTTGGGCTCCGAGTGTACTTTGCCACACCCATTTTTTGGAACCTACACTACTTTGATGCACATCTTTGCATAAGAGTCTATACTTCACACTGATGATCAGTGTTTGGTCCTATGCACTAAATGGCTCAGTTATGATAGGAACATAATGGGATACAATATCAGACTAAAAATAAATGCTTCCAAAATGTTCATTTCTATTCAACTCCCAAAATTCTAGGGGGGAACCCAGGGCTAGCCTCCTACTGTATGAACCCCTGGTATGTATACTCCACACTGTCCATGAGATAAACAATCGTTGTATTGAGAAAGTGTAATTTGAAAATGAAAAGCAGTACAAGCACACACGTGGAATTCAACCGGCATGGATGGTGTCACAGACTGAACGATCCCTCCCAGGTTAGGATTGACTGGTGTACACACACACACACACACACACATGAAATTCAACTTACATGGGCATAGTAGCCCCGATCCAAAAAGATCCAGAGTTCCCTCCCAGGTTGTATGCGGAAGCGCCGCATACTGTTTGTCCACGGTTGCTCTCTCTCATTCCACAAACGCACGCACACACATACACACACACACACACACACACACATACAAGAAAAAAGAAGCTACAGGTGAATACAGATCATACAAATAAATGTATAATTAATTATACATAAGTTGACTGGTGTACACACACACACACGCACACACACGAAATTCAACTTACATGGGCATAGTAGCCCCGATCCAAAAAGATCCAGAGTTCCCTCCCAGGTTGGATCCGGAAGCGACGCATACAGTTTGTTCATGGTTGCTCTCTCTCTTTCCACAAATGCACGCACACACATACACACACACACACAAGAAAAAAGAAGCTACAGGTGAATACAGATCATAAAAATAAATGTATAATTAATTATACATAAATTGACTGGTGTACACACACACACACACACTCATGAAATTCAACTTACATGGTAATAGTAGCCCCGATCCAAAAAGATCCAGAGTTCCCTCCCAGGTTGGATCCGGAAGCGACGCATACAGTTTGTTCATGGTTGCTCTCTCTCTTTCCACAAATGCACGCACACACATACACACACACACAAGAAAAAAGAAGCTACAGGTGAATACAGATCATAAAAATAAATGTATAATTTATTATACATAAATTGACTGTGTACACACACACACACACACATGAAATTCAACTTACAAGTCACTCTCATTCCACAAATGCACGCACACACATACACACACACACTAGAAAAAATAAGATACAGGTGAATACAGATCATAAAAATAAATGTATATTATAAATTGACTGGTGTACACACACATACATGAAATTCAACTTACATGGGCATAGTAGCCCCGATTGGAAAAGACCCCCCCCCCTTCCCGAGTTCGTTCCCTCCCCGGTTAGATCTGGAAGCGCCAGAATAACATTTCAACTCCACGCACACACATATACATCGAGTGTGAAGCTCCACTACAACACCACAAAAACACAGACAACGACAACGACAATAACAATACATATTACAACTTTTGGGATGTTCAGGGGGGGGAGGGGGAGCAGCCACAAATATCAAAGTCTGTGGTCCTTCACATAAAAGATTATGGAATATCAATGGGTGTGTTGTCCTCTTTCTTCCACTCTCCCCCTACCTCATACACCCGACTCTTCTTCTTCGGTTCCCGCCTTCTCCGACCGCGAGGACGTCCAGAACTCGGAGCAGGAGGAGCCACTTCCTCTTCTTCATCACTGGAACCTGCTGCCTATTCGTGTTTCATCATTGGAAGACTCAGGTCCGGTATCCTCTCCTTCATCACTGGAAGACTCTGCTCCTGTCGCCTCATCTGCGTAATCGGGTCGCTGACTGCATTCACATCTGGTCCTAGTAGTATATGTGGTAAAAAAATTTTTAAATTTTTCTGAAAATTTGAAATTGTTCAAAAAACCACAAGCCACTTTCTTTGGTCTGGTCTACCAATCCTGATACAGGGCCTCCTATAGCCCTAGATGTCATCTCCCTTCTCTCCGCTTGATCCTGAGTCGCTAGAGTCAGCATCAAGCAAGTCTAAAACTTGCACCGCATTGTAACTTGTAGACGCCATCTTCCAAAAAATGACTTTGAAAAAAAATTGAGGTCACCCCAAACGAAGTTCACAAGACTTTATCACAACACTTTATACTCCAATAAATTACTCTCCATGTCAATATTATTTAAAAGGGGATGGAGTAACCATTCACTAAGAAATCTTGGTACACGTAAAAAATATAATATAGATTGTATTCGTAACTAAAAAGAACCTTAATTAAGTGGAGGCCAATATTGCATCAGAATAACATATTTAATTCATGGCTGTTACCAAAGCAACTATATATATATATATATATATAATTATATAAATGTATATTGCTTCCAGCTAATATGAATTATGACATCAGTGAAATTAATTTTAATAGAAATATTAAAATTGTCGCTAGCGATACACTATACAGTTTACTGACAAATAAAAAATTGAGGCAACCTTTTAATAACGCTAGACCCTTCTACCACATCACCTTATAGAGACATCCTTTTTCTAGCGCTGGCTCAGCCTCAGCCCACAGACGGTTTTCCTCCACCCGCGTACTTCTAATTGTAGCGACCTTTGTACGTAATCTTAATTAAATTTGCAAAAAAATCCCTTTACCAAAAACTGGTACTATGCGGAGACCCTTTGCCTAACTGGAAAGCCTCAAGGTGGCCAAGGTGGCAGAAAATATTAGGTACGGGGTTTCAATGCCATAGGCTTAGGCGCGGAACGATGAAGCAGTGAGACAAGCAGTATTTTTATGTCTCAGATGAAAAGTAAAGCAGGCAGTGGGAGTGTCTGGGTAAGTAAATGGTGATGTTAAAGAATGTAAGAAAGCATTTAACAGATATACAACAATAAGCTAGGTACATAAAAAAGGTAGAAAAAGTTCATTTTTCTGTTGTAAATGTTGTTATTGTTTTATTTTTTAGTTTGGATGACTCTTGAATTTGCTGTGCAAGGTATCACTCTGAATTGGTAAGTCAATATAAACATGTTTAAAACAAAAACAATTTTCAATTACAATACATTTATATTCTATTTAGGATGAAGATTTTAACATCTGGAACAAGAATCTTCAGTCCAACAAGAATGAAGCTACTAAATCCTCAAACAATTCTGCAATAATAAATTTCATTTTTTATTCATTCATTCATACTTTGAATTTAAAAAAAAATTGTTAACATGAAGTATACAAGGTAGAATACAAATATCTGACCTGACATATACAGAAAGTTAACAATGTTGTACATTAGAAGAATACAATGATGTAAACTATCTGTAAGAAGTTAGTTCATCTACAAGAGTATACAAAGGAAACATGACAAGTATAACAACATTGTATACTAAATTGTATACTATAGTTTACAACATAGTATACAACTGGGAAATGGTGTGATTTGGCCCTGTGGGAGTTATTAAAACTTAGATAATAAGACTGGGCATTCTTATGGTAAAACTAAACGTTTTGTCAATGTATTGATCCACTGCGTGACGATGCTTTCCTGGTTGTAGTTATGTAGGTGATCTTTACCGACTAAGGGTGGGTTGGTACAGGGTCTCTGTACAGCCTATTGAGTAGAATTTAATTTTGTTGTTGTGATGGTAGATACTTTTTGATGTGAATTTATATATACAGTGTTGTGCTTCTGTAAGTGTCATAAATATGTATTTATATTCTTCTAGGAAATTGTTGTTGATATTTTCCAACTTGAAGCTTGACGCAGTGATGCTCACTGTATTGGCTGAGATGACAGTCGCCTTGTGCCCAAGTTTAGTGTCACCTATGATGAAAGAACAGAAGATTTACTATCTATAGCATTGAAATTACATAATTTATATATGGGGCTGAGTGTAAAAATTGCGTTACTTAAAAAACAACAAAAACTAGTGACCATAAGAGAAGAGTTCTTGCCAAGTTGTGGCCATCTGTAAAAAAAAAAAAAGGCTTCTTCATGAAATGGGAAAAGGTTATGGAGTCAAATTCACTGGATGAACCAGGGGTCCAAGAGGTCCTAGAAGAACTGAAGTGTTCTGCCATATTTTGGTGGAATGGTTTAGACATTGGAACTCATCAGAGATATTGTGCTTATAGCTACAAATTGAGATGATGAAATCAGCTAACAGAACAGAACTTGGTATGAACAAAAGAAGTCATTGAAAGCTAAAAATAATTATGAGAAATTTTTTACTGAAATACAAGACAATTGCTTGAACCAATTTATGCACTGAAAGTCAATAATAGCAACATTTGATTATTTACAATACACTATTCATTCACTTCTGATATTCTCATGTACAGTGCATCTATTACCTGAACTAATTGGGAATTAAAAATACATAACAATAAAAGAAAAAAATGTTTCTGCTATTTTCATAAAGGACTGCAATTCATTTTGGAAGCAAAAGCTGTCAAATAGAAATAGCACTCCAGTATTGGTGACCAATGCATTATCAACTAATATAAACCTATTGGAACCATATACTACCAACTCACGCGGGAGAACACTTACCACGCCATCACTTCAGCAACGAGAGCTGGCGGCAGGAGCTCCTCGAGAGATAGCGATTGAGGTCAAAGGTGAATATCAGCTTTCTAGTCAGCATTTTGGGTGTGGTGGGTCAGAGATATTCCAATAATAAATAGAGGATGTGGGAACGCCCTATTTAAGACAGTCGATTCGAGTCAGTATTAAGCAAGGTATGGCGGAAAGCCAGCCTCAAGTTCCTACAGAGGTGAGCACATAGCTACCGCTAGCTGATTACTAAATCAAGTGTTTGTTAGCCTAGATCCAGCCTTCCCTATATAACCCACTGTTTGTATAGCTTTTACAAAGGGTTAAAAGAAGGGAAAACACTGCTACCTACACACATGCCAAGTGCTTAGCTTAATTTTTTTTACAACTAGAAAAAGGGAAATTAATGTCTGATCATTATATAAGGCATCAACAACTGGATAGAGAGGGAAACTTATGTCTGAGCATGCTCATAAAGAGATACCACCAGCTAAACTGGAAAAAAAAGAGGGAAAGTAATGTCTGAGCATGCTCACGCCAATGCACTGGCAACTGGAAAAAAGAGAGGGTAAAAGTCGTGTTCCTGAGCATGCTCTTAAAAAGACACCAGGTTCTTTATGAGCATGCTCAGATGACTTTTTTCCAGTTGCTAGTGTGTTTTTGTGCTGGAGGATGGTTAGACTATCCCTGTCTTTTTTGCTACAGCTTGTATCTATTTACTCTAGCTATTTGAAGTCTAGTTTGTTCCAGAAATATAGTAAGTTGTGTGTTTATAACACATAAACACAGCATAATATATTTGTAGTCATTTTTTTGTTGTTGTGTTTGTTAGTGGTTTATTTACAGTTTTTACTATGTGTAAATAATTTGTATTTGGGATGTATATTTGTATGTTTGTGCACTTTTATAGGAAGATTATGTTTTTGGGTTGTGTTTTTAATGTATATGTTCATATGTTAGCTTTCTATACAGCATAGCAGGTGTCTTTCGAAAAAAAAAAAAGCTTTTGTTTTTTACAATTTTTTCATTGCGTTTTGACTAAACAGTTGGTACTGTCACATTAAAATTTTTACTAGTCAAGTTCTCATTTCAGTTGATTTACAGCTAAAAGCTAGAAACTCTTCCACAGCTATATCTGCAAGCTAAGTCTTGTACTACCCTCTAAATGCTATAGAGGTCATGCTAAACTGCTTGCACAATAAAAAAAACTGACTTGCTTCGATTAAGCATACTGACTGGATTTTCGCTGAACTTGCTGCTCTGACAGGTCCCTACTTCTTAGTCTTTCTACCAGCTACAGTTGGGTCTCTAGTAGTGAGAATATCTAAGCCAATGATGACCCCAACATTTAAAATAGCATCATTTTTTACATTCCTGAAAGTGGCATAATGGTAAACATTGAGCATTTAAACTTTAACACAGTCGAACTGAAAAACTATATTTTATCAACTGCCGTAACATTTTCTCTCTTTTTTCTTTTTCTACAATAGCTCCTTCAGTGCAAAAAAAAATCGTTCTACTAAACAGAATTGAAAACCTATCTTTTCTGGTGCCTACTGTACATTATTTTAGCACAGGAAGAAACAGCTCATTCTCTTATTATGTGTTTGTGTGTTTGGAATATCATGTCATTATTTGTGTTTGTGTTATGTGCACATATTTACGCATTGTGCCAGTTGTATGTTTGTGTGTTTGTTTATTTGTTTATTTCTCAGTATTGTTTTTTTTACTATTTTTGTATACTAAATATTGTATTGTATATAAGCATTGTGTGAGAACTTGTATGTTTGTGTGTTAGTATGTCACGCAGTTGCTATTGTTATGCGTGTACATTTCTGTAAATTATAGAGTAAAATTGTTTATTTGTGTGTTTGTTGACATGGTTCAATTACAATATTGTTGTTTGTTAGTATTTTATGTACTTATTTAAAGTTGTATAGAATGTTTATATAGCGAATAAACTGCTGATATAGGAATAAATTTGTTTGTGTCATTTAAATAGCACTTAAATGCTGTTTTTTTTTGTTTGTTTATCACTTTAATTATATATTTGTTTATTTATTTGTATTTAGAGAGATCTCCGTCTTCCAGTCTCTCTTCACTGGGAGCGCTGCCATACATGGAGTAAGTATGTCCATCCTGTACAATGTGCAGTACTACATAATACAGTGCTAGTTATGGATGGTGATGATCTCACACTTCACATCTCTACTGACCTTCACTCATGGACTACTACTCATGCACCATATAGATGGTCATCCCTAACTACCTACCAGTCTAAGTTTGTATTGGTTGGTGGACGTCATCCCTCCACTATTGAACCCACTAACTCTCTTTTGACAAGTAATACTGGTCAAGACTGGAAGCCATCGCTACGTGCCATGCCTACTCCTCGCTTCTACTCATCATCAGTTAGTGGAGGATCACCAGAGGTCCTGGTCGTGGCTGGTGGGATTGGCTCATATCGCAAGTTGTTGGATGTTGTGGAAGTTCTACTCAACGACCATTGGACGACTGCAGACTCACTTCCTTCTTCATGCTGGGACATGCGATCAACATTCCATGAAGGCAACTTCTACTTCACAGGAGGAGATGACAAGGAGAAGATTCTATTTATATGCAGTTTAGAGTCCCTCATTGCATCTGCTAGTAATGGCAGGACAAGAAGACAAGCAATATGGAGGACAGTAACCACACTTACTGCCATCTATGCTATCGTCTCCTATGTATCGAATCTAATCGGCATCGATAGCTATTCTACCATTAGCAGTTACTCCAACAAGACAGAGGAGTGGATTGAGACTACTAGTGAGGGAGATAGACCAGTTGGTGAATGGATAGCTACTGCAGTCTTGTCTACTGGACAGTTGCTGGTTGCTAACTGCTATGGAGTACACAAAGGAGCTCTGTCAGGTTAGTATAAGCAAATAGCAGCATCTCTAGAAAGCCATCTTGCCTTCAGTGATATTGGCTTCTCTTTAGAATGTCCCATTAATAGATTATATGGGAAACTAAAGTTAGGTATTAAAAACTTGTACTATAATAAAACTAGAATATTATTATTTATTATTAAGTTAATTATGTTAAAACTAAATATTTATTATATTAATTATGAAATTATAATAAGTAAGGTAATTGATTGTCTTTGCCTAAATTGCAAGTGCTAGAGTGCAGCTGCTTCTACTGGCAGCTGCTTCTACTGGCAGCTGCTTCTACTGGCAGCTGCTTCTACTGGCTTAGCTCCAGGCTATAAAACCAGCTGCTCACACTCTGTATTGCACAGCAGCCAGCTAATAGTACTGGTGCAGTGTGTGGGTTACTTGTACTGTATAACAAATGAGACTGTAATAACTAATTAGTGTTTTATTTGCAATATTTTATAATGCATATTTTATTTTATGTTTAATAGTTGTTCTAAAATATGAAGATGCATATAAACACTTCATTGTTTCCAAGGAAGTGTTGGAGCTTCTGTCTTTAAAGTTTATGTCCCTTGGTCCTCCAAGACAAGGCAAGAGTACAACTCTCAGGAGAATAAAGAAAGATATCATAGATCTTCTGTCAGCAAAAGAAGAGGAGCAGATTCATGGCAGCACAGGCACAGTGGAGTGTTGCTCCAATGTGGTAGTCCAAGGCAAGTCTGATCCAACTACAGCAGAAAGAAGTATAAACTGGACCATTGTAAAGAATCTCATTGAGGAAGCTTCTCTACTCTTTCACACTCTCAAAGATAGTCTGGCGACTGAATCCACTTCTGAAACTGAATCCACTTCAGAAGCTACAGCTGATTCCCATAGAGGTAGTGACACCAGGTCAGAGGTCAGTCAGGCTAGCAGTACACTGCAGTCTCACAATGTGGAAGAGCCACCCCAGCCTTCATTATTGCAGAAGATGATGGCAAGATTGAAATCTTTTACCCGAAATAGGCAACCCAGGCATAAGGAAATCACTCCACTCTCAACAACACATGACCAACCAGCTGATCAGGCAGTATCATCACCAGATTATTCTGAAATAGCTGCCATATTCGAAACAGTGTCCAAACAACCACACTTTGCAGAAAATGTGAAGCACTCTTTTAAAGCTTTTTTGAGAATGGAGGACACCGGAGGTCAGCCTGAACTGATGGACATACTACCAGCACTCACCATAGGACCTGGCCTCTACTTGCTGTTCTTTAGCTACAATTTCCAACTAGATGAGGAGTATCGGGTATTTTATCAGAGAGCTTCAGGAGAGACAACTGCACCAGAGAAATCAGAGTTTACTCTGCAAGAGATGCTTTTGCGTACTCTGGCCAGTATATCTTGTTTCAGTTCCTCCACCCATCTTCAACCTCAGCCAGGAGCAGACAACTCAGCCATTGGTGAGATACTGGAGTCCTCCAAGTCAGTAGTGTATATAGTGGGTACTCACAAAGACAAGGTTTCTGAGGAAGTCATCGCTACAGTCGATTCGCAGCTTCAAAAAGTGATCCGAGACACGGACTCCTACAAAAAAGGCATAGTTCAGTTCTGCTCAAAAGACAAGCTTGTTGTTTCTTTAGACAACATGGGAGGCGGAGTAGAAGAGATCGATCACTTGCATCAGCTACTGGAGAATGCCATGGAGAAACACTTTAAAAGGCTGAAAATTCCAGCCGTGTGGCTTCTGTTCAGCTTGTGTCTTCGCATGAGAGAAGTGAGGACAGCCAGCCTGGAGACCTGCTTGGCCTTGTCCCATGCCTTCAATATGACACCCTACGAGACCAGAGCAGCTCTGTGGTTTCTTCACCACCATGCCGGTGTTCTGATGTACTTCCCCAGTGTGCCTGGTTTGGAGGACCTGGTCATCATAGACATCCAGGTAGTGTATGACAGTATCACTGGTGTCATTCTGAAAGCCATGAGCTTTGATAGCGTAGGTCAGGCTACAGCCGAGAGATTCAGGAAGACAGGTCGATTCACTATGACAGATTTGAAGACAGCTACAGCTGACATTTCAGGAGATCTGATTCCACCAGAGCAACTGGTAGCTTTGCTAGCATATCTTCACTTGATAGCTGAGATTGTGTCAGTCGAATCTTCTGATACTAACTCAGTGTTAGAAGAAGAGAAAGAATACATCATGCCTTGCGTGTTAGAAAACACTAGTGCAAAGGAACTTGACCTATTCCACAATGAATCCTGCAGATCTTGTATCGTGGAACCTCTCTTGATGTACTTCAGTAGTGGGTTTACTCCTATGGGACTCTTTCCTGCTGCAATGGCATGTCTCGTATCCAACAAGTCCTTCACTTTCATTGGAGAAGGAGTCAAGAAAAACATGGTGCACTTTTTGTATGGAACAATAAAAGTTCACGTGTCTTTTGTATCGAAATCTAAATATTTCGAAGTCGTAGTTTCTTGTGATCCTACTTTCCAAGACTCCATTCACCATGAATGTATTTCTCTAAAACAAGAAATAGAAGACACTCTAAAGGAGGCTAGTTCCAGAATGAACTACAACAGCTCCATGGACTACCAGTTTGCCTTTGACTGTCGTTCACATGAAGGAGAAAATCATCTTGGAGTGGTGGATGGTGCAGACACGATTCCAAAGGTTATGACATGTCTCTTCAATCCAGACTATCCACAAGCAGTTGTACTCACCAATAGACACCTCATTTGGTATGGACAGGTATGCAGAAATAGACTATGTATTCTAACTTGCAATAACTAACAATGATATTATTTTTGGTTTTAGAAATACGAGAAGAAAGATCCTGTGGTAGAGGTCTCTGAAAGTAAGTCAAGTTATTGTTTTAATTGGTATCATTATAAATGTTTTATTATTAGGTGGTAATAACTTGAGTATATTTCTGAGTGTGTATCCTGACTTGGTCCTCTCAGTGAAGCCTTGTGTTATGACAGTAGCTGATCACTGCTACAGTATTGGACTCATATCTCCGGACATGTATGACCAGCTCCTTCAACGTCAGAACTGGATTGATGTAGAGAAGACAAGGAACCTTCTGAGTAGCATTCGTACAGTCTTATCAACTAGACCTACTGCCCTCAAGGAGTTTGTTACTGTATTGTCTCAAGTGGACTATTGTAGACAAGTGGCAGATAAATTAAAGCAACAGCTCCAGTAAGAATATTGTTATTATAGTAGCATTTGAATTATTGTATTGTTTTTGTTATAGAATTGCTGTGGATTGAATTCAATCAACACTACAGGGACATACATTTGAAAACACTCATTGAATTTTATGATTTATGTATTATATCCCATATTTCAAATTTAAACGTTGTGGATTTGTCTTCTGTTATTTTTGAATAAAAATTATTAACTTTATTTTTAAAAAATGTTCTATAATTGCATACAAGAATAGTAGCTAATGGTCATATACTGACAGAGTCACAATACAAAGACAAATTTGTTCATATACTGCAACACTTAAAATAGTCCATTATAAATCAGGACTACTAGTAACAGGTTCTGGCTGGTTACATGGTGGTTTAGCTTCCTTACATCCAGCTTAGTTAGCTAAAAGAAAAGAAAAGGATATAAATGATAATAAAGCAGCTAAGTGTGAGAGGGAGTGATACATTAATAAAGCAGCTAAGTGTGAGAGGGAGTGATACATTAATAAAGTAATAGTAATAGTGGAGGTGCGTTGGAACTTAATTTCTAATTTACGATTAGATGAAGATCTTGTGGACCCAGAATGAAAAGTGACGTGATTAAATGTTGCTGGGAAACCATAGCTGGGAACAGTAGGTCAGCTGAGATCTTACAAGTGATAGATAGAGGGACTTCTTAATGTTAATGGGTGATGTGCAAGGAATTGCTCGCCTAATTAAATACAGAGACCGATAAGCTTTGCTGCATATTTCTTTGATGTGGACAGACCAAGATAAACTATCATCACAGATTAAAATACCTAAATCTTTCTGTTGAGTCACTGTTTCAATTGTATCATTACCGATGGTGTAATTGTTGTTAGTAGATGATGATAGGGAGACGTTCATGTATGCACATTTAGAAGTATTTAAAGAAAGCTTCCAAGATTGACACCATGACAATAAATTGTCAAGATCCTTTTGAAGAGCTAAATTCTCATGCAGAGTTCAGAGAGGCAATAAGTTTGGCATCATCAGCAAATAAAAACATAAATAAGAAAATAATAATCTAAAAGCTGCTGTTGTACATGTATACAACTACCTATGCTTCTAATCCTAGCTCTGCACCAGAGAGAGTTTTGCGACACAGTGTTGTCACTTCTATCTCTAGCTACTAACATTAATACGTATACTTTAGTGTAGTTGTGGTACAGGGATCTCAACATTGTTGGCTACTACAGACTGCTGTTGGTTGGAATATGGCTGCTACAGTAGGAAAGGTACGCGAGTGGTGCGTGGCTGGTGAAGTTGCTATTGAAATAGTTGTTGTGTGTGTCTAGGATATAATCTGCAAGGCTGCAGTCGCTTGGGAGGCTGGCAAACCTCTCTCTATAGAAGACGTGACCGTCGCTCCTCCCAAGCTGGGCGAGGTCCGAGTGAAGGTACGCACGCTGCAGCCTCAAGAACTGCCTCTGATCGCCCGCCATTGTATGGCGTGTTTGAGCTAGCTAGCGTATGGGGACCAATGGTAAAAATTGTAGGCCATCCAATTTGGAAACTTTTTGTTGTTTTTAGATTGTAGCAACAGGAGTGTGCCACACTGATGCATATACTCTCAGTGGGACTGACCCTGAGGGCCTCTTTCCATGTATTCTTGGGCATGAAGGAGGGGGCGTGGTGGAATCTGTTGGTGAAGGCGTGACCAGTGTGGAGCCAGGTATGGCTGCTAGAGTTTGATTTTCTCTGTGTAGACATATAAATTAGTTTTAATTAACAAGTTTGCTGAGGGGCGTGGCTAGGTACGTCATTCAGTTAGCCTGAGCTCCTCCCTTCTTGCTGTGGCACCTCAAGAAAGGGTGTATGCAGGAGACAATGATAGATTATACAGTCAATCAGTCAAAGTTTGTTGTTATTACTGATTTTGAACGTGGTGGGGAGAGAGAAAGAGAGGTTATTGATGAGCAAATGAAGTGAGCCAGACAACAAGAGGTGAATAATTGAAAGTCAGTTATATCGTTGGTATATATAGTTCTATATTTGGTATGTGGTCCCTTATGCGCTCGAGCAGATTCCTTGCGTACTCTCTAAAACCCGGCTTTTTAGTGTTTTCTGTCACTATAGTTGCAAGCAGGTCTCATTTTAGGGTTAGAATTCTAAATTGTTCCGGAATTCCTTATACTTGGCTCGTACCTGTTCTTCTAGAAATAAAACAGAGCTAGTTTCAAGAGCTTCTGGTGCTTCACGTGGTAGAGCAGTTAATTAGTACTGTAGAAGCTTCCATTACTGAAGAAAATTGGAGTAACAATAATTTAGTTGCTGTTTGCTAAAATGAATTGTTGTCAAATATACTTGAAGTTTTAAAAATGACCCATCGGCAGTGCAGGAGCAGGAGTAGGAGGTGTGCAGCATTTGAATTCAGGTGAAGTGTGCTTTAGGAATTCAACCTTATCAGAGTTGAGTTCCCAGCAAAAAAATCTTACTAAGATCTTACATATCATATTAAGACCATGCAAGATTTGATAAGATTTATGATAAGATAGGAAGATATTAAGAAGTTATTGAGATATTAATAAGAAAATTGTGAAGAACTTAGCTAATAAGATTGTGAAATGGTTTTCTTAATAAGATTACAAATTAAGATTTCAGTAAGTTCTTTATAAGATCTTAATGTAGGATCATATCTCAGAAAGTTAATTAAGATTTTAGTAGATTCTTAATAAGATTGTATTTTAAGATCTTAACTGTTTTCCTATATTAAGATATTTCATAAGATAGTTAGTAAATAACTTAATAAGATTTAAAAATGATTTTCTATCCCTAGTTCTAATTAAGACTTGGGTATTTCTTGATAAGATTGTATTTAGTCAGTTTTCAATACCAAATAGTATGGGATTATTTAGAAATACCACAGTAGTGGGGAAATGTAATAATTTATGTATAATACACTTTGTTGCACACTATCTGCTTAGGCAATATTGTGGTGGAATTCCTGGGCAATGCTACAACAACGGAAATGAATAACGGAAATGAATAATGGCAGAATCAGAGTGGCCCCCAATTTTGAACACATTCGGACAAATGAATTAAAATGTGCATGTTAGCAGTACGCAATTCTTCATTGTAGAGCTCAGGAACTAAGTAAAAAAACAGATTTAATTGCTCCTGTGCTATCTTGACATCCGCAATTGAAATTATATCTCCAAGTGGAATATGCATTGCTGAGACAAGTAATGATAGATGGTAAATATAATCTGATGGTAGCAGGTTACTCAAAACTGGTAAGCAATAATATAACAGCCATGCACGGTATTCAGATGCTTTCCACTGTTTAAAGCTCGATATTGACCTATAAGATTGACCGATAAGATTTAGGAGATCTCCTAAATTCTTGAGGTGGTTTTATGCTTTTAATTTTTTTGTCCATTACTTCTATATCTCTTCCAAGATAAAAGCGACATGAATGATTCTTTGAATCAAGGCAAAAGGACAGAAGCTTTCTTGAAATTCCTTCCAGCACAGCATGCATATAATCTACTGTCACTGCTTCAGTCAAATCAATAGCAGATGATAGAACAGATTTGCCTTTACAACCCATTACTGGTTTATGTTTATCTTCTGCCTCTTTTGCATGCTGTTCA
>WLWD01001140.1_pt1 | contig 65986 bp, 36 predicted proteins | sample 6712731 | NCBI WGS metagenome assembly WLWD01 (sample SAMN12718690, study PRJNA576275) | sponge metagenome | isolation source: marine sponge | host: Mycale hentscheli | place: New Zealand: South Island, Marlborough, Capsize Point | collected 2014-11-01
TTTTTTCCCTCGCACACTAGAAGCAGTTGTTGTATCAGAATCTCAGGCTAAAAAAAGACTAACTATCAACGAATCAATATACAGTAGCACAAGGATAAACTGTAAATTAGCTAAGGAGAAGCATACAATTAAACCTAAGGCAAGGAAAACAAAACAGACTAGCTATTATAAGGAGTAATTGTCACCTTTATTAACATACAGTGCAAGTTGCTCCATTCAAACAAGGAAAAGACAAGCAGTAATCCACTTTTGTGCCACAATCAGTGCCTGTGAATCCAGGGGCACACGTGCAGCTGTACCTGTCAGGACCAGCATTGGAGCATATGGTACCATTACTGCAAGGGTTCTGGTGTGTGCACACATCCATGTCAATTTGGCACAGGGTGCCTGTGTAGCCAGGAAGACAGATACACTGACCTGGGAGGCGACAGTAGCCACGATCAGCAGCTGGATACAATGAAAGAAAGAAAAAGATAACCTTACATGAACTAACCTGGAAGAACTCACATTATTTTAGAGATACACAACAAATTTCATTGACAGACAGATTAACTTGCTACTGCAGATCGTTTAATTCACATTAATGAAAACCAGAATGTTTAGCCAGAATACATGCAACTCTTACCACATCCATCAGCAGGAATACACTCATCACAGAATTCTCCTGTGTACCCTGGCATGCACCTAAATTAAAAACAAGTTTCTATCAATGCAGTAAAAAATAAAAGGTGGCAAAGCTAATAAACTTACTGGTCGCAAAGATTTGGTGCTGAGCAACTACCTTGGCAAAGTTGTGAACAAATAGCTGCAATAGATAAAGCAATGTAACTACACGACTAGCCAATAGACTAACAAGAGATTTAAGTGTTTTTGTACCTGTTACTGTTTTTCTGTTGAGTACTTTCACTAGGATTCATTCAGCTAGTCCTAATTTATGGTCGAGTTCAATACTAAAATTTCCACATAATATAGCTACAAAATGAAGTCACCATGTTTCCACACTCAGAAGAAAGAAGCTTAGTTTATATAATGCCTACTCACAATACAAAATACTAGATATGTGGTATATAATTAAAATAAAAAATGTGCTAAGTAATAACTGTAGAAAATTTGACAGATTATGTGAATGTACTAGTGTTCAAGTTGATTGGATTCATATTTGGATGTGTGACTAATAAGTACATAAACATAATGAAGTGACTAAACCTAAAAATACTTTATCAATGCTGCCATATTTATCTCCTCTTAACATAACCTAGTAGTAGCTGAGTATATAAGGATTGCTACAAAGTAGCTATCAATGAATACAATTACACACAATCGCTCACGAGTCATGCAGGAAGTGCCCGTGTAGCCTGGACTACAGACACGAGACCCGTTGGAGTTACAGGTAAAGTAGCCCAGAGTGGCACTGGATTGCGTCGTGCAGTAAGTGGTGCAAGCAGAACCATAGTAGTCTTCGAAGCATTGGACCCTCCCACTGAGTTGTAACATGGCCTTGTTGTAAATACCACTAATAGACATCACAGAAGAAAATGACGGTGAGGGAGAGAGTTGCTGGTTTACAATTACACGATCTATTAGATCATGTGGATCAAGATCATGGTCTAGAATTTTTATCATGATCTGAAAGCTCCCCTGTAATTAAAAAGGTTGTGTTGAAAAAAAAATTAAGTATGTAAATAGAATTTTTTTTTATAATAAATATAATTTATAACTACATCTCTCATGTGGACAATGTTTTAAGCCTTTAAAAAATTGTTTGTAGCTAAATTCAGTTTGTGAAGTGCAACAAACAGTTCAGTGCTACTAACATATAATTAATTACTCATCAAATGATTAATCTACAATTACTGGATATTTCAGCTGCAGTATTCATTCTACATGCTAGACCCTAACTTCGGTATAATATGACCTTGTTGTTTTTAATCATGTAGCTAAGTTCTAAAACTATATACAAGTCAATTAATTGATTATCTTTACATGTCATGTGAAGAATTGTGACATGAAGTTATTTTTTACTATAACCTCCTATCACTTGATTAACACTCCTATCACTTGATTAACACTCCTATCACTTGGTTAACACTCCTATCACTTGATTAACACTCCTACCACTTGATTAACACTCCTATCACTTGATTAACACTCCTATCACTTGATTAACACTCCTACCACTTGATTAACACTCCTACCACTTGATTAACACTCCTATCACTTGATTAACACTCCTATCACTTGATTAACACTCCTATCACTTGATTAACACTCCTATCACTTGATGAACACTCCTATCACTTGATTAACACTCCTATCACTTGATTAACACTCCTATCACTTGATTAACACTCCTATCACTTGATTAACACTCCTATCACTTGATTAACACTCCTATCGCTTGATGAACACTCCTATCACTTGATGAACACTCCTATCACTTGATGAACACTCCTATCACTTGACTAACACTCCTATCACTTGATTAACACTCCTATCACTTGATTAACACTCCTATCACTTGATTAACACTCTTAGCAGCTACTTTGTGAGGTACAGGCGATTAGCAAAATTTACCCTCCAATATGGTCCAGTGAAGACAAGAGGGTTGGTCAAATTAGAGCCTCCTGGAAAGCTATCAGAGTAGGAAAAGGTTGTGTTTATGGTATGAGGATTCCCTATTGTTGCTTGAATGCCCAGAGTGCAATCCAGATCACTGTTCTGGGGTGTGTACAGATAGGATCTGGCACAGATATAGTACATTACATCACAGCTGTCTTTGAAGAGATCACATTTGTGTCCTTCCCAGTCTCTGTTTCCATAGTTGTTGTAGGTGTGGAATAGAATCTCAAGCTTATAATTAGCATGAACTTGGAGCTGAAAAATAAAAAAAAGACGATAAAGCTGTAATGTAATGGTAGCTAATTTATGTCAATAATGATTTTGCTATCTAGCAATTTGTTTAAGAAGAGTGTCTACTTACCACCGCAGCAGCTAGATTTACGCTCAAAATGAATAGTGCAACCATCTCGAGACTCACTAAGGCCACCGGCGCCGTCCAGTCCTTGGCTAGGGAGACCAGTCCAGTCCTCCAGTAGGAGTCTCGCGACTACTTCACGATTTCTAATTGCGTGCGCGGCTGAACCTTTCCCGCCATGCCCGTTAATTTGAAATACAAAGAATCTAATTTATCTAGCCGTTGGAGATTTACTTTACTGTTACGGTCTATCTTTGATCTTTGCTTGAATCATTAGCTACAATCATTATAGCGGTTGCTGCCTATAAAGTAATCATTGACGTAAGACTAAGAAAAAAATGAAATTGCAATGCGCAGCTAGTCACAGACACGCATAGTTTCTTCTTCCCAATTATGAAGCATTCTCTTAAAATAAGAGACACAGTCTGTAGTTGAGTAAATTTAAAGGTCATTTTCCTATGTGGCCAGCAGCAACTATTTAGATAGAAATCTTCAACAAGTTTCAATTTCAAGTATGTTTGTGAAGTAGCAGTACCTTTCTCACCAGAAAGCAATGGTATAGACCATTTCATCTGGAATACACCAACTTCTCTGACTCTGGTCATGAATAGTTTATCATATTCATGCTTAATTCTATATTCATTCCCATAGCAACGGCATTAAGCTGCATCTACAGAATTTCAAACCTTATTTGAAAGCCATTGAATATTTAGGCATTTAGTGAACTTCGAAGTAGCTGCCATTTTCTTTAGTAGTTATTGCTAGTATTATTGTTATAGAAGGTAGTGGAAGTCATCTGGTCCATTAACTTGGTTAGTCAACATAAGAAAATGGTGAAAGAATTTCCCTACTGGAATACAGTTGAGTTCTACAAGAGTCGAGCTAACCGCAAGAAGTGCAGGAAAGGCTGCAAATTTTATGGTAAAGATAGCATCAGTTTAAATAACCATCACTGTTGCTCTCACGATGAATGCTATATCAAAGGAGGAAGGTGCACGATGAGAAATATGAAGAGCAAAGAACAGAGCGTAAAATTTCATGGACCAAGTGAAAGAAGCTGTACATATAATGGAGGACATGCTGCACGATTGAAGATTATGAGTGACTCTAGATTCTTGATATTATCCCAACGAAAGTTCAGGATAAGGAAAAAGAGGTTATTAGATCGCTGGCCAAGTCCTTCAAAATCGAAACCTGCATCTTCACACGCCAAGCATGAAGCTGAGAGCAATCTTCCCAAGTTATCTCCCAAACCTGACTCAAGAACAAAAGTTATTCCCAAATCAGCTCCAAATTTGCGATCCCTTCAGGAGCCTCCTGAAGAATTAGATCACCTCACAACACCAATAGGATTGTGTATTAGAAAAATATTCAAGGCATTTACAATACCTGAAATAGCTTACAAGCATTCGTTCCATTTGTTATGTTACGAAGGATCTGGGCGTTACTTCAAGACTGAAGGAAGATGCAGGTATCGGTGCCCCAACATGCATTATTGGGAATCCAATAACACAGAGTGCTACTTTGATCTTAAAGCCAAGAAGATTTGCCACTGGGAAAGAGTACCTTGTCCCACATGTCAGGTTTCAATGGTTCCAAGATTTGATCATATAGAATGTATATACATGATTGAAGATGCAGTACAGCAGCTCGACACATGGGAAGACGAGAAATATAGCGTCCAAAACAAAGTCTCTTCAGGTGAATTTGAAATTAACGATAATGAAGCAACAGTTGCAAGTAAAACTTCAGCTGTTTTGGGTTCCAGCACAAAATCAACTACAAGGAAGAAAAGAAAGCCTCGGAAAAAGAAATCATCTAGCCTTCCTGATCAGGATAATGCAGACCTTAATAAAACCCAGACAGATACTGCAGAGTCTAATAGGAATGAGAAATTTGATGACAATTCGGCTAAAAATAAAATTCGAAAAATCATAAGCACTGTTATGAATTCTCATGACTTGAATCCCCAAAGAGACATTCCTCGTGAAAGAAAGTTTGATGTTTCAGTCGTAAATCCATATAGCCATCGCTTCTTCAGTGCTCAATGTACTACTAACTTCAACTGCTCAGATTGTTTCTCCACATTTCGCTCGAGAGCTCACTGCTATATTGACTTAAAGACACAAACTATCTGCCATCGCTTTACGAAGGAATGTGAGAAATGTAAGAAAGAAATGATTCCAAAGTTCACAGAAGCTGAAGTGCAAGACATGGCTGATACTGCCATCAAGAAGTACTTAATTTTAGAAGGGAAAGCATGAAAATTTGTAGATATTTTTTTATCTAACCATGTTTGATGTTGTGTTAAATGTTGAAGGGTATAATATTGATAAAATAAAAAATAAAAATTGAAAATGCGTTACTTTTATATATAAAGGTTCCCACAAATAGGACATGCTGTTCTAATTGCTATACACCTCTCACAGATAACCGAGTAATTAGAATGGAGTGTGACATTGGTAAATGGTAAATTAATACCACATTTATGAATCAATAGGAAGGATTCTTGGTCAGTATTCAAGGGAGAGAGCTAACCATTTGGGTCCAGTGAACAAATTCAGAGAGTTCCAGAACATAGAGACCTCTCATCTTAGTTGAAACATTTTTCCAAAGCCCTGCTAGTACTAACTTTGTTATCTCAATGACTATGTTACCCTGCTAGTACTAACTTTGTTGTCTCAATGACTATGTTACCCAGCTAGTACTAACTTTGTTGTCTTTATGACTATTACTAACTTTGTTATCTCAATGACTATGTTACCCAAGTACTAACTTTGTTATCTCAATGACTATGTTACCCAAGTACTAACTTTGTTATCTCAATGACTATGTTACCCAAGTACTAACTTTGTTATCTCAATGACTATGTTACCCAGTTAGTACTAACTTTGTTATCTCAATGACTATGTTACCCAAGTACTAACTTTGTTATCTCAATGACTATGTTACCCAGTTAGTACTAACTTTGTTATCTCATTGACTATGTTACCCAGCCAGTACTAACTTTGTTATCTCAGTGACTGTGTTAGGCACCTGCATCTTCAACTAAGTTGACAGCACATGAACCAGTTGAAGATAGCAGTAGAATTACACAATGCAAAATGTTCAGTGTGAATGTTCAAATATTTCCCAGTTTGGTGTAAGAGGCAAGCAAGAAGCAGCACTCCACAGAGTTCCACACAAGGTAAGGTCATCCATTCAGAGGTGTGACTTTGAAGAATATCAGTAGTTAATTAAATTCATAGGTAATTTTCATGAGTGGTATTTGAATTATTTATAGTGAGAAATCTTCACCAATTTCAATTTCATGTTCTCAAGCTGCAATTCCTTTTCTTACCAAATGGCCACGGTATAAATCATTTCATCTAAAGTATAGCAGCTTCTCTGACCCTGGTCATGAATAGTTATAATTTTAATATTCATGTTTAATTCTATATTCATTCCCATAGCAACAGCATTTCGCTGCATACAGAATTTCAAAACTTATTTGAAACCATGTTAGACATTTAGCGAACTTTAAGTAGCTGCCATTATTATTAGTATTAGGGTAGTGGAAGTCACCTAGTCCAATAAGTTAGTATGTAAGAAAATGGCGACATATTTTCCCTACTGGAATACAGTGGAGTTCTACAAAAATAGAGCGAACCACAAGAAGTGCAGGAAAGGCTGTAGCTTTAATGGCAACGATAACATCAGTCTCAATGACCATCATTGCTGCTCTCACCGTGAATGCTACATCAAAGGAGGAAAATGTATCCTGAGGTGTAACAGAAAGAGCAACCAAGAGCAGGGCTCAAAACCTCATGGGCAAAGTGTTAATTATGATACAAGTTTTACTTATAGTTTTATGTATAGGGGAAGAAATACTATACAGCAAAAGACTACGAATGCTCCAAGATTGTTGATATCACAACGAAAATTCAGGATATTAAAAAATCTGGAATCCTTAGAAATCTACAAGCCCACTTATGTAGGATCATTTGCAATATCTGAGCAAGATGCAAGATATATGAGTCATGAGATCTTCAGAAGTGTGTCTAAGATTTGGCCAGAGATTCAAATTAATTCTCCGATGGGAAGGTTCTACAGTTACATAAAAAAGTATTCAGCCTTAAGAATAGAGTCATCAGATTGCTGGCCAAGTCTTGCAAAATCAAAATCTACATCTTCACATGCAAAGAATGAAGACGAGAAAAATCCTTTAAAATTCACTCCCGAACCAGACTCAAGATCATCACAAACCACGAGCGTCCATGAGAAAGATAGCGTCCACGAGGAAGATAGTGTCAATGATGAAGATAGAATCCACAAGGAAGATAGCATTCACGAGGAAGATAGCAGCATTCACGAGGAAGCTGCAGTAGATGAAGTTGAAATCATTAAAGAAGGCAAAGCCACTATAAATAAAACATTAGATGAAAAGTTGTCTAAGAAAAAAATTCGGAAAACTATCAGTGAAATGATGACTTCTCATGACTTGAATCCTCAAAGAGATATTCCTTGTGAAAGGAAGTTCGATATTTCAGTTGTAAATCCATATAGCCTTCGTTTCTTCAGCGCTCAATGTACTATTAACTTCAACTGTCCAGATTGTTTCTTCTCATTTCGCTCCACAGCTCTCTGTTATATTGACTTGAAGACACAAACTATCTGCCATCGCTTTAAAAAGGACTGTAAGCAATGTAAGAAAGGACTGATTCCAATGTTTACAGAAGCTGAAGTTCAAGACATGGCTGCTAGTTCCATCAAGAAGTATCTCATTTTTAAAGAGAGAAATTAAAATTTTTTTAGTTGAATCAACTGTTGTGTTAATTTTGAAATTGATATAATTATTTAACCATTTACAGAATATCACTTGCAAAGAAAGTAGCTAATGGCATTTTTCTAGAAGAGCTTAATATAAGTACTAGAATAATGCAAGACACTGATTGGTTCCGTGATGATGTTTCTATTTATTGCACATCCCTGGGGAAATGCCACAAAATCACTTTTGTGTAGTGCACGAACAATTTTAACACAAATACTATGTCATTTATTTTGTGAAATCAAACCCCCCAAAAAATCCCTTCCAAAACAAAATGAAGTCCAAGTTAAAAAAAATATGCACAAGAAACGAAAGCAACTCCCGTATTTGTGGTGTATGTGTGGTGTATGTGTATGTGTGGCATATGTGTCTATGTGCATATGTGTGTAGTGTGTGTGTTGTATGTAAAGATACACACCAGCAAGGTGTGACCACACAATGCTGGACAATTGAAAAGAAGCCAAGTAATTTGTTCTTTACTTAAAACAAAAATTACATGAGGATTGAGTAGCCACACAGCAGCTTGCCACACATTGTTCATTTGAACTCCAGAGGTCTAAGAGTGTGTTTCTCTAGTTGTTGATACAGAGTGTTTACACACACACACACACACACGCATACACCACACATACTTGTACACACACACATACACCACACATACACCACACATACATACAACACACACACACAACCATTATGGGTTTGCATGTTTTGATGTTACTGTAGACGCATCAATTAAACTTGACTTCCTGGCTCCTGATTCTGTTACTATTGGGAATGACCTTTGTACTTTTATGTTATTCAAGACCAAAACACCAGTAAGCAGAGAGAAGATTAGATTAAGAAGACAAAGCAATGATTTTAAAAGTTAGTCTTGATCATTGGACTGCAAATAATGACTCCAGGAGCATTCAAAGAGTGTCCAATAGGGTAGAACAGATTGAAGAAGCTGTGGATGATTTTGATGATACAGAAGCTTACAAGAGTAGAGCCAACCACAGAAGTTGTAGGAAAAGGTGCAAGTTTTATTACAGCAGATTTTTGAGCAGAAACAACCAACACTGCTGCTATCATGACTTCTGCTTTCAGAGAGGAGGCAAAAAATGCTTCATTTCTACAAAAAGAAAAGTGAAAGGGCTGCACAGAAAGAGAAGGACCAAGTATTGGTTGGACATTAAAAAATTTATAGAGTTCCATGGATACAGGAGAGTTACTTTTCAGTACAATTACATGAGCAAAGAAAGTATTTCATTTCAAAAGACTGTATTAGTATCCCAACAAGAATTTAGAATAAGTAAAAACTTGGAAGAGGATCTTGCTGGGAGACCAAAGACTGGAGGAACATTTATTAATCCTCTCTGTCAACCAATTACAAAAAAGAAGAAGAAAAAAATGAAGCAGTGCTCTCCTGAAGGTGCCACTATAGCCTATCCGACTCCAGCTAATAAAGTTGTTGAAATGAATCACACAAAGAAAACTAAATCCACAAGAAGAAAGAAACGTCCAGTCAATCCTATCCCTGCTACTTGTAGTAATGTATCACAAGTAAAATCCTCCACCAGGAATAAAAGTGTACTGTCACTAGGTAGTGGTCAGCCTCAAAAGAAGAAAGGTTCAACATTTCAATCTGTATGCAAAGGAACAGTCACTGTTTTCGATCTTATTCATTCCAAGACTGGACAATGCATGCCATTTGTGTCAACGATGCCTTCTTTGGGACCTACCCATTCAATGCATGGGTATGATGTTGTCTCAAAGCATGGAACACATGTACCAATTCCTTTACATGTGTCTCCTACAATCAGTTCCTCATCGCTGGTGTCTAAGCAGAAAGGATCTAACAAAGCTTCAAAATCTCAATCAAATCCACTAGGCATTGTCAGTTCTACTTCCAATGGGAGAGAGGGTCATTCAAACAGGAAGCTGGATGCACCTGCCAACTCGAAAGTGAAGAGGCCATTACTTATACCAGCATCTTCATCGTCATGTAATTCACTGTCTCCTGAAGTTCCAATTAGTGCACCACACACAACAAAGCCTGGACTTTCAGTTTCACAAGCAACAAATGTAAGCTTTGATGATTCAGCTGTGCATTTTAATATGCAGTCTAAACGGTACCATTCTGAACATAAGCATATGACTTTAGAATCCAGTCAGTTTTTACCAGGGGAGAAGCCCTCAATATATAAACCTGTTTCTTTTGACCACCCTGTACCAGAGTTGGCACTACCTGAGCTTAGTATTGTAAGATCACAGCCTACACCCACCATGATGCCATCAATAGTTGCTCTGAGTGAGTTCCAGTCTCCATCTTTCAGACCAGTACTGAAATCTAATACATCATGTACTGCGATAGAAGTAGGGAATGTTACTCAAGAACTAGCTCTCGACTTTGCAGCAGTATCACGAATGAATAATTCAAAATCAATAGCCACTCCTCCCAATTATCAGACCAAACAGCAATCACTTATAGACATGTCCAGATTAGAACCTTATTTTGAAACTGAAATGTCCCTTTCTGAAACTGCTCCGTTCCACGCTACACTGCAAGGTACCGCATCACACCAAGACCAGTTTCAGCGTGATCAGTGGAAGTCGACATCAACAATATCAGAAAGTAAACATGCCAATTCAAAATCTAAACCAATACAGGATTCCAAACAAATATCCAAAGCCTCAACCATTGAAGTTGTTACAGTAGAAGATGAGACGAGACGGAGTCTGCATGATAAAGCATGTCCAACTAGTTTGGTACCTACTGAAGAGAAGAGTGTGAAGTGTGCAATGAGAACTCAAACAAAATGTCAGGAACCTAAAGATTTGCAAATTCATGGGAACCATTATGAATGTAAGTCTGTGTGTGACAAAAGATTGAGTGGTGAACAAGCGCGTGTCACTATGTCTCAAGCCACTCCTACTATATTTACAGTTTCTAACACAATGACAAAACTACCCGAGTGTAGAAGGAGAGTGAGTTTAAAAGAACTCTTCGAAGACAACATTGTGCCCTTTGCCCCTAGCATTCTACCACCCCAAGCACACATAGAAGATAGTCTGTCTGGCGTTGGTTGTGCTACAACCAAGATAGTTGCTGGAGTTCACCAATTGGCAGACATTGAAGGGGTACTTTGCATGAAGAAAGGCATTGCTTCTAAAATATCTACTTGTCATGAAGACCAAACACAGTCATTAAAAGTGACGAATGCCTGTAGGCCAGAAAAAGAAAAACCCTCGCAAAAATCTCTTATCACAAAGAAGCAAGCTTCCATTGAGCTGTCCAAAGATGGCATCAAGTCAATCATCTTGGATGTCATGATAGCTAATGGCATCTCTTCACAAGACATTCCTTGTGAGAGAAAGTTTGATAAGGATAAAGTCAGTCCTTACAGTTTACGTTTCTTTGCTACTAAAGAAATGGCGCAATTCTATTGCTCCAAATGCAAACAGAATAGTCACTCTATGGCTTACTGCTACCTGGACTTGAAGACATCTTCTATCTGCCATCGGTTCTTGAAGGACTGCAAACACTGCAAGAATTGGACGAGACCAACATTCAGAGCAGATGCTATAGAAACAATGGCACAAAATTCTGTCAGACAATATTTTATTTTTAAAACTAAATCCCCAAAACATAATTAGTTCAGTTATGTGTGGTGTGAGATTTCATATTACAAAATAGTAAGATTTCATGATTGTATTGTAGCCAAGACAAAAACTGCAAGAATTGGACGAAATCAACGAAAATAGAGCAATGGCACAAAACATAATATACTTGCACACATACTAACATATATCTATACACAATTCACTCATAATACACATGGTATGGGTTTGCATGTTTTAATGTTATTGTTATTATTTAGTGGCTCAAGAGCTTATTCATACAAGCCCCGCATCCCATTACTAATAGTATTTATTGGGAATGACCTTTGTACTTTTATGATATTTAAGGCCAAAACACCGGTAAGCCGAGGAAGAAGATAAACAAATATTTTTAAAAGTTCATCTTGAGCACTGAACTGCAAAGGATATCCATAGGGGCACTTCATGCCTGGCAAGAAAAGACATCAGAGACAGAGAAGGACTAAACGTTGGTTGGACACCGAGTTCCATGGATACAGGATAGTTAGTTATCAGCACAACTGCATGTGTGAAGAAAGAGACTTATTTCAAAAGATTTTATTGGTATCTGAACAAGAATTTAGAATCCAGTGTGGGCTCAAAATGCTGGAAGAAAAAAGAACAAGAAAAAGAAGAAGAAAAAGAAGTGGTACCCTCCTAAAAATGCAGCTATAGCCAACCTGACTCCATTGCCTGTTGGTAAATTAAATCCTCCAAAGAAATCTAAATCTACGAGAAGGAAGGTATGTCCAGTAAATCCTATTCCTGCTACAAATGATGCTTTCATTAATGAACCAAAGCCAACATTTTCTACCAGAATAAAGACTATACAATCACAAAATATTGGTCAGCCACTTGGAAAAAATCCAACGTATCACTCTGTTGCAACCAGTACACAACCAGCACTTTCAATGCTATTCATTCTTCCATGGTTGGGCAATGCAGGTCATTGCTCTCAACAACTCTGCCTTTTATGGTGCCTATCTATCCAACACAGGAGTATGTTGTTTCAAAGCGTGGAACACCTGTACCAATTCCTTTGCCTGTGTCCTCTACCATTAGCTCCTCATTGTTAGAGTCTGAACGGAAAATTTCAAAACGAAGACCCAAGAGAGCTTCAAAATCTCAATCACGTTTACTAGGCATTGCCAGTTCTGTTTCCAATAGGAGAGAGGGTCTTTCAAACCAGAAGCCAATTATTCCTGCCAACTCAATAGTGAAGAGGCCATTATTTAAACCAGCGGCTTCATCATCATGCAATTCGCAGGCTTTGTTACTGAAGTCTGATGCAGCACCAACGCCCACAAAGCCTAGATCTTCAAATTCACAACAAACAGAAGTAAGCTGTGATGTTTTAGCTGTACATTCTCAGAAGAAATTCACATTATTACAGTCAAAATGGACGAAGTCACCACCAGTTAGTATTGTGCAGTCAAAACAGAAGCATTCTGAGCATGAGTCTGCAGCTTTAGAATTTGATCAGTTTGTACCCAGCAAAAAGCCCTCAACGAGTAAACATGGTATTTCCAACCAGCAAATATCAGAATTGTCAACACCTGAGCCTAGTATAGCAAGATCAAAACATAAGCCGACCACGATACCGTCAAAGGTTGCAACGAATGAACTAAAAACTCAATCATTCGCACCAGTATTGAAATCTGATGTGTCTTAAGAGAGAATTGGTGAATATTCCTCCAAAATTTAGTTCCCAATCTTGAACCAGCATTGAAGACAAATATTTCCCCTCCTACTTGTGAGACGAAACTACCATCACTTGTAAATATGTCCAAATTAGAATCTCATTTTGAAGCTAAGCTATGCCATTCTAACGCTACACGGCAAGCCACAGCAACTATCCAAGACCAGTTCAAGTGTGAAACAAAATCACAATGTAAACATGCTAGCTATATCAAAATCATCTATGGAGCATTCCAAACAAAAGTTTACAGAATTAACCATGGAAGCTATTAAAGTAGAAGATGAGATGAGGCAGAGTCTGCATGAAGAAGCAAGTCCCGAGAGTTTGTTGATTACACAAGAGAAGAATGTTAAGTGTGTAATAAAAATAGTAGCAAAATTTAAGGAACCTAAAAATTTGCAAACTCACAGAAACTATGATGAATGTAAGTTTAAGGGTGACAAAGTGTTGAGTTGTGCACAAGCGCTTGCCACTATGTCTCAAGCCACTCCTACTATATTATGTACAACACCCCAAGTTCATATTGAAGGTAGTTTGTCTGGTATAAATGAGCAAAAGTATCCATCTCTCTCTCTTACTATAGCTATACTGAATTACTCAATTATAGAGGATTTAATATCACTATTTAATTTTTCAGTGGGAATCATGAATGTCCCCGTAAAAATGTTCTATGAATAGAAAAAACATGCTCTCCTGCAGCTGAAAAAAGTTCAATTATGAGCGACCTAACCAGCCATTTGGAATAAAAAGTGAATTAGGGAATTATATGCTTTTCTCTTCAAATTCGTAATTGGTAATTTTTTGTTTATTGTGATCCATATGATATAGTTGAGTTGCTTAAGAACAGAAACCATTTAGCATGATTCTCCAGATGACTTACTCTGAGCAGCCTGAGCTGACTTCCCTCCAAGTATTTCAAACTAATTCCCAGGAAGTACAATGACAGAGTGGCCAACACTAACCCAGCTGCTAATGTCTAACTATGGTCTTTTGTTGTAAAAGAAAAAATTCTCTTTTATATTTATTATGGACTAATTTTCTTTTATTATTCTTATAAATGCTGTTATTATTCTAGAATTATTCCACTATGCAATTTCGTGTCTAGCTATTATTCCAGAAAAACTGCTAGCATAATCTGGCAGGACCTAAAGGTCACAGGTTTCAAGCAAATTATTGTTTAAATTGTTTATCTGGTGAATTAATACATTCACAATGCTCGAGTAAATATAGTTCAGTAATTGATAACACCTGGTACTGCCTGGCTAGTATAGCAGGCAAACTTGAGGAGATTATTTACTATTTACACTTAACTCCAAACGGCAAAGTCAGCAAACTGACAGCAATTATATTTTATTTACTTAAAATTATCCAAAGCTGACATTGTAAGAGTTAATATTATTAAGAAAGATTTCAGTGTTTTGTCCGACGATGGAGATCACACGCCATAGTTTATCCAGCAGTAGTTTGAAGTTTCTTGTCTTCTTTCTTAATCCACGTATTATTGCACTCCATAGTTTCTTGTCTACATTGTTTTTAATGTCCTCATTTTCTGATCTAATGGCTTCAATCTTAGACTCCTCCATCTCGTTAGTATTCTCTGTCTTCGGTTCTAAATTCACTTCTTTGGTATGAGCAAGATTTTCTCCTTTGCTTGAATATACAGATTCTGTTGATTTTATAACTTTGGATGTTTTCATTGCCTTTATTCTTTGTACTAATGTTCGTGTCAATTCAGTTTTCTTCTCATCTTTTGACGTCTTCTTTTCCTTCCTTGTTTGTGTCATGTTACTTTCACTCTAGACTGGTTGTCCTTCTTTCCACTGCATAGCAGCAATGCATGGTTTGCTTCCATACTCTTAGCGTCTCCAGTCCTTGTAATACTAACTGGCACTTTCCATGCCTTCTTTGTGTCTCCCGTCTCACTGGTTCTTGTCCATATTGCATCTCCCACCACACTTCTGTAGACAACATTTTCTCTCCTTTGTTCAATTTCATTTGTGTTCCTCTCTACCATTATGTCCTCTTTTCCCCTAACACTTTTCTCTGTATTGAAATCCTCTTTCCTCACAGATTTCATTTCCCGCATGTCTTTTTCTTCCCTCTCATCCTTCTCTTCCCTCTCATCCTTCTCTTTCCTCTCATCCTTCTCTTCCCTCTCATCCTTCTCTTCCCTCTCATCCTTCTCTTCCCTCTCATCCTTCTCTTCCCTCTCATCCTTCTCTTCCCTCTCATCCCTCTCCTCCTTCTCTTCCCTCTCATCCTTCTCTTTCCTCTCATCCTTCTCTTCCCTGTCATCTTTGTCTTCCCTTACATCCCTCACTTCCATCACACTATTTTCTGTCATTACAATGTCCATCAACTCTAGTCCATCCTTCGCTTCTCTTAAGTTCTTCTCATCCCTTGTGTCTTCCATTTTCCTTGCATCTTGTCCAAGTGTGTACACAGTAAACTGATTTATGTTGTCTCCAAGACATGATGGAGTAGCTTCAGTCTTATCCAGTCTGTCAGTTTTCTCTGACCTTGTGACTTCCATTTCATCCCAAACACGTAGCTCCTCCTCACACTTCATTGCATAACATTCCTGGAATGCTTCCTTGGGAAAACTATCCTGAGGGGGCAAGAATAAATACTCTGAGGCGGAACGCACCATTGAGGGAGACACCTAAAATTAATACTGATATATTAAATATTCTTTATTTGCTTGTTTTATCTCACCATTTTGTCTTCTTGAATCAAGGTAATCTTAGCTCCTCCAGACTATTATACATGAAATACCATGTTATAAATGTTAAGTTGTAAACATAAATAATATATACCTCGACATTTTCCATGTCCTCTAAGTTGCAACCACCTGAAAACTGAGAGTAAACACAATGCACTCAATAATATGCTAAACTGAAGGATAATTAATGTTAGCTACACATGATAAATAATATGTTAGCTACACATGATAAACAAACCTCTCCCTTGGAGGATGCTGAAGTTCTTTTCTCAGCAGAGAAGAAGTTGAGATCGGACAATACTTCTGCCAAAAGATCTTCATCTTCGCTGTCCCAGTCATCTTTGTAAGTATCCCGAATATTTCCATATCTGTAGAGATAGATACACTATCAGGGATTTTTTTAGAAAAATTGCTAAGGGGGGGCAAAATAGAGATTTTTGTTAGCAAGGGGGGGGCATGCATGTGTCAGAGTGCATGCATTAATTGTGTGTGTGCCTGTATTAATTATTAATGTGTGTGTGCCTGCTTAAGTATGTGTGTGCCTGCTTAAGTGTGTGTGTGCCTGCTTAAGTGTGTGTGTGCCTGCATGATCCAGCTTGAATAGCAGTGACCTTGCAAAAAAAGGGTGAAAAGTAATGTAATTGACATGTCATATTGACACCTTTTTATGATTGTTTGCACCTGCAATAGCTGTACACAAACTGGAGACAGTTGCCAGGCCAGCACTTGCAAGCACAACCACAACAGTTGTGCTTGCAAATGCTGGCACAACCCTGTCAGCCTATATAAGTCTGTGCTTGAGTAGCTTAGTTAGTTAGTTCAAGAAGTCTTGAGAAGATGGATATTCGGCATTACTTTAGTGCAAGCACTTCAAAGCAGTCTTCTACACCAGCATCTACTAGTAGTAGCAGTGAAGATGAGGAGCCATTGTCTTCTGATAGCCAAAGCCTAGAGCCACCTCCAACTAAAAGAAGTCTTTCCAGCACGGCTAACTATAGAGCTAAGTCGAAGTATAGAACAAAATCAGGCCAGCGGAAGTACAACAAAAAGTGGGAAAAGCAGTTTCTTTGGTTAGAATATGATGAAAATTACCGCGGAGCATTCTGCAAAACTTGTCGAAAGTACGATCATCATCCTTCTCAAAAGACAGGTGGAGCATGGATTACAAAGCCATTTAAAAATTGGAAAAAAGCGGTTGAGAAGATGCGTGCCCATGCAAAGAGTGATACTCACATTCGCCGTTCCGAAGCTGAATTGCTGGCTACTAAGAAGGAAGTATCCATTTTAGAGCAACTGCGGAGTGTCACAGAAGAGCAGAGGATCAGAAACAGGAAGGGAATTAAGGCACTTTTGCGATGTACTCACTTCCTTGCACGAAATCACATTCCTCACACCACCAATTTTGCTGCTCTGGTTAATTTGATTGTGTCTTGTGGTGATGATTTAAAACAATTTACTGAAAAATCTGCAAGAAATGCTACCTACACCTCTACAGATTCTGTTTCTGATTTTCTGGAGGCACTGGGATTGTGGGTAGAAGAATCTCAGCTCAAACGCCTTCGCAAGGCTCCTTTCTATAGTGTGATGGCTGACGAATCCACAGATATATCAACAATCGAAGAGCTTTCTCTTTGTTTTCGTTGGGAGGAAAATGGAGAACCCGTTGAACATTTTTTTGACACCATTCCATTGAAAAAAACTGATGCTGCATCTATCTATACCACTTTGACTGACTGGTTCAAGCAGAAGGGTATTCAGCCTACTAAGCTTGTCGGAATGGGGTTTGATGGAGCAGCAACGTTTTCTGGAGTCAGAACTGGAGTCCAGGCGAGACTCAAGAAGAATTCTCCTCGAGCTCTCTATGTTCACTGCCATTGCCACTTACTCCAACTTGCTTGTGTTCAAGCTGCAAACCACACTCCTGGAATTGAGCATGTTTATAAGACATTGCTCACTCTATGGAAATTTTTTCACTACTCTCCCAAAAGAGCAGAACACCTGAAGAGTGTACAGCGTGTGCTTGACCTACCTGAACTGAAGGTCACCAAACCGTCCGACACCCGTTGGTTAGCTCATGAACAATGTGTCAAGGCAGTGAAAAAGAGCTATGCTTCCATTGTGATTGCTCTTGAGACCTTCTATGAGCAAACACATGAGCCAGAAGCACTGGGGCTCAACAAAGCTCTATCAAAGAAGTCTACTGTGATGGCAATCTACCTCCTTGACTTCGTGCTGCCCCAAGTTGCTAAACTAAGCAGATGTCTTCAAGCAGAAAAGCTCGACTTGACCGCTATTTCTGGTTTGGTTGATTCTACTCTGCAAACTCTTCATGAATCTTTGTTACCTGCTGCAAATTGGGTGCTGGAGCTACTAGATGCCCAAGATGAGCTTCAAGCTATCGCAATAATTGACTCTGAATCTATCACTTCCTTTCAAGATAAAGTGGCTAAACCCTTCGTCACTGACTTGAAAGAAAATATTTCGAGGAGATTTTCTTCCCAAGATATTGTAGCATCATTTAGTATCTTTGACTCTTCAAAGCTACCACAAAAAGACTCTCCTGATCTGTCGTCATATGGGGATGAATTCCTTGGTGTTCTTGAGGACCACTACGGCAAGGAACTTGCAGCCAAGTCAGTAGAGGGAGAGGAATTTACCGTGCCAGCTTTAGTTTCCTCTGACATTCGCACAGAGTGGGTGACATTCAGGAGATACATCACTACTCGGCCTAAGGAAGACAATACGAAATTGCTGATGGAATTAGCTACCAACAGCATGCTTGTACAGATGTTTCCCCATCTCAGTGACCTTGCCAAGGTGTGCCTTTCGATTCCTGTTGGGACAGCATCTGTGGAACGAAGCTTCTCCCAAATGAAGATGATCAAAACAAGGCTAAGGAGTCGTCTTGGAGAACAAAATCTAGCTCACCTGATGAGAATAGCAATAGAAATGCCTGAAGAACTTCCAGATGACATTGTAGAAAGTGTAATCGATATTTGGAACAGAAAGACTAGACGTATTGCTGTATAAATGTATTGCTGTATAAACGTATTGCTGTATAAATACACTTATATTTTGCTTAAATAAAATTGTTTGTTGCCTAATAATTAGACTAATGGATATAATAATTTAAAAAAATGCAGTACATAGTCACACAGGTCTATTTAGAATAATGAAATTTCATTTCAAATGCTCAAGGGGGGGCACAAAATCCTCTAGGGGGGGCGAATGCCCCCCCCTGCCACCTCCTAAAAAAAACCCTGACTATAGCTATATCTTTTCCTCCATTAATATTAATAATAGCTATGAAGGTGACTCACCCGCCTTGGTATTCCTGGATTCTCGTTAATTTCAAAAATCTTCTAGATTCCTCCCTGGTATCAAGCTTGGGATAGTAAGAATACTTTGGCTCCACCGCGGCCATGAAATTCTGTTTCAAGATACATAAATAATTCAATTTGCACTTCAATATACCATTTTTTACTTCAGGATACTCACTAGCAAGTACGTTTGCTTCCCCGAACAACTTCCACACACCTTATCACCAACAAACCCCAGACTGCGTCGGGAATGCCGGAGACGCCAGCACAAAATTACGTTAGCGTTCTCTCGGGCATGCGCGCTAATCAACTGCCGCTTGGAAGACTTCCAGAGACGTGTGTACTAAACTATATAGATTCCCCAAAGTCTGTGGCTAATGAAAGTTTTCATTTATTTTTGTGATAACTTAAATTGACTTTGTGAACCCCACCATAGCTGGAGGCAATAGTCATTATCCCCACAACAAATGACTGTCCCTGGCTGAGTTCCTGAATACAAATTGAAGTAGTTGCACAGCGCTTGTTGGAGAGAAGTACCGTACCTCAGAAGAATTGTCTTTGGACAAATCTCTTTCTTCTACTTACTATTGTGAATTTATGTTTAAGATTAAATAGTTTATTCTCATATGGTTTTCAACTATTCATGTCTGGTAAGAGGTGGAAAAAAAATGAAAAAAAGAAGAACAAATGAAAACAATCACTGAATACAGAAGTAAAAAGCAAATGGTGGTGAAGGTGTTCTTATTACTGACTAAAATAGTAGCAAGTCAATGCTATTGCATGTGATGCTATGGCAACTAAAGGGGCTGCGATGTCAGCAGAGCTCCTCCTCCTCTGTCTGCCGTGTCCTGGATCTCCACCAGATGCTGATGAGCCAGAGCTGTCTGTACGAGAAGGAGATGACGCAGCACGAGATTGCCCGGCACTGGATGAGTTTCTTGACTCCGCCTCCCTGTGTTCGTCTTGAGGTGCAATATGCTTAAAGCCACCATCAATAGTCTCCAATCCTACTTCCATGACGGAGACGACCGTAATAGAGCAAGCAGAACTCCTACGGGATAGAGTCCTCGCGTCTTCTTCGGGAAGTGGAGATAGAGAATACCGGCCAACCACGACAGACGTATTACTTTCTGAGTGTGTGAGACTCCTTGCCACTGACAGACGAGGATTAGCCATCGTGGAAGTGGCTAAATCGAGAGAGTTCACAGATGTACTGCGCGAATAAATGTTTCTCAGCAATGGAGGAGGATAAATGGATGCAGCTTGATTAACCTGGTCGTCTTCCTCAGGAAACAGCACTTCCACACTGTTGCACCTCCTGAGTGCGAGGGGCGCCATGGGAGGCAGGTGTTGATGACCACTCAGAGATTGTGTTACTGACACTTCCTCTGATGGCTTTGGGACTTCAACAGTTGGAAGTTGGGGTACATAGGCCCTCTTCTTATTCGGTAAGGTGGCATAAGGACCTGCTGCTATCGGACTCTTCACCTTGGGCTATAAATTAACAACAAAATAGCAAAAACTTAATTAAGTAGCAAACATGTGGGCAAAGCAACAACTCTTTAACGTTTACTGATTTATGATAACATCCTCCGAAAAAGAAATAAAGAAGTTAGATGAAGGAAAGTTTTCAGTGAGAAGAGACAACTAATGCAGGGAACTTAGCATCACAGTTGTATGTCATGTTGGAAGAATTTAACAAATAAAATAGAAAATTCAAGTCATTAAAACCTCAATCATGACTCTAGCTTGCTATTGTTTTTGTTTTGATCGGAGGATGTTTAATACAGTTACCATGAATCTAATGCAGACATCTTCAACTAAATACAATAATACAACACATGAAGTATCGCACACCTATTGATAGTAAAGAACTAGATTACTAACGCAGGGAATAAAACATTCCTGATCTATACAAGATTACTATATCCCAAACAATGAATGCAATGAAACGAGTAAAAAAAAGAAAAAAGAAACAACAATAAGGTGATATTATATGTGAGCATGCCAACTTGAAGGCAAACAATTAGATCACATGACTTGAAGTCAAATCCACAAATTGTAATTCAAACCATTGCAATGCAATAAGGTATGCAAGTACGTAGGTATTAAAACTGAGTATATTCACTTGCATTGACTGACCAATCCATTGGTCGTGTGTGAGACTATCAGCTTGTAGTGGCTGGACTGACTTACTTCACAAACAGGATCTACAGCAGATCCCAGAATTTCACATTCTCCTCCTGTTCCAAACTCATCATCATAGCTCTCCATGAAAGTATTCTAATACATAACATACAAACATGTTCATCAAATAAGGCACACCAAAAAACCAGCTGCTAATGGGAGTGGGTGGAGCCATGAAATGAGTAAGTTTTGAAATGAGAAGTCATATACGTATTGTTTTAACAAAATAACAAAAATAAAAACAACAACAACAATAAAACAACAACAGAATCAATAACAACAAGGAGAACATTAAAATGAACAACCAAGAATGAAATAATGCAACAAAAAATGGATTCTTTCAAGTAACAAGCCTGAGCTCTGACATAATTTCTACACAGGTAATCTCTGGATCAACAAGCCACACCCTCATGTCACTTACCCAGCCTCCCATTCCCAGGATGCTATCAGATGCGTAACTGTCGAGCACTTCCTCCGTGTAATCTACAATCCTCCCGCCCATCTGGGGCACTACGTCGACCAACCTGCGAGCAAAGCATGGCACCAACAAGATGGAGTCCTGGATACGTGTCCCACACACCAGCAGCTTCCTGGAAACAGACTTGAATGTGTGCCATGACAAACTGTGCTTGACGACTTCAAAGAAAACCTCATCCATGGCTTGGTTCAGTTCTTTGGAGTATCTCTTCTCAATCTCGTCTCCTATCACTCGCATCTTGTAGAGCACATAGTCACTTACCTCCGGCTCTTTACCCATCTCCTCCATGAATGCAAGGAACCCGGGATCATTGAAGGCTTTCATAGGGATGGCAGTTCTTCCACTGTCCAACGGAGAGGTACAAGACATGGGAGAAAACATGTTATAAGACATGTTCAATTTCCGTGACGCAGAACTCGGCCTTGAAGAAGAAAATGTATTGACGGATGTGAACTGGGGGAGCTTACTGACGCTGTCTTCTGGTCTCACACCTTTCTTGAATTCGCTGGCAAAAGGGTTGATTTCTACCTCTACTTTACCGTACGTTCCGTGACGGGCAGGCCCTGTATTGCGACCACTCTGACTCCTTCCCAACATGGAGGTCATCCCCTGAGACAAGTGGGGGCTTGACTGAGACAAGTGTAAGGATGAGGATTCCTCGGACTCTGGACTGCCTTCGGATGATTCTGCCCAAGAGAGTGAGTCTTCTTCTATCTCGAGTGTTCCTACAGCTACCCAGGATTCATCGCAAGTGATTCTCGAAGAGGTGGCCATCACTGCTGGATGTTTGTGTGGAACTGTAGTTGCAGACAACTCGGGAAGAAAGCTTTCAGTTCTTTGAGTAATGGTTTCCTTTTCAATGTTCCCTGCAAGAACATTAGAATCATCTTCCACGATGAAGCCAGAAGATGTCACCATTCTTGTTTCCTGTACCAGAGAGGTGGCATGGGGAGGAAGATGGGAAGATAATGCAGAGGTATTTTGAGGTGCTCCACTGTCTTCCATTCTAGTGCTTTCTGCCAGTGTGCAATCTTCTACTGAAGATATCACTGCCGTTTCTTGAATAACAGTAGTCACATGACTGAGTGCCACACCCCCATCAACATCATCACAATCTGCTTCCTTGTCCTCCATTTTGTCACTGTCTGCCTCCACTTGAGATGACTTTGTTTCGTCTGAGAGAACTCCCTTTGATGAGTGCGCTGTTTTCTGCTGCACCATTTGGTCGTTAGTCTCTGACTTAGGTATCAGACCTATCACTGGAGGAGGGGCATTAGCGAAGGGGTCTTGGTCTTGGTCTCCTGAAGTACTGGATAGATGATATAACTTCTAAAAAGAAATAACATACTATATATAATATACGTATACATAAATACTAATACATCCTCCTCCTTCAGCTGCTAAGTGTAAACTTTTTTTAAATAGTCATGTGACTAGCGCATGATATATTTTAGAAATACAACACATAAAATTATGCAACATTACGTCAATTTTGGTTAGACAACAAGAAAAATAAAAACTATCCCAACACTAATGTTATATCCAAAGCTATCATGCTTGTTAGTTTTCTTGGCGGTTTCTTACCACCGAGTGAGTAACAAGTGTCAAATATATATATATATACAACTACAATTAACTTTCAACATCCTCTGCAGCTATGTGTTCCATGGCTGACTACAGCTAGCTGAGTGGTGATGGGGTCTTGGATAACTTGATAAAAACCTTTGTTCTAACTGAACCATTGTTTAGTCTACACTGCATCCACCACCCTCAGGCTTCTCTTCCACAATATGGGAATATTATAATTATATCAGTCTAAATAACTAACATTCACTTTCATTTGTAACAATTACTATACTAGAAATCCTAGTAGTTTGTGAGATTAAACTGGCTTCTTTCTGAATGGAGAAAAAAGATTTGCAGGAATGGCAAGTATATACCCATACATATGTAGTATATACCCATATATATGTAGTATATACCCATACATGTAGTATATACCCATACATATGTAGTATATACCCATATATATGTAGTATATACCCATACATGTAGTATATACCCATACATATGTAGTATATACCCATACATTTTTATTTGCACTGTTTATTTCTGAAATCTTTCTCTTTACTTGCCATGCCTGCTAATCTTAGCCCCTCCCACTGTCATCTTAGACCAACTCCCAGCCAAGCCCCTCCCACTATCTATCTGGGCATGACTGAGTTGAACTTCAAGCATATTTTATTTTTTCTCCATTCAGAAAGAAGCCAGTTTAATCTCACAAACTACTAGGATTTCTAGTATAGTAATTGTTACAAGTGAAAGTGAATGTTAGTTATTTAGACTGATATAATAATATTTCAATAATAATTCGAGTGCATGGAAGACCTGTGTGATCCTTCTTGCATCGGGTGAGTCCCTCAATGTACAGTGAAAACCGATAGCCAAATAGAATATTTAAAATAAATAAATAAATAAATTACAACAACAAAAACTGAACAAAGCAAACTTCTATGCTGGCTCTAAACTGGCTACTTGCTTGGGACTATCTGGAGGTTAGTCACATATACTTTAATACGAATTGGTATTGAAGGACCAGAACTAGAATTTTAAGAAGTGTAACTAATCTGTAAGGCTATTTATACTAATCTTAAAATTTTCTGAAGAATTCAGTTGGTGAAACAAAATTTAGGGGGGGGGGGGGGGGATCTCAGGGCTCCCATAGTCGGTATGAAACCTGTAAGTGATAACTTTCCACTAATGCTCAGGACGAATGTAATCCACCACTGATAATCCCAGTGCAAGTCTGAACAACTCCACTACTGAAGAAAGTGTTAGAAGACAGTGGGCGGGCATAGCTGTGCTACATCAGTAACTTGCTCCCGACTATTTCTTTCACACACTTCCAGTTCAGAGTTGACTCAGACACACAAGGTCAGAGTTGACTCAGACACACAAGGTCAAGTCCCAATATAGCTATCGCTCAGGGAAACTGAATCTGAACTGACACTTTCAGTGTGGGACTCAAGGGACTGGACAGAGGCCATACCTAATTCTACTTGAACTCCAGTAATTAGGGGGAAAAGGTCCAATTGTATTACATGTAATGATAGTATCCATGAAGTTGAACTTTCTCCCTTATACATTAAACTTCTCCACTTTATAAAAGCCGGTTTTTCAGACTCCTAACTAGTGCCAGATCAAGGTAAAGAGAGAGGGGTCATAATGTTATGTCTGATATAATGTAACAAAACAAGTTATCTTTGCTAAAAAAAACTGAAGAGAGAATAGAACTGCATATTCAACAACACCTGTAACAACAATAAGGTGGGCATTACTGGTTACCAAGTGGGTAGTCCCCGTGACAAAAATGGCCTCCTAAAGATGCAGTGGTGTAAGAAGATGTTATGGTATAGGGATGGGGGAGGAGTGGGGGAGTAGGAGAGGGGGGGAGGAGTGGGGGAGGGGAGGAGGAGTAGGAGAGGGGGGGAGGGGTTTTTCAAAAGTGCCTCAAAATTAAATGGGAGCTCCAGCCCCCAGAGCCCCCTTCCCTCCTTTACTACGCCACTGTAAAGTGTATGTTCTACACATCTGGACTCCACCAGAACCAACATACAGCAGTAATTTCAAAATTTTGTAACTATGGACTATGTGTACCGGAATGTCTACCTCCAAATGACCTGAATTCTTTCACTTCACACTTCTACGATACGATGCCCTCTCTCACCTTGCTATCCTCCATCTCCTCACTGCTAGCTGAGGTGCTCTTCTCCTTCTTCTTCCATTGTACATCCTTGATCATCTGCACCTGTTCCGTGCTCAGCTTTTCTAGTACGCGCTGTTGCCGGGAAGGACACTGGATGATGGACTCGATGAACACTCGACTCTGCTGACGGTGCAGTTCTCTCACCAGATTCTCGTCCTCTTCCACGGCAGTGACTAGAATGGACGACTTCTTCCGGTCTCGTCTCCCTCCAGAGCTGGCAGAGCTGGTGGGTAGAATGGTCAGCCGGTGGTTTGAAAGTCTGGCGGCGTGGTTCGCTACGTGATCGGAGATGGTAGCTCGAGTGGTCCAGTTTGCAACGAGGTTTAGGTCTTGGATGCTCTTGAGTTCATTTTGCTGATCAGACATGATCTTCTGGTAGTGCGAGGTGTTTTCACGGTCACCGTTTCCACGTACTTCTTCCAAAGCTCTGTGGCCGACTACTGATTTATGCCATTTCTGCTGGCCATCTCTATTCAGCTTTCTCCTCTTCATTGAGTGCGACTTTGATAGTCTTCGGTTTTTCTTCTCCAGTGGTCCATTCCTTTTCTTCATGGCCAGGTTTCGCCCAAGTCTGCGTTCAAGCCTGTCTTTCATCCGGTCAACCTGCAAATAAAACCATACGAAGGTATGGTATTTGGCTATTTCTTCAGTGGACAACACAACTGCTTTCACCAGCCACCACTGGACTAAAGAACACCAAGTTAGCTACAACTTCACTTCTCTACTAAAGTACAGCGCTTTTTATTACCTCAAAGCTACACAGATATTTAATAAGTAAGAAAAGTAAGTCTACCATACCATTCTCAAGCTTCCAATCTGCTTTAGCTCGTTAACACGTTCCGAGTCTCTACGCTGCAGCATCTCTTCAAACTTCTTGTCCGACATCTGAAGCTTTAATTCCGGGGAATTGGGGATTTCAGAAGCTCCAGCGACGTTTACTTCTCGGTCCATATTAGACAGCCGGCAGGGAAGCCAGAATAGCAAAGAAGCTTGTTCGCGGCTTGTTTATTTGAGAACATCACGACAAATAACTCGCATCCCCACGCCCACCAGACCCGCCCATTTCCGCTCACTTGATTACCCGGGGCGCAATTAGGTATGGGGAAGTTTGTGGCACTGGTTAGCTAAAGGAAGCGAAGGATTTCATCCAGTTTACCGTCAGTAAGACTAAGAAGAATGGCAGCGAGTGTTGAGACAAGAGAAATGGAGTCTACACTCCCTACAGAAAAGCCCACTGCCAGGACACCCGCTAGAACCAAGTCGGCTCAACCGAAGAAGAAAACGGTGAGTGTAACGATTTGTTTGCATGGATAGTTGAGTCTATTAGCTGGTCTTGGTAGACCGTGGCGGCGCGTTTAAAAAAGAATACCTTTTCCACTGGGTACAGAAATTTATGTAGATGTGCAAGTTCATTGTTAACAGTATCTACCAGAATTTGAGTTCTTAGTAGGACTTGCTTGTAGAAGAATACCACTGGCTAGCTCTATATTTCCATGCTTTTAGGTCAATGAATTACAGTATTAGAGTGTACTTTTAGCATTGTTTTCTCCTAAACCAAACCAGTTCGTTCATGTGTGAAATTATCAATCCTCTCATATTCAAAAAATTTCCCACATGTCGGATGAAAAACAAAATGTGCCGGTCAGTGCAGAGCTTGTAAAAATGTCGGAAATCTGTTTTGTAACTACCTGTGGCTCATGGACAGGAAGACTAGGAGCCTGAGTCAGACTGAGGTGAAGGGAATCTGCCAGCCATGCTGGAGCAAATTGAGTGGTTACCACTTTAAATGGCAGCCTGGACAGGAAAACAGCTGCTGTTGATTCTGAAGACTGTCAAGTGACAGGAGATGAGGATCAGCTTGGCAGGCAGTGTTTGGTGTCAGAGACACATCTGCTGGGGGATAATAGAATAGTAGGAGACAGTGGTAATGAGTTTATGTGGGTGTGAAAACATTATTGAAGGTTTAAATTAATTTGAATTCACAATCTTGGCCAATGGATTGATCAGACATCTATAAAGGAATAACTCTTTATAGCTGTCAGTCTTTGAGTCGTGTCAGGTGGGTGTTTCCTAAACGAGTTAAAAAATCTTGTGTTTCATGTATATGTCGAAGTTATTTGTACTTATGTATGTACATGTTTAGCAATTATATCATAATTTAAACATACATTCTTGCTTACAATTAAAAAAAATCATTTCATACAGTTGCCATAGTTGCTTGTGTTCCACCCTCCCTCCAGCTTGTCTTATAAATTACTTTATCTTTAAATTGGTATCATACACAACAAAATATCCAATCACACATGCAATACATGCATACGATGAATAACAAGCCACTCCCACTTTGAAGTTGTTATGGCGAACACATGTGGGCCCAGTCTGTGCCCATTGAAAGGGAACAAGCTGTTGTTACATTGAGTGTAAGAAGTGAATGACAACTGATGTCAAGAGTTGTTGTTGTTCTTTCTCTCCCCCTCACCTCTCACCTCTCACCTGCCAGCCTGTCACTGTGCCTAAGCCATTCAACTTCAGTCTGGAGAGACGCATTGCTGACAGGAAGACATACCAGGAAGGCTTGGAGAAGAAGCAGAGAGATGCAGAAGAACGAGAAAAGGTTGCGAAGCTAGAGAGGGAGGAGGAAGAGAAGAAAGAGCTCAAGGAATACCGCAAGTCTCTGAATTTTAAGGTGTGTGATTGTGCGTGTGTTTTGTGCGTACGTGTGTGTATGTTAGGTAAGGGACCGATGTGGAGAAGGGTGTAATGATATATATTAAGTGGTAAACATGATATGTTGTCAGGTTAGAAATATATAATAGCAAATTTTCTCATTCTAACCACCAAGGTTATGTTAATTAAAACTTAGCCTGCCGTTTCGACTTCCTGCCAAAATCCTCTATATTGCTGATGCTTAATATTTTAATTACTAGCAAATTGTTAGCTTTAATGAACAATACTTGTGAATAAAACACAATAGCTGAACCGCAAATTTTTTTTACTCATTACTAATCACTTTCATTGTGCAGGGAGTTGAGGAAGTTAGTTCTAATGAGATAAAATGGCAAGTCACGAGTCAACGTGCTCGTGGGAGGACAGGACAGGTGGGGGGAGGGGCAGGTGGGGGGAGGGACATCTTTAAGAGAGGAAGTAGCGCCATTGGGTAGTATATTGTGAGTGCATGTGTTTGTGTGTGTGTTTGCGGTGGGGTGTTGATGGAATATGTGTTAGTATGTGTGTATGTGTGTTTGCGTACATGAAGCTACACGTGTTCTTGTAGCAAGAATTGAGGAACTTCTCACAGCTCTGCCTTTAGTGCCCTAGAACTGTAGAATCTTCTAAATTCTTTGGGTCTCAAGCCTTCTCATTCCAATTAGCTAGTTTGTAGCATAGTATGTGTGTGTGTATATGTATGTGAGTGTGTGTGTGAGTGTGTGTGTGTGTGTGCGCGTGCGCGCGTGCAATATATGTGGTTGTTCACAGTTGGTTGTTGTGTAACTGAAGTCATTAGAAGACAGTAGAGCGTGCTACTATTATTTCATGTCTGTGTGTGTCCTTATTACTCCATCCACCCACCCACCAACCACAGGATGTGTGATCAGTGGATGATGGCAGGACTACAGGGAGTTCCTGAGGATCAATAGTATTCCAATAAGAGTGTTCCCATGGCGTGGGACATTAGTGGGGATATACATTGTCTTTCTGTTTCAAAGGCATCACCAGTGTGCCCATTGATCAGTTCATTCCGTGTGTTGTGTTGTCTCTCTGCAGCAATTTATAACCTGTTAAAACCTCTGAAGCTATACAAGTGCATGTCTCAGTAGCTTGCAATTATCTATGTGTCGTTATATTGTGCCAGTTCTTTTTTAAATCTTTCTATATGCACTATACTTGTGTTAGTTTTAATCCATGTGTATCACATGGTAGTCACATGATCTAATAATTTTCCAGGTATATGTTGTGATGTAGCTGTGTAAGCATGATACATGTATGTAACTACATGTCACCTGTCTGTCTGCGGTGACGGGAGAAGATGTACAACTTCTAAAGAGAGCAGTAACCTCTGTTACATTCACTGGTACATTAGACCAGTTGTTGGTGCATCACTGTCAGCCAACTAGTTTGCAAACACTGCACTAATATGACATTTAATACGGATCTTCCCACCAGCACGAGATTGAGGTGGAGTGTGATATGTGTCGAGGGTTGCATAAAATCTAGTGTGTGTTTGTGTATGTATTTGTGTGCATTTATGTGTATTGTGTTTGGTAAGTAAATAACTCGGGATGTGCTGTGCTTTATATGGAAGCCTTTGTTACCATGTTAACATCACATGTGTTGACCTAATAAGGCACTACTGTCTTTGTATTGTTAACGGACCCAGCCAGTGATCCATACTATATGTATGTTTCTGTGTGTGTGTGTGTGTGTGTGTGCGTGCGTGTGTGTGCTGCATGCAGTCTTTTGTCTACTGAGTATATGTCTTGACATTCTAGCTTGTGTTTAGCTCCACAGCAAGTTTCTGTGTGCTATCAACACAGCACTAAAAGAGACAAGCCGTAGTAGTAGTAGTAGTTGTTGTTGTTGTTGTTGTTGTTGTTGTGTGTGTGCACATGTGTGTGTGTGTGTGTGAGATATCACAGACCATCCAAGTGTTGTCATTCTCCATAGCTTGGATCCACGTGCACTTATGATCATGTTAGTGCATAAGAAGTTGCTCGCTTGTGTTATACAGCAACAGTTCAATACCGAGTGTGGCGTACATAGTAATGCTCGCCACTTATTAATTTTGCCGAATTAGGTCTTCTCTCACCTTCACTAGTTGTACTGTACATAGCATTCACACCTAGTTCTCCAGTCTCAACTCGTCTTGATTCATGCGGGTACGTGGAGATCATGTCATTGCTTTTAGGAGATTACATCATTGTTTTTTAGATTACGTCATTGTTTTTTAGATTACGTCATTGTTTTTGAGATTACATCTTGTTCTTAGAAAATGCAACATTGTTTACTGTTCTACGTTGCTTTTGACTGTGAATTATAATACACAATCATAGATACATACACAGCTCGTGCTCACTGAGTGAGGAGGAGTGTTAGTATATGCGTATAGTATTTGCATTGTCAGGGATTCTCTCCCGTGGGTCAGGGATTCTCTCCCGTGGTGTGTGGTTCAGTACTGTGCATGGTGGAGGTGTCAGTGTATGGTAGGGTAGAGAGAGAAGGAGTAAGTGAGTGTATTGTTGGTCTTTCTTATTCTGAAGTAGCCAGTGAAGGAGAGAAACTGCATCTAATGCTTTGTTTATAGATTTTATTTGAGGTGGAGTGTGTTAATGGAATGAGTTTAAAGGTGTGGAATTATGTGTATTTAAAAAAAATTTCCTACGTACATATGGCGTGTGGGATCAGCCACATCACTCAGAGCTGCTCATTCTCTTGGTCCGTTTGTGAACCTCATCTTGCAGTGACTTGTATTGATGCGTGTGGAATAGTGACAGTGTGAAGAGAGAGGACAGCCTCACTTGATACACTGGGATATTAAATTTGATGACACGTGTGTGTGTGTGTGTGTGTGTGTGTGTGTGTGTGTGAATGAGGTTGAACATAATGTGTTTAGTGCTAACATAAGTCCCTCTTAGAACACGTGTTTTGTGTATTGTAGTAGCTACCCAGTTATGTGTGGGATCATCTAGGATGGCATCCCAGGCACACTGTCTGCTCTCCTACCTCACCATAGGAGTTACACATGTACGCTATATTACCTTATTATAGCAGCTATTTAGATGTGCTCACTTCAGCCAATGAGTAGTATTTGATGACATATATATATATATATGTGACCGGTTCTGTGAAAATTGGCCTAAACGCGGCATCTAAAGTTTTCTATTTTATTCTACCAGTAGGTTGCATGAGGTCTTGGGATGCCGTCCTCCTAATTTGGAAGCTGTAGCACAAGCCGTCTTCGCCCTACGCACTACAACACTTCAGTATTTTTTCTAAACTTATTATTGCTGATTTCGAAAAAAACGCCACGTAAAGGCGTTGCTAAGGTCAGGGGGCGTGCCTTGTATCCGTATACTATTACCGCGTGTCTCAGTGACACTACGGACTAAACCGGTTACAGGCGGATCGAAAGAAGTCGAAAAGGCTTAATGCAAGGCTCCTGGAGAAACTATGATGGCGAGAATTGCGTGAGTACGTGGATTATGTAGAATAGTAAGTGAATTAGTTAACTACAGTTCCCCCCCCCCCCCCCCCCCCGCTGTTAGTGAAAAGCCCGCCAATCTGTACACGAGTCCAACCGGTTAGTGTTTCTAGCCTCATAGCGTGAGTTCTAGAGCTTGCCAGAGCATACAACTGCATCATAAGCTAGAGCTAACTGGTGTCTATCCATTTCTACCATAAAAAATTTTTCAAAAAAAGATCGACCCAAAAGGCTTTACCCTGGGATACTAAAAAAAATTTTTTGCCACGTTTAGGCCGAATTTCCCAAAACCGGTCACACATATACACACACACACACATTCTGGTGTTTGTGTGTGCTGCTTTGGCTTCCCACTGACAGGAAGATGGTTAGTTGTAGTGCATGTTGAGTGCATGCAAGGCTGTAGGGTAGGATGTAGGAAAAGGTAAACAAAAAACAAAACAGAAGCAACTGTTCCCTCTGGAGATTGTGTTGTTGTTTATCAGAATACCTTCATCTGAAGTCAGAGATTCAGTGTGCTCGAGTTGGAGTGGGTTGACGTCTCTCACGTCTCTCTCTCTCTCTCTAGATGCCGATGATATCATTAGCTCGGACAGAGCGGTGTAGTGTCTACCAGCTGGTGGTTCTCGAGGAAACAGACAGCCTGTCCATGACTGGCTTGGAATACTTGTGATATCTTCTCTCAGATTCTGTTGCTGTTTTTTCCTGTTTACATAAAGCTGGCCTGAGGGCATTATTTTTGAGACTTTAAATGCTTTTGATTACACATACACACATTCCCAAAGGACTGATAGGAAATTCAATAAGAACAAACAAACCGTGAATTAAAAAGGAAAACTAATGTTTTTGGTGATAAGCTACATACAGATGTAGTTTGACTGATTGTAAACTGTTTGTATTTAAACATTTTTTTTTTCAAGTTTGAGTTTGAAAGTGTGGGCTATGTGAAGGGAAAAGGTGTTTTAAAATTGTTGTAATTCAATGATGGAATCCTTGGATAGTTTGGATCCAATTATGTCTGTATGAATATTGCATGTTTTATTTTTACAATCTTTTTAAAATCAATCTTCCATTGTATGACATGGCCCAATACCATGTAACAAGAGCTAGTATGTATGTATGTGTGTGCATGTGTGTTGGAATGGTCTGGTGCATGTACGGACAGCAGTGAGCATGTCGTGGCATAGCTTCCAACTAGAGTCTAATGGACTATTAGATGTCTCTACTAATTGCTGCTAATGGCTGTACTAGTTGGTGGGTCTTTGTGAGTGAGTCATGGTGGAGCTGGAAGGAATGGTAGGCAACAGGGACAGTCACTGTGGCTCTGCCTGCTGGCTGGTACCTGGTGTCTATTGGAATACACTGTGTTGCATAGACTGCATTGTACCGTGTCAGTCACAGATTTGTCCGGGAATGAGCTAGGGGGAACCAATTAGGAAATATGTAGCCTCAGGCGATGTATGCTTTATCTATGTACCTGGTTATTATGAGCTGTTGTTAGCCTTCAGCGCGCATGCATGAGAGGGTTATAGTAGTCGTCCTGTCAGTTTTTCTGTCTGTCACACTCTGATTTTGGAGGTTACTGACAATTAACCGTGATTTAGGTATGAACTTACTCAGAATGACCATATAAGACCTTATATTGTGCTTACTGTTTTTAATTTCGGGCTAATTTTTTGAGAAAATGCGAAGCTGTCAGCTCCGCAGCTTTTGTGGGTACTACCCCTATCATCACATCTTAATCATGTGAGCAAACAAACTCTTGCTGCATGCGGTTGTTTTGCTTTATGTTGAAAAGTTCATCGAGTGCTGGAATTGGAGTTTTGCTTTGTGACATAATTTTTAGCTTCTTCTCTTATGAAGACAGCTTTTACATCTACCGTTTTCATTGCTCGAGCTTTATTCATACCTAATTAGGAATAGCTAATATAGTTCTTTTTGTCTGAGATGATTGTATAATAGTTAGCTAGTGTATAGTAGCGCTGAGGGTTCGCACCTTTGGTGCTTATTGTATTCTACTAATGTTTGGTTTTTTTTTCCACAAGGAAACTATTTACAAGTCGTCAATAAAAGCCAGAGATGTGGTTGGACTTGTCAACAATTATCACTTCAAACCTCTTGCAGTAATATTAGACAAAACATGATTTGCAGGAATATTAGACATGCACAATTAACCCCTCAGTATGCATGCGTGAAAGAGTTATAGCAGTTGTCCTGCCTGTTTGTCTGCATGCTCTTATTTTGGAGATTACTGACAATTATTTTTTATATACATAGGTACGTCTTACTCTGAACGACAATTTAAGACCATTTATTGTGTATAATATGAAACACTCTTTGCAGTGTATAGAGCTGTTTTGTCCTCAGACGATTTTGGAGTATGATATTACTTTTTAAAAGATATCACTTATATCACATGGCAGTTACTAAGCAACTATGTATTGTTTTTTGTTTTTTTTTGTTATCTTGAATGATAGTATTTGCTCAATCTCGTGTTGCTCTTTATATTATTATTCCTAATTAGATTCTCTGATCAGTTAATTGGTGTGAAATATCGAATGAAGGTGTGGTATAGAAATTTGAAGGGTAAATTTTGACCTCCATAGGTCTGGATGCCATTAGGTTCTCTGTATAGCCATGGCGATCTCATCTTATGGCTGTTTCCATTAGCCAGGACCTACAGTAGTAGTAGTAGTAGTAATAGTAGTAGTGCAGCAGTAGTAGTAGTAGTAGTAGTAGTAGTGCAGTAGTACTAGTAGTAGTAGTAGTAGTAGTGCAGTAGTAGTGGTAGTAGTAGTAGTAGTAGTAGTAGTAGTGCAGCAGTAGTAGTAGTAGTAGTAGTAGTAGTGCAGTAGTACTAGTAGTAGTAGTAGTAGTAGTGCAGTAGTAGTGGTAGTAGTAGTAGTAGTAGTAGTAGTAGTAGTGTGAGGAGAGAAAAGGGTAGTAAATGAAGAGTTGGAAACAAATGTCCACTCTACGTTGTGTGGTTTGTTATTTTATTACTGTATTTGGTTTGTGCAGGCGAATCCTATTCGCAAGTATCGGGAGGCAGAGATCACCCCTAGCGACAAGGACCTGACTTGCCCTATGGCCCCAACCTTTGCCACTGATGCCAGGATCTTGATGAGATCAGGTGGCTCTAATGGCGGATCCATCAGCCCCAACTCCTCAAACTCCCTCATCAGCAATTCTTCCACCTCATAGCTACTTCAGATCCATTTAATTTTGCAGAACAATCATTTGCAGAGAATGCATGCATAAATAATACTATACCTTGCAGTGTTGTTGGCTAAGACACATTTTTGTGTGTGATTTTTTTTTTCTTTCCAGTTATCTGTATCATTGGTACCAAAATTTGATTTTAATGTTAATAAAGTTAGATGACAGTCGACAGTTGTGGTCGGTAAAGGGTCATACTTTTATCTACGTGCTTGCGCAGCATCATGTGTCGCTGGTGATCATTACCATTCATAAAAATTTTTTTTATACTTTTGCCAGTTTTTTTCCGGCTTTGTCACGTGAGAACACACCTCTGGAAAACCGTTGATTAAAAAAATTAAAAACAAAAAGAATCCTTGTGCATATAAATTAACTTCACTTCAGACCTATCCGGTGTCAGTCAGTAATGGACGTTGATCCTCCCTCTGCTAAGAAAGCTAAAATGGACACTGGAGATGCCTACGTGCCCGTGCAGGAAAGCGACGGCAATGGAGACGGAACTTCCAACTATTCGCTCATTTTCTCACTAGGTGAGAAGAAAGGAGAGCTAGTCAAGTCATTGCAGCCATTCCAGGTAAAGTGTGCAGTAAATTTTTACGAAACTTCCCCCCCCCCCCTAGTCGACAGGCTTACTCACTGCTGATTTAGCTAAGTGTATACGCACACAACCAATAACTGCAGTCTTTACAAGTTTGCTTTTTCACGTGAACACTGAAGTGTGAGAGCACTGTGTCCGATACTTTTAGATAATGATATTTTTAGCCTCATCTATCCACTTGGAAAATTGCAAGTCATATGAACGGAATCTCTACAAATTGAGAGAATAGCTCACTCAAGCACAACCAGTAGCTATTGTATTGTACTCCCTTGCAATGCAGTTCTTTGGTTTCATTTAAGTTAATGTTTAGATGATATGAGCAATATCTGACCAACTCTGATAACTGATTAAAATATTCCGTCATTTTTTTTTTGTTTTTTTGCCTGGTAGCATCAGCTTGGTCCTTCCTGGGGAACAAACTCAGTTGCTGTACTTGCATTGCTCTTACAATGAGCTGTGAAACTGTTATAAGTTTGTAGTCGTATTTCTGTGAATAGCATGGCTCTATGGGACCAACTATTGCATCATGTAAACTCACCTCCAGATGATGGCGCTCCTGGAGTGATAGCTCACTTTATTTCAGCCAGTTAACCCCCACTGACCAACTAAGGTTATACAACACATGAAACCTTATTTCGTTGCTGAAGGATACTGCTATGGCTTTAATTCAAATTTTAAGCATAGTCTTTGGTAAGCTTATTAGTGGTATTTGGTGTCTCTCTCTTTGTGTATGTTTGTGTGTGTATATGTGTGTATGTGTATATACGAGTGTGGGCTTATGTGTGTGTATGTATGTGTATGTGTGTCTATGTGTGTGTATGTGTGTGCTCGTGTGTGTAGGAGCTAGGTGTGAATATGTCGCACATTGAGTCACGCCCCTCCAAGCTTCATGCCGGGACGGAGTACGACTTCTATGTGGACTGCAGTTGCTCTGAGAAAACCAAGGACAGTCTGGTGGAAAAGTTAAAGGCACATGCCTTGAGGATTAATGTCCTGTCCAGGGAGCCCAGCCAGGATGAAGGTATGCAAGAGACTTGTACAAGATATGTATAGACTGGAGTTTTTGCGGGGCTAGAGTGTGGATTAAGTTAGGACATGGGTGTGTATGGCTTCTTATCTACTTAGTTAAATTCCTTTCTGCTTTCTCTTCCTTTGGCTCATTCCCATCTCACAGCGCACTGTTCGCACACACTTGCATGTTTTTCTCCATTCTAGTGATTGAGCTTTGAAACAAATATGCTTTGATGTTGAGTTCTAGTCTTCTGTTACTTTAGGATCAATTGATCCGACAGTGCTAAGGTCCCTTTACTCAAAGCATGAGACCTAAATGCATGCTCTCTCTCTCTCTTTTATTTCAGTTTAATTATGTTTTATTCATAACCTATCAACATTACTGATAGTTCCGTGGTTTCCGAGACGTATCCAAGACCTGGATCGGTTTGCCAATCAAGTGTTGTCGTACGGTTCAGAGCTGGACTCGGATCATCCTGTGAGTTATGGGATGGAAGTATTCAGTAGGACTCACCCAGTGTATGGTTGTGGGACAATATTATGTGACAGTCAGTACGAGTGGGTATCAGGTCAGGGGTGTGGCTTAGCTTGTGAAATATGGTCTGTGGATAAGTGCTGTTTATTCTTGATGTAGCATCTGATGTTATTTATGGGTGGGAGTTTAACCGATTACGCGCGAATAAAAATTTTAATTGCGCCTTACGTAATGCGGTCACGGGCGCACGCGAGACACAGAGGATTGAATGCTTGGTGGGAGGGTGGCACTAAGCGAGAGAAAGAAGACGAACGTTTGAAGATTGCCTCGGGGACAGTATTATCGAACGATAGAGTACGCTCTAGGCTATTGGGAAAGCATAAATTCGACGCTAAGGAGCCGTTCCCGACTTAAAAATAACGAAGTACTCGCACCGTTTGGCAAAAACTTTTATGGCATCACACTGAGGCTCTTAGTAAGCACACTAGTAAGGTTGGAAGTATGGTTTCATGGCTGAAGCAGTTTGCTACTTGATCATAGAGGTAAGAGAAGGTGTTTTTGCACGCATCTGTCTTACATTCAGGAAGAATTTGTTGATATTTATTTAGGGTGTGTTTTATTTTGAACTGAGCAATCTGTTATAAATTTTGTGAACAGAGAAGCTTTTTATGGCTTTTGTGCATGAAAACAGGTACATCACAAATAAATGATAGAATATTTGAGTGTATTCAGTTTGGTACTCCAAGGTACTCCAAGGTGTCTTTACTTTTGATGTGCTGGTAGGCTGCATTGTTGACAGAATAGTTAGTGATCTTACTATCAAGTGCAACTGGTCATAGCATAATAGAAGTATATGTCAGAGGGCTCCCTGCAGTCTCACCTGTTGTATAACAATATTTATTTTTACTTATTGTTATAAAGAATGTGGTTAAAATTCCTGTAGAAATCGCTACCTTTCAGAATCATCAATTCGGTTCTCTCGTCAGAGTCCTTGACCATCTAGTGACTGCTGCAGTCACTACACCCATCAGTACTGAAGTCATTCTTGCTGTCATCAAACTCCTCGTCACTACCATCAGAGTTACTGCCATTCTGGTCACTGCCATCCTTGTCACTGCCATGCTGTGCCAGGTCAAGAATAACGTCTTCATTATTAGGATGCTGAAGTGCCAGTGTTCCACTTGCCAAGATAGCTTTCTACTTGTTTTATCATGAGCAGTTATAGCTAAAGTAATATTGGTTTCTAAAAAATTATTCTGTGTACCTTTATTATATTATGAAATATTATACTTTATCAGAAAGAAGTCTTATTGTTGTGACAAAATTTACTCAACATTTTCTTATGGCAGTCTATGTATTTTATAAGCCTAAAATATACTTACAACAATTTAGAATCGTCTGCAATTGTGATTGGTGGCGTCCTTGACTCCACAAAGCTGTAGGGCGAAATGGACGCGAAGACGCTTTTTTGACGCATTTTCGCGTCCTTCGCGGTTATCGATTTTTCTTAATTGACGCGTTTTCGCGTCCTTCGGCATTAATCGGTTAACAGTCGTTGTAATAATTCAGTGAAGTGTACATTTCATCAATATGATTATGTGTTTTGGTTCAATGTTACTCAAGATAGAGTCTTACACTAAGGTTCCTTAAATTTGTTCTCTGCCACTCCTACTTTTCTTGCCACTCCCCTTTTCCAGGGTTTCACTGATCCTGTGTACAGGGCCAGAAGGAAGCAGTTTGCGGACATTGCCTTCCACTACAAACAGTGAGTGTCCGTCTGCCTGTTGGTGCATAACGTGGGTATCAGTGGAGCACGATGAAAGATTATGATTATGATTATGATTATTTGGTAGTTGAAGATGTTTGTGATATTGATTGGTGTGTGTGGTGGTGGTGTGTGTGTGTGTGTGTTTGTGTGTGTGTGTGTTTGTGTAGTGGAGAGGTCATTCCCAGAGTGGAGTATACAGAAGAGGAGATAAAAACATGGTGAGAAATTCAGTTGTTGTTTGTTTACGAAAAATTTCTAAATACAGGATTGAAATTATTATTTAGAACTTGCATGTACATAATGGAAAGAATGCATACCAGAATCATATTAATTTAGTAATAGTGAAAGACTTGTATTGTGTTAATATGACATGTCCTCTAACAGACAAGCCTACAGATGAAAGGAGCGCTGTATGTCTCTTACACCAGCATGCTGGCCATTTCTATTGTTTTGTCTTGTTATTTTTGTTTTTGTTGTTTTCTTCACAGGGGCACCATCTTTACTGAGCTTACCAAGCTGTACCCAACACATGCCTGCAAAGAGCACAACCATGTCTTCCCTCTCATGGAAAAGAACTGTAGCTACAAGTAAGGCCTTGGTGTGGTAATCAGGTGGGTGGGGCTGGCTTCAAGTAAGGCCTTGGTGTGGTAATCAGGTGGGTGGGGCTGGCTTCAAGTAAGACCTTGGTGTGGTAATCAGGTGGGTGGGGCTGGCTTCAAGTAAGGCCTTGGTGTGGTAATCAGGTGGGTGGGGCTGGCTTCAAGTAAGGCCTTGGTGTGGTAATCAGGTGGGTGGGGCTGGCTTCAAGTAGGGTTGTTGTTTTTGTTTTGTTTGCAGAGTGGACAGTATCCCACAGTTGGAGGACGTCTCTCAGTATTTGAAGAAGTGCTCTGGGTTTAGATTGCGACCTGTAGCAGGTAAGGGGTTGTGGAAGCTACTTTGATTAAGTAGTTTAAAATCCTACCACATAATTGAACAAGCTAATCCTAGTACAGTAGAACTTCAGTTATCCAAACACCTTGGGACCGAGGGATGTTTGGATAATTGATACGTTCTGATAACTGAACAGTATAGATAAATGCATTACAAAGGACTAATAAAGGAGCGTAGGCAAGTCTGTTTACACGTGCTACTATTAGATTTTGGATGTTTGGTTAACTGGAGTGTTCGGATAATTAAAGTCCGGATAACTGAAGTTCTACTGTATAGTACGCTCGACTCTGCCAGTATTTGTATCTGAGTTATTGTCTGTCCAGGTCTCCTGTCTTCTCGAGATTTCCTGGCTGGTTTGGCGTTTAGAGTATTCCATTCCACTCAGTACATCAGACACAGCTCCAAGCCCATGTACACACCAGAACCTGATGTCTGCCACGAGCTACTAGGCCACGCCCCCTTGTTTTGTGACGAGTCCTTTGCCCAGTTCTCTCAGGAGATCGGTCTGGCTTCACTGGGAGCACCTGAGGACTATGTCAAGAAGCTGGCTACGGTATGTATGTATGAATGAATGAATGAATGAATGTATGTATGAATGCATGTATGTATGTATGCATGTATATGTATGTGTGTGTGTATGTATGGATGGATGTATGAATGCATATTGCTGAGGACATCTATTGCAGGGGAAACTGAGATTTATTATGGCTTAAGATCTGCTACTAGTGATGTGCTTGAGCACAAATGGCGAGCGAGCCTAAAGACTATACTATTTTTATATGAACGATTTTGACTTCTAACACTGAAGCTACTTAAAATAAGGTCGAGTTTTTAAATTACGCATACACGGTAAAGGGATTTCAGTGCCATAGTAACAACTCGCTGCAACTGTTGAATTGAAGCGAGTACAAAAATGCCTTGTGTATGTCCAAACATAAAAATATCCCCGATTTTCAATTGAGTTAACCCTGATAGTGTCTCGCTCGCTTCGCTCGCTCGCCAATTATTCCTAAACTTACCAGTACTTGTTCTGGTACAATTTTGGGAATCACACATTGAACTTAGCTACTACCACAGCTTGTAATGGTGAACTACATGTAAGTTGTTTTTCCCCCCCTTCTGTGTAGTGGTAGTACCATCATTGATAGTACTGTATTATAGTACTAACTGTGCATGTATGTGTGTGTGCATTTAGTTGTACTGGTTCACTATTGAGTTTGGATTGTGTCGTCAGGAAGGCAAAGTGAAGGCATACGGAGCTGGAGTCCTGTCTTCTTTTGGAGAGCTGCAGGTGTGTATGTGTGTGTTATGTGTGCATGTCTTTATGTGTATATGAATGTGTGTATATATGTGTGTGTGTGTGTATGTGTGTGCATGTGAATATGGATCTGTTTGTTTTCAGTGCATACCAGTTCACATGACATGGTTTTAAAACTGCTATATCTTGTTTGCCAACAATTCTTATATCTCAATGTCTCCTCTCGCATCTTAGCATGCTCTGTCAGACAAGCCAGACGTCCGACCTTTGGACCCTGCCACCACATGCTTGCAGAGCTACCCCATCACAGACATGCAGCCAGTGTACTTCCTGGCCAACAGCTTCCAGGAGGCAAAGGAGAAAGTCATGTGAGCAGGGAGGGACAGAGGGGAATGAGAGGAGGTGGGGTTAAGGGTGTGGTTTCTTAACTGTGGACGTTGTGATATGGTTAGCGAGCGTGTGTAGTATTTGCGTGCAATAGTTAGTTAAGCGAGATTCCCTTTCACAGTATACTCAACTCAAGTTCATATTTACAGGAGTAATTATCTGACAAAAGGTGAGTGTACAAAATATTGCATCATTGTGGTTTGAGGTAGATGATAGAACTGTGGGCCAGAGGAATGTAATTATGCTAGTCATATAATGATAGTACAAGAAAATAACAGCATGGCAGCACTGGTATAGCGTATTGGTATTTTTTCATAGGCTTTAAAAAAGCAATTAAAAGAAAATACTGGGTATCAAACTCAGAACTAATTTGATCCCATATGATATCTTATTTTATTCTGTATTGTTAAATATAACCTGTGAAGAAGAGAGAAAACATCTAATGAATGTAAGAAGGTTGAGAAAGAATGGTGAATTTATTTATTTTATTTATTTTTAACTTTGAAGATTTTAAAGGAAACCAGAATATTTTTTACTTCCATAATAACTAACATTTGATAATAATTGGTTAATGGATTGTCTGGTGTTTGTATGTGAAGGGAGTTTGCCAGAACTGTCCCTCGTCCTTTCTCTGTGCGCTACAACCCGTACACGGAGAGTGTGGAGGTGATTAATGACAAGCCGTCAGTGCAGAAGTTGGTCAACGACATCAAATATTCCGTGGATGTACTCCAGGATGCCATGCACAAGTTCAAATGAACCCATTAACAACTGCCAGACATGTGTGATGTTATCTCCCTTACTCCATTTCTTTGTCATTTTTGAGGTAGATATGTAGTGGTTTGTTTTTTTTAAACAAAAGATATTTATGTTTTTGGTACTTGTTTATTAAATTTTATTTCACAAAGTAGCTACCATTTTAAGTCAAGATTAAGTAGATTATCAGGCTGATATGCACATATTTGAAATATTTGTGCTACAAAAGCTACATACACTAATTTAGACATAATAGTTAAGATATTATTACAATATTCATAGGTAGCTAAAGTTTGTACAACAAATATTTAAATATTCCTCATCTACTTTTTGACTAGCAAAGTTTATTTTAGCAGCTTATCTAGATATTAGATTGTACATTCTTGGTCATGCTCATCTCTTATTGTGAAGGATTTAGTGGGTGTGATTGTCACCTTGTATTGGGACTTCTGGCACTGTCCACTCGTTCTATAAAAATAAAATAAAATACTTCCTCCATAAACTATAGGAATATTAGCTAATCACATAATGTACTTCAGATATTGCTCAGCTATCACTTCCATGGATACACAATTAGCTCTGAAGGAGCATGCCATAGCTAGAGTTGATTCAGCTGTGAACTATGCCCACAAAACGTGCAATACAAGGTTCAGTGTGAGTAACGTAATGTGTGTTTTGTTTTGATACAGTGACTTTATACGTACAAAGCTTGTGAATGAGAGAGAATACATCTAATGAGTAAAGAAAGGCTGAGAAAGAAATTATGTAATTAGTGGAGTAAAAAAATTCAATGGATAAAAAGAATATCTTTGAAAAAAGAGAATTATCGTTGGTCTATTGAGAGTGATACTGTAGCGTAGCAGTACCTTTTGGGTTCGATTCCCGGTGGCAACCAAATATTTTTAATTCTGTATTGTTTAAAAAAGCCTGTGAAAGAGAGAGAATAGGTACATCTAATTATACATAATTTAAGCAGAAAGCATTGGTGGAAGTGGAGGAGGAGGAGGAGGGGTGCATATTTTAACTGCTTGGCACCCAACCCTTATTTCATAAAGAGGTAAAAGGTCAGGCACCACGGAGCTAGAATGGTAGTCCCCTGCTTACTCCCTGGTTCAGTACAAACACAACAATAGAAAGTCTCAGTTTTCAGTCGTAGGCTTGCCAGCTACAGGTAATATAAAAATATTTTTTTAATAAGAATTCACAAGTATGAAGAGAGAGAGTAAAGAAGTCTGAACCCTGATAAACAGCGCTTGAGTATTGTTATTGATTTCCTAACATACTTAGAGAACTGTGTGTGAAGTTTACGTCAAAGAAGAATATGTTTTGGTTAACCAAACTTAAAACCCAAACCCATTAGTTTTGAGGTATTTTACTTGTAGTGGTATGAGTAACTGAACTAAGCTTACTAGAAACGTGAAAAAAAACTAAAACTAAATTTAGAAGACAGTAAAGCTAAAATTACCAGTAACGTGGATGACAAAGACTAAAACTAAGCAATTTTTTTTATTGTAAGCAAATTCACCTTTGAATCATATCATTATTAAATGAATAATATAGCTATAACTTGTCATCAAGTAAGTGTTCTCTAAATTTTGTATACTTTATTTATAATACCCAAGATTTCATAAAAAATGATATTTTTGAAGTTCTTTGGGGAAAACTACAATAACATGTACTAGCTATATTCTTTAAGGAGTCTCATTAATGAAGAATTTGAGAGACAACACAAATTAACCAAAAATAATTCAATAAATCTTCTACATGATATTGATTCAAATTGAGGAAACTAAAAACCAACTAAATCTTCAGGCAGAATTTTGGAGAGAAAAAAAACAAACCTAAAACTAAGCTTTCAAGATATTTTTTGTATGAAAAATAAAAAAATAAGAAAATCTGGAATCTCTAAATCTAACAAGGACTGGGTCAAAAGAGGAAGGGGAAGTAACTAACTTGTATAGCTATAGTAAATGTTTTGCATGGTGTCAGGTATTATTTGTAATGACTATATTCTAGAAGACTACCATTGCTAGCTAGCTAATACCAGATGGAGATGATGAAGGCAGAGTGTTCCTCCATGTGTATTCTCTTAAGTAAGAAATGAGCAAGTTAGCTTAACTTGGTGACAGCAAGATGGTGCTTAGGTAATGATTCCACCATCGTTTTAGATATTATAGTTTGCACTGCGGTTTTAGCTATTTTTATTTTTTCTCTCACAATATCTAGCTAGCTAGCTAACAATTATAATAATCTAAGGAAGGCGACAGAGTAATCAGAATCTTGTATTTTTAAGAAAAATAGTGTAATCAATTATACTGTGTGGCAGCGATAGCTATAGCTACTGCTAGTTGTGAGCAATATGGATTTTATTGGTAAAATTTCTTTCACCTAGCTAATGACTGAGTTGGACAAATAAAGGACAGCATATTTGAACATGTCACAGTAGCGGTGGCATAGCTGCAAGGGGGCTGGGAGGGGGGAGGGCTCCAGTCCCCTCTACTATTATAAAAGGGGAATAGGGGATCCCCCCCCCCACTTTTAGACAAACATAGCTGGCAATAAATAATAATAAATAATAAAAAACAGCAACAATATTTAGCTACACAGTGCATTTAGTTAGCTAATCATCTTATGAATACTTTAACTACACATAATTTGCTTAATTGCCCTAATCGCATGTATAATATGGATGAATCAGGATTACCACTTGATCATAAACAGTCAAAAGTTATTGCTCTAAAGGGAGCAAATAAAAAAAGTCCATTGTGGAACATCTGGAAATAAAGCCTGCTTATATTTTAGTTTAGAAATTTGCTGAATATACTCTATCCTATTCTACACCTTATAACGACCCAATAAGCTGGATGTATACTCTTTACTTATACTCTTCTTATACTATTCCTATAAGAAAGTTATAAGATAGTTATAAGACATTATTAATTTTTTATACTGCCTCATTTGCATAGTGATAGCAAATAATTTAAAATAGCGTATGAGCTCCCGCTTGCCAAAGAACTGAGGAACGCTCTGCTTTAAAAAAAGTTCGGTCATTCTCGGTTAAAAGTAACTATAATAATAGCAAATTTTCTCGTTCTAACAGCCAATATTGTTAATTAAAAATTTAAGCTGACGTTTCGACTTCTTGCCGAAGTGTTGACCTACGGGGAGGACTTCTGCGAGAAAGCGCAACATCGGGGTTTTTATTGGCTGTTAGAACGAGAATTTTGCTATTATTAAATAACTAAGTTATATGCGGTCTTGTCTCCAAGGTATCTACTAATGGTCATTCTGTAATTGCTGACCATCAAAAAAACAGACAACAACGACAACACCCGTTCATGCCTGCTGACCAAAATTTAAGGAGACAATCTAATTGTAGGTAGTAGTCACACATCCTGAACACAGAATTTTTTAGGTAAACTATAGCAATGGCAAAAAACAACAACTACATCCTGTAAGGCTTTTCCCACAAAATATAGTATTGACTTCCTGTCAGATAATTATAAATAAAAGAGGCTTGCCTGCATTTCGCTCATTCCAGTCAATTAACTGCTCTGGAACACCAGTTTTAGTGGCTTGAGGTTAGTCTGGAGCTATAAAATTAAGGATGCTTAAAAATTGTAACACATATCACAATTTAGTTCTACCAGAAGTGGAATATCTTCTCTTCATTTCTACAACTTAGTCAGAAGTTATAGTAAGTCTAAATAGTTTTATTCAGCCTTGCAGCATTTGACATAATTCATATATATACTTGCAGGATTGTTTTGAACCAGAGAAGTGGCCAGTCACTGGCTGCAGTACAGAGGCTTCCAATTGGCTAATTAATTGGCTATATAAACTAAGGTATGTAATTTTTAATCAGAGGTAGCTTGTTGAAATTGATACAGTAGCCTTATAATTCTAATACAGTTACTACAAAACTAAGTTCAGTCATTCTTGGCTAAAAAGGCGAAGGGGGGCTGGTTAGGAATGAGGGTAAGATAAAGACAGAGAAAACATTATTAGTTATAAAATAATGAGGTCATTACTATTTGCAGTCATGTTAATTGAGATACAGTTAAAAGAATGACTTAGGAGTTGGAGTACATACCAACAAAAGGAAATTTACTGCTGGTGCTTGTTGTTGTGTATAATGTTGCCAGAGTTGAATGATAGCTAGCTTGGGTAGATCTTATATGGTATTTCTTTGAGGTATGTGTGGTTTAACAAGCTTGTGCGAGGACAGAGGACGAGTGAAGACTCTTGCCTGAGGGATCAAGTACAGTACTATGTATACCTTCATTTAGGCATCCTCCAAATTACCAAACAATCTTTTTTATAATATTTCATAGGCATAATATTGCTCCATAATTTTTAATAAGCAGAACAGACTTGTGTGTTCTGGTCCATTCTCTGCCATCTGTTCATGGTGGGTATCTTTGCAGATAGTAAACCAGTATGTGAGCCACAAAACCAGTAATGGTTGTTTGTCCATCTTGAGGTAGTATCGATGGGACCAACTTACAACTGCAATATCTGCTGGTTTTTTGTGAGCTTGCTGTATGTCTGGACCATTTTAGTAAATCTGTATTATTTGTGTTATGTGGTTGTTTGGTTGTTTATGTACATTACATTGCTACGGATGAATCAAATAGACAAACTAGAATTATTATTTGTGAAGATATGGGATGGTACAGTAGTAGCACAAAATTTGATCCTACTGATTCTACAGAAGGAGTGGAAAATTCAAGGGTTGTGTTCCTAAAATGTTAGATGATTTTAGTCAGCAACAAACAAAGGAAAAGGTGCAATCTGTCATTGAGATCAGACCTAAAGATCTGTCAGTAGCAGTTTTTTTACATTTTTTATTTTATTAGAACAGTAGGAATTGATTTACCTTTTTGAATTATGTTATATAAATTCAGGTGAAAATGTTTTTTTTTATCTTGTAGGGTTACCTCAAACCAGAGAAACACAAAAAGGAATTTGAAACTGTTTTAAAGCTCCAGTCACTGACTAAAGTACAGACTCTATCATCTAAGATTCATAGGGTGAGATATCCAGAGTTAATTACAAGTCCATTTAATCTTAGCTACTATCATTAGATCAATACTTTATAATTAAAATGAAAAGTGGAAAAGTTTGGAAGATGAGGTTTAAACTTTTATAAACTCTCTAGTTCGTAACATCCTGTAGCACTCTCTATTTCCTGTAGCACATTTTTCCTGTAGCACTATTTTTTTTCCTGTAGCACTGTGAGTTTCCTGTAGCACTGTCTATTTCTTGTAAGAATCAATAATATCCTGTAGCACTATTACTACTCACCCTTTCCAGTATCACTTCCTATTCCTGTAGCACTCTCTAATTTCTGTAGTAGTCCAGGGTTCTATCTTTAAATTTTGTCGGGGTGTGTGGTTCGGCTAAGTCCACCATATCTTTTTTATTTTTTTATTTGTGAATTACCTTAAAATTACTTAGAGCTAATGCTGTCATTTTTGACTGAACCTAGTTACCATGGTAGCTATACTGCATATAACATGCAAATATTGTTAGGTTAGCTGAGAATTTTGGGTAGAACCTGGGAATTGGGTAAAGTGTTTCCCTCCCCCTTCACTACTAGATAGAATCCTGTACTCTACTCCACTCTCTATCTCCTGGGCCAGTCTCTGCTGTCTGTTGCTAGTCTGGATAAACTGCTGAATTAGCACTGCAGATCAATATTCTCTAAATAATTAGTTCTCCTTAGCATTACTTCCATTTGGTAGTTTAATACCCAAAGGAAAAACACCATAGTCAAAAACACCATATGTCATGGTTTACTGAAATTATTTTAACTAGTTTCCACTTCCTACCTACACACTGTCAGGCTTGTATATGGGTGAATCCACATAATATGTGCCATATCCTATGAGAGGTTGTTGTTGGCAAGCGAGCAAAGTGAGTGAGACACTATCAGGGGTAACAATTGAAAATCAATGATAGTTTATTGTTATATATAATATGTGTGGATGTATGTATGTCATTTTGTACTTTGACCCTTGTACTTTGACCCTCATATTTCTGTGTTTGAGATTGACCTGTCCCACATGCTACTAAACAGAATAATTTGGTTTAACAGGTTTTACCGGATCAACCGTAGAAATTGAATTATTTGCTGATGAATTATTTTGCGGGTGCGGTTAAAACTTACAAACTCACTAGAGTTTTTTTTTTCTATTTGAATTAGTGGTGGTGCTAAATTAATGCACTCTTTGTCATACTTATATGCCTATGTAATACTGTTATTCTTTCTTTGTCCAATAGTCTAACCATGAAGGTAAGACTTGTGTTGGTTTGTCCAGTGAACGAGAGTATGCTAAAGTAATGTGTGTAACAGCTACTGCTAAGCTAAAGAATTGCACAAAGTAAATGTTTAACTATCAAGTTTTGTTGCCTTTACACAGCTTTTTGACTAGTCAGTAGTAAGCATGTCTTAATATAGGTGAGGAGTCTGGGAAAAGGGACCTTACAGCCCAAAATTTGAGACATAGGCTCCAGAAGTAAGTCATCTGGAAAAATTCTTTCTTCCTCCTATTTTTGTTTTTTGCAGAATTAGTCTTAGTGACCCTTACTCTACGTCTATGCCTAATTTCAAATGTCAAATGAACTTTAAAGACCCCAAGCGTGCCGGAAAGACAAGCTACTTTTTATTCTCTCTCGTTCAATTCTTTCTCGAAGTACAATAAATGTGGAATGGGCGGAGTTTCAAACTAGCAGCTAAAAAAAAAACAAACGGCATAGCTTTGAGACTATTGCATGCACTCTACACTGCTTACCTCTGGCTGAAAGTTTACCATTACATCGAGTATAGTAGCCAAGGATTTCTACAAGACAGGCTGTGAGACACTCTGAAAGCTAAAAAGAACTCTATGCAAAACTTCGTCAGTCGCCGTTAAAAAAGCGGCTGCACGATTTAATTGCGTATGCGTTAAGTATACGGAAACGTTAATTATACCGGAAGTGGAAATTCAATTTATTTTTTCTCGATTTCTAGTTCAATTGCTTTGCTGAATACAGCCCAGTTCAACTGCCAGTTTCTCTGCACGTCGAATGCACTAAGTTGAGATAAATTGTAGCTTTTTATTAGCATTTTTGGTTTGCCCATAAGGTCCCTTTTCCTAGACCCAAGCACAGGGTTCGATTCAAACCTGTCCCTAATTCCTTAGAAATCCCTAATTTTTTTTTTTCAAGTCAAACAGTTGTGGTGAGTGTTTACTATGGCATTGAAACCCCTTTATTGTACATATGTAATCTTTAAAACTCGACCTTTTTTAGTAGCTGGAATGTTAGAAGTTAAAATTAATCATGCATCAAGTACTTAGGTTTATGTAGCCTAACTCGGCTCGCTCGCCATTTGTGCTCAAGCACATCACTAGTTTACAAAGAACTGAAAACAGTTTTTAAAGCACCATTCAGTCTGTTACAGACTTAGTTACTTCATTCTTGAGTCACCATCATAAATGGTTTATAAGATATTAATCAGCTAAGTGTAAGAAGTGAAATTATGTCTCAACTTTATCAACAAATGGCAGATATTTAGTCTTGTGTATATTGAAAGAAAGTGACTCGAGTAAATGTGAGTACTGTTCAGTTTGGAATTGTATTTCAATGTTTGTTTCTCTTGTATGTATATTATTTCACCATCTTGTCCTGGCAAGTAGCATATAGTTTACAAGTGTTTCCTGGTCAACTTCTAGTCTCACGTTGCCAGACATTCTAGCTAAACTGGACTATGTCATTTCTGCGTGACTAATGTAATTGCTGTAAGCGTATCACATGATCAGTTAAAGTTTTTTTTCATGCTACCAAAAGATAGTATCAATTCGAATGGATGCAATTTATTGCTGTACAACTGAAAATTATGATAAATTGTTGAATTGCATTCCATGAGTATATAGTCAGACCACAACTAGAATAGTGGTATAGTGGTATAGATGACATGCCAGTTATCTGCTATAGGTGAACCACCAAGCCACAAGTAGTAGTTCATGGTTGGTGGACATACTTTGGTCGGCTTACAAGTAACACTTGTCATCTGTGATATGATCACTACAATACCTGCAGTGTGTTAAAATTTATTTCTTACGCTCACAATGAGTAGGATTTGGATTGTATGTCATATATATATATACACAGTGCATTCAGCTTAAAAAGTAGACAGTTAGTGTTTTTGAAGCATTTGCTTTATTTGTTTAGAGGTACAGTTGTGTGAAAGCTAGATATTTCAATTTTTTTTAGATTATAAAGTTGCACCTATGGTTAGATTGTTCTAACTACTAGCATAAAAAGTTTAAACTTTTTATCTGTTTAACTCTTACTGCTGTAGCTGCCTTATAGCCGTTTGAAGTAACACCCAGGAGAAAATCATTGTTTACTCTAGCTCCACTAAAGTCACCAGAAGTTAGCCCAGCAAATTAGTGACGTTCGAAATCTGCACTGCGGTATCTCTAAGGTTATCGTGAAAACTTTTAGAAAGCTTTCTGCTCACTTCAAATATGATGAGGTAGTAGACCTCAATACCGCAACTTCTGCAGTTCAGATGGTGATTTCAGTGGACCAGAAGGTGCAGAAAATATTTGAGCATACAATGGTATGTTCAGCAATAGACAGGGATTTGCTATAGGAAGAAAACAAGGCATTGAAAACAGCTTTGGATGAGTGGGTCTAGAAAAAGGGACCTTATGGCAGCAACAAACAAAAAAAATTGAGTTTTTTATGTTAATAAAAAGCTACAATTTATCTCAACTTAGTGCTAAAATACTGGAGGGTGAAACTTACAGATTAAAAGTTTAGTTCACCTAATTTGGTGGCTAAAAACAATCTAATTACCTTTCAATTTCATTTTATTTAAAATAGCAAAATAAGAGAAGTGTTTAAGCTGGAAATTTCCAATTTGAATCGAGTTCATAAAATTTGATACATTATAGCTAAATTGTTGGGCGAGCGAAGCGAGACTCTCACTAACCAGTCTCAATTGAGATTTTGGTATATATGGCAATGTTCAAAGAGGTCAATGCTTGTCCACCCCTGGAGGCTACTTAAAAACAAACATTAGCGCGGACACAAGAAATTCGGGACAAAAAACTTTGATATAGAGCTAGGAAAAGGAAAAAACCCGGCAATTAGCTACAGACACAGAACGGGAGAGACGTTCGCAGTTAGGTTTTCCAAAGTTAGCCTCATTTAATTTTTTAGCGGCGGTGGTAAGTTAACTCCGTTAATGCGCTGTTCGTCATAGCTATACGGCCGTATACATAGCAGATTTATTCTTACTTGAAAATCGAAAGTCCAATAGTCAAGTTACTAAGAGAACACAACTTAAATATATCTACTACAGCCCTGGTACAATTAGAGCATTTTGAACGGAGAGTACTTTGGAAAGGCGGCTAGCTTAAACTAAAACCATTAGTTTAACGATCCTTACCCGTATCATCCTTGGAAATTTGATTTCTTACTCCTTGAAAATCCTTTGTCCAATAGTCAAGTCACGAAGAGAATACAATGCAGGTCTTGTGCTCGTACAATGAACAAGTATGTATAAAAGTGTTGTGTGTTGCTAAAGAACAGCAATAAAATAGCAAAATATTAAACAAAAATCATTAGCAGGTAGCATTAAAATTTAAATCCAGTCAGACCAGCTCACTCGCCTTATGTACTGAAGCACATCACTAATTATATTATTTTAATTGTAATAATATATTACTGGATGTCATAATGCATTCTATGCATTTATTTCATTAAATAAATTCATATTACAGATATAGTGACACAGTAGCCCACCTATGCATATAATATAAGCATATAGCGTTTGAACTTGCCTATTTAGCAACCCACAGTTATAGGTGTAGTCTTTATAAAAAGAAATTGGCATGGCCATGCTGGCCATTGCCAGTTCCTACAGTCTATTTAGGATTAGAATAAGAAGTGGAAAGAAAAGTTTGGAGGATAGATATTATCTTAAACATTTAATATCTATTTTTGTTATGGCATCCTGTAGCTCTCTTTAATACCTGGACAATTTCCTGCCATCTGTTACCATATAGATGACAGAATCTCTGTTTTCAACACCTTGAGACAACTTATATTGCCAATCTATTGGTAGAGGTAGAAGACATGAAAATTAGTAACGACACTATAGATATTAATTTAATTTTGAAAACATGGCATGAATGTTTCATGAACAATGTTACTATAACTGTCCAACTGCAATGATTACCACTCTCTTTATCCTAATGCAATGTGTGGTTGTGGGTACATGTATGCCATGACGTGTTGAGCTACCAACCTCTTCCCTCAGTCCCATCCACCTTATCCCTCATTACATTGTGTGTATGTCATACAATGTATTTATAATAACTTATAAACTTGCAGGATTTTCTCTGAGCTTCAGTAAACCAGAAAAGTAGGAACCAACTGGAACAGATTTGAAAACTCCAGCCAATCAGTCACTGATTGAATTACTGCTTTCTTAGGACGTCATTGTCCTTCAAGGAGTAAGATATTATTAATTAATTAATATTGTTGTTAACTACTATCATCAAAACAGTATTTATTATTAAAAGTAGAAGAATAATAAAGCACCGAAGGTTGAACCCTCATTGCTAGTATACAATAACTGGGTATTAAAAAATAATTTAATAACAATTGACATGGCTATTTCTTATTATCAGTATAGCTCGAGCTATGAAAATAATAAATGTAAATGCTGAGTTAAACAGGCCTGAGACACTCACTGTTATATATTTTCAATTTGAAACTCTATTTCCAGCACTTGATTAACTTCCCAGCATATAGTAAATCGACTGAAGGTGATAAGAAATTGTTTGCTCACATGATCACAACGTGATGATAGGGGTTGTTACCCACCCAAGGTAGACTTATGCTGAGCTGACAACTTTGTGTTATCTCTAATATCACCCGAAATGAAAGTGGCACAATAAAAGGTATTAAATCATCATTTCTGAGTAAGTTCATTCCTAAATCAACAAGTTAACTGTAATCTCCATGTTTAAGTTGTACTATTCTTTAGCTAAGTAATAGCTGCAAAACTCTATAAACTTTCACACACACTTGTTCACTGGATATACCAACACAAGACTTTTATTAAGTCCCCTGCGCGCGTTTAAGGGGCATACGTACCATCCATCCATGCATACATACATACTAGTGGTGTGCTTGTGCACAAATATCGAGCGAGCCTGCCCAGTTAGGTTGCATATAACTATATTGTTATGTGATATATTTTACCTGAAGAAGCTTGTAAGGGGCTCACATATTGTGCCCAATTTTCTGTGCCTGGTCACTTGTGGATGTATGGCTTGCTAACTAAGACAGTGTTGTAGCTCAAAGAAAAGTTGGAGTAACATTTTGACAAACAACCATATGTAGTTCATCTTGGCATTCATTTAGAAATTTTATATCTTAATGGACGCACTTCAATTATATAGGTACCAAGTTTTTGAAATGACATACATGTACAAGAAAGCTCATGAAGTTTTTGGCTGATCATGCACATTTTTGACAACATCCTCTTATGGACTGGTACATAGTTTCCAACTGTACCGAATTTGGCGTGACAGTCATGATTTTCAGGCCAATATGTCACCTAGTCACGCTTACTTCGTCTTTTGTCATGATTTTTCTCTATACCACTATTCAATTACCACTGTGTAGAAAATATCTAAACTAGTTAGTCCTCTGGCATTCAATGTTATAGGCCCTTCACTTATGGCGATTAATAACCAAGAATAGGGTCAATGAACGTTGTTTAGTCAAGCATGCCGACCATTACGTCTGTAATTGGTCAGTGAGTAAATTGCCATTTTTTAACATAAAATAATGCTTTTTGGTATCGTTAACCGATACGTAGTTAGCTAGCTGGGAAAAACAAGAAACATGAAGAGTAGTAGGCTCTTCTTATTCTAATTCATTTCTTTAATGCTCAGCATTGAAAGCTCAAGTTGGATACCTTTATCCAACTTGAAGGGTATCATAATTGCAAGCTAAATTTGCTCTGTCTGCAACTGGTGAATTTAGGTTAGTGAATACAGTCTATTAGCTAATAATTGCTCGCATATATTATGATTTCCAGTACTGTTTGACTTGGTATGTTAGATTATTTCACTTTGCTTTTGTGATACAATTTGTGGTGCATTTCCCCCTGTATTTCTATTTTTGGATAAAGCTACTTGCATGAATAATATTGCAGAGAAATAAAATCCTATTCAAAGAATCTTCAGTAAATGCCTCAGTTGGAGCCTAAATTTTATCAGCGTTAAGGTCTGAAAAATTAAAGTGATTGTTTGTAGACATTCTATAACTACTAGTGATGTGCTTGAGCACAAAACGGCGAGATAGTCTAAAACTACACTATTGTAAAATGATTGGTTTTGACTTCTAACACTCAAGCAAAAAGTTGTTTTTAAATTACGTATATACGGTAAAGGCATTCAATGCCATAGTAACCACCCCCTGCAACTGTTTGAATTGAAAAAAAAAAAGAAACAAAAAAAAACAAGCCAAGTTAATTAAACCTTTTTGTGATATTTTTAGTAGTAGTTGTAATGCACCATACTTTCATACATACCTACGCAAGACTTACCTTTTTGGTTAGTCTGTGGACAATGAATTTTAAAGTAAATACGGTTGCGTAGGGCTATAACTATGACAAAGAGCGCATTAACTTACAACCACCACTAACTCGAATAGAAAAGGAACTCCAGTAAGTTTTTGAGTTTTAACTGCACCCACAAAAGCATTCAAAGCGGTAAACAATTCAATTTCTATGGTGATACGGGTAAGGATCAATAAATCAGAGGATTCTGTTTAGTGAAGTTTGGGATGGGGTCAAACACCAAGCTAACACAAAAATACATGAGGGTCAAAGTACAAATGGCATACGTCCACACATATATAAGACTAGTGGTGTGCTTGAACAAAAATGACATGTGAGCCTGTGTCGTAGAGTCGGGAGTAGCTAGAAGTTTACTCTAGGCTTCCTCCCTCTTCTCTGTTCTTCTGTGGGAAAGAACAGCTTGATGATACCTCAGTCAAGCTTATCAAGGCTAGTCCCAGGAAGGTACACTGCCACCAGAGTGTACCAAACCCAACAAAGAGTTGATTTTGGATTTTTAAGGATGATGTACAACTGAAGGGTGCAGGTACTCTAAGCCACTGTAACTCAGAGACCAGCCACCAATGTAATATACAAACACATAACATAAAGATAAAATTACTAATGAGATGAAAATATATACAGAACTACTTTCTTACATTAATATCCTGAGTAGTGATAAGTCTGTAGTATAAGCCATTCTGACTACTTCTATTACCAGTAACTCTTGAACAGGCTCTCAGCTACAAAGAACAATGCCAGAGTTATTTTTGTAACTTTAGTTGACAAATCTGGTATTACTACTTATCTCTGCTTCGCCTGAGTAGTGGTAACTTCTTTAGAATCCATTCTGACTACCAGTGGCTCTTGACAACCAACAAGCAGCACTTAGAAGCTCAATAAAATGGCGTGTTTTTAAATTATGCATATACGGAAACGGGGATTCAACGCCATAGTAAATACTCCCTGCAACTGTTTGAATTGAAAAAAAAAAAAGCAACAAAAAAAAACAAGTAATGTTATTTAAATGTTTTCTTTGTGGAATTCTTCGTAGTAGCTGTAAAACACAATACTATTACACAACTGGACATATCTATGCAAGACTTACCTTCTTGTTTAGTCTAATGGACAATTGTTGCATAGGGCCTAAAAACAGCGGATTAAATTGCTACCACCACTAACTCAAGTAGAAATGGTACTCTGGCAAGTTCTATAGTTTAAATTGTACCGCAAAAGAACTGAAAGTACAATTCAATTTTTCATGATGATATGGGTAATAACGCTAAACCGGAGGATTCTGTTTAGTGAAGTTTGGGACGAGATTGAACACCGAGCTATACGTGAGGATTAAAGTACAACATAATTTATTTTAACTTAGTTCATGCTAAACAGTAAATAGCAGTTGACCATTAATTTTAGCAAACAAATATAAAATTACTTCTTACCTTAATTTCCTGAGTAATGGTAAATTTTCTGTAGTATCAAATTTAAGCCATTCCAACTACCTTAATTACCAATACAGGCTCTCAGCTACAAAAAAAAAAAAAGGCCAACAGACAAACAAGTACAAAATTACTTTCTTACCTCATTTTCTTCAGTAATGGTAACTTTTGCAGTATCATTTAAGCCATTCTCACTATCTGAATTACAAGTAACTCTTGACAAGAAGCTTTCATGATCTAGTGTTGTTTTAGTTAACTAAAACTAAAACCAAAACCCCTTAGTTTTGGGGTATTTTACTTTTGGTAAGAATAATTATAACTAAGCTGTAGAGAATATGAAAAAACTAAAACTAATTATTTTAGAAGACAGTAAATTCAATAATAACTAAAACTACCAGTAGAGTGGATGACAAAAACTAAAACTAAGCAATTTTATTGTAAACAATTCACCTTGAATTATGTCATTATTAAATGAAAATATAAATTCCCATCAAGTAATTATTCTCTAAACTACATAACAAATACCATACTTTATTAATAATACCCAAGTTTTCACAGAAATATGCCATTTTTGAAGTTCTTTGGGAAATCTACATGAACAACTTTCTTTAAGGAGTCTCATTATTGCAGAATTTGAGAGGCAACATAAATTAACTAAAACTAAGACAATTGATAGTATAACTAACTAAATCTTCTACATGGTATTGAAGAAAAACTAAAAACTAACTAAATCTTCAGGGAGAATTTGGGAAAAAAACTAAAACTAAGCATTCAAGATATTTTTTTTAGTAAAATCTAAGAAAGTCTGGAATCGCTAAACCAAAACAACACTGCGTTTCATCTACAAAAAAAAATAAGGCCAGAATTATTTTTGTAATTTTAACTAACAAGTATGAAATTACCTACTTACCTCAGCTCCACTGAAGTAGCAGTGGGTTTTTAGTTATTATTAAGCCATTCTGACTACGATTAGCTCTTGACAGCCAGCAAGCGGCATTTAGTAGCACTCAGAAAACGGCTAGGTTTTGAAATTGCATCTGGTAAAGGGTTTTCAATTCCATAGTAACCAATCACAGAAATTATTAGTGACTTGAAGAACAGGAATTTCGCAGGAATTATCTCACAAGTTTGAGCCTAAGTTTAAAGTAAGACTTTCTTAATGTTGTATCAGAAGAAAGTGGGGTCAAGCCTAAGAATTTTAGAAAAAGGAACCCGGATGTGTTAAGGAGCCTGTGTACCATCCATACATACATATAACATATACTCAATTTTGCATTATCTACCACTAATAGTATCTCGCTCGCTTCCTCGCTCAATAACTAGTAATGTCCTTAAGCACAAATATAGAGCAAGCACGCCTAGTTAGGTTACATAAAACTACAAGTATTGTTACATAATATATTTTAGCTTAGCTATGATAAAAAAATAATAAACTAGTGTTATTATAATTTTAGAAAACAAATATGCGCAGGTTCCCCTTTTTCTCCTAAAAACACGGCTTTTAGGCTTGACCCCAGTGTATTTTGAAACTACAGCATTAAGCTAGCCTTACTTTAAACTTATGCTCCAAAGTGTGAGAAAATTCCTGCGAAAACACTTGTTTTTCAAGACACAAAATTTGCTACGACCGGATACTATGGCCCTTTTCCAGACATAATTTCAAAACTTTGTGGAGGGGGGATACGAAGTGCCGATTGTTGGTTGTCAAGAGCCATTGGTAGTCGGAATGCCGTAATATTAATGCTAAGGAAGCTACTACTACTCGAGGGAAGCTGAGGTAAGTACGTAATTCCATATTTGTTAGCTAGGTATACATACAAAAATAACTCTGGCCTTTCTTTCTTGTAGTTAAGAGCTTGTTGTCAACAGTGATTGGTATACTCAAATAGTCAGAGTGGCTTAAATTTGATACTACGGAAGTTACCACTGCTCAAGAAAATGAGGTAAGGAAGTAATTTTGTATTTGTGTACTAAAATTGATGGTCTTTTGTTATTGTAGCTGAGAGGTTGTTGTCAAGAATTCACGGTTAATTTAGATAGTCAGAGTAACTTAAATTTGATACTACAGAAATTAAAAATACTCAGGAAATTGAGGTAAGTAATAATTCCACGCGTGGGGCATACGTACTGTTATAACCTGATACGCACGCCGTTAATAGTTACTTGCTAATTATATCAAAGTCTTTAATCAGGTATAACCATAATATCAAATACAAAAGGTGATAGCACAAATGAAAATGACTGACAATGACTAACTGGTAAAATGAGATAGAACCTAGGTTTTTAAGTGCACAAAGGAATTCTGTAGTAAACCACAATACCACAAACCACAGACATGTAATTACACACAGTACAATTCATTGCACAAGTCACAACACTTCCCCCTTCTTAGTTTATTTCTTCTCAAATCCATAGCGATCTGGGAGTGAACGCACTCGAGCTGATCTTCGGGAAGAGATGCTCTGATTTCCCGCTGATGCACTTGGCTCGATAGTTGGTTCAATACTTGCGGGTAACACTTCAGATGACCTTTCTGAGTTAGAGTTCTCATTAACTGATGAGGTCATGCCCACATCTGCCCGTGGGGACTGAGTTGACTCTGGAGGTGGAGTTGAGGTTGTCTCTCAGGTTGAGTAGGATTGAATGAAACCACACTAAACTCGTTATCTGTAGACAAGTTCTGCTCTGTTGCAGCATCAATAACAATTCCAGCTTCCTCAACTGATGTAGAGGTTTGAGAGATAGCACTATCTCGACTCCTAACATTGTCCACATGACGTCTAATAACTCGATCGTCTTCTAAGCGAATCTTGTAAGATACTGGTCCGGTCACTTCCTGTATCACACCAGAAATCCACCTCTCACTCTTGCTCTCAAAATCCTCTGCATACACTTTCTGACCAGTTTGGAACTCCCTGACTGGCTTCTTCTTATCATGACACTGTTTCTGCTTCCACTGTTTCTTTTCCACGGACATTTGTAAATCAGGCAACCATAAATCAAATCTGGTTCTCAGCTTGCGTCCCATAAGCAACTCCGCTGGAGCTACTCCAGTTGTTGAATGTGGCGTTATTCTATAATTTAACAAAAACCTTGCTAGCTTGTCTTCCACAGACTCTCCCTCCGTCTGGCGCAATGCTTGCTTAAAAGTCTGAACCGCTCGTTCGGCTAGACCATTAGTGGAAAGATGGTAAGGTGCAGATGTGATATGTCTTACACCATTTGCATGCATAAATTTCTTGAATTCATCACTTGTAAAGGTTGGACCATTGTCTGAGACAATTTTCTGTGGAATACCATGTGTAGAAAATAACATTTTTAATGTCTTGATTGTTTCACTAGCAGTTATTGATTTCATTACTTGCACATCAAGCCATTTGGACATTGCAGCAACTATCACAATAAACATCTTGCCCATGAAGGGACCTGCAAAGTCTATGTGTAGCCTGCACCATGGTTTGCTAGGCCACTCCCAAGGATGCAACTGGGCTACCACTGGAGCAGATCTAGTAGATTGACATCTCCCACAGCTTTTCACCAAGGATGCAATGTCATCATCCAATCCAGGCCACCACACATAACTTCTGGCTAAAGCTTTCATTTTACTGACACCTGGATGTGTATCGTGCAACTCTTCTAAAACTTTCTGTCTCCCCTGTATTGGCACTATAACCCGAGCTCCCCATAACACACAACCTTGTAAAAGACTCAGTTCATGTCTTCGATTAAAATAAGGTTTCATATCTTGATTGTTACTAGTGGTAGGCCACCCATCTTGTGTTAATTTACGAACTTGGGATAAAATGGGGTCTCTGTCTGTCCATATTTTAATATTGCCTGCAGTGGTTGCGGTTGATGATAAATGGTTAACAAGTTGTACTAAATCTGCAGGGCTTGGACATTCGGTTGTTTGGGACCTCGGTAGACGGCTGAGGGCATCTGCATTACTCAAACTTTTCCCTGCTTTATATCGAATTGAATAAGTGTAGGTACTCAGTGTTAAGGCCCACCTCTGAATTCGTGCAGAGGCTAAAACTGGAATTTGTTTCTTCTCATTAAAGAGATGTGACAAAGGCTGATGGTCAGATTCAATGATAAACTTTTGACCATAGAGATAGTGGTGAAATTTCTTCACACCATACACAACTGCCAGACCCTCTTTCTCTAATTGGGAATAATTTTTCTCTGCAGCTGATAATGTCCTGGAAGCATATGCAATAGGTTTTTCTGACCCATCACTCATAACATGCGACAATACAGCACCTAAGCCATAAGAAGAGGCGTCACAGGCCAGAATCAAAGGCTTTGAACTATCGAAATGCACCAATAATGAGTCGGCTTGTAATGCATTTTTAGCTGATTGAAAAGCTGACTCTTGAGCTTTGTTCCATTTCCATGTAGTATTCTTTTGGAGTAGCTCATGCAATGGCGCTAACTGTGACGATAAATTTGGCAAAAACTTGCCATAATAGTTTATAATACCAAGAAATGCTCTCAACTCAGTGATATTGGTAGGTGTTGGGGCCTCTTTTATTGCTTGAATCTTTTTTTCTGTTGGGTGTAACCCATGTTCATCAATTACATAACCCAAATATTCCACTTGTGACCTCAAAAATTGGCATTTATCATAATTTAATCTGACATTAGCTTCATCCAAAATACTTAATACTTTTTCGAGTGTTTTTAAATGCTCTTCTTGAGTTGGGCCAGTGATTAAAATATCATCAATATAAATTGCAACATTCTTACACCCTCGAAGCAAATTTTCCATGCACCTTTGGAAAATAGCTGGTGCCGATGACACACCAAAAGGTAATCGGTTAAACTGAAACAACCCTTGATGGGTATTAATGGTAACAAATTGTTTTGATTCTTCCTCCAATTCAATTTGTAAATAAGCCTGAGACAAATCCAATTTAGTGAATTGTTTACCCCCTGACATTGCAGCAAATAACTCCTCAACTCGTGGAAGAGGATATGATTCAATTTCTGTTACTTGATTAATAGTCACTTTAAAATCACCACAGATACGAACAGAACCATTCTGCTTCAATACTGGGACAATAGGTGCAGCCCACTGTGAACTTTGAACTGGGGAAATTATCTTTTCACTAACCAATCTGTTTAATTCTGTTTCAACCAAACTCTTCATTGTAAAAGGAACCGATCGAGATTTAAAAAATTTCGGTTGGGCATCAGGTTTTACATTAAACTTTGCTTTGATACCTTTGATAGTTCCCAGATCTTTCTCAAATACATTTTTATAAGTGGAAACAATTTCCTTAACTCGACCATGCCCATCTTCTGTTACACTAAAAAACCCTGGCACGTTTGTTTTCAACTCCTTAATCCAATTCCTGCCCATTAAACTTGGACCAGAACCATCCACAACATACAAGGGTAATACTAATTTCTGCCCCTTACTCTCGACATTTACATTCCATACCCCCAAAATGATGATATGCTCACCAGTGTAGGTCTTGAGGCACACAGTCGTCTCCTTCAGAGGTTCCCCTTGAACTTCGCTCGCTTTGCAAATACTGTGATATGTACCACTGCTAATCAGCGACAACGCTGCTCCTGTATCGACCTCCATCTTGAGCGGGTAGGAGTTGATGAGGACCTCTTCTTTGATCACATCCTCCGCTTCGTTCTGTACATTGAACAGGACATAAGGGTTTCCATCGTCATGATGATCTTCGTCTACTGAGACTGCATATGTCGATCTTGCTTTATTCTTGAACTTGCACATTTTCTCGATGTGTCCTAACTTGTGACAGTATCCACATTTTATATGTTTTAAACTTGCAAACTGGAGCCAAATGCTCTCCCCCACAGCGATAACAAACGATTTTCGACTTCTCTGCCTTCTGATGATAGTCCTTCGAGTCGCCTTTGGGCTTGCTCTGGTAGTTTCCTCGAGGTGAATGTCGTTGCTGCGAGTATCGACGGCTTTCAGCGCGACCATGGCCACTTCCTTGCCAGTTCACTGTCGAAGATGAACCTGTTGCTTGACTGTTTTTAATATCTCGGCTTCCCTTCTCCGCCGCTTCAATCGAGTTAGCCAGTTCCAGCGCCTTTGCATAGGATAAGTCCTTTTCAGCTAACAGATGCTGCTGAATTTTGTCATGGTTGATTCCGCACACGATTCTGTCTCTTAGCATGTCGTTTAAACTAGCTCCATAGCTGCAGTGTTCTGCTAGAGCCCTCAACGCTGCCACATACACTGCTATACTCTCGCCCTGAGCTCTTGCTCGGCTGTTAAACTTGTACCTTTGAACAATGATGGACGGTTTCGGGTCGAAATGAGTTTTAAGTACCTCTACCAGCTCTTCATATGATTTTGAAGCGAGGTCACCCGAATCTACTAAGCTCCTTAGTAACTTGTAGGTCGCTGGTCCGACTGCCGACAACAGTATCGAACGCTTCTGTGCTCCGTCATCAACTTTATTTGCAGCAAAATAGTGAGTCATACGTTCTGCATACGAAGTCCATTCTTCCTTGTGCTGATCGAATTCGGAAACTTTGCCGGGAATAGTCATAGTAAATCCAATTAATCCTCGTCGCCAGTTGTTATAACCTGATACGCACGCCGTTAATAGTTACGTGCTAATTATATCAAAGTCTTTAATCAGGTATAACCATAATATCAAATACAAAAGGTGATAGCACAAATGAAAATGACTGACAATGACTAACTGGTAAAATGAGATAGAACCTAGGTTTTTAAGTGCACAAAGGAATTCTGTAGTAAACCACAATACCACAAACCACAGACATGTAATTACACACAGTACAATTCATTGCACAAGTCACAACACGTACCATCCATACATACATACATATAATATACTAGTGGTGTGCTAGTGCACAAATATCTAGCGAGCCTGCCTAGTAGGGCCTGCCAGATTATGGTCAAAAATTTTAGAATTTTTTTTATTTCAAAAAATGTGTTTTTATTCCAAAAGAATAGCATATTATTCTATAAATTTTCTTATTATCCTCTTATTACTCCAATTAGGAATAATTGAAATAGTAATGACTGCAGTCTATATAGCTAAAGTTGATAGATATGAAATGAATGAGTAAAAAAATCAATCACTCTTACTACTATACTGAATTTCTCAATATAGAGTATTCAGTATATTGTTATCTACTCTTAGTGAAAACTTAGAATATCCCAGTAAAAATGTTCAAAGAATGGAGAAAACATACTCTGCTACAGCTGAAAAAAGTTCGAGAAACCGTTTACAATAATTCTTCAGATGACTTGCTGACTTTGAGCCTGAGCTGACAGCTCTTCCATTATTTCAAACTTTTTTTTTCATTTTTGGAAGTACAATAACAAGGTGGCTAACACAAACCCAGCTGCTTTAATCAAGTGATGAAGATCTACCTTATAACTACCTTTCGAAATGTTTATGTCCTTGTTGTATATAAGTAAAAGAGAGAAAAAGGGCACTATATTGATTTCTTTATAAGTAAAAAGATTATATGAACTGATTATTCTCATTTCACTTTATTATTCTCCTAAATACCTTATTATACTATAATTATTCCACTATGCTATTTCATTTATATTATTCCAGAAAAAAATGCTAACATAATTTGGCAGGGCCTACTGCCTAGTTAGGATACATAAAACTATAGTATTGTAACAATTTATTTTAGCTTAGTTCTTGCAAAACAGTATATTATAGCAGTTTACCAATTCTTTTAGCAAGCGAATAAAAAAATTACTTTTTACCTTAATTTCCTGAATAATGGTAACTTTTCTGTAGTATCAAATTTAAGCCATTCCGACTACCAATCAGTAACTCTTGAACAAGCTCTCAGCTACAAAAACGTCCAATAAGTGAACAAATACAAAAATACTTCCTTACCTCATTTTTTCAGTAGTAGTAGCTTCTGTAATATTAAATTTAAGCTATTCTGACTATCTTAATTACCAGTAACTCTTGAAACTAGCTCTCAGCTACAATAAAAATAGTCAAGAGCTATTTTTGTAATTTTAACTAACAAATATGGAATTACATACTTACCTCATCTTCCACCAAGGAGTGGTGGCTGTTATAGTGTTAACATTAAGCCTTCTGACTACCTCAATTACCAGTAACTGGCAAACAAGCTCCCAGCTCTACCAAAAAAATAATAGCCAGGAGTTATTTTTGTAATTTTAGCTAACAAAATATGAAACTAGGTACAAACTAGGTACTTACCTCAGCTTCTCCCAAGTTATGGTGGCTTCCTAATTTTAATATTTAGCCTTTTTGCCACCAGTGGCACTTGACAACCAACATGCAGCATTTAACAGCCCCGAAAAACGACGAAGTTTTGAAAATTCGTCTGGTAAAGGGATTTCAATGTCATAGTAACTAGTCGCAGCAACTTTTTGGGACTTGAAAAACAAGCTTTTCGCAGGAACTATCTCATAATTTGGAGCCCAAGTTTCAAGTAAGACATGCTTAATGCTGTCGTATCAGAAGAAAGTGGGGTCAAGCCATGTTTTAAGAGAAAAAAAGTCCCCGCCCGCGTTTAAGGGGCATACGTACCAAATATAGCTACATAGTATACTTACTAGTGGTGTGCTTGAGCACAAATGGCGAGCGAGCCTAAAGACTATACTATTTTTATATGAATGATTTTGACTTCTAACTCTGAAGCTACTGAAAATAAGGTCCAGTTTTTTAATTTAGCATACAGGGTAAAGGGATTTCAGTGCCATAGTAACTAACTCTCTGCAACTGCTTGAATTGAAGGAAAAAAACAACAACAAAACAATACACGTTATTTAAAAGTTTTCTTTGTGCTATTCTTTAGCTAAGTAGTAGTTGTAACACACAATGCTTTGACACAACTGGACATGCACCTACACAGACTTACATTCGCAGTAGTCTAGTGGACAATGTATTTTCAAGTAAATACTGTTGCGCATGGCTTTTCAAGTTTAAACTGCACCCGCAAAAGAATTCAAAACAATAGACAATTCAATTTCTAGGGTGATACGGGTAATGGTCGCTAAACCGGAGGATTCTGTTTAGTGAAGTTTGGGACGGGGTCGAACGCGGAGCGAACACAAAAATACGGAGGGTCAAAGTACAAAATGACATACATACGTACAAACATAGATATAAACTAGTGGTGTGCTTGAGCACAAATGGCGAGCGAGCCTGATGGTTAGGTAACATAAAATGTTACTATGTTTTAGCTTACTTCATGCAAACACTATAATAGCAGTTATGACATTTGATTTCAGCAAACAAATATAAAATCACTCTCTTACCTGATTAATGGTAACTTTTGTAGTATCAAACATCTGCCATTCTGATTATCTTAATCACCAGTAACTCTTGAACAAGCTCTCAGCTACGATAAAAAATAAACCAGTGTTATTATTTGTAATTTTAGCCAACAAATATGGAATTACTACTTGCATCCTTCTTGAGTATTGATAACTTCTGTAGTATCAAATTGAAGTTACTTTGACCATCTGAATTACCTTGAATTCTTGACAACAAGCTCTCACCTACAAAAACAAAAGACAATCAATTTTAGTACACAAATACAAAATTACTTTCTTACCTCATTTTCTTGAGCAGTGGTAACTTTTGTAGTACCAAATTTGAGCCAATCTGACTATTGAATTTACCAGTCACTGTTGACTAGCTCTTAGCTACAAAAAAGAAAGGCCAGAGTTAATTTGGCATATTTAGCTAACAAATATGGAATTGC
>WLWD01000354.1_pt1 | contig 65972 bp, 36 predicted proteins | sample 6712731 | NCBI WGS metagenome assembly WLWD01 (sample SAMN12718690, study PRJNA576275) | sponge metagenome | isolation source: marine sponge | host: Mycale hentscheli | place: New Zealand: South Island, Marlborough, Capsize Point | collected 2014-11-01
GGTGGGGGTGGAGTACATGTATGAGGTTTGTATGAGGTGGGGGTGGAGTACATGTATGAGGTTTGTATGAGGTGGGGGTGGAGTACATTATGAGGTGGGGGTGGAGTACATGTATGAGATGGGGGATGGAGTACATGTATGAGGTGGGGTGGAGTACATGTATGAGGTTGGGGTGGAGTTACTATATTAAATTATTATCGTTAGATATATAAACTCTAGTATGGCCAGCTAACCTCATTAAAAAAGTATTACATGCCTATCAGGCCACGCCCATTCAGTACATTAATTATGAGTTAATACACAAATTACCTTTTTATGTTTGCATAGCCCTAGATTTTGCCTTGAATGAGGAGGTGGAGCCATGCACGGGACTCCACCCAGTTATTATCTTCGGAAGCAAGCCTGGGTCCTGGTGAGTGGCCCTGAAATAAACCTCATTCAATGTGCTGCCCAATCAAAAAGAATCCATTTATTCTTCATCATTGAACTATTTACTATTTGTACAGCCCATTGTTTTATCACCATAGCTACATGCGTCATTTAATAAACCTTGTAACAATTAATTTCTTAATGACTTCTTACCCACCATTCATTTGTATTTTATTACTATTTTGAATGCATTCCATCACTTAATGCCTTTCACTGTTGTTCTCTGAAACTGTCAGGAATGCCCAGGCCTTGAGTTATCGGATTTGCATAAAGTAAGAGTGATTATAGCAACATTAAAATAAAGACAGCTTTAAATAATATTCTGTGATAAATAACACAACGTATTAAATTTGGAATAAAGCAGAATAACCTCTGAAAGCAAACAACCAGAAGCCTGGTTCTAAATAGTTCTCAGTTGGAGGTTCTATTGTATTTTTATTCATGTGTCAATAGAATAGCTTATAATTATTCTTTCTATTAGATATTTCCTATTTACGGCTTTCCATTCCATGATGGGTTAATTTTTTTTTGTTTTATGGCATTACATATCATTTGTCTTGTATTGAACACACAGCTGTGTAGCTGGTCATTAGGACATTTCCAACTCCTATTATTTCTTGTAGTCTGCTACAGTCACTTCTAATCTCTTGCAATCACATACACATGCAGTTTCGTATGGGTATACGTATGCCTTTAGCAGTCACTTGTAGTCTCTTGCTGCAGCCAATTGCAGTCATTGTATACAGTAGTCTTGCAGTCTCTATATTGTCTCTTGTTGCCGTCATTTATATTAGTAGCTATGGCATTTTTACCGTCACTTAGTGTGTATTTTACTATCCTTTATTGTCTCGTATTTAAGAAATGATAAAATGTATTAAAGCTGAGTCAAAAGCTGATATCTTTGTATTCAACAATCTAAGGTGTGCAATGGAGCTGAGACAAGTAAAGTAGGGAACTTATTGACTACTTAATAACTCACTATCTCTATAGCCCTCTTGAGCATGCACAAGGAGAATTAATAATTAACTGGTGTTAAGGGTCACGGTAAAGGGTCATTAAAATAGAAAACACACATAAGTTAAAAATCAACACTGTAAGTGGATATGAGTTTTTATCATATTTGATCATGCTGATTTGTATTTTCCATTAAGACAGGAAAAAGAGGGGAACTTGCAACACAAAACATGCTAATGGGCAGAGGACATAATTAAGTTAGTCAGTTGTTGATGATAAATTAAGATTGTCTGCCTGTGACAAAGCAGCAAGAAGCTTTATCATAGTGCCTGCTTAGTGCACTGGCATCTTGGCTCTGTCAGGTGCATGTGACCAATTTGTATTCATTGTCATTGTGTGTGTGTGTGTGTGTTTGTGCGTGTGTGTGTATAAATGTATGTGTGGACTGGACTGGGGAGATCTACTTAGAAAAGTTCACCATGTAAACTTTAATAGTATAAATTGCTTGTATTTTTTTGTAGGTTTGTAGAGAAGAGATTCTCTGGGTATAATTTCAAAACTCTGATGCAAACATGTAACCAGAAGCACTGAGTTACATTAAAAATTCCAAATATAACATTGTAAAACAAATGTATTTCTTCTCCTATTAGCTTATATTTCTGTTCTATAATGCCAAGTATTGACAACTATACATAACAATTTTTCTGTGATTCATTTATTTTACCACTACTTCAAGTCCAGAGCATGAGCAATGCCTTATTAGCAGTGTCGATAAACAAAAGCACAGGTTCACAGACAGTGAAAGGACTCGATACAGAAAATGAAGAAAGTTAAAAAGAGATAGCTAACGTGGAAGAATTGTGAGTAAGGCTGCAAAAATTGAACCAAGTCAAACCCTACTGGATCTGCCACTAGATTACTGCAATTTAAATGTAGTTAAGTAGAATTTCTAAACACATAGGTGCCAACTTTCCCCAATCTTCAGTACATATACCTAATACATAGCACACACGTACACTGTCTGATTCATGCCCTAAGCTAGCTAACAGCTGACTTAAAAAATTGTGGTTTTTACTGATCTTTCATGTACGGTATTTAGCTAACAAGACAGAGATAAAAAAAGCAGGAAACTTTGATGGGAAATTGACTAGTTATAGACATTAAACTTTGATGTCTGATGGCGATTAAGATAAATTTCTTACAGATTTGACATGAGGCAACTTATTAAGAATTGCTAACAAGGCCACCTCCAAAGTTGTCATTACTTTTTTGTGTGCATTATATAACCTATTCTTGTTAGCTTCATATTATAGAATAAAATGTCCAAAAGGAAAATGGATTCTAAAAGTTAAATTGCCATTTTAAAACAACACTTCACTAGCCTAACCATAACTACAAGTTGTTGACCACCCATATTTCTTGTCGACATTACAAATAACACAGAGTGGGTATGGTTGGGAGGTGTGGTTTGTTCTGTCCATCCAAAGCCAATTTGACGGTAAAGGGTCATTAAAATAGAAAACACACATAAGTTAAAAATCAACACTGTAAGTGGATATGAGTTTTTATCATATTTGATCATGCTGATTTGTATTTTCCATTAAGACAGGAAAAAGAGGGGAACTTGCAACACAAAACATGCTAATGGGCAGAGGACATAATTAAGTTAGTCAGTTGTTGATGATAAATTAAGATTGTCTGCCTGTGACAAAGCAGCAAGAAGCTTTATCATAGTGCCTGCTTAGTGCACTGGCATCTTGGCTCTGTCAGGTGCATGTGACCAATTTGTATTCATTGTCATTGTGTGTGTGTGTGTGTGTTTGTGCGTGTGTGTGTATAAATGTATGTGTGGACTGGACTGGGGAGATCTACTTAGAAAAGTTCACCATGTAAACTTTAATAGTATAAATTGCTTGTATTTTTTTGTAGGTTTGTAGAGAAGAGATTCTCTGGGTATAATTTCAAAACTCTGATGCAAACATGTAACCAGAAGCACTGAGTTACATTAAAAATTCCAAATATAACATTGTAAAACAAATGTATTTCTTCTCCTATTAGCTTATATTTCTGTTCTATAATGCCAAGTATTGACAACTATACATAACAATTTTTCTGTGATTCATTTATTTTACCACTACTTCAAGTCCAGAGCATGAGCAATGCCTTATTAGCAGTGTCGATAAACAAAAGCACAGGTTCACAGACAGTGAAAGGACTCGATACAGAAAATGAAGAAAGTTAAAAAGAGATAGCTAACGTGGAAGAATTGTGAGTAAGGCTGCAAAAATTGAACCAAGTCAAACCCTACTGGATCTGCCACTAGATTACTGCAATTTAAATGTAGTTAAGTAGAATTTCTAAACACATAGGTGCCAACTTTCCCCAATCTTCAGTACATATACCTAATACATAGCACACACGTACACTGTCTGATTCATGCCCTAAGCTAGCTAACAGCTGACTTAAAAAATTGTGGTTTTTACTGATCTTTCATGTACGGTATTTAGCTAACAAGACAGAGATAAAAAAAGCAGGAAACTTTGATGGGAAATTGACTAGTTATAGACATTAAACTTTGATGTCTGATGGCGATTAAGATAAATTTCTTACAGATTTGACATGAGGCAACTTATTAAGAATTGCTAACAAGGCCACCTCCAAAGTTGTCATTACTTTTTTGTGTGCATTATATAACCTATTCTTGTTAGCTTCATATTATAGAATAAAATGTCCAAAAGGAAAATGGATTCTAAAAGTTAAATTGCCATTTTAAAACAACACTTCACTAGCCTAACCATAACTACAAGTTGTTGACCACCCATATTTCTTGTCGACATTACAAATAACACAGAGTGGGTATGGTTGGGAGGTGTGGTTTGTTCTGTCCATCCAAAGCCAATTTGAAGAAAGTTCTCGCCATCTCAACTTTGATAATAATGCACACTTTACAGTATCAATATTAGTTGAGCTCGACTTTCCCTCCTCCGTAGCCTTTGTTTGTAAAAGTTATCAACACACGTGTAGGGTACTTCGTTCTCTCTTGTATAGAAGATTCTGGAGATCACCATTAAAGGAGTGAAATCCATAAACTCTTCTCATAATCTATCAAATGAGCTGGAATTAGCTACACCTAATGGCTTAACCTGCATAAGAAAATATGGTACTAAAATAAATGCTATAAAAATGTATCACTCTGACTTGTAAGTTGGTTAGCACTTGTTTTTATCATAATTTATGTAGTGTATGGACAGAAGTAAACATTCACTTGTCTGTGTTTACTATCACACCCATTAACACTCATTAACATTCACTCAAGTGTAACACATACACAAGGCCTTACTCTTATCACCTAATCAATTTGTGTACGTGTGTGTTTAACTATGGTATATCCTTGTGTTCACTTTTGAGTGAGATCGGGATACTAGCTAGAGAGAGATGGGAAGCCACGGTCGTATGAAAGCTTTCGACGGGAGAGCAGAATCATGGGTTGAGTACACAGAAAGATTAGAACAATATTTCATAGCGAATGGAATAACGTAGGCTGCTAAGAAACGAGCTGTTTTGTTAGCAGTTATAGGGGTGGAGAGTTATCACCTCATCAGGAGCCTGGCAGCTCCAACAAAGCCAAGCGAGAAGAGCTTTGAGGAATTGGTCGAGCTAATGAGGAAGCATTACAACCCAAGACCGTCAGCCAGTGTGTTGGAGCAGTCTTGGACGACATGTTAAGGGACCGGTTAGTGTGTGGAGTGGAAGATTTCAGCATACAGAAGAAGTTGTTAGCGGAGCCGACGCTGACATTTGAAAGTGCAGTAAGGATCGCGCTGTCAATGGAAACAGCTGACAAGGGGGCAGAGGACCTCAGAGCAGCCTCAGGCCCAACTCTTCAAACTCCCAAGGTGCACCAAGTGAAGCAGTCAAGTAGCACCAGAAACCATCCTCCTAGTCAAGGTAAAAGACCAGCAGCTAGTGGAGGCAGCACAACCAAACAGTCAGGGAAGGCCAGTTATAGTCAAAGCCGGATGAGGAAGGGAACTCTATGTTTTCGTTGTGGTGGAGACCATTGTGGCAGTCAGTGTCGCTTCAAGAATGTAGACTGTAATTATTGCGGTAAGACTGGACACATTGAGCGCATGTCGAATCAAGAAAGCATGGGCTGGAAGTGGTAATCAGCGTCAAAACTTTCACACAGTAGCAGAAGAATCGACCAAAGAAGAGGATTCAGATACATTGTATGCCTTGAAAGGTGGGTCTAATGCGCCACTGGTGGCGGAATTACTCATTGCCGACTGTTTAGTGAAGATGAGGTAGACACTGGAGCCTCCAGGACAGTCATTGGGGAGACCACATACGAGCAGTTATGGAGTAAGGATCGCAAGCCCCTGAGACCTTCCAAGGCCAATCTCCTAACATATACTGGTGAAAAGATTCGACTAGCAGGAGAGCTGAGAGTGCACGTCCGCTACAAGGAGCAAGAGATCGAAGGAACCTTGTTGGTGGTTCAATGTAATGGCCCAAGCTTACTGGGACGAGACTGGCTGGCCAAGATCAGACTAGATTGGCCAAGCATGAACAAGGTAACAGCATCCAGTGCACTGGAAGATGTTTTGAAGGCTCGATCTGCATTATTCAGTAAGGAATTGGGGGTAAATTGAAGGGAGTTAAAGTGTCATTGTATGTAAAACCGGATGCTCAGCCAAAATTTTGCAAGGCACGGTCAGTACCATTTTTGCTCAAGGATAAGATAGAGAAGGAGCTTACAAGGTTGCAAAAGACTGGGGTTGTAGAACCAGTTCAGTTTTCAAAATGGGCAGCTCCGGTGGTACCGGTGCTCAAGTCAGATAATACGGTCAGAATCTGTGGAGATTTTAAGACCACTGTTAATTCAGTGAGTTTGACTGAGTCATACCCCCTTCCTAAAATAGAAGAGCTTTTTACAAAGTTATCTGGTGGTCAGTATTTTTCGAAGTTGGATCTGTCGCATGCCTACAGTCAGTTGGAGTTAGATGAGAGCTCCAGAGAGTTTGTGGTCATCAATACCCACCAGGGACTTTTCCGTTACAATAGGCTACCCTTCGGAATCGCATCGGCGCCAGCCATATTCCAACGAGCGATGGAATCTCTTCTTCAAGGTGGTATGCCAGGTGTCGCGGTTTATAGTGACGATATCCTGGTGGCAGGCAAGGATGTGGAAGACCACTTGAAGAAATTGGAGCAACTAATGGATTGGCGGAAAGGTCTGTCCAAACATTTAAGCAAGGTGTGAAACGATTGAAGGATGGAACATTGGAGTCAAAGATTTCTCGCTTTCCGTTCAACTACCGTATTACACCTCATTCAGTTACAGGAATTCCCCCAGCGGAGTTACTGATGAAGCGAAGACCTACATCTCGACTAGACCTGTGTTTTCCAAACGTGGTGTCAGTTGTGGAACAGAAGCAGCAACAGTAAAAAAAAGTTCATGACACTAATTCCAGACAGCGAACCTTCATTGAGGGTGAGGAAGTATATGTACGGAAGTTCAACAACTCTGGTCAAGATAGTTGGAGGGAAGCCGTCATGGAAAAGATTCCAGGACCAGTGTCAGTGCAAGTCAAGCTCAGTGATGGACGCATTTGGAGACGTCATGTAGATCACGTCCGGAGGAGGCAAGCACGGCCTGCTGAAACTGAACCACCTACCTGAAAAGACGGAGTGAGTGTGTCGACATCGGTACCAGTACCAGTACCAACAGTAGCCCGGACAGACTCTAGTTCAGCAGTAACAGGTCAGGAGCAGTCGATGTCACAAGCAGCTGCTGAACTTCCCGGTGGAACCGTCGAAAGTACCAGTACAACCACCTGCACCTACCGCATCAGGTCATGAAGGCTCCAGTGCTGCCAGGAATGTGCCAGTGGCCGCTACGCCAAATGTGAGACGTTCCGCGAGGACAAGGCAAGCCCCAGATTATTATGGGTTTGGTAAGAAGAAAGGCTCTAAGAAGGGAGGAGTGTAGTGTATGGACAGAAGTATAAACATTCACTTGTCTGTGTTTATTATCACACCCATTAACACTCATTAACATTCACTCAAGTGTAACGCATACACAAGGCCTCACTCTTATCACCTAATCAATTTGTGTACGTGTGTGTTTAACCATGGTATATCCTTGTGTTCACTTTTGAGTTTTGTCAATTCACAGTTATTCCAGAAAATAATAAATTACTAAAGAAAGGGTCCAGTTCTGGTTAAAACACAACAATTTAATAGTCAGATTACCTACCAGCTTCTGGAAGGCCATTAGGCCACAATGCCAATGGCCGCTTCCTTGACAAGCAATCGGGATCCACTGAGAGAATCCTTACCCTTGACTTAGCTGCCAGATCCTACACGGTCAAGGAAGATTCTTGACAGTTGGAGCTTATGTGCATTGTGTTCAGTAATTAAAAAGGTGTAATAGTGTCTACTTACAAGACCTGAAAATCATTTATTTGCTAGTTGTCAATTTATTCCTTTATAACTTGGGGCCTAAAGTTTCTAATTATACATGTGTGTTCATTATTTCATTCAATTACTGATTGTTTGCTAAATGTGAATAGTTTCAATGATATAGTATAGAACAAGTGTGATTACTGATATAAAAATGGATGATGTGTTCAATTGTACAATGCATTGAAAGTTCAGACTTTTACTTGATATAAATCTCTGCAAATGTTGTTATCCATGGACCATAGCTAAGCCACCTCATATCAATGTCTTCATTGGTAGTGTAGTTTAGTTTCTTGCAGAAATAAGGTGGACTATTGAATGAACAGCAAGAACTACTAGGTGTACATCCATGGCCATCCCATAACAAGTCAGAATTGTCTGCGCAATATTCTATCCCATCAAACACAAAACTAGTGTCACAAAAGTAGTCCTGACCTACATTCCATGGTGTCTGGTGAGGCCATGGGATTTTAGTGTTAGCACAGGGACAGTTCCATAGTGTGTGGCTACTATTCTCACCAAACGTAGCCACAAATGACCAGATGTGACTTCTATTGCCAGGTGGTCCATGTGTTAGAGACACACCTTCTATATAGTCAGACTCAATAGATGCATTAGATATGATAAAGGGAACAAATGCACCTCCCGATCCCCATCCTAATATCCTCCCACACACTGTGGAGTAACTAACACCCTTCACTGGTATAGGCACAGTAACAGTATTAATACCAGGTCTATTATCACATCCAGTAATGACTTGTTGAGTGATTGGATCAGTTCTGCCTTCTCGTCTTGTTCCTTCTTGACATTCATGTATGGAGTAGTTATATAGAGCTACTCTAGTCCAGGCTGAGCTGCCACACCCACAAGGTCGGAACCGATAATTCTTGTAGAAGTAGTCTTTAGTCTTCTTAGTTTCTTGGTCAATCATATCATTGGCAGGACAAGTAGTAGCAGACATGGATTCATCGTGTTCCAGTAAAGAAGGACTTACTGTAGTTAATAACTTTAATGGATCAGCCTGAGCCATTCCAATGACTACTACTAACATTGCAAAATAAATCATGTTGAGCATTGTTTGAGAGGAATATTCAATCTCATGAATATTTATCAAATAAGAACCTTAAACTAAATTGCACTAGTTAGTTGGTTCCCAATTTACTACAAATTGGGTTTGAGTTACTGCATGATTGTATTAATACGGTTAAATTAAATTAAAAAGTTCCAATTGGTAATCTTGAAATCTTTTTGCTGGCTGCTATAATGGAAGAACTGCAGAATAGACAACACGTGTTCAGAACTTGCTTCTTGCAGTAATAAATCCGGTGTTGGAAAGTTTCTTGTGAAATTGACCAACACTGCATTGAGTTAAAAAAGTTAGTGGAAGCCAATGGTTTTGAAATATTTTTTTTACAGAGTCCAGGAAGGCACTAAAACTGATGAGTGGACTTAAAGAAGGACGGCGTAATACAGGGTCTGGCCACACGAGACTACAGTCACATGATAACCTGGTCAGCTAATGCTGTGAGAATATTAACAAGGCAGGGTCTGGTATGTCTCCTCCCTACCCCTCATAAAAGGTAAATGTTCAAGCTAGAAAATATTATTACATCCTTTTGAATACTGAATGGGAGTGGTTGGTACTGAATGGGAGTGGCTGGTACTGAATGGGAGTGGTTGGTACTGAATGGGAGTGGTTGATACTGAATGGGAGTGGTTGGTACTGAATGGGAGTGGTTGGTACTGAATGGGAGTGGTTGGTACTGAATGGGAGTGGTTGGTACTGAATGGGAGTGGTTGGTACTGAATGGGAGTGGTTGGTACTGAATGGGTGTGGTTGGTACTGAATGGGAGTGGTTGGATTGGTATGACATAGAGGTATATTATTATTCTTTTGGTGTGAAATAGTTTGCTGGTGTAGTACACAATGGCTTGCTTGCTATTTTTGCTGAAGCACATATCACATTATAGCTAGTAGCATAACAATCTTTGACTTCATTTTTGAGTTTCCCATGATTTTCAACAGAACTTTTGTGTTGTAATTGATTAAGGGAATTAAAAGAAAGATATTTGTTTGTATGTGTATACCGTATTTCTGTTTAATTTCGTTCAATTAAATTTCATTTTTTAATATTTCATTACATTTTAATTTCGGAAATAAAGATTTATACGAAATTTTTTTCCCACGAAATTTGTTTTACACTAAAATTTCTGATCTAACCGTGCGTGCGTGCACGAAATGGCTGAGTTGGAAAGAGACTGCTGTATTCGAGGATACCATATCTATGAAAGTGTGTGGCATGCTGCTGTAGGAGAAAGCCTTTCCTGTGTGAGGGAGCCAACAAATGAACACGATTTATACGCTGTAGCCGTGATGAAATCTGGACAAGTCATTGGTCACCTGCCTAGAAAGGTAAACAGAGTGTGCTCCATCTTTCTGCGAAGAGGAGGCAGTATAAGCTGCATAGTTCTTGGGGGGAGGCGCTATTCAGCAGACCTACCTCAGGGAGGACTGGAAATCCCATGTCGCTTGCTGTTTGAAGGAGAAGTAAAGGAGATTGAAAAAATAGCCAAACATTTCAAAGTTAAATGTACTGATATTGATATTAAAACATGATGTGTTGTTGTGTCAGGTATGTAATAAATACAATCATAATTATATCAAATGTGTTGAGTCAGGTGTGCATTAAATAGATTGTGTGTTCTTTTAATCTTCAGCTCATAATCAAATTCTGATTCAGAGTCAATATCAGCCTCATAGAGAGCAGCAATAGCCTCTAGCTCATCTTCATCTTCATTTACGTCACCTTCTGAGCCTTCAAGGTTGCCATCCAGAGCTGCCGAAATTCCAGCCTTTATAAAACCATTCACTATGATCTGTGGGTTATCTGCCATGTACTCTGCCCATTCAACAAGCCACTTGGCACCTTGCTCCTTCACAGCTTTCATACTTAAATCTATGGGTTCCAATTCTGATGTTTCAATATCTTTTCCATCCAACTGTTTCATAATTTCTTCAGTGTACCAGTTTTCAAATTGCCTTCTTAGGAAGTCCTTAGCAGGCTTATTGACTGAAACGTCTAAGGGTTGTAATCTGTCAGTTGTATTTGGTGGAAGCAAACAAACATGGATATCATTATCTTCAAGGAGGACATTAACAGCTGAAGTAATCTGTCCTTTAAAATTATCCATAATAACTAAAGAAGGCTTTTCTTCCCCGAGCAACTCTCGTTGACGCTTCACATATGGAATGATAACTTCTTTAATATAGTCAAGCATAGTATTTTCAGTTGACCAATGATTTGGGGAGTGTGTAATATGCCAATCTGGTGGAAATTTGTAGTGAGGATGACATCTATTAGTCGTCCCTTTATAAACTACTTGCATAGGTAAAAAGTCACCAGTGAGGGAGCCACAAAAAAGAGCGGTGATCAACCGCTTGTCACTAACACCCGTGACTTCCACACGCTTAGAACCCTCCCTATCCATAGTATGTGCAGAAACTGGTACCAGCTTTACACCTGTTTGGTCCCAATTTAAAATTAACTCTGGGGGGATTTCCTCCATCTCCACTGTGGTAACAATGCTTTCTAGAAAATCTTTCTTTACTTGGGCAAAATCTGTGCTACTAAGCTTACTTTTAGCAGTGGTGGCTTTCCGCTTAACAAATTTCATGCGGCGAAGTAAAGAAAAGGCCCAAGCACGGTTAAGTTCAATATGCCCACCAAATTCTACAAGCTTTGAACGATCTTGTGTAAGAATGATAGCTCGAGCAGCAGCAACAACAACCCGTGCAGTTACCACACCTCCTCCCTCCCTGACCTTTTTCAAGTACTTCTGCACCATTGTATCTAGGGATTCTCCCAGTAGAAGAGGCCTACCACGTTTTTTAACTGGGAGAGATGTAATAGCTTCCCCCCTGTTCTCCTTTATGCTTTCAAGGTAAGATCTTTTAATGGAGTGGACAGTAGTTATGCTCACATTCCATTTCATTTTGTCTGAAAATACTCTGGCTGCAGCTGAAACACCATGTTGTTGAGCATACTTTCCTATGTCTGCACGAATCTTTGGGCTGTACCTAAAATACAAGAAATGGATACTTATAGAACATTTACAGATGAATGGGAATGGATACTTGGTAGTCAAACCACCCTTAGACTGACCTTTTATATGGACCTCGCTTCTTTGTTTCTGGTACCATTACCTTAAGCACCTCACTGTTGGCAAGTGCAATAGCTCTAGATGGAACACTTGCTGATAGATCTCCATTTGTTTCAGGAAGACCCTCCCTGCGCGCGAAGTACCGGTGTAGAGACATGTCTTCCTTCTTGAGAGAAAAATGCTCTACTAGAGCACGTGGCATGCAATTTTTCGTTCCTTAATTATTCATATATCCAAATATTCATAAGAAAATATTTCATAACTTAAATTTTCCGTATAATTTAATTTCGTATAAGATGCACATTTCGAAATTATATCAGCATCGAAATAAAAGTGATATACGGTATTGTGTTGTCTTCCTGTAGCAAGAATCAATTGAATCTAGCAGACAGTAGAAAGAAAACAGAGAGAGGAAAGCAAACCTATTGTTTTCTTTGATTTCACATTGTTTTTACTGCCTACTTACTATAACTACTACTACTACTACTACTACTACTACTACTACTACTACTATTATACTACTACTAATTTACAATGATAATTGGCGAGCGAGCGTAGCGAGCGAGACACTTACAGGGGTAACACAATCGAAAATCGGGGATGTTTGTTTATTTATTTATTTATATATATGTTTGGACGTATGTATGTCATTTTGTACTTTGACCCTCCGTATTTTTGTGTTCGCTCCGCGTTCGACCCCGTCCCAATCTTCACTAAACAGAATCCTCTGGTCTAGCGACCATTACCCGTATCGCCTTAGAAATTGAATTGTTTACGGCTTTGAATTGTTTTGCGGGTGCAGTTAAAACTCAAAAACTTATGGGAGCTCCATTTCTATTCGAGTTAGTGGCGGTGGTAAGTTAATACGCTATTTGTCACAGTTATAAGCCCTACTCAACAGTGTTTACTTGAAAATGCATTGTCCTCTAGACGAATCACGAAGGTAAGTCTTGCGTAGGTATGTTCAGTTGTGTGAAGTATTGTGTTACAACTACTATTAAGAATATCACATTTAATAACGTGACTTGATTCTGTTGCTTCTTTTTTAATTCAAACAGTTGCGGGGAGCGGTTACTATGGCATTGAAACCCCTTTACCACATACGTAATTTAAAAACTCGACTTTATTTTAGTAGCTTGAGTGTTAGTTGTTAAAATCAATCATTTAACAATAGTGTAGTTTAAGGCTCGCTCGCCATTTGTGCTCAAGCACACCACTAGTTTATATATATGTTTGGACGTACGTAAGGCATTTTTGTACTTTGACCCTTGCATTTTTGTGTTAGTTCGGTGGTCGACCCCGTCCCAAACTTCACTAAACAGAATCCTCTGTTTATCGATCAGTACCCGTATCACCCTAGAAATTGAATTGTTTACCGTTTTGAATTCTTTTGCGGGTGCAGTTCAAACTTGAAAACTTAAGGGACTTCCATTTCTATTCGAGTTAGTGACGGTGGTAAGTCAATGCGCTCTTTGTCATGGTTATAAGCCGTGTGCAACAGTTACTTGAAAATACATTGTCCACTAGACTACTGCGAAGGTAAGTCTGTGTAGGTGCATGTCCAGTTGTGTCAAAGCATTGTGTGTTACAACCACTACTTAGCTAAAGAATATTACAAAGAAAACTTTTAAATAACGTGTATTGTTTTGTTGTTGTTTTTTCCCTTCAATTGAGAGTTGTTACTATGGCACTGAAGTCCCTTTACCTTGTATGCGAAATTTAAAAACTGGACCTTATTTTCAGTAGCTTCAGTGTTAAATCATTCATATAAAAATAGTATGATTTTGTATTTGTTTGCTGAAATCAAATGTCATAACTGCTATTATAGTGTTTGCATGAAGTAAGCTAAAAATAGTAACATTTTATGTTACCTAACTATCAGGCTCTCTCGCCATTTGTGCTCAAGCACACCACTAGTTTTACTTTATGTGAAATGAAATTATATGAATGGGGCTCTGAGTCTGGGAAGAAAGAATGTGTGAAAGAAATTAGATGAATGGGGGCTCTGAGCTGGGAAGAAAGAAATGTGTTGCATTTTATAGCATGTGTGAATCTCCTATTGGGCGAGCGAGCGTATCGAGCGAGACCTCTTACAGGGGTAAAAATGAAAAACGGGGATGTTTTGTTTATTGCGAGCGAGCGAAGCGAGCGGACCCATCATAGGGGTAACTCCAATCGAGATTTCGCTATATTTATTTATTATGCGAGCGAGCGTAGCTAGCGCGACACTTCCGGGGTAACACATCGAAATCGGATTGTCATTTTATTGGCGAGCGAAGCGTAGCGAGCTGGACATATTAGGGGTGGATATGCAAATCGTTATTGTTATTATGTATGTATTATGGATGGTACGTATGCTCTTTAAAACGCGCGCGCGGGGGACCGTTTTCTCCTCCTAAAACACGGCTATTTAGCTTGGACTCCAGTTTATTCTGAAACTCAGCATTTCAAACCTTACTTTATACTTAAGCTCCAAATATGAGAATTTCCTGCTAAAATGCTGTATTTCAAGACACATCAAGTTGATTCGACGGGATTACTATGGGCATGAAGCCCTTTTCCAGACGTATTCAAACTTTGGCCGTTTTATGGGATCGAGAGTGCCGGTTGTTGGTGTCAAGAGCCGTTGGTAGTCAGAATGCCGTAGTATTAATGCTATGGAAGCTACTACTTCTCGAGGGAAGCTGAGATAAGTACGCAATTCCATATTTGTTAGCTAAATATGCAAAATTAACTCTGGCTTTTCTTTTTTGTAGCTAAGAGCTAGTCAACAGTGACTGGTAAATTCAAATAGTCTGATTGGCTCAAATTTGGTACTACAAAAGTTACCACTGCTCAAGAAAATGAGGTAAGAAAGTAAGTTTGTATTTGTGTGCTAAAATTGATTGTCTTTTGTTTTTGTAGGTGAGAGCTTGTTGTCAAGAATTCAAGGTAATTTAGATGGTCAAAGTAACTTCAATTTGATACTACAGAAGTTATCAATACTCAAGAATGATGTAAGTAGTAATTCCATATTTGTTGGCTAAATTACTAATAACAACCTGGTTATTTTTTATCCGTAGCTGAGAGCTTTGTTCAAGAGTAATGGTGATTGATATTATTCAGAATGGTTGATGTTTGATCTAACACAATTACCATTAATAAGGTAAGAAGTGATTTGTATTTGTTTGCTGAATCAAATTTCATAACGTATTATCAGTGTTTTGCATGAATAAGCTAACACATAGTAACATTTATGTTCCCCTTAACTATCAGGCTCGCTCGCCATTTGTGCTCAAGCACACCACTAGTTTATTTCTTTGTATATATGTATGGACGTACGTAACATTTTTGTACTTTGGACCCTCGCGATTTTTGTGTTAGTTCGTTTGTCGCCCCGTCCCAAATTGCACTAAACGAATCCCTGGTTATTCGATCATACCATATCACCCTATAATTGAATTGTTTACCGTTTTGAATTATTTTGCGGGTGCAGTTCAAACTTGACAACTTAAGGGACTTCCATTTCTATTCGAGTTAGTGGCGGTGGTAAGTCAATGCGCTCTTTGTCATGGTTATAAGCCGTGCGCACAGTATTTACCTGAAAATACATTGTCCACTAGACTACTGCGAAGGTAAGTCTGTGTAGGTGCATGTCCAGCTGTGTCAAAGCATTGTGTGTTACAACCACTACTTAGCTAAAGAATATCACAAAGAAAACTTTTAAATAACGTGTATTGTTTTGTTGTTGTTTTTTCCTTCAATTCAAGCAGTTGCAGAGAGTTGTTACTATGGCACTGAAATCCCTTTACCCTGTATGCTAAATTTAAAAACTGGACCTTATTTTCAGTAGCTTCAGTGTTAGAAGTCAATAAAAATAGTATAGTCTTTAGGCTCGCTCGCCATTTGTGCTCAAGCACACCACTAGTTTATCTGTTTATGGGGTACGTGAGACCTCTGTTTTCGCCCGCGGTTTTAATTACGTAAGTTAGGTAAAGCGTTCACAGTTCCAGTATTTTTCAATTAACGAGCTCTGAGAATCCTTAGTGGCGGTGGTAAGTCAATGCGCTCTTTGTCATGGCTATAAGCCTTGCGCAACAGTATTTACTTGAAAATACATTGTCCACTACTCTACTGCTAAGGTAAGTCTGTGTAGGTGCATGTCCAGTTGTGTCAAAGCATTGTGTGTTACAACCACTACTTAGCTAAAGAATATCACAGAGAAAACTTTTAAATAACGTGCATTGTTTTGTTGTTGTTGTTTTCCTTCCAAGCAGTTGCAGAGAGTTGTTACTATGGCACTGAAATCCCTTTACCCTGTATGCTAAATTAAAAAACTGGACCTTATTTTCAGTAGCTTCAGTGTTAGAAGTCAAAATCATTCATATAAAAATAGTAGTCTTTAGGCTCGCTCGCCATTTGTGCTCAAGCACACCACTAGTTTATTGGCGAGCGAGCGTAGCGAGCGAGACACTTACAGGGGTAACACAATTGAAAATCGGGGATGTTTGTTTGTTTATATATATGTTTGGACGTACGTAAGGCATTGTTGTACTTTGACCCTCGCGTTTTTGTGTTAGTTCGGTGGTCGACCCCGTCCCAAATTGCACTAAACAGAATCCTCTGGTTTATCGATCAGTACCCGTATCACCCTAGAAATTGAATTGTTTACCGTTTTGAATTTTTTTGCGGGTGCAGTTAAAACTTGAAAACTTAAGGGACTATTCGAGTTAGTGGCGGTGGTAAGTCAATGCGTTCTTTGTCATGGTTATAAGCCGTGTGCAACAGTATTTACTTGAAAATACATTGTCCATTTCTTTGTGAGAAAGTGTGGGTGCATGTTGGAATGGTTTCTAGTTACTGAATTATTCTAAAACATGCTCCACCAAAATTATCCTCACTCATAGCTTTTTCCCATGGCCACCCTAACATCCTTTAGTGTGCTCCTGGACAATGAAGGGGAGATAATCATTGCATGCAACTCAACATATTATATTTTCTACTTTGTTTTAGGCCCATGGTTTCATGTAGTCTCGCTGGCCAGACCCTTTACCTAATCGCTCCGCTCAGAAGATTCGGGTCTGGTTACCCTAACGTATCTGTTTGGTATCTTTCCCCAGGATTCCGGGAGAATGTATAAAATGTGTGTGTCTTACGTCAAATTTAAATGTGTGTGTCTATAAATGTGCGTACAAATATTTTTAGCTAGTCCCACCAGTGTGCAGTAATGGGAAGAAAACATGCCATTTTTCACATGCAGTTCATAGAATAAGACTAGGACAAGTCATAGGAGCCATGACAACCACTAAGGCCATAAGCAACTTGGCATGATACAGTATAGTATTGATGACCATTACCAAATGTAAGTCTTATGACCTCATAGAGGTAGTTGCAGGTCTTATAAGTCACGATGTGTGGGACTGGTAGACAGTTAATTTGCTTAAAAAAATTCAACAGACAATGTTGGTTGGTGGTTGTTGTTGTTGTTTTTTGTTTGTTTGTTTGTTTGTTAACCCTAAGAGTGCATGCGCAAGAGGGTAGTAGTAGTGGCCCTGTCTGTCATGCTCTGATTTTGGAGATTACTGACTATTAACCGTTGATTTAGGTATAAACTTATTCAGAAAGAAGATTTAGGACCTTTTATTGTGCTACTTTTTTTTTTATTTGGGGCTCTAATTGTTGATGAAACGTGAAGCTTTCAGCTCCCTAGCGTCACATCATAATCACTTGAGCAAATAATTTCTTGCAGCCCGCAGTGTAGTTTGCTTTATGCTCAGGGAAGTAAACCAACGTATTTGAATGAAGTGAAGTTCACGTTGAAAAACTATAACAGTGAGTGTTTCTGGCTAGTTTAGCTTCTCTTATGAAGACATCATTTCCATGTACTGTTTTCATTGCTTGAGCTGCTATATTGATGCCTCATTAAAATAGCTAACAGATTGCTTTGTTCTTTTTGAAGGAGATTGACACTGAGCAGTAATATCTTTTAAGGAAATGATTTCTTTGTGATTTCATCAATTGGTAAACTTTTGTGGCTTTTTTGTTGTCCAGGGGCATGGAAGATTATTTGGAATAGGGAGGCTCCACTGTACTTGAGTTAGACAGGGAAGTACTTTGCTTCCCTTTGCTCCCCTCCCCCCATCATCCACATATGCGCACACACACACTCACACACACACACACATATCCCAGATATTAGTTTGACTTTCGTGGAGACATTTGCCCCAATTTTTCATAAAGTTTTGTGGTAGTTAATATAAATATAATATAATATGGAAGGTGTAAATTTTAACAACTTCTACTGTACTAAACTAGCCTGTTTAATGTCTACATGTGTTGGAATTACAAGCACGCAACACAAATCCGAGAATCTTGAATTATGTTGAGCTAGTTTTACTTGAGACGTACACTTTCAATGTAGGAGTGTGAAGTGGCAGGTGTAATAGTGCAGTGACTACTCCACTGGTGTACACGTGATGACTCCTGGACTTCAAAACTAGAGGTGAGGAACTCTAGAATGACTTCTTAACTCCAATAACAAGAAAGAGGCCTTTTGAAATTATTTTTTTATTTACTATATTTATTACTCATTCTAATTGACTTGTGGATATTTCCATTTAATGCACACTTAGACAACCTGAAATATATAGGGAGCGACTTAGAGTCTGAACTTTTAGAACTTTTGTCACTTCATTTACTAACAGAATAATCCTTTGAAACCATTTGTATGTGTGGCGGGACACACACACACACACACACACACACACACATTATATTGATTCAACTCTTCATTTGTAAAGTATTGAATTCAAATGAAAGGTGAAGAGTTCCCGGATCATTTGGTCAATGACCTGATGATAGCCATGCACAATCACCTGGTCTCACACACGCACACACATAGCTACAGTAATGAAATAAATGAAAGTGAAAGAAGAAAATTAATGGTACACATGATAGTTAGTCATTTTGTTACACAGGGGCTGGAGTCAAGTATTTCTATGGTCCTGTGATTTCCAGATAATGTAAGATTCATTAACCCTTTCACCACCAAGTTTATGACGACCAGTTCGGTAACATGAAAATGTAACTAGTGATGTGCTTGAGCACAAATAGCGAGCGAGCCTAATACTACACTGGAGTGTTAGACGTTTGGTTTTAACTTCTAATATTCAAGCTACTAAAAAAAGTGGAGTTTTTAAATTATGTATTATACGGTAAAGGCATTCAATGCCATAGTAACCACTCCCTGAAACTATTTGAATTGAAACAAAAAGCCAAGTCACGTTCTTTAAACTTTTTCTTTGGAATAATATTCTTAGTAACTGTTGTAACGCACAATACTTTCACATAACTGAACATACGTACGCAAGACTTACCTTCGTGGTAAGTCTAGTTGACAATGAAAATTCAAGTAAATACTGTTGCTTAGGGCTTATAACTACACCGCAACTAACTCGATAGAAATGGAACTCCAGTAAGTTTTTGAGTTTAAACTGCACCCACAAAAAAATTCAAAGTGTCAGTAAACAATTCAATTTCTAGGGTGATACGGGTAATGGTTAAATCGGAGGATACTGTTTAGTGATGTTTGGAACGGGGTCGAACGCTGAGTCAACTCGAAATTACGAGAGGGTCAAAGTACAAAATGACATACTTACGTCCAAACATATAAACAAACAAACAGTCCCGGTTTTCAATTGTGTTACCCCTGAGAGTGTCTCGCTCGCTCCGCTCACTAATAATATTTTTATTTTTTTTCCTGCAGGCAACTGGGTATTTTCAGGCACTTTTGATGACCATTACCAATTCTGGAATAGCATGGCACCACTAGAAGTAGTGTGGCTGTCCAAGTCTTACGAGTCACTATAAGTATTAAACGAAGAGGTCACATATTATGGCGGTGTAGCTGGGAACATGTTCCGCTATAAGTGAAAAATGGCTGACACGCCCCCTTGTTTTAAAATATTGGTGTGGCCATTGCCGTACCTGTTCCGACACCCCTGTGATATGTGACTCAAGTAACTCGCCGTCATTTGGCTAATATTACAGTCCTGTAATCATTATGAGTGCATACATATTACACTCTGAGTATACTTGTCTCTGCCCACTTTTATCTTGTAATACCACGCACTGTATCCATGTGTGTCCGTGCGATGTGTACTATATAACCAATTGAACATGTCAATCTCTACTGGCATTCACGACCTGTTGGTACTCATTCCTATAGTAGTATTACGATTTAGTACAATACATTCTAGTAAAGATGTATTTGCAATAGATTTTAAGTAATTATACACTACTGGCTATTCAATTCCATTTAGTGCACACTATGTGCACTTGAAGTTATATAGAGTGAACCTTATAGTTTAAAAATTTGGACTTTTATCACTAATTTCTTTCCACATTCAGAATATTTTTTGAAATCTTGTGTACATATACACGCACACACACATCTGCACATACATGTGTGATGAGTATACTGCCAACGTGTATACCCATTTTGTGCTGTAATGGGCTTCCTGTATCACCTAGGTGAATAATGATTTGGTGTAAGAAGGTTTGAACATGTAGGTGATGAAGTGTGTGTGCATGTGTTTGATAGTGTTCATGTGGTGCACAAAAGTATCATTTCCTCCATTGTACAACTTATATTTATTGGATTAGCCACACCCATACGTAAGTACATATAATCAATCAGATCTGGTTATAATCATGCATTTTGCGGGTGTGTTTTTCTGGCATATCAGTTAGCAGTTTTTACCACCTTTGCCATTGCTTCAAAGTTCAATGTTAACAACTATGGTTCAATCCTTGGCAAGGACACTTTTTTTTCCTCCATTTCTTATTTTTTATTATTATTATTTTTTTTTTGTTGTTGTTGTTGTTGTTGTTGTTTTTTTAACTGGGCATTCTTCTTTTCTTTTGTCCCTTTTTCTTTGCACTCTGGCTTCAAGTTTTAGTTTATGATTTTAGCCTAACAGTACACTTCAGCATTAACTCTCAGTCATGCACTCACAACAAGCTAAGGCCACGAACAAGACAATATACTTTTTCACAGAACTATTGACACAATAATTAAATGATGATCAATTCTTTAAATATGATTGATCAATAATATATATGAATTAATTTTACTCATTTTGAAGCTTATAAAGCAATACCAATATGTACTACATGTGCACAGTCTGTAAAGCAATGAAAATATAGTAACATTTGTCATACCAGATTTTTAAATATCACACCAAGATTAAATTGTTTTGACGTTTGTCTGAGCATTGACGTATAGTTATCATCCACACTGCATACATACATACATACATTCACATATACTTATTAATAATTATCCGCACACTAGCGCAGCAGAGTAAAATGATAGCATTCTTTTAATTGTCCATATATTTTATTCCATGCTCGATATCTTCACAATAATATTTTCAAGTTTATGACCCATGGCATATTTCACAATATCACACGCTGAATTGCACAAGCTCATTACCTTCAAATACACTGGTAGTACTGTAGCAATCACCAATCTTACTAGTTCCCCAGCTATCTTTCTCTACAAGAACTATCTATCCAGGTCAAAGCAGCCAATAAACATTGGCTAACAGTGTGGAAGAGCCCCTTTTGAACTAACACTACCAACTTTACAAGCTTAGTTTGCAGTGAAGATATATATTTATCTAGCATAGAGTATACACAGGTGTAGCAAGATAATTCATTCTGCAAGCTTTATTTTCGCTCATCTTTGGCTCATGAAAATAAGTCAGCCTGCTCTAGGCATAGATAAATATTGCTGGAATTTTTTTGGGAAATATAGGCACATGGAAGCAATGAGAAATATGCTAGAAATATAGGCAACTTTTTTTTAGAATTAGCATTACTTAATGTGGAATGTGTGAAAATCTATTAATGCATGATGTAATTATACAAGCAGCAGCTGGATCAGTTACTGATCCAGCTGCTGCTTGTATAATTGCATCATGCATTAATAGATTTTCACACATTCAGTTCACACAACATGGCTTCTGTTCTGAACCTGCTAGTGGTTGTTCTGATTCTGAGCTTACTGATTTGCCTAACTCTCGAAGGGAGAGCCCAAGGTCACTGTTAGATGTTCTGAAGTGCCCAGATCCATCAACTCTAGCAAGAAAGCGAGCTATTAAATCTAAGCCACCTGTTGGTGTCAAGAAAAGCAAAGGTAGAGCTCAGGTCAGTGATCCAAAGGGTGTGCTACCAAGTGATAGGCTTAAGGAGTTTCCAAATGAATGCTTAAAGATTAATTTTAGCAAAAAGCTTTTCTGTGAGGCTTGTAGAGAAGTTGTGTCGCACAAAAAGAGCTCGGTTCAAACACACCTAAAGAGTAATAAGCATAAGAAGGGAAAGGATCGCCTACAACGGAAAGTGGCCAGTGAGATGGATATTGCTAAAGCATTGAAGCTTTATGACCAGCAAAATCATCCTGTTGGTGAGACATTACCTGATTCTGTGAGGGTGTATAGAATAAGAGTTCTAACTGCGATGTTGAAGTCTGGTACGGCTATTTCAAAAATTGATCATTTCAGGGAGCTGCTAGAAGAGAATGCTTTAGCACTTACTAGTACACCCAACATGCGACAATTGTTGCCATTTGTCCTTGGTCGGGAGAGTGACAGAGTTAAAGCAGCTATTCGTGGGAGGCCTATCTCAATAATATTTGATGGTACCACACACGTGTGTGAGGCATTGGTGATAGTGGTGAGGTATCTCACAGATGAATGGGTTATTAAACAAGATGTTTGCAGGCTAATGCTTCTGGCCAAGTCAATGACTGGAGAAGAAGTAGCCAGACAAATCATAGCTGTATTTCTACAGAAATGGGAATTTCATCTGATCTCGTTATAGGTGCAATGCATGACAGGGCGTCAGTAAATCAGGTTGCCATGAGGACTGCTAAAGTTATATACCAAAATATTCTAGATATTGGCTGTTTTTCCCATACCTTGGATAGGGTTGGAGAAAATATGAAAACACCCATCCTTGATGAATTTTCTAAAGCATGGATAGGAATGTTTACTCGTAGTCCTAAGACACGTGAAAGATGGAAGTCATTGACTGGCTTACCACCACCTTCGTACTCTGTAACAAGGTGGTGGAGTCGCTATGAGGTTTTGGCTAAGCTTATGGTCACGTTTGGTGATGCCACCACACTATTAGAGGATGAAGACATTTCCCCTGCAAATGCTGCCAAGCTGCGAGCTATTCTTGATGATCCTGCAAAGAAAAGAAAGCTTAAAATTGAGTTGGCTGCTACTGTTGATTGCATGGAGCCATTTGTAAAAGCAACTTATAATTTGGAAGGTGATGGATTTTTAGCTTTGGAAACTTACGAAAGTGTAAATGCCCTATATATTGCTATACTGTCAAAGCATTGGCCTAATGTTGCTGCAATGACGAAAAAAGAAGCTAATGGAAATTCTATTCATGAAAAACAGCTCTTGGACTATGCGGACACATGTTTGAAGCCAGCATATGAATATTTCAAGCTCAAGTTTGACCAAGATCTCAAGCCAGCAATGAATGCTTTTAAAGCTGCACGTCTTTTTTCTCCCTCTAAGGTCAATTCCATGCATCCTACTCCAAGTGATATAAATGATTTGAGTGTGTTTCCATTCTTTCCATCTTCAGTCATCGAAGAACTAAAGAAAGAGCTCCCTAATTATCTATCAGTTGCAGAAGATGTTAGTTCAGCAATTGATCCTGTTGCGTGGTGGAGAGACCATGAATACCGCTTACCTAATTGGGCTCGAGCATGTAAATACATAACTTTAATCCAGCCTTCATCAGCTGCAGCAGAGCGGGTATTTTCACTGCTCTCAAACTCTTTCAAAGACAATCAGGAAAGAGCACTGGAAGACTATGTTTCAGCTTCAGTTATGCTACAATATAACAGTCGCTAAAAACTTTCTTTTTTGTAATTCACAATGTATCACATGAATTTTGGCCAAGCAATAAATGAGAAATATAGGCACATTTTGAAAGAATTATAGGGCAAGTTTGGGAGCATTGGAGAAAGAATTTTAGGCAGAAAAAAAAGCAATATTTATCTATGCCTAGCCTGCTCATGAAATGTCTCACCACATCATGCTTGCTCATGTAACAATTATTATATGTGTGTGTATTGTATGTCCGTAAGTTTGTGGCAGCACTATTACAGTTTGGATTTTGTGTCTGTTGTTACTGCCTGGGCCAAATAGCTGAGAGTTAGGCAGCAGTAATTTTGGAATCAGCATGCAGAGAGTCTCAGTACTCAATTAAGACTGCTATTGCCGATTATAGTGACACGTACTCAATCATTGGCAACTCTTCACCACAGCTATTCCACCTCATGCAGAGATCCTTTTAAGCACATTGCATGGGCATATAATAATGTGTGTGTGTTTTCTGTGAAATATTATTTCTATTGTTTTTCAACTAAGGCAAGACTATGGTTGTGGTAAAGGTAATGAACACAGTTGTAGTCATGAAATGAGTATATTACACCTTAACTGGCATATTATTTTCTAGGTGGCAGTTAATTGCATTTGCTGAGTTATTGTGTATCAACTGTAGCAGACTTAGAAAGAAAAAAAGAAAAAAAGCTGTAGCACTCACATCCGGTTGTTAAATAACCAAAACCTCGCTTGGTTTCAATCAAACTGTCAATCTCATGCCATCACCAAGGTAGGTGGTCTCAATGATCAAAGGTCATCTTTATTCTATATATTAATAGATGGATATTTTTAGTGTAACAGATGTTCTAGTACATATCTGAGTATTTATAATTGTGATGTCAAAAATTTATAATCCACCAAAAGTATATATACATATTTTTTATTGTGTGTGTGTGTCAAGATGATGGAGGGACAGGACGCGATTTGAATAGAGAGAGTAGACGTGGTACATGACCCCACAGGACAGGCGTAGCTGGAGGGGAAAGTGAACAGCAGGGCTGGAGAACGAGGCAAAGAGAGGGCTGGAGAAGGAAGAGCAGAGGAGGAAGACTGCTGCTCAACTACATATATAGATGTACATGTGCCCATAAAAAGCCACTCTGGCTAATGGATCTTCCAGACCAAGGATGAATTGCCCCCCCCCCCTCAAGATGACTGGAAAAGACACCATGAACATTCCAGCTTAACTTGTTAATTTACACCTGTTGTCATGCATTCTATATCATATCCCACTTCATTTGTACACTTCTTTTTGAACTCGCAATCATCAATTTAGTTTCATGTCATTAATTCGTTTTCTAATATACTTAGACTTTGATACACTATGGCGGTTGCTATAACTTTATCAAATGTAAAGAAGAGCACCGAAGTGCAGCCCCAGCGAAATTCTAGTAATAATAACATACCCTACGCTGCGACCAGTGAAGAAACCATATATTTCAAATAGTTTAACTCCCAGATTCCTCCACGTTATTGGAAACACTAACTCAACTCATTTAAAATTCAGTTGTAACATACATGCAGGTGAGAGATTTATTAAGTTATAATACTGATCTCTTGAATGAGATGTATGAATAATATACTGTTGTATACTGCCTTCTAATGGCTAAGAATTTCATAACCGGGCATGTGATTCAAGAAAAAATAAAAATGACCTGACTGAAAAACACCTAATACACATAAATGTATTCATTATTAATAACAAAGTATAGACAAATACCAACCTACTTTCTTTAGGAGTCATGCTCAGGCATGTAGCCTTTAGTGTGGTGTAAACTGTGGATAACACAATTTGCATCATAGCATAGTATAGTTTGGAGAAGTGACATGGTGTTCAAGGTGACTTTCATATTAATCTTACTACTGTATCATTTTTTGAAAGTAACATCTTAGGCAATGCAATTAAAAGTACTGCTTGTTATGTGAGTAGCAGATGTTTTAGTTGAATTAACGATCACTGGAGGCATGCAGAATACTCAACTCAGAGTCTGGTCAGTAGAGCTATAAAACTTTCACTATATCAATCACTAACTAAAAACTATATCAAACAAACTTTTAACTTTATTTAAGAAGCTAACATTAGTAACAATTATCAATTATTAATAAATAATAATAAAATAATAATAATAATAACCATTTTTAAATTATTAAAAATCCAAGGATGGATAGGCACAACCCAAAACGGCTGCGGCATTCCCAGCTGAACTGCCACTGAGAGTTTCTGAAGGAAGTAGCTAGTACCACATAGTTCACCAGTTGCCAGAGACACATCTGCCTAGTGTCTGGACAGGTGGCATCATCCTATACAAAAGGTCTTCCAGCATTCCATGGCACTAAAATCATGCAATTCGGTCATTTACCATTGGATCTGGAAAAGCCAGGAGGTTTCAATCTAGAGGGGACTTTAGCAGCTGACTAAGCAGGTGGATGATATCATTTAAAACAGTTTACTTAGAATGTCTGCCTACACTGAACTTGCAGCTCAGCCCATGAGTCCCAAGAGGAGACATTTGCATGAATATTTATAAGAGATAATGAAGGGTTTATCAGAACACTTTAAAGATGCTTTATCTTGAGAGAGGGCAATATATATTATATATACATATATGTCTGCAGTCTCACAGTTTCTCTCTCCCCCCCCCAAAAAAGCTAACGAGCTTAATACTGTCCCACTTACGAAACATCAGCGAACTTTCCGATTGTTTTTTTTTTAAAGTAACTGTAACTATAGCAACAGTCCACGCCTTCTGAGATTGGCCATGCTTTTGCTACCGCGTGCGCTCTGGATGGAGTTTGATGCTAGGAGTGTCTGGTGAATATGAAAGAGACTGCGATAGCAACGCTAGAAGAAGGTTAGGGGTTTCGTGGGGAGTTTGAAACTGCATACAAACTAGCTCTTGTGAGACTAGTGACTGTACAGCATTAGTGTTACTTTGGCTCTTGCTAATAATAGTAAAATTTTGTACCCTGAGCTTTCTTTATTATTTGGATAGGTGATGTAGCAAAGAGATTAGTAGTGTTTAGTTTTCTAGTTGCACTTACGTTTAATTATGTGTATAGTGTGTGTGGTCTCATTTTATAGGACCACACACACAACATGAAATGTTTCTTAAAAATAGTAATTTAGATTGACACTAAGTGAAACCTATCTAGTCTATCCCACTGAAGTGATATTGAAGTGTAGTAGAGCTTAAGGATGCTAAACTTATTTCTAGTTTAAATGATCAGGTAAAAAAATTAAGATCACAGAAATATCTGATGATTTACTCCATATAGTGACTGAATTATTGACTAGCCAGTTAAACATTAGTAATAAGAATAACTATTTTTATTTAGTTTTGCCAAATACCAAGATGGTCTTATTCTACCGTGTATCTGCTATTAGTATTAAGAAAAGAAGAAAAATGAAGGAAAAAACCACTTGCAAGCTGCTGTAAGTATGGAAGCCTGTATTGTAGTGTAGACTTCCAAGCGATTTTTATTTTATTTTGTGATTGCGTATTACATAACTTGAAATATTCTTTAGGAATAGTGTTTACAATTTTTGATATAGATCACTTTTATTCTTCACAAGTTGTAGCCACTCACCTTCCTTTAGATGAATTGCACCTGTAGCATGTCTTCATTTGTGCAATATATAGCTGGCCTGATGGTGTACTAAATTATAGTGTGAATTGAAACCACATTTCTTGTTTCTCATCAACTATATTGGAAATTGCAATAATGTAGTTGACCTATAGGAAAAATATTGAAATGGTATATAACAACAAGTATGAGGTAGTAGGGGTGTGGTTAAAGCAGTGGGCTTGACCTGCATAACAAATTTTGAAGTGGCTGTATCACCCAGGAAGGTGCAGATGAGAAACAAGGTATTTTGTTTGTTTGGCCTAAAATAAACTAAGACTTCATTCCATAATGAGGAAGAGGTCTGTCAGCAAGTAATGTTTTATTATTATTTGTTTGGTACACTAATGTTTTTACACCTTCAATAGTTGCAGTGTGTGCATGCATTGTGTTACAGACAGAGTTCAGTCTCTGAGCTGTATATGATGTATGTGGTTAGATGTGGTGGCTTGTACCTGGACTGAGCAGCTGTAATTTATTTTGTGAAGTTGACACTGTAACTACACTTTCTCCACTACATACACAATTCAATTCATTGAAGTGAGATGTGTCAGGAGGTGTACCCAGGTATGTATGTGATTTATTTGAGGCTATTTTTTACACACAAGTATGATCAACATGACCCACAAAGGTTTAAATTTCAGTCTGCTATCAAAATGCATTTAATTACAATGAATTATGGTCTAAGGACATAGAGCTGTGTGTGTAATGTATATAATAGCGTATGTGGGTTGTGTTGGTCTGCAAATGATGGTGATTAACCCTCAGCGCTCATGCGTGAGAGGGTTATAGTAGTCATTCTGTCTGTCCCAGCTGTACTACCATATGCTATTGGACAGATGGACCAGATTTTGGGAAATAGAATTTATCATTATTTCTGAGGAGGTAGCATAGGGTAAGTGTGTGCACACACTCAGGCTAGAGACTACTTGTGAGCCCTATAAGTAAGACGTAAGCCTCAATTGGGAAGGTATGTGGTCCCTTTGTTTTAGTTTCGTGTAGTTATGTTTGAAGATTTTATGATCATGACCAGTGCATACTGATTACGTGACATCTGTGTGACCTTTGAGTTGCTATTATGTAGGGTGAGAGGAATAACAGGAGACACATTGTGTTTATATGGCCTTAAAATGAAATAGGTTGCTGGTTTTATTATAAGTCATTATAGATATGGTACAGGTGAAGGCTTGACTTGGTTATTGCATATGGCATCATATGCATCAGTTGCATGGTATTAGACTGTTCAGGATTGACTGTTGTCACATGGTAAAGGCACATGTATCAGTTCAGTGGTGTTGTGAGTGTTCTATTGAAAATCTTCTGTTAGACTTCCTAAGCCTTTTGCAGAGATTTGAGGCAGTGGTTTATGCTCCATTCATCTGTAATGTCCACCAGTGTTAATTTACTAATTTCTTGTCTGCTCACAAGCCTCAAGCATATGTGATGATAACCATTAGGCGTACCTGAGGTTCTGGTTGGCTTTGTGTTCCTGCATTTAGCTACTCCTTATGAAGATAACATTTACATCTACCAGTTTCATTGCTGGAGCAGTATTGATACTTGACTAGGAATAGCCAAATAAATTATTATTCTTGTTGCCTGAGAAATGATTTTGTAGAAGCTAGCTAGTGCATATAGTAGTGCTGAGGGTTCATGAGTAGGTGTTTCAGTTATATAATAGCTAGGTTGTTTTTTTTTTGATTTTTTTTAGTTTTTTTTTATTTTATTTTTTTTATTTTATTTATTTATTTTTTTGCTAAGCTCACCAATAGTTATTGAATATTTACTATTCGTGATGTAGGAGTCTAATTCAGTATGGATAATAAGCAACGAATTTCACGTCTCATTCTGTTGTCATGAGCTCCTCCTACTGGGTAAGAAGCTACTTACTGGCTTTATGGATGTGTATTTGTTGGCCAGATCTCTACATGAGTCATCAGTATATTTATCAAATTCTATAGAGGATTTTATCTAATGACCAGTTTAGTTTAAGCTGCAAGATTTAACTTAATCTTGCTGTCAATGTCATTCACCTACTAATTGTCATATCATAGTCCTGGTGACTATCCTTTACCTGCTAATTTTATTATTATGGATTCAAGTGACCTGTTAAACGTAGAGGTCGATTTTATAATTCAATGCTATTCTTCGTACGGGAAATCTGTAGCCTCGTATACCACATTCTGAACTCCTTTCGGAGGTCCGGGTATAAATGGAAGAATCCCAGGCATGCCCTTTTACCTCTAGCTCCTATTCAAATTAAAATAAAGTCAAGAGAACCCTCCATTATACGTAGCTCACTATCCTTTCAAGTCGATCCACACCATGTTTACAACAAGTGCCCTAACTAAACAACAGCTATATGTAATCATTTTTGCAAGTAATACTCAAGTCCATCTATCAATGCCATGTGTATGTACCAAAATATTTTTTGATTGAAGATGAACCCTCAGGATAGTATCTTGGAGAACTCTGACAGCACGCTGTATATCTTTTGCAGTTGAATTAGCTGCGTCAATGGCAAACAGTACTTTTTCATTTCTATTTAGATCCCGCCATTTGTTCTTGTTTTTTCCCTTGTTTTTTATTTTATTTCGTCTTCTAAGATGCTCATGACTTTGTTTCCAAGCTTTTGTGTGCGCTAAGTTGCTGTAATGCTACTAAAGGGGAGTCGGTGACAAAAACTGTCAGCGCCCATTTTCCACTTATCGCGAAATATGTCCCCGGCTACCCCCCTTTTATACGACACCTTCGTGTTTAAGAAACTAGTTCATAGTTGCAATATAGCTTGAGCTAGTATATTGTGGATCGTTTATTTACCTTATTTAGGCCAGATTTTTTGTTATTCCTGCAGTTATTTTCATTTTGTTCTGAGTTTTTCTAGACCCATTTGGGCTCCCCCACCCTGTAAAGCAAAAAAAATTTTTTTTTTAACTATTTCATTCTTAATAGTATGGCACATGAATTTCCCATTCCAAACTATATGGGAAAAATCGTTATTCAGTTGAAATCACACTGGGACAGTGGAATAGCATGTAACTGAGTGAAATAGCACATAAACTAAGTGGAAACTAAGTGAAATACCATGGTAGCTAAGTGAAATAGTGCGGGTGAGTGCGCACGCATGCAGCATTAATCTTGGAAACGTAGAGTTCAAGTTGTTTCTAGTTGGAGACAATGTCATTCTTTACCACAGAAGCTCTACCCGTATTAGACAGAATGTTTTTCAACAGATTAGAAGGGGCCGTAGGTTGAAAACGAAACAAAACAAAAACTGACCTGACCTACTATTAATGAGCGATAGCATGGGTAACCTGTGCTACTGGGGATCAATAGCACTCATAAAGCAATTGAAATAGCACTTGGCTTCACCTCATGCTATTTCAATCGCGTTACTCGTACAATTAATCCCGAACAGAACGGTTTCCCGTGCTATTACTCATACACATGACTCCCTCAATTTCCATTATGCCCCCTTCAAATTAGAATTTTATTGATTTGCTCAAAATATTTCCCTGATTGTAAAATGTTAGCTCAATGGTAGACATAGAGGTTGTGAATAGAAGTGATCTAACTTTACATAAGTGTAGATGAAGGTCCCACACAGTCACAAGATGTGAATCATCCTCAGAACTCCTTCCTTATTTTTCTTATATTGTGTGCAATTTTTGCATTGGAAATAAGTATAGGTTACATCGTGAGGTAAAGGTAATTATGGGATTTACACAACCGAGAGCTGAAGGCCCGAGGATAGTGTAAGTTCCGTACGGACCGTACCGAGTGGTGCAGCCGACTGGTACCATGGCTTTAGGCCATAGGAAATGCAACCAATCGTAAATTTAATTGGACCGTTTAAAGAAGCTCGGGGCAAAAATACGCTGCCTATGAGGTATACATGAAATGTATTCACCGCATTTTGAGCAATTTGATTGGGAGGTTTGAACTTACTATGTACAATATTATCTATATGCATAAGATTTTATTTTACGTTTTAAGAATTAGCTCACTTTTTACTGTGGGAGGTTCTTGTTGTGTTTGGTTTCAAACAGTAGCTAGTTGTATTTGTGTAGTACTCAACCTCCCCAAGTGTGTGAAAGAATATATATTTTTTGGGTTGAGTTAGCAGCCTCACTTTATGAAATTGAGATTTTAAGATATAAAGTGCGAATTACTAATTTACTGAAAATTCAATGTGTTTCGCCACAACTTGGTATAGAAGTGAAATTTTGTCACTGATTGTAAGATATAATTGACTATTTAATATCTTTATGTGATGCAGAGATGACATGAGAATCATCAAGAGGTTGCTAAGGACATGAATACTCAGAAGGCAAGCACACAATACTTGTGTTAGAGGCTACACGCTTCAGTGATAGGGCTGTCTGAATGGTGTATGTGTGTGCATGTGTTGTGTAACATGGTCAAGGAGCACATCCTTGTAGCAAGAGTTTGTGTTTCATTAGTATGAATTCAGTGAGTAGTCCGCTTGACAAGTGTAGTGGTTGAAAGTATGAATGAATGGTTAATGTAACATCTATTAACACTTCCATTCAAAGATGTGATGCTGAATTGAGCACTATTACCTCAGAGCAAGCAACTCTTTTTCCCTTCGCTCACTTGCGAATTATATACTCAAACTCATCTAACACCTTAGTCATCTCATTCTCGTTATACCCATCACAAATACCATTTAAAACACAACCCATATCACTCTGCTCATCTAATACAACATCCAAACTATACATCTCAAATCTCTCCTTATAAATCTTAAGACAGTTACACATGGACCACCTTACATGCCTCTCTGCACCCACCTTACCAATCCTATAATTAACCTCTCCCTTCCTCTCTAAAACTTTATATGGTCCCTCCCAGGAATCGGCTAGTTTACAAGTCATCCCTGAAACACGGTATAACACTAACTCACTAACTCACCCACCTTAAACACTCTTAACTTGGTTCCCCTATTTAAATACAGCATTATGGATTCACGTCCTTTCGCACTCTTAAGAGCCGCACAGTCTCTCATCCTCTCAAGTCTCTCTGCAACAGTAATCACCCAATCACAAACACCCAACTTCTCGTTCTCCCTTTCATATAACCCATGATACAGGGCATCTAACGGTGTCCTCACATGGAAGCCATAAACTAAATCAAAGGGACTAAATCCCGAATCTGTGTGTGGCATCTGCCGCAACACAAACAGAACAAAACTGATTTGACCAACCCAGTCAACCCTATCACTCACACACTTTCCCAATATAGCTTTAAAGGTGCCATGCATCCGTTCAACGGCGCCATTACTCTCTGGATGATATGGAGACGTTCTCACCTTCTGGATTCCCAGCATTTCACACAACTGCCTAACTACCTTCCCACAGAACTGGCTCTCTTGATCACTCAGTACTCTCTCAGGTATTGAGGTCCTCGAGAAGATGGACCACAACCCTTCAACCATAGCCTTAGCCGTTATACTTCTCAGAGACACTGCTTCAGGCCACTTAGTGGCTAGACACACGTACGTCAGTAGGTATCTACACCCACCCTTACCTTAGGCAAAGGGCCTACAAGGTCGATCGCAACCAACTCGAAGGGCTCAGTAAACACTGGTCTCTCCACAGCTGGAGCACGTCTGGGCTTATGTTTACTTCTTCTCTGGCATACCACACAGCTAGTACAATGATCTACTATGTCTCTCGCCATTCCCGGCCAAACAAAATATCTCGCAATCATTGCATTCACCTTCTCCACCCCCAAGTGCCCATTTCTCTCGTGCCCTAACTCCAACACTCTGGCTCGGTAACTTCTAGGCAACACCAATACATCTCTGAATTGCTCCCAGGTGACATACATACAGCTCACTAACATATTCTTCTTCCACTTAAATCCCCTCTCATTTCTTTTACCCAGTTCTCGCCAATCTTTCAAACTCTCATCTTTCAACAACTCATTCCTGAACTCCACCCCGTCTGACCCCTCCTTCACAGGGCCAATCTCACTGGCTAACTCACATAACCTAGCCTCCTCGCCACTCAATTGTAACAACTCCTCAAGGGGATTCCGACTCACTCACACTTTCACTAGCGCTTGACACTACACTTGCTTTCGCCTGGGGCTCGACTGGTTTCGGCATAGCCTCCACCTCATCCACCCCATGTCCCTCCCCAACCTTACTCACATCTTCAGGCATAATTAAGGGTTCGGGCTGGCTACTCGCTCCCTGCACCGTTTCCAGTACACTACCACTCCCACTCTCAGGAGTGACCACACTCCACAAGTCGTTCACACTTACATTCTCCTCACTCTTATCTAACTCCTCCTCCTTCCTGACCATACTCCTAGTCAGAACATTCATGTTCACATTCTCACCGGACACATAGTCCTGAATAGCACACTTATAGGCTTCAGACTCCTCCCCATTTGTCAACGAGAAAGGAACAATACACGACATTCCCGGCATCTCACTCTCGTCTATGATTTCCCTTTCCTATAACCTCCAATTATCAACTCGCTCATGAAGCTCTTACAGCTCTTCTCACTCCCACCATAACCTTTTACTAACACATCACTACATAGCACAACTTGCTCTGGCACTAATGCCTTGGGTACAGACCCCAACTCTGCCCCAGAATCGATCAAAACCTCAGTCTTAGTTCCATTGACTAACCCCATAGCCACATTTCCCGATTTTCCTGACTTGCTCTCGTTTATCAGAACCGACATCTTCCTCGGTACTCCCTCTTTCTTTACAGAAACCACACCCTTCTTGACTGTACACTCTGGACTTCTATGGCCTACCTTCCCACAATTATAGCAGGTAACAACCCTGGGCGCATAACCACTCCCACCGGGTCTCGCACTACTCTTCTTACATTCACTAGCCCTATGGCCCTTCTCGCCACAGTTAAAGCATGTGACGTAGCTACCGACTCCTCCACTACTCACGCTCTCTCCACTACTATTACTCCTTTCACCACTCACACTCCCAAAATCGCGCCCATAACCACTCTTAAATCCTCTATTGCTTTCAACAAAACTACTAGTTTTCCTGTAGACGGTCACATATATTGTGGACCATTTCCATATTGTGGACCCTTATCCATTAAACTTATATATGGTGGACCTTTTTCCGTACTGAACTAATGTATTGTGGACCCTTTTCTGTATTGAATGGATATATTTTGGACCCTTTTCCATATTGAACTTGTATATTGTGGACCTTTTTCCATATTGAACTTATATATTGTGGACCTTTTTCCGTACTGAACTTATATATTGTGGACCTTTTTCCGTACTGAACTAATGTATTGTGGACCCTTTTCTATATTGAATGGATATATTGTGGACCCTTTTCCATATTGAACTTATATATTGTGGACCTTTTTCCATATTGAACTAATATATTGTGGACCATTTCCATATTTATTGTGGACCCTTTTCCATATCGAACTTATATATTGTGGACCTTTTTCCGTACTGAACTAATGTATTGTGGACCCTTTTCTGTATTGAATGGATATGTGGACCCTTTTCCATATTGGATATATTGTGGACCTTTTTCCATATTGAACTTATATATTGTGGACCTTTTTCCGTACTGAACTTATATATTGTGGACCTTTTTCCGTACTGAACTAATGTATTGTGGACCCTTTTCTATATTGAATGGATATATTGTGGACCCTTTTCCATATTGAACTTATATGTGACCGGATTTGGGAAAATCCGCCTAAACGAGGCAAACAATTGTTTTCAGTATCCCCCGGTAAAGCCTTATGGGTCGATTTTTTTCGAAAAAATTATTATGGCAGAAATGGATAGATACCAGTTAGCTCTAGCTTATGACGCAGTTATAAGCTCTGGCGTGCTCTAGAACTCACACTAGGAGGCTAGAAACACTAGCCGGTTGGACTCGTGTACGGAGAGTTGCTAAGAAATTATTGGCGGGCTTTTCACTAACAGCCGGGAAAAAACTGTAGCTAACTAATTCACTTACTATTCTACATAATTCACGTACTCACGCAATTCTCGTCATCATAGTTTCTTAAGGAGCCCTGCATTAAGCCTTTTAGACTTCTTTCAATCCGCCTGTAACCGGTTTATTCCATAGTGTCCCGGAGACACGCAGTAATAGTATACGGACACAAGGCATGCCCCCTGACCTTAGCAACGCCTTTACCCGGCGTTTTTTTGAAATCAGCAATAATAAGTTTAGCAAAAATACTGAAGTGTTATAGGGCGAAGACGGCTTGTGCTACAGCTTCCAAAATAGGAGGAAGGCATCCCAAGGCCCCGTGCAGCCTACTGGTAGAATAAATTAGAAAACTTTAGATGCCGCATTTAGCCGGGTTTTCACAAATCCGGTCACATATATTGTGGACCGTTTTCCATATTGAACTAATGTATTGTGGACCCTTTTCCATATTGAACTAATATATTGTGGACACTTTTCCGTACTGAACTAATGTATTGTGGACCCTTTTCTATATTGAATGGATATATTGTGGACCCTTTTCCATATTGAACTTATATATTGTGGACCTTTTTCCATATTGAACTAATGTATTGTGGACCCTTTTCCATATTGAACTAATATATTGTGGACACTTTTCCGTACTGAACTAATGTATTGTGGATCCTTTTCCATATTGAATGGATATATTGTGGACTGCAATCCATATTGAACTAATATATTGTGGACCCTTTTCCGTATTGAACTTATATAATATTGAACTAATATCTGTACTGAACTAATGTATTGTGGACCTTTTTCCATATTGAACTAATGTATTGTGGACCTTTTTCCATATTAAACTAATGTATTGTGGACACTTCTGTATTGAACTAATGTATTGTGGACCCTTTTCCATATTGAACTAATATATTGTGGACCCTTTTCCATATTGAACTTATATATTATGGACCCTTTTCCATATTGAACTAATATATTGTGGACCCTTTTTTTGAACTTATATATTATGGACCTTTTTCCATATTGAACTAATGTATTGTGGACACTTCTGTATTGAAATGTATTGTGGACACTTTTCTGTATTGAACTAATGTATTGTGGACACTTTTCTGTGTTGAACTAATGTATTGTGGACACCTTTCTGTATTGAACGGATATATTGTGGACCTTTTTCCATATTGAACTAATGTATTGTGGACACTTCTGTATTGAACTAATGCATTGTGGACCCTTCTCAATATTGAACTAATATATTGTGGACCCTTTTCCATATTGGACTTATAAATTGTAAAAGTAATATATTCTCCCTTTTCCATATTGAACTAATATATTGTGGACCCTTTTCCATATTGAACTAATAAAATTTAAAACTTTCCGTATTGACTAATGTTTTTCGTATTGAAGTAATACCTTTTCTGTATTGAACTAATATATTGTGGACCTCTATCCATATTGAAGTAATATATTGTGGACGCAATTCATATTGAACTTATATATTGTGGACCTTTTCCATATTGAACTAATGTATTGTGGACACTTTTCTGTATTAAAAGTGTTGAAGTACTTATAAGCACAAGCACTAAGTGCTTGAATCCATGCCTTGTGTGTGTGTGTGTGTGTAATGTGTTTATTGGAATTAAACATACATATCACGTGACATTGCATAGGCACATAGGTTCATGTGAATGGGTGGAGTTTGAATTAGGGCTACATGTATGGGTGGAGTATGGGACACTGTAGTCTGTCCAGATGAATGATGCATAGAAAGTGTTATACTACAAATAGAGGTTGTACAAAAAATGGGACTTGCACATTGGATAGGTTTTGGTTAAAAACAAAACAAAAGGAAAGGAAAAGAAAATTGGGGCAGAAGTGCTTTTCTATATTGCAAGAATCTGCAATAGAAATATCCTCAGTTTTCTAGTGCATCCAATTTAGACTTTTGCTTAATCCTCATGAGTTAATTTGAGTTGATTATGAGATACCTTAATTGCATCCATGAGTGCAGTCATCATTTACTGCATTTATGGTCACACCAACTCAACTTCAACAGACTATAGTGTGGATGTGTGGGAGTGAGAGTAATGTATGTGGGTGAAGTGAGAGACAGGTGTGTAGGTAAAGTGTGAGACATGTGTAGGTGGAGTAAGAAACATGTGCGTTGGATTGTGGGGCATGTGTGGGTGGAGTATGAGCTGTGTGTGTAAGGTGGAGTGTGAGATACTAGTGTGGGTGGAGTATAAGGAGTGAGGGTGTGGTAGATTGTCAGTGGGTTGAATGTATTCTGCCCTGTGGGGCCTTCCCGCCTTTTAAGTATCTCAAGCTTTTATTTATCGCCTGCTTCATAAGTACTAGTAAAGGGTCCTCAAAGGTGTTAGTGCAGCTACATTATGGGTGTACAATTGAACAACCGGTAAGGAGTCATTATAAGATAAAGTGTATTGATTGTTGAGGAGATTGTGTATTGCTGATTGGTAAGGCATCATCCACAATGGCAATACTTAAATAGTGCAGCAGTGTATTGATTGTTGATAAGGAGTAAATATTGTGTATTGCTGATTGGTAAGGAGTCATTAACAATGCCAATACTTAATGTGACCGGCTTTGGGAAAATTAGCCTAAACGCGGCAAAATTCACCTTATGGGTCAATTAAAAAAAATTTTTTTTTTAATGATGGAAATAGATAAATAACTGTTAGCTCTAGCTTATGATGCAGCTGTAAGCTCTGGCGAGTTCTAGAACTCCTGCTACGAGGCTAGGAACACTTGCAAATTAACTTGTGTACGGGATGTTACCAAGAAATATTTTGATGGGCTGTTCATTTGCCAGGGAATCATTTGGGAGGAGGATGCTCGTCTCCCGTTGAAGCTATTTTACCCCCTTGAAATATTCTTAAAATTTCATAAGCAAAAAGCAAAGTTAAAAGGTGAACAATTTAGGGAGGGAGGTTTTGAGTACATTAAAGAGTATTAAACTTGTGTTCAAGTAGAGAGTATGGCAGATGTCTTGTAGTCTTGTGAATATGTACACGATGGTAGGTTGAGGTTCCTTTGTGTTTCATAATGTCGCAGAGGCTTTCATTGGCTGCTAGGCTTGTGATCCACATCAGTTGGTACTTGAACCATGCATGTTCATTGCTAGACTTGTGATCTGTGCCGATATGGGATAGGGTTTTTAAAGAATATAAGATAGAATTAACCACCTTTATTCCTGACATGTGATCTGGTACAGTTAAGTAGGTCACTCACCAGTACTATCTCATCCACAAATGGTGAGCTTGAGTATGGGACCATCAGAATCTATGAATATTTAGATATAGTAGCATATGATGTTAAAGTATAATTAGAGTGTGACGTACTTGAGCATGCATCTCATGTAGCACTGAATACAAATGTCTCACACAATACACTCATGTACACCTCTCACACTTCACCTATATGTAGTGGGAAGGGAATGACATGTAGCACATTTTCTACATAAATTAAAGTCTTTAAGTATAGGTTACATCACGAGGTGGAGGTCGGTATGGGATTTACACAACCGAGGGCCGAAGGCCCGAGGATAGTGTAAATCCCGTACCGACCGCGCACCGAGCGGTGCAACCGACTTGTACCATGGCTCTAGGCTATAAGAAACGCATAACAACCTTTTTTTCTGTAGCCTCATTGGTCGCCGCTTCGCTTAGCTACAGATCGTAATTCTAGGCCACGGGCAAAAAATATTCACCTCCTAGGCGGTGTATAAGTGATTTATTCACCCCGAATTGAGAAATCTGATTGGACGGTTTGAACGAACCATGGTATAACTGTTTGATTATCACTTAATGTTCTAGCAATATTTACTTACAGTATATTTTGAAGTATGCAAATTGAATTCAGTAATAATTATTGCCACTTTATTGTTATGCTGCAGGGTATGCTTTTTGATGTTTCTAGAAGTAATGGAGGTTGGCTACAATGATCAAGAATGATGATGAGTACAAGACTTTTTGACATATTATTTGTTTTGATATCAAACTATCATCCAAAATTTTGTGTACCTTTTTTTCCTTTGATGTAATATATTTTTTATTACTAACCAGAATTGTGTATTGGTGCGCGGCGTTGTCTGGTACAGTATGGTATAGTATGCTGATTGTACAGTGTAGTAAAACCTAGTAAAACACAAGTACACCAGTGCTGCTATGTATGTTTTACTATTGAGTGAGCTAGAGTTTACTAGTGGTGGACAGGTATGGTAAAACATGAGTGGAACTTGAAGTGTACTGGATGTTTTACCTCATGGTGTACTGGAATACTTATAGTTTACCTCATGTTTTACTGGACAGTGTACAGGTAGTAAAACATGTGTAAAACATTCGTGCACAACTGGTCCGGTTTTAGAGTTTACTGCATGTTCTACTAGGATTTACTGTCCAGTACAACACAGGTAAAACTGAAGTGAATCATTAGTTTACAAATGTTTTACTGATGAGTAAAACGTGGTTGGCAAAGCAGTGGTCCATATCAAGATTTGAGTGTTGTTGAGGTGACCTTCAGACTCTGTCTACATACATATAGTGATGAGCATCATAGGAGGTTTTAAGTATCATTTAATTACTAAAATGATGAACATAACATAATAATAACAAAAAATGAGTATAATTCGCCAACCCCTAGTAATAGTATGGTATATAGCAAGTAATTTAGCAACACCCTGCTACTCGTCAGAATTCTGGGGTAAAAAGCAGGTCAGATTTCTGGGGTAAAAAGCAGGTTTACACTAAATGGCACTAAATACGGGATGCTTAAATTTGGTCAACCAATGAGGTCAACGTTATTAGCTAGGAGAAGGCAAAAAAAAATAAATAAATAAATAAATTATAAAGAGCAACCCTTCTAAAGGTGCTCTGCCCTTTATTCTGTTGCTGGGCTATAGCGCCAAAAGGCCTACTACTCAGTGTAGCATTGCTATATTTATACAACTCAGCCACTATCAAATTGAGTGCTATGGGTATCAATGAATATGCTTAGTGAATGACCGTAATGGAAACAATGATTACAATGGCAATTTACTTAAGCAGGATTGTTGTTTCTGGCATGTGTAGCTAGCTATTGACATTTAGCTAACATTCATTTTTATAAGCTTCCTCAGTCACTTATTTACCCACAGTCATAGGTTTTTGTATTGTACATTTATTTTTCTGGAACGAAAACACCTTGAAGAATAAAAAACATAAGTTTTCATACAATTCCAGTCATAACGTGTCATTCAAATATGGTCTTACCTTTTTGACCATATTAGGGACAAAATTAGCTCAAGTGAGAATATTAGCATTGACCCAAGCAGCTATAAGAGTAATTTTACAATATGCCTTGAATGTCCATTTTCAGGTAGATCAACCAGAGAGCAGAGGTATTTTAGTCTTTATACTACTGGCAGATGTACTCAACACTATTATAAGGGAAATTATTATCATTGGGACCAGCTACTCAGGTGACACAAAGGCTGGTGCTATAGCAACTGTTTTCTTCTTTGTGTTCATCATTACAGTGGTCTTCGGTTCACTGGTAGTCTCTAATATCCTACACCATGTGCTAAAGAAAGATGTAAATATTGGAATACAAATGTCTTATTTGGCTGCTCAAAGCTTTGGAGCTACTCTGTATTACTACGGAGACAACATTATAGAAATTGTTGCACCTTACCAGAAAGATCTGAGTTGCGATCCAAGCTGCATAAAGGCATTCCAGATTTCTTCTAGCATCGCCTCAGGTGTAGCACTTATATTTTACCACAACGTGATTTCCTGCATGCACCAGTTCACTAAACTAATAGGACATAAAGAGAAGCTAACTGCTTGGTTTTCAGCAGCAGGAATGATTACAGTATTCATTAAAATGGATAGCCTCTTTAATGCTGTGGTGGAGGCCGCAGCTGTAATTGATGACTATTGTGACCCTGAGGATGTAGTTATTAACACTGTTTTCATGATAATTATTGTCATAACTGGAATCATTTTTATGACAGTGAACTGCTTCTATGTACTTGATTTACTTAAAAAAGCCAACCAGCAAGACTTGAACTGGTTAATCTTCTACGTCACTTATGGCCTCGTTGTGGTATGCTTTCCTATATTTATGCTCACTGATAATCTTCAACCACTTGATTGTGCTTTCGGCTGCGATACTTTGGAACGCAATCAAACATTGAATAATTTGAATTGTAATGTTCGAGGCAGTGGTGGATTTAGACTAGCCTTTTCTATTATAATATTCATTATAGTCACTTTGTCCAGCTCCTTGTTATTTTTTTGCAGGAAGGACAAAACAGAAGAATTTATCAACAAAGAAATATCTTAAATTATCTTTGTTAGACAGATACTGGAGTAGCTAGTTATATATGTAACAATACCTAATGTTAGCAAATAGAATATCACATTAATATGAGTCATTGTGTATATGAAAATGCTATCTTTATTAATTTACATGTGTTGTTATTGTTGTTGTTGCTTTATTATCTGGTGAAAGTGGTGAAAGCTAGTAGCCATGTAGTCATAGCTGTCACTTTGAAAAAATTTTTTTTAAATAGCATGTGTTTTTTTTTTCATGGCAACAGGTGTCAAATGGTAAATTTGTAGTGGCTATAAAATTTACTTTTATAGCTATAACATACCTGGTATCAAAATGCTTATATTTTTGTTTGAAATTTTATAACTGCTTAGACAAACATTAGTCAAACAGTGTTGTTTTCTTGTGTTGAATTTTCCAATTCTACTTTTCTATCAGATAGCTATTTCCTAACACAATAGCTAGTGTGTTTAACTAAAGTAAACTTGTTGTTGACTGGAAGCTAGCTATGCACACAGGATGATCTTGTTTCACTGTCACTATAGCTAGCGATCAACTCCACACTGCCTTAATCCACCCTTTGCAATGTTGTCCAATCAGTGGTAACTAGCTATATACTGTTTAGAGTGATAATGTGAAAAAAAAACTTTGTTATACAATGAAAATAGTAAATTAATTAACTTACTGAACTGAGTTAGTGAGGTGCTATTCCCTCCTTTTTTCAGATTACATTGATAACTACAGGGGAAAAAAGCTTGTCTTGACTAAAATCAAACCCATTTTTTGACTTTTGCTGAAAAAAATTACTAAAACTGTATAGCTACCAGTAGTGTTGTAACATTAGAAACTAGCTAATTCTTTGTTTGATAAAGAAATAGTTAAAACTAACTATAACACAAGTAACTTAAAGAAAAATACAAGCCTTTGTATTTAAGACTAAGAGTGTCTGGAATCTATATGCCAAACAACACCCCACATATATCTGTCAACATAGCTATATAATATAGCTAGCTATTGTGTAAGATACACATCCGTTGCATTTCTCAGTTTGTTATTTTGGGTTGGCAACAACTAGACCACAAATAATATCTCTATATATGGTAGCTACCTAGACTCCAATTATGTACTCAGTTAACATGAAGCAAAATAATAATAATATTATTATATAAAATATAATAATTTTAAACAACTTAATTATTGTTCTATGGAATGTTTCTATTCTTTCCATTTACTGTTTAGCAAGTTTATTAGATTAGTGACAGGATGATGAACTAATGTATGTAGTAGACTGATGAATAACTTTGGCTGGTTTGTATGCTTAAATGCAACTTTAGTAGCAGGAAAGTTTAAAAAAGAAAAGGAAAAGGAATGGCTTTGGTGGCTTTATTTGTTCTCAGCCTTATTGCCTTCTGGCTCCTTAGAAGCTTCACTTTTATTTCTATTCAAGAACAGCAGAAGACTAATAGTGCTGATGCCAATCAAGAGGAGGATAAAGATGACCAGTCGCAGTCCACCAGCTCCTGCGCTATTGCAACCGTCTACACTTCCCGTGGCATTCCTTCCCAAAGTGTGACAACCAAAAGCGCAGTCCAGCGGCTGGCGGTTGTTGGCCAGTAGAAACAATGGTAAGCTGATCAACACTACGATGTATGTGACACAAATGAGAGGGTGCACCTTCTTGTCAGACTTCTTTATTGCAAAAATGCAATTGATGGTGACAAAGAGTGCTCCAACTACAACGAGGATGACCAAGAAGGCCACCTCGACTCCGATATCCTCGGCCCCGCATGAACGCCCAGTTTCCTGAGCTGCAGCCACAACGGTGTTGAACAAGGCGTCAAAGATGACAAACAAGACAATCATTTCAGCAGCAGAAAACCAGACTTGTGCTTTATCCTTATACCCCACAATGGAATGGAACTGCATCTGTACCCCGGGGTACATCTTTATGATGAGCAAAGCTGTCCCTGATGCAATGATGGCTGCTATCCGGTTGTTAAGCCTACAAGTTGGACCGCACCCAAGCTCCGATCCAAACAGCTGCATTATATCGTTTATGTTGTCGCCGTAGTAATAAAGCACAGACCCTAAGGAGTATATTGCCAGGGCAAACACTCGAAAAAACACATCCTTGTCCAGCCTGATGATGCAGTAGTAAATGATATTCACGACTACCATAGTGCCAAATACAAACACCAGGCTGACCACGAATGAGACTACAGCTAACACTCCACCCAGTAGTGCATTGCCTCCTCCTCCCACTGCCAACACTATAATCTCTCTGATAATAGCCTCCACAATAACTGCCAGCAAAATAAACACTAGAACTCCTTTATGAAGTATTTCCTGAAAAAAAGAAACAAGAAATGAAGTAGCAAGATCACTTCTGACAATGTCATAAACTTACCATGTCTTATTCTGTTATTCAAGCTGTCGTTTCTGCTTATTCTTTTTTGTAAACAGCTCTACAAAACAGAAAAATACATATTTATCAGCAAATAGGTATACAAGGTTTAATAGAGAAACCTGGGATTTTGTAGTATTCTTATTACCACACTGTTACTGTGAAACCCAACAATAGTTTAAGATTTAAAAGATCCAATCCTTAAAGTGCACAAGAGTGAATATATTTATAACCACAAAATCAAACAGGAAATTACAAGCAATAATAGTCATACATTTACCAAGATTTTCCCACCCCAAGTGAAAGTCCCCACCCCCCCCCACCCAAAGAATTGCCAATTTGAAGTGCTAAACCAGCTATAATTTAAGTTTACTAAAACAATTATTCAAGCCCTGCTGTCTACAACAGAATATTTTGAGAAAACATATTTGTTAAAAATTACGAAAAAAAACTTTGTTGCTATAATTGCTTAATCTTTACGAAACTAGCCATTGCACACATACTGCTCAATCAGATTTATAAAGCTATGACAACCTCATAAAAATGCCGAACAACTTTCTACCACCATTAATTCTGATGATGAGGAAAGTTAAATGCCAGCAGAAAAAAAACCCTTATTTTTATAACATCAAAGAATCAAAAAAGTATGACTTAATGCCATTAAAAATACCAATGATACACCTACAACATCATATCCTGTGTAGATTTCCTGACCCAGAATGTAATGTGTGCGGGTATGTGTGTGGGTCAGGAAATCTATCACGTGAAATATAAACCCAGATCGCACACTCATATGGGGCATTTGTATGCAGTCAGCCATCACTGTTGTACAAATTCAACCATTTCCCACTACACACTTCATTTAATTTAAATTTGTTCTATGTTCCATTTTCCTACTCACAATCATCTGTCAACAACCTTTTCACTAAATACCATTGCTTGTACAACTTCATGTTGTTGTCTTTTCCTTATAATTCCTATATCTTTGTTGTTAATTTCCATGACTACATGCAAGAGAAACTCCCTATCACCTCCATGTAAAGATTTAGTCTGGCATGCCGGACAAAACTAGAATAAGCACAATGCAGCATTTCCTGCAGGGGAAAGGTATGAAGCCTGGCTGCATGAAGTCTTTGAAAGAAGCCATAATCAAAGTAACACTTCATGAGTAGTATGGCACCTTTCCTTCAAATATATCAAAACTCAAACCTTGCAAAATTCAATTAAACCCACTGAAGTTACAGTGCTCCTTAGTAGCAAACAGTCAACAGCTTAAAATCTTTTCAAACGACATCAACAAAATAAATACCTATAATAGTGAGGGATTGAGAAGGGAAATCTACCAATACTGTTTTGATTGGGGCACATGTTGGTAATGTAGTGGCTATGAAACCAATGATCATTAGTATGGCTACAACAACTCATAAAGACATGGTTAATACGACGCCTAAGGCATAACACAAATGCTTATCATGTCAACATTGTCTATGCTGAGTTTGTCTCAAAATACTACAAAGACATACTTCTATTGTTCTCCATGTCAATCATTATACCTGGCAAATCACTATTTCCACAATAAATAATGAATTTTGTGTGCACTAAACTAGCCTTTTTGCTTACAGTGTTGTTTATATAATACCAAAATACTTATATATCTGTTGCTCCATATGAATTTGCTTGAGGCAATATTTTCTCATATCACCTGTGTTCTTGGTTATTTATTATGTTGGGTTATTACGTCTCCCCAGATTATAGTGTGCTTTGCACACAATTAATTCATTTGATACAGGAGATATCACTTATCAGATTGGCCATATTAATACTAGTGCCTGCAGCACTTGTGTAAATACTAAGCCATAAGACTGTGATAATATTCTGTAGCAAATATATGTATATATTATTATATATATATATATATATATATATATATATATATATTTATTGCAGTTTTGATATTTTTACTTGAATATTTGCGCATCACGCGAGCGTTCTGTATTCTCCCATATTGTACGGTTTATATTGTACGGTACACTACGCATGCGCGTATCGAGTAAAATCAATGAAAATTGAATTGTAACCGGTTGAGAAAAAATATCAAGGCAGCAATAAATCACTTATCACACTCGTCGTACAATATGGGAATGATATTTTACTCTCACGCCACATTTTCACTCGCCTTTGGCTCGTGAAAATATTTTGCGTGCTCGTAAAATATTTTCCCATATTGTACTCTGACTCGTGCTATAAGTATTATATATAATATATATATATACATTTTTATATGAGGCGAGGTTCTCCAAAATATTGAAAACCTGCTTATTCAAACCCCAACTGCTGCCAGTATACTTGAAACCTGCTGAATGGATGTAATGTCTACCCTTTCTAATAATTCACTTTGGACGACTTACCTAATTAGTTGACTCCCTTATCAACTAGAGAATATGCCTCTCACAAACACCTCCCTTTCTCTTATAATAAAGGAGAGGGAGAGAAATGTACAGTTTAAGGATCCACACTGTGTATCGATCAATGAATCAGATAAAGTGTAAACACCTCTTATAAGCTACATCAAAGAAAACATCGAAGAGTATTCTATTCAGTCCACCCCTATACTATGTAATAATTAACTTCATTATTAAACATAGAATACCAACATCCCCTTCAACCATGTTTACCTGAATTGCTTTGAAATTCGCTGACCACTTTGGAGGTCACCCCACCACAATGAATGAGGAGTAGATGCAGGGAGGCCGCTACTGTAAGATTAAACACAAGGTGCTCAACACAGCCCTTTTGTAGCCCAGCACGCCCAAGGGATTATCCCCTCGGGCTGCTCTGCACGCTCACCAACCCGCCGGTACATAGAGAGCGTTCCAGAATCCTTAGTACAAACTGTTCCGCAGCCTAAAGGGTTCCTGTAAGTTTGACACCTCTTCATTTGCGTTTCATCCCAAGTTATTTAGAAACCCCTACCATATATTTGTCTATATAAGGTGGTCTAGCGTAGCGAGAACCTTTACCTACCTACCGCTACGCTGGGAAAGCTATACTTTACGAAGTGCTCTGGTTGTTCTGTCCAAAAATAAATATGGTTGGGTAATAGATGAAGGAGGCTCTAAAAACTCTAATTATGACTCACAAGTTAATATGCTCTTTGGTTGATGGATGTGTACACATCTCAAGTAATACAGCTTGACCCTCTAGCTAATGTTACCTGGTATCAAATCTGTTTATCTATATCTTTCCTGAACATCAAGCTCATTAGCAACCATAATTGTCTTTTGAATAATTTACAATAAAAAATTTTCATGAACTAAAATCAGTTAAATTTGGCATATGTCAGTGCCAGATCCATTTCTTTCTTGGCCATTTTGCGCTTGTATAAAATGAGAAGAAGTGACACAAGAATAGTAGTTGCTAACAGAACTAAAGAGAGTGCCAAACGAAGAGAACTACTGCCTGTCAGATCACAGCTACGATCACTACTCGTACCATTATTGTTCAGATCTACAGAGGAAGCACAGCCGAAGGCACAATCTAATGGCTGATGATTATCAGTGAGAAGATAAGGTGGAAAGCATATGAACAGTAGCACGAATGATGTAATAAACACTACTTGCCGGCCAGCAAATCTTTCATCTTGTCTCTTCCTCAACATTGCTAAAGAATAAATGAAATGGGACACCATTAATCCGAGTCCCAATAAGATGCATACTAGTATGAAGATGGTAGTGAGCACTACAGTGAAGTAACTGCATTGGTAATCTGCTCTTTCAGCTGCCAAGTTGACGGTATTAAACAAAGCATCTATCTTTATAAATATGGCGATCATTGCTGTGGATGAAAACCAATCTGTTTGCATGTCTTCGTAATGATAATATTTAAAAATTCTGTGAAGGCACGGGGGGATAAGGTTGAAGTAAGCCAGAGCACTCCCCAAACATATCATAGCCACAGCCTTCCAAATGCTTGAGCAGGTCTCACCACACTGAAGTTCTTCTCCATGCATCCTGGTTATGTCAGAAGAATTGTTCCCTACAAAGTATAGAATTGCTCCAATGCACTGAGAAAGTACCAAGCAAATCCTGAGTGTTGTATTAGCACTTGTTTTCTTGCAAGCATTATGTATTACATCAATTACCACCAGAGCAAAGAACACGATGAGAGAGATAAGGAATGAAACAACAGCTCCAATGGCAGCCATCTTCCTGCTCCCTCCATTCTCAACAGCAAGGTTGATTATTTCTGAGAGGATAGAATTTAGCAAATCAGAGAAAAGGATATAGACAAGAGCTCCTCTGCTATCAGGAAGGTCTCGCTGCAAGAGTGGAAAATTAGCACTTGATTATATTATATCAAAAGAGAGTGCAACTACTGAACTTACCATTGCCACCAAGAACTCCTATCAAGTGAAATTATCAAACCTTTTATTTTCTGGATGTATGTTTCAAGTTATAGATTGGCATATATATACCAAAACTGAAAGCAAAATGCCAAATTTGCAAAATAGTCCATTAAAACAAATAAAAACTAAATCGTCCACGGAGCATCCTTCCAAGACTAATTTAATACAGTTGTTGTTCCTTTGAAGTGTTATTTTTTTTCAATATGCACTAGACTAGGATACAGTAGCTACATGTGCAGCTATAAAGCAGAAAAGTGATATAAACAATGGAATTGTATCTATAATAATTGAAGTATAGCTAAATAGTAGTACATATTGATCACATACTCAGGCTTCCTGCAATGAACCAATATTATATTCCACAATACAGTATACACATGTCATTATATTTAATGGAATGCTTTAGCTAAGGCAACCACAGCTAATTACTTACTACGTCTACAATTTCATTAAGGGTCCTAGCATCACACAACAGTGCATTTTGTAGCAGTAAAGAGTTTACTCAAAATGAAAAGTGCACAACCTCATCTACAGGACAAACACACAAGACACTCAAGAAATTCTTTTTAACCCTCAGACTAATCAAAATATTGGGAATGCCACAAAACAGTAAGTACAGAAAACAGAATAATGAAAGTATATCCACTTGGCAACTATCCAGTGAACTACATTGTACTAACTTGTCAACATGTGGAATTTCCAGCAACAAATACATAGACTGATGTTTTGTTAAATCCATTATACAAAAAAGTAGCAGTGAAGCAAAATATTTACACCGATAAATGAAAACAAGTTTGGAAATCTACAATATTAGTTTGCACAGGTGCTTGGGTACGACGACACATATGTTATTATTGTGGTTTGTTATCAGCTTCCTTGAGAGCTTGAATACATTTGGCCATAGTTTGAGACGCACGGCTGATACTGTCAGTCATGTAGAAATCTTCCAGAGCATTCAAATGCAACTTGATAGTACCAGAAGGTGAGGCAGACTTCATTGGCTGAGGAATAGAATAAACATAGATATGGAATAAATAATCAGAAGAATAAAATAGAATGAAAATTTCTCAATTAAAGGGGTCTAGGAAAAAGCAAAGGTAAAAAAAAAAAAAAATTGAAAAAAAAATCTCAGTTTCTTCCAGGGAAACTGAACCCACGACCCAAACTCCCCACCCCCCCCTCCCCCGGGTTTTTAGCCACTAGTGATCTAGCCACTGAGCTACATACGACAACCCACAACTTCCTTAGACTCCTTTGACAAATCTTCATCCTAGTGTTTATGAAGAGTCAGAATTTGATAAGAACAAGTTAAAAATAGATGGTCAATTTCGATACAATTTAAATTCACTCACATCACATCACACACCTTCATAAGCTTCTGTGCCAGTGCAAAGTAGTTGGCTGGCTCAAGCTCGTCATAACGTGTCAAATGAGGGGCCACCTCTGCAAGCCGCTCTCGAACTTCTTCCAAAGTGCTGTAGTCAGGAGTCTCTGAACACATCTATCAGTGAGCATTATAAACAATAGAATGGTCACAACCAGAAGTACGTACCGCACTATTGAATATATTGAAGTGATAACGAGCAATAGTATGACTACAACTTACTTCTGCCAAAGCTCTCACTATTTTCCAGTCTTCTCTAGCCAGACCAGGAGGTGTCACGGCAGTCCTAATACACATACACGAACATACACACCCATCAATGTGCGCACACACACACACACAAACAATCACAAACACACAGATGGACAATCACAAACACACACATGCACATTGCACAAAATCACACACACACACACAGATGGACAATCACAAACACACACATGCACAGATGACTTAAACTTACAACAAAATCTGCACACACAATTCTGAAATAATTTGCCTTCATAAGCTATAGTTCATGCCAATTCTTTTTACCTGGTCTGTTGAGCTCTTCCCTCAGTGTTTACATAAGTGGCCGTCTTCTCTGTGTAAGCAGCTCCTGGAAGGACCACATTGGCACGACTGGCACCTTCATCTCCATGGTGACCTATTGCAATCAGTGAATACACACCTATTTAAAATTTTTGAGTTACACAATAATTTCAAGTACCTTGGTAGACAACAAAACAATTCTTGGGAATATCCACACTTTGTAGTTCCTGCATAAATAATTATGTGCAATAAGAATAATAAATATAAATTGCTTTGTGAACCTCAAAAAAAAAAAAAAAAAAAAAAAAAAAAAAAAAAAAAAAAAAAAAAAAAAAAAAAAAAAAAAAAAAAAAAAAAAAAAAAAAAAAAAAAAAAAAAAACTAACAAAAACAACAACCGAATTGCATTCCTTACAATCAATCACCTGAGCTCTTGTGTCTATCACAGCATATAGAAGCTAATAGGTACCCACAGGTGGTGAAGTAGAAAGTATTATGGATGCTTGTTATTCAAATCTTGGAGTTAATATACAAAATGTAGTCATGCTATACTGTTATAATTAATGTTGATTTGAACAGAGAACTTCATAATAATTTTAATAATTAATTCTGTGTGCCTTGCTCTAAGAAAATAAAAAAATAGTTTATCCAATAAAACATTTTGAATTTTTGTCCACAGACTCCTGAGGCTTAATTTTTGCGTTTAAAAAATTGAAGCCATCCTATTATAAGCTGTTTCACGGAGAATTGTAAATTCGACCACCGCAGGCATCCATGTTTTCTAGATGTTAGGAACCTAGATGTGACCTCGTCGTTTAATATAGTTCCCAACATTCCAGTAACGAGCCACACCCACCAGCATGCCTATTAAATTAATCAATCTTTCCATTGAAAATAATACTGAAATGGTGCAATGAGAGATCTTCACTTTTAGAGTCATCGGGAAAGGCAGAATCAAAGCAGATATTAGTACTGCGAGAAGTAACTGTAGCAAAATTGTATTACAATTAGTACATCAGGATAGATCTGGGAATTGCCTATGGTTAGCAACTAAACCTTTAGCACTTGATCAAATGCTTGCATGTTAAAACATTGATCCACCCACATTCTTTAAGTTAGTTTGTCTGTATTATTATTTATTTATTTTATTTGTGGGGGGGGGTGGGGGGCGGGGGGGGGGGGGGGGTTTAAATGATTTGTATTTCAAGATGATGTATTTAAGGTGTCATGTTTGTTAGTGATATTTTTGTTGTTGTTGTTGTTGTTTTTGTTTTGTTTTTTGTTTTTTTGGTGGTTTTCTTATTTTTTGTAGTTGTTATTTTTGCTCATTTTGATATATTTTAGTTGTATTTTTTTATGTTATCTTTAGAGAAAGACCACCATCAGTTGAGGCTTGTCTAAAAATTGGTATGTCACATCAAGACAATGGCAGCATCTGGGATCGCTCCAGGACAGCGGTATCCAATTCATATCTGGGATCACGGCAGGATGTGTCTATTGATGAGTGAAATTTCTTGATATCTGATTTGGGATTCTTGTTCATGCAGGACGAACATAATTATTATTGTAAAGAAACAATGGTTATGTTGTAATGTAAAATGTCATCAATATTTTTGGCTGATCTGTGATGTATGGGCGCAACAGTGCACAGTTTATGTATTTGTAGGAGGTGATGCCCAACTGATGGTGGGGTCATATGTTATCCCACGATTTCTCAGACATGTGCATATACAATCAAAATAGTGGAACCTCATAAGAAGGGTTGTTTGCCTTCGAAAGTTGTTTATCCAGTATAGCTATTAATAGCATGCATTGCATTGGTTTGCTGTTACATTAAATATCTATGATTGCTTTAAAAGGGGGGATAGGCCATAGCTACGTTTTCTATTGGGATAAGTAGGGGCAAGTGGAAAACTCACTAATATGAGGTGATTTACTGAGATAGTTCACCATCAGAGGTTTCACTGTATGCTCACTGTGGTGCTGCTGACTGCTGCATGGTAGTCCTCATACAGCATATAGAATGATTGCACACGCATAATTTATTTGCTGCATAATTTATTTGCTGCATAATGCAGTTTTTGGCCACTCTAGTTGCTATACAGTCGGACCTCGTTCAACGGACTTTCCTTCCGAAAAACGGACAACCACGATACAGCGGACAAACACAATAGCGGACAAACACAAAACTACGGATGGATTTCCTATTAAAAGTTGTATATTAAGAGCTTCCGAGATGCGGACTTTCCCAGTTCCGGACAACGGACAGAACAAAATTCCCCCTATTGCTACACCATACAAAAAGTACTTCACTTACTGGACATTCATTGACACACATCAAAATTTACTACAGTTCAGACAATTTTAATAAATGAACAAGTTCTATCTGGGGTCCACAGAGGCTGTAGATGAAGTGTATTTCTAACCCGCAGCCCAGTCACTCGTAGCCAGACTTTCACCAATCGCTAAATAAAGGGAAAGGCGTCGGCCACGCGAGACTAGCAGCAAGTTGTGCTTGCACAACGTACTCGGTGTGTATAATATAAGTGTGATATTTTAGCGACCCCTTTTTCTAACTTCCCGAATGAAATTCAGTTATTCGTGTCTCTTTAACCTCCTGCAAATAGCTCCATAAATGACTGAGATAGGGAATCCAGCTGTTTTAATCAACAGGAGGAGAAGATGATGGTGACAACTCATTTGTTTCTCCTTCACCAAAGTTGAAGAGCTTTAAAGAAGCAATTGGAAAATGTAAGCTCATATTTGGAACATCATGACCACATAAAAGAAGCCAGAGAGTAAGGACCAACTATAAACAGTATTGTGAACTTAAAATTTTTCATTGTTAAGACAGACTAATTGATGTGTTCAAAAAAGCCAGTATACTAGTTCTATTATTTTATTTATTTATTTTTCACTCAATTCATATAATCTAATACACTTTGTACAATCAAATATTAGATATACAGTCAAAAAGTGATGGTTTCCGAGAAGGGACAGCTTCTCAACAATGGACAAAAATGGTGTTCCCATTTTGTCCTTTATTGGGAAGTTTGACTGTGCTTAGTATGTATGTGTGATGTACCAACTAATCTATATTATTATAGCTGTACTGGATATATGCATTTACAGTGGAACCACCAACAGTGAACTCTGTAATGAGCAACACCATGCAAATACTTGAATATACACCAATGTATAGTGATATATTTTTATGATATGAATTCACTCCTGTCTCTGTGGTAATGGAGTTCTAATGGAGTTTCTTTAATTCCATATATTTTGTATTTCACTAGTTATGAATATTTTTATAAAATACACACACGTTTCAACCATTTTTCAATAGTTCATCATCAGTGTGTAGATAATAATATTTCGTCACTAAATATTATCATTCACACACTGATAATGAACATTGAAAAATGGTTGAAATGTTTGTATACTGTATTTATAAAAATATATATGACTACCGAAATACAAAATAAATATGGAATTAACTATTGTAGCTACCTAGCCACAGAAGATTTTTCAAATTAGTAATGGAGTTCTGTGTTAATGAAATTCAGTGTTAATAACAATTACACAGTGCACTGAGTTCAATTGAGTCTGAAGGGTTGCAAAAAAAGTTTCCAGGTTGAACATGGCAATGTTATGTCTATGAGGAAGGTGACTCCTATGTCCTATGCTGCTGAAGTGTGATGGTGCAGTTGGCAATGCATGCTGGTGTGCTGTAGTAAGTGGAGAGCCAAACATGGAAAAAATTAAATTATCTGTTCCTAAAACATTTTTAGCCTATCTACTTCTTTTGAAATATCTTGTTAGGTTTTGTTTTTCTAACTTTGTAATTCAGGCGGGCATGAAAGTACTCAGCTGCTTGTTTGCTCATTATCAATAAAATAGTAAGACCAACTCTCCATATGCACTTTGACCTTCTAATACCTGCATCTTTTGAAAAAATGATGCTAGGGGACAATTTATTTCTTTTTACAAAACACCTGACATACTGCAATGTAAGTTGAGTTTCTATTATTTAGATCTAATGGTGGTATGGACTAATTGAGGGGTGATGCAGGAAGGGTAATTGAAGACAAATAAGTCTAATTATAGTTTGTGAATATGCGTTTTCTATGAGCTTACACATTATTTTGATCTTTAATTGTAGAGCACACAATTGACATAACGCAAGCCATAAACTCATCAGTTGTGAGATCTGCTCAGAGCTCATAATGAATAGTTTGAGTGTGGAGACAAGAGAATGTACATGCATACAATTTGAACACTGGCTTATGAGTGCATCCTAGAACCACTCAGTAAAGTCCACCTCATCAGTACCATAAAAATGCGGAGCTGGCAGAACGAGAATTGAAGAGAAGCAAATAAAATTATAAAGAGAGAATTAGAAAAGGGAATCCACAACCTGCAACAGTACTTACATGCACACGATACACGTAATACAATTAAAGGTACTAGATTAAGGTCCTGTGTGGTACCTCTTCAGCCTACGAGGTCCCTTACTTCTTATATTTATTTATAATCCACTCACTTGCCTTCATAGTTCATAATGTCCATCCCAATCTATAATCATTCATTCTCACTCAGAATATTTAGTGCTCCGTATCTTCCATTTTGCTGTTCACATTCAAGCACTCCGTTTCTCTCTATTCTCAGAAATATTAAATACAAATGTAGAGAATAGATCAGTGAACTCCAAACCTGAACGTAGCTTATTATAACTTGTACAATTCATCAAATAAATTAGATAGAGATATCTACAGCACTTTTCCTGTATACTTTTTCAATTACCACTGTTTCACCAACTGATGGCTTATGTAACAACATACTTTTTTGCAGGTTATAAATATAATTACAATCAGTTAAACACTTGAAAAGTCTATATTAATTTATTACAATAATGAACAAATTTAACAGCTAATTAAGAATTTATTGAAGTTTTTATGTGATGACACAGGAGCTGATTCAAGGATAGGGTGATAACCCTCCCTCTCCGTAGGAACATGCAAGATCCTATTAGACAGCAAAATTACACGACCAATTCTGGGGCCAAAGCAAAACTAAGGCATCAATTCCATTGTCGCAAATGAAGTCGTAGTTACGCCCTTTTTACGCAAATTATTCAACTGCTCATTCAACTTCCGTCAAGTAATTTTGCGAGATAATACACAAACCAACCTGCGGTATCACTAGTGGTGTGCTTGAGCACAAATGGCGAGCGAGCCTAAAGACTATACTATTTTTATTGACTTCTAACACTGAAGCTACTGAAAATAATGTCCAGTTTTTTAATTTAGAATACAGGGTAAAGGGATTTCAGTGCCATAGTAACAACTCTCTGCAACTCAAGCAGTTTTTTGAAAATAGAAATGGAAGTCCCTTAAGTTTTCAAGTTTGAACTGCACCCGCAAAAGAATTCAAAACGATAAACAATTCAATTTCTAGGGTGATACGGGTACTGATCGATAAACCAGAGGATTCTGTTTAGTGCAATTTGGGACGGGGTCGACAACCGAACTAACACATAAACGCGAGGGTCAAAGTACAAAAATGCCTTACGTACGTCCATACATATATACAAATATACTAGTGGTGCGCTCGAATAGCGCAAATGCATGGCGAGCGAGCAGACTCTTTTTACAGAAAAATAGGACAGAAATTACATCTAACTGTAGTGCACAGTGTAACCCTTTCCATTCTCAGTTAGCATCAAAGAATCTAAAGTCTCTGATCCCAGACTAAACTAACAGAATTACCTGAATAAACTTCGAAAGCAGTGGCAAAGAAGCGCAGCTTGACAAAGACTTCACAATTGTTTCAAGAAGAGAGTAGCTGTAAACTTTTTGGTTGAAACAAAGTTGCGTCTGCAGCTGGATTCTCCGCGCCCGTTAATTGAAAAATACTGGAACTGTGAACGCTTTACCTAACTTACGTAATTAGAAGCGCGGGCGAAAACAGAGGTCTCACGTACCCCATAAACAGATAAATAAATAAACTAGTGATGTGCTTGAGCACAAATGGCGAGCGAGCCTAAAGACTATACTATTTTTATATGAATGATTTTGACTTCTAACACTGAAGCTACTGAAAATAAAGTCCAGTTTTTGAATTTAGCATACAGGGTAAAGGAATTTCAGTGCCATAGTAGCAACTCTCTGCAACTGCTTGAATTGAAGGAAAAAAACAACAACAAAACAATACACGTTAAAAGTTTTCTTTGTGATATTCTTTAGCTAAGTAGTGATTGTAACACACAATGCTTTGACACAACTGGACATGCACCTACACAGACTTACCTTCGCAGTAGTATAGTGGGCAATGTATTTTCAAGTAAATACTGTTGCCCAGGGCTTATAACCATGACAAAGAGCGCATTGACTTACCACCGCCACTAACTCGAATAGAAATGGAAGTCCCTTCAGTTTTCAAGTTTGAACTGCACCCACAAAAGAATTCAAAACAACAATTCAATTTCTAGGGTGATACGGGTACTGATCGATAAACGAGAGGATTCTGTTTAGTGCAATTTGGGACGGGGTCGACAACTGAACTAACACAAAAACGTGAGGGTCAAAGTACAAAATGACATACGTACGTCCATACATATATCTAAATAAATAAACTAGTGATGTGCTTGAGCACAAATGGCGAGCGAGCCTGATAGTTAGGTAACATAAAACTAAGTATTGTTACTATGTTTTAGCTTAGTTCATGCAAACACTATAATAGCAGTTATGAACTTTTATTTCAGCAAACAAATACAAAATCACTCTCTTACCTGATTAATGGTAACTTTTGTAGTATCAAACATCTGCCATTCTGATAATCTCAATCACCAGTAACTCTTGAACAAGCTCTCAGCTACGATAAAAAATAAACCAATGTTATTATTTCTAATTTTAGCCAACAAATATGGAATTACTACTTACCTCATTCTTGAGTATTGATAACTTCTGTAGTATCAAATTGATGTTACTTTGACCATCTGAGTTACCTTGAATTCTTGACAACAAGCTCTACAAAAACAAAAGACAATCAATTATAGCACACAAAAACAAAATTACTTTCTTACCTCATTTTCTTGAGAAGTGGTAACTTTTGTAGTACCAAATTAGAGTCATTCTGACTATTTGAATTTACCAGTCACTTGAATTGCGTACTTACCTCAGCATCCATCGAGTAGTAGTAGCTTCCTTAGCATTAATACTTTATGTGCTTACATATGCTTTTCAGAAGTAGTGATAGCTAGTCTTAGTACTGACTACAGGTGGCTCTTGACAACTAACAAGCCGCACTTAGCCGGAAAAAAGGCGAAGTTTTGAATTTAAATCTGGTAAAGGGTCTCCAATGCCATAGTAACCGGTCTAATCAACTTTTTGTTTCTTGAAAAGCAAGCGTTTTCGCAGGAATTTTCTCACACTTTGGAGCTTAAGTATAAAGTAAGGCTTGCTTAATGCTGTAGTTTCAGAATAAACTGGGGTCAAGCCTAAAAAGCCGTGTTATTTTTAAGAAAAAAGTTCCCCGCGCGCGCGCGTTTAAAGGGCATACGTACAATCCATACATACATACATATATACATATATACATATAACATAATACCCGATTTTGCATTATCCACCCCTAATACTGTCTCGCTCGCTTCGCTTGCTCGCCAACAAACATCCCCGATTTTCGATTGTGTTACCCCTGTAAGTGTCTCGCTCGCTACGCTCGCTCGCCAATAAATATAGCGAAATCTCGATTGAGTTACCCCTGATAGTGTCTGGCTCGCTTCGCTCGCTCGCCAATAATAAACAAACATCCCCGATTTTTTCGATTTTACCCCTGTAAGTGTGTCTCGCTCGCTACGCTCGCTCGCCAATAAATAAACATCCCCGATTTTCGATTGTGTTACCCCTGTAAGTGTCTCGCTCGCTAGGCTCGCTCGCCAATTATAGTGAAATGAAAAACTAACTCCGGAGAAGGATTTCACAGCATAATCATGATGAGTCAGGAAAACAAAATAACAGTCTACCAACATATTGTATAGGCACAAAACTTGGGGAGAAAGGGGTGGCTTTTTTTTAAAAAAGGACTAAGCCTTCCCATCTTCCTACCTCCCTACCCCCTCCTACCCCCCTAATAATATAGTATGTAATAGCAGCCACTATTATATGGTTGGGTAAGTTTCACTGGAGAAAGATATCTGTACAGTACCAAAAGAAAGCTAGGCCAATTGCTATAACTAGTAGCGTATCAGTGGATAATGAGCCTGCATAATTCTCACAGTCACTACATAAAAATAACACTGTGAAGATATCTAGCATAGAATATATATTATATATATATATTAGCTGATAAATTTTTGTTGCTAACTAACTTACCAGTTCATCAAACTATTAAAAAACGTTATGAAATCAATATTAGCTCATTTTGTGTACTTGACATTCCCAAGCCAATAATTCTTGAATTTAGGAATATTACGTTTAGATTACTGATAATTAACTGCTGAATTAGGCATGAACATATTCAAAACAACTATTAAAGGGTTCATGCTACTTTTTTATTTTGGGCCACTTTTTTTGTTTAACATGGTGCAGTAATCTCAGTATAGGTAGAACTGGCTTCCATGGGTAATGCCCCCAATCGTCACATGAAATTTCTACTGTAATAGTAACTATTTCCATCTGGTGAATTAATTTGGTCAATTCTAGCGGAAATTGTACAGCAGCGTATTTGAGTCATTGTCACACTTAATTAAGAAATTAATAATAAAAAGTACTTTATGTAAAGTACATACATATTTTAGCAAGTATAGCTACAACACCAATGCCAGATACTGACCAGAACTTAACCGGTACCCAAACGGCATCTACATCCAAAACACCTTCTGATGGCACTACTTTATTGGCAGATGAGAGAAGAACTACCAGTGGAGGTGTCAATGCAGCTATTGTAATTGTTGCATTGTTAATTACTATACTCACTGCTACTCCTGTTACTGTAGTGGTGCTGTTTGCTATTCGGTGGAAGAATAAGTCTAAGTCTGAATCACAGGGTGGCATTCAACATCACATCACTGAAGAAATGGGTAAACTTCTTACTAAATTCTAGTCTAAATATATTATGTAATTTACATAATTTCAGCTCCATAAATAATAAGTTTCAGTTTGTGTATCATTAAAAATTTGATTCTAAAATTTGTTTACTAATGATACTAACCGAGCTAAAATGTTCAGATAGTAAAATTTTTGAGTTATTTTCTCTAGAAAACCTGTCAGCAAATCAACGAACAGCTGTATATCTGACCTCTTCAAATGCAGCATATCATTCAATTATCAAAAAAGAATCAGAACCTATTGAAGCTGAACAAAATGTTGCAAATGAAACTACTGTTACTATGGAACCTAAAACTCAGCAAAAAGTGGCATATGAAATTGTACCAATGGATTCAGCTACACATACTGAATTGATATATGACTATATGAATTGATTTTCTGTATAGGAGTAGTATACATTTTCTTGCTCAAAAATTCATTCTTTATTAAACACATTAACAGCTAGATTTCTCAGATTCATTGCAAATGGAAGAGTTCTGTTCTCAATGATGTTGTTTTGGTTGAACATTTACATTTTAGTTTTAGTTATAGTTTTTTACAAAAATATTTCAAGATTAATTTTAGTCTTAGTTTTTCACTAGCAAAGACTACAATTTGAGTTTTAGTTTTTGTTTTTCCAATGTACTAGTTTCAATTCTAGTTTTAGTTTTAGTTTTTCAAATTTACTAACTCCTGTTTTAGTTTTAGTTTTGGTTTTTTGAATTCAATTTTTTTTTAATTCAAGTCATCAATTTTAGATAGTTTTTGTTTTTCAAATGCAGACATCAATTTAGTTTTTGCACTCCCTCATTATTGTTAGCTGTCATTTTAGCTTTTTTTGTTGTTGTTGTTGTTGTTTTGTTTTTCTAACAGGATTACAATAATTTAGTTTGTTTTAAGTAATTATTATTACCCTGTAGCCAGTCTCTACTTATTGAACAGATAGCAAATACAGCAGGAGACTGAATGATTAAATGCACGTGCTAAGGGAGGTGGCTGGGCTAGATAGTCGAGCAACTGCAAACGGCTGTCCAACAGTCTGCCTTAGCCAAACAATTTCAGGTAATACGAAGAAACAAATTGGGTAAAGGGTTTTGCTTCCTGGGACTACCACTGGTCATTCGTCTTCTTTCAGAGATGTCACTACAAATAGTTAACTATATTTTTAATTTTGATTAAAAAATAATTTTAAAGCTCTATGACTTTTAGTTTTAGTTTTAGTTATTATCATCCTATGTGAAATTTAGAAATGTTTTAGGTGTAACTAAAATTAATTTTAGTTTTAGTTTTAGTTAACCAAAACAACACTAGTTCTCAACCATACAGGAGCCTATTTCAGGAAGCAGAAACAAGTAGCTGCCATATTCGAAGTTCAAGTACTACCATGCTTTTTGTGGGGTTGAGAATTTCTCTTACAATCTGATCATATGCCATTATCTTGTCTTTTTGGAGAGTTAAGTGAGACTGGTAGTGATTTATAATTGTTTCATTTTTCTCATTAAAAGTACAACGAATGATGTCCAAAAGTAAAAAAAACTACAACACATGACATAAATTTTGTCCTATGACAGCTAAACATATTGCAAGCTGGGAGTAGTTTTCTTTGTTGTTGTATTTAAGTGTTTTTGAGACATGTGCAGATGTCACCATCTGCCATATGGTGTGTGACAATACTGCATCATTCAAATACAATCATTCTGGCAAATATACAAACCGATGAGGTATGTATACCCACTTTACCCAAACTAAGGAAGTAAGTTTAACCACAATTGTATGACCACAGAATGATAATTCAAAACAAACTTAGTTATTACAGGAAGTATAAGTTAGGAACAATGAAAGTTTGATGAGAACAAATGTATAAAAAATTTGAAATGAATTGTAACGTTCACAATCAGAAAACTACAGCACTTGCTTGATTACATGGGGTTGCCACTCAAGACTAATTAATTATGACATATAACGGTGTAGTAGTGAATTTGTCCCCCCTGTAAACTGTCCCCAGGGACATTTTTCACCGGTGAATAGTGTCCCCCAGGACATTATTCACTGGTGAAAAGTGTCCCCGTACAGTGAGTAATGTCCCACTAACCTAAAGTAATAATAAACACTGTGAGAATTCCTGGGTAACTCCTAAGGGTCCTATTTTTGTCATCAATTATTATAGTGCTACGTACTTCAATGCAATAATAAACACTATGAGACTTCGAGAGTACTCAGTTTCACCCTGAAGAAGGGTATGACTAATATTGACCGAAGCCAAACTTAATCACTTGTGTAAAGAAAATCACAAGCTGCTAGCTACTTCTGTTCAAAACTGCATAACTCTGACAATCTGCAATACCTTTCTAATAATGTTAAGTTTAGGTTATAGCTAGTTAAGAGGATTTTGAAATCAATTAGTCTTACTTTTAATAATTACTCTGGCTATAACTTTGGTAATTGTTCAAGGTTGTGGCTATAAATTTGTAGTGAGCTAATTAAAACTAAGAAATTCAAGCATAATTTTTTTTGCAAGTCATCAATCACTTCAATAATTATCACCTCCTGAACTCCAGAAATTCATAAGCTGGTGATTGTTCTTCTGTCAGCAGTTAGCATTTCATGTGAAAGAACTTAACCACACCTATACAGATGGACAGAATTCACTATGAAGTCATCATTAAGAGCAGATTATCAGGTATTGAACTGCCTACTTTGTGTCATAACTATTCATCTTACTGTGGTATTAAAATACTGTTGCTTTAGTTTCAAGTTTTTTAGTGACTAAAATAACTAATAAAAAAAAGATCATCAGTGTTGAAATATAAGCTCTGCTGGCCAGGTAGCTAACCTACATGAATGAACAAAATGGTTAAGTTTCAGCTCTAGTGTAGTTGAATGTGAAAATGGCAGTCTTAAAACATGATTGGACACATAGTGACATAAGCATGGGTTGTCTGGATCATAAAGAATTTGAAGTAAGACCATAATACTTGAATAATTATAGACCTGATTTTCTTGATCAATTGTGAAAAATTTAGGAGGCAATTTATTTCATAAACTTGGGATTTGTTTCTGACAAGTACCACTTCAAATATGCTTTAAAGTAATTTTATCAGAAGAGAAGATCTAGTATTAGTGGTTTGGATGCTCACATTGATAAATGTTAAAACAATCGCTTAGATGTTTGAGTGAATTAATCATGAAAATTGACATCAACAATTTTGAAGTAGCATATGAAGGATAAGAGAATTATTGCTTAAGTCAGGATGAGGGAATGAGAATTCAAGGTGGCTCTGTGTTGAAATTCTCTTTTTAACTTTTGAATATCTTTAATAAGAGCAGGGGGCCAAAGTTTGATTTTTGAATATCTTCAGGGGGGCCAAAGTTGAGATGAACAAGTGAGATATATAACTTGTCTTGTTTGAACAGATATTGATGCAGAAAACGTATGTTTCATTTTAGCTACCCTGTTTCAAAAGAGACAGGTACTGTTTAATAAAGAGAGCATGCACACATTGCTTTAGAAGTTTTGAATTAAAAACTGAACACTTATAGTTATTTTTAGGCCCCATTTGAAAGAACAGGTTAGTTTCAATGATTATTCAGACATTACTTAAAATCGTTAATTTGAAAAAATAATTAATTGTAGTTGTGCAAATAGAGTCAATACATGGCCACCGGAAGTGGAGCGGCTTATTTGAACACAAAAAAAGCTTTTGGTATAGAATATATACCAAAGTGTCAAATCTTTATTCTTCCCAATAACTCTAAAGTAGCTACTAAATAATCACTTTAACAATAACACAAGCTAACTTAACACTTTATTATTTAATATCACTATTGAATTGGTTCCTGGTGAACGAATCAGGGTATATACCAGAGTACAAAAAAATCATAATTATGATCAGCGTAGTATTTAGTTGGTAAAGGTCTGACTCGAGCAGGCCACTCTGGCTCGTGAAAATAAATTAGCCTGCTCGTGAAATATTTCGCCATATCACACTGTGACTCAAGTAATAAGTACTATATATATAATAATTATATATGTACAGTAAACATATTATAATATATTTTCCAATGGCAATCATCACCAGTTTATATTTTCATAAGACAACATGGCTATATAAAAAGTTCTTTATTGAGAGCATGTTGAATAAAAACTAAAGGTGAATAAAGAATTTATGAAAGCTAATTCTATTGCAGCTTCAGTTTCTTACTACAGCTAAACATTTTTGCTATTAATTTAAAACACTTATAAATTACAAATACTAGAAGAATTGCTGTAGCTGTACAAACCAGCCATACGTCAGCATTGTAGAATTCTATCCAACTCCAGTTATACTTGGCATGTGCTGGTATCAGATGAGAATATCCCTCTCTTCCATAAAACTCTAACAATTCCATGGTTCTGTTCATTCCACCCGCTAACTTGAACATTGTTTTCAGCTTTTTTAAATTTGCGCGATATTCGTCTTTTTCCAATGTCAGTATGGCATGTTCCACATCATTTACGGTCAGAGTATCTGAATTGAATTGAAGACCTAGCTTGTTGTGAAATAACCTTCCCACACTCTGAGCTTGTTCCATCATTTGAGGGAGCCCAATAATTGGAACACCGTTCCATAAAGCTTCACTTAAGCCATTGAATCCGCCATGGAGTATGGCACAGTGGATGGTTTTAGATGCTAAGACACTTGCTTGAGGAGTCCAAGCAGAAATAAACACTCTCTCTTTGTCGATGTCATATTCATCAAGAAACCAGTGATTTTGTTTCTTTAATGACCAAAGTATGTTATATTGAGTTTTCATAACCCCTTCGAATATTGATCTAGCAGCTTCTTTATTTAAAGAAAAGGTAGACCCCATACTGACATACACCACACTTCTCTCTGACTTCTTACCAATCCAATCTTTAAGCTCAGGATATTCAGATAAAGGCTCCGAATCCTCAGAAATAAGTGGTCCTACGTAGTTAGTTAATGGTGTCAGTGTTCTAGAATACTCAAATCCAATAACCGTAGGCACAATATGGGGCAAGTAAATGCCAGGTGCTTCATAAAGCTGCTTTGTGGTTATTGAAGGGCAAAATGGGGACAATGCCAAATATTGAGGATATGCCAAAAAGTAGTTGAGTATATGCTTAAGGACAACTCCTTCTACTAAACTTACAAGACGTTGAAAAAATGACAAGTTATCGGATACGTGTCCTTGCAACAGTCCTGGCCATGGCCATTGAGGCTGCTCACTTATGAAGATTGGCAGAGTGCATCCAATCAAAACCACTGGAACATCCCACTGAGAATTGATACACATCATAGGTGCCATGACAAATTCATTACCTATAATGAGATCATAGTTTTGAGCCTGCACAGTCTGGTTAAATTGCTGAATAAGGTTTTCTGAATATTCTAACATCGTATTCCTCATTACAGTAATTATTCCAGACTTATTGAGCAAGCTAGCAGAATTGACGAATGAAAATTGCTCCACTTGGAAGAGATAAGGACGGGCATGGTGGCTTGTGATCAAACTTTGTAAGCTTGGAAAGCTGGCCTGGTTTGTTCCCACCATGAATGTGACATTATGGCCTCGAGAGGACAAAGCCTTTGACACCTTCAATAAAGGGTTGACATGCCCTCTTGCTGGAACAGTCATAATCAAAATATTTAATGGACCATTCTGGATTTTTTCATTAAACGCATCAGCTTTAAAAGAAGACAACGCTACAGCGATTAGAATAGCGTAAGTTATCATCTCTACTTGTAATTTTTGTTCCGACCACAACTAAAATAGGCACTTTTTGCGTACTGTTATATCTTTGGGGTTACCGGAACTGCTGACTGTAATGATATACATAGTGGAACTAATTTTCACCTAAGTTCAATTCACCGGACCTACCAGGACTCACTCGCAGCTAAAATATGCTGACTGTATACAACCCCATATTTTGCTGAGTGTCGCTACACCTACGAAAGTGCTAAACTTGACCAATTGTCACTCATGGTGATACAAGTCAACCTCAGGCATGCAATCTAATTGGTGAACTCTGAACTGCGTTTAGGAAGCGGAAGCATTCACTTAATTAATAATCTCAGGCTCTTAATTGTTGCACGCAATGCAATATGCGTGCTTAACTACAGGCGATCTTGCCTCACTCTTGAGCTCCGGTACTACGCGGTAGAAAGTGGCTAATAGTCGGACAAAATAACCGACGTTTTTAGTCCAGGTTCCCATGGGAATACTGTATAGCTATAGTGTTAATTTTAGCCAACAAGTGTTCTCATGGTCA
>WLWD01001920.1_pt1 | contig 65899 bp, 40 predicted proteins | sample 6712731 | NCBI WGS metagenome assembly WLWD01 (sample SAMN12718690, study PRJNA576275) | sponge metagenome | isolation source: marine sponge | host: Mycale hentscheli | place: New Zealand: South Island, Marlborough, Capsize Point | collected 2014-11-01
AAGAGATTTTTCCTGTTTGAGTAGCCTCCACACTAATTGTGAAGTTTGTGAAGCAGGTAGTGGTAATTCTAGAAAGCTAACTATAGCTAAGTATATTAATACAATCATCAGTAAGTGATAATTATGTTGTCCAGATCCAGGCAAGTGTGTTATTGCTACAATTAAAGAACTGGACAAAGGCTATTACTTCGACATTCAGAAAAGAGTTCTGAACAGTGATCACCTTCTTACTTGTCTTTCCTGTATTTTTAAATCATAGCAATTGGCTGTACTTTTAACTTGTAACCATTTTCTGCAGCAATTCATCCTTAGCACCAAAAGGAGTACAAAATCATGTGAGTACATACACACACAAAAAGACAAAGCTCACCATAGCAGACAGAAGTTTATAAATAAAAGGGATTCAAATACGTAAGGGTCTACTGTACACCAATTAATAAAACCAATTAAAGAATATGAATTTGCTTACTGCTGTAGTAAAATAAATGATCAATTGATGATTTATATTCAAATCTAGACTTTATTATGTGGGACCTACACACACTGTATTAATCACATTGTTCACTTTCAGGTAGAAGCTGTTTCTGATCTTTTTAGGAAGGCCTTAGATGATGAGCATATACCTAGTGGAAAGTGTTCAAGGTAATGTTCGTTTAAACGCTAACTGAATGTGATACTTGGCATAGTATGAGAATTATATTTTTGAGCCAATCTGGTTCACTATAATATATATACTTTTTAACAATAATTAAACATGTTAAGCTACAATAGGATTATGCATTTACTATTTGCAATATTATAGTACGAGTAAGTATGCATAGTCAGTGTGTTGTGTTTATTATTCATTGAAGTTGTGGGAGTTTTGGACTTTTATCCAAGATGAGAATTTCATCCCAGCTATCTCTGATGTTTGTACATCTCACTAAATATTCCAATTCGTAAGTAATGAAGATTTTGCTACTGAAAATAATTGTGCCATTTTCTCCTTCAAGATCGAGGATCGAAACACAGGGTCTCTTTCTTCATGTCGAAAAGAATGTTGTGTATCGACTCATTGGAGTTGTTGTATATCACAATTATTCTTCACAGATGAGTCATTAGCTATATATATGAGCGTAAACAGAATGTATGGTTTGCTACTAATGATGAAAAGGTAAATGGAATCATACAAGTTAGTACATTTTAGGAAGTATTCATCTCTAAAGGTAACAGAGGCAAGTATTGAAGAAGTATTGACTAGCGATCCATTTCTACTGGTATTATGAGAGAACTTGTAAGTATTCTAAACTATGTGTTGATTTACTTCACAGTTACGTACTTTACTTCTTCATAGATAACCACTCCCATTCTCTTTCTTTGAATCAATGCCAGCGTGTGATAAACAGTCAATGGTTATCAGATGAGGTTCATTATTGTGGTTTAGATTTTGATTTTGATCAAAATTATTTCTTGTTATTTTTTAGATCATAGACAGCTATTTGAGACTCCTTTGTAAGCAATCAATTCAGGTTAATATAAGATGTTAGTAAAATTGTTTGTTTGTCAACTTTTAGAATATTAAGCTATGAAAATATCATTCACATAAAACTTACTTTTACAAGTAGCAGGAAGTAATTTTGTATGTATATAGTTATATTCATTTAAGTACAGAATAAATTAGCAGCAGTAATTGCCTGCTCAATGCATGCTCTAATATTATTTAGCAGCTATGATTCAGTGGTGTGAGATGCACCCAGCCATAAGGAAAGGATTGAGAGCAAGTGATGTCAGAAGGGCTTGGATTGAACTGTTGCACATGCTCAGCTTATTTATAGCTTGTATGCCACTTTATTATTAGTTTGTGTGCAATGCAACAATTGGTGTTCTTGCAGAAAAAGAAATGGTGTCAAATAGTTAACTGCCAGTGTGGACTGTCATGGTCACCTAGTAGTTAGCTGTTTGGACAGATGAAGATGCTTACACCCATTTTTATACAAATAGCTGGCTAATTGGTAAATGAAGAGTTTCATCATTCGCATCATTAGCTATTTATTTCGTGATTCTTATAATAAAGTCTGCACCTGAAAATGGAAAATTGCTTTGCTTTACATTACCAAATTCTCACAGCATGTTAACACACATGTCTTCAAATTGTCAATCACATAAACTCTTTGAAACATTTCATTTCCTATAGAGTCAAATGCCTATTATCAGAAAAGTCATTGCTGAGGAACTTCTCTGTGGAGAATTAGTGTAAGTATGATTTCAATGTTAGTGTAAGTGTTAAATTCTTGCCCCTGCATGCCTTGCTAAATTTCTTTCACACATATAAGTACAAAAAAGTGATGTGCTTTAATGTTACTGACATGAAGGTCAGGAAATCAAAAATTTCTAAGGGCAACCATTCGAACTTGATACAGTCTAAATCTTCCAATCAACTCCATTCACCATTAGGTAATTGTTTATTTTTTCTTGAATTATTATTGCCATGTTATTCGATAATGCCATTATTACATTACCATTGCATTTCTTTAAGCAGAACTTTCATCGACATCCAATAAGGTTTCAGCTCCAAAATATTAACAAAAATCTGGTACTAAAAGTCTAGTCTTTGATCTTATCATGTAGAAATTGCACTTTCATCTTGCTATCACATAAATATTTGAGCATGTGTATTCGAAGGTTAACATTTTTTCTATATTAGACTCTCATATATCACCGTTATCGTGTTTGCCTCACTCAAGCATCACATCCATAAATTACAGAAGTAGATCTTGTTCAACATCTTCAATAGGAAGCCAGAAGTGCAAGAAAAAAAATTATCATTGTCACTAAAAGCAAAAGCTCTACTGGTCCACTCAGGTCACTCTGAAACAGGTAATTTTCATAAATAGCAAATCGAAATAGTTTGTAGTAGCTATTAGTTATATTGAATTACAATTAGAGAGATCATCATGTGAAGGGACATCTGCATCATCATGTATGGAGACATCTACTTCACAAACTTCTGGTATTCTACTTTTTTAATTCTGTGATAACAAATTTAAAGACTTTTATATGTACCATTTTTTGTATCACTTTCCAGAGTTACCTAAATTACAAGTGCTGTCATCATTGCCTCTCTCTCAAGCACAGTCATCAATCTCTACACTACAAAAATGTAATGCTGAAGAAAATATCTCTTTGCTTCATACTCAATCTACAAAACATGAGCCTTCTTCAATCGGTATACAATCTACTTCATCTGGTGATATGAAAAGTGAGTGCGCTGCCCCTGAAAATGGTTTTAATCTTCTTGCTGGTACTGATAAGCTAAGTGAATCTACAAATAAGGTCTGGCTTTGTAAATTCTGCAATCAGCAGTATTCCCACAAAAGTAGTTTATCTCGACATGTCAATATGGCTCATAAGGAAAATAAAGGGAACATTGGATGCAGCATCTGTTTTAAAAGGTAATATTTTAAGAACAATACAGCAAATTGTATGCTTGACACCAATGGATTACCTTATTTTTAGATTTGTAAATGTATCGGAATTAGTGGAACACCTCAAACAAGGTCACAGCTATGTCATTAATAAGATAGAACTGACTTTTGATAGTTTTGATGAATTTTCAATCTGGAAAGAAGAGGAAGAAAGGACCTCACATTCATGGTTTGTGATGCATACTGCCCCAAAACCTATACTAAATTATCAGCATTATTATTTTTATTGTAATTGAAGTGGAAGTTATAACCAACGTGGTAGTGGGAAAAGGGGTCTAAAAAGTCAAGGAACGAGTAAAATTAATGCGAGCTGTTCAGCATACATAAAGGCAATAAGACAGGCTCAGTATTAATGACGTATACATTCCATACCATTATAATCATGATAAAAAACTGGGACATTTAAGGCTGAGTAAGACTACCAAACAATCTGTGGCTGAGAAACTGAAGGAAGGAGTTAGTGTAAGGCACATTATTGATGGTTATAGAGACTTCGAAATTAGTCAAGGGATTATTCGTGATCATCTGATCTGATTACAGAAAAAGACATCAATAATAGATTTGTAAAATGTTCAACGTTGATGGTATTCAAAAACACTCTAATGACTTTGTAAGTGTGGCAAGTATTGTTGCAGAAATGCAGACATTGGATTATAACCCTATTTTACTGTATAAACAGCACAGGTGAAGAACCCAGTCAAGAATGCAAGATGCTCAACAATCAAGATTTTTTATTAGTCATTCAGACAGAATTTCAGAAAGACATTCTAATCAAATGGTAGTTCAGGGGTGTGTATAGATGCAACATATAATGTGAATAACTATGACTTTCATTTAATTATAATTTTGGTGTTGGATGACGGATTCCAGTAGCATTTGTAATTTCTAATCGTGAAGACAAAATAGAGCATTCCCTGGAATCCATAAATTTAAGTGTAACAGCTTTCAATCTTGTTTGTGGTTTATGTCTGACATGGCTCCACAATTTTTTAATGCATGGAAAGAAGTTTTTGATGTGACTAGCACTAAATGTTTATGGTGTGAATGGCATGTTGATCGTGCATGGAGGCACTAAAGAAATATTGTAATTGTTTGGAAGACCAAAAATAAATATACCATCAACTGCGCACTCTTATGATTGAAATGAGCCCAACAAGCTTCAAACTCTTGCTTACCAAATTTTTGACAGTCCATAAAGAAACAAAATTTATTGAATATTTCAAGACTTATTATGATAATTGCGACCGATGGGCCTTATGCTTTAGAAGTGGTAGCCCAATGAATACAAACATGCACACAGAATCATTCCATCGTGTGCTAAAATTGGTATATCTAAAACAAAAAGTAAACAGACATTTAGACAAACTTCTTTATAATATTATTTAAAAAATAGCTAGGGACAAAGCCTTTCAGCAGTTGTGCAAGAACGAAAAAGGAAAGAATACCAATCGAATTTGGGACATTAATAAGAGGCACAATCGAGCCAAATCTTTACAACCTTCAGCAATAATTGAGCGTGAAAACGAACTTGCATATAAAGTTTCTTCTGAACATAATCCTGATATTTATTACAATGTAAAAAGAATTATGCAAGTTTGTTACGGCAAGTTCACATCTGTATTCATGTACGTATCATGTAGTGCCCCGAAGTAACCCAAGTTTAGTATAATAGTCTCATTCAACAGTTACAACTCAAAATAATAAAATTGACTGACTTATTGTGTACACCAATCAAAGTGACATATGCGTAAGTAAGGTGGTGGCGGCGCCTCTAGCTAAAATGTTTACGTCTGTCCGCATGAACTCAATAGAGTGATAATTGAATGTTCCACTTGAGTGAAGATACCACAGTACTTGTATCGATTCTTGCAAACAATTCAGTTTGTAAACATATACATTTGGTTCAACAGAAAACTTCGGACTTGAAAGAATACAACCAATCTTCTACAACCACTCCAGCAACTCAAGCAACTCCAGTGAATTCATCAGATCTTGAATATTTCCAAAAAGTTACATTCTTTAGCTTTCCTACAGGAAAAAAATCTAATACTGACAAAACTGCACTAATGGACAACATCAAATCAAGACTATCAAACATTGCATTAATATGTGATCAAGTAGATAGCGCTGATCTTTTGGAAAATGTATATACAGCATTGGGAGGAGTCTTATATAGCATAAAGTTGCCAGCCACAAGAAAGAGAATAGCATCTAATAAGAACATGGAAACACAAAAAAAAAAACTTCACAACAAAGAAAAAAAAGAAAAGTGGAGACTACATCACTTAAATCAGTTGATGAAGTCGGTGTGTGTAAGCCACAGTTAAATAAAAGTGACACTGAAATTTATTAAAAATAAGTAAAATAGTGATGATTGCACCAGCTACATAAATAGGTGGTATAATGTTGTGAAAAAATGAGTAATATACTGAATACTGTATATACTGAATTATGCATAATTGCAAGAATGTTCAATGAATGGAGTGTTCTGCTACAGCTCTGATAAAAGTTCAGTTTGAGAAACATACCAGATATTTGGGGGGGAAATATATGAGGCTGGAATTAAAGAATTTTATTTGCTTAGCATTGGATGCACCATCTCTTTCAAATTTGTAGGTTGGTTGGTGATATGTAGCTAATTCACACTTACTTGTCAATTCTAATATACAGTATAATAGTAAAGTTGCTCAAGAAGAGCAACCATTAAGCATGTGATGATCCTCTGACTTTGCTGACTCTGAGCCTGAGCTGACAGTGCTCACAGTATTTCCCCATTTTGGAGTACAAATAACAGAGAGGTCAAGAAAAACCCAGCTGCTTCTGTCCTTCTGTTCTAAATGAAATAGAGAATAAAGAATTTTCTTTTGTATAAGTTAGGATTATAGCACTACTTACCTACACATGAAACACTAAGAATATACTTCCAGCATTAACTATCTAATTAATGTATAATTTAAGTAAACACCTTAGTCCATTATTATATAGCAGCCAAAAATATGATATAGCTAATAATTTGAAGCAATTGTTGTTTATTTTTTTAGTATTGAGCTTGCTTATGAATTACTAAAAAAATAGATTAATAATTTTAGCCAGTAAGCCACAAGTAATTACACTAGCACGGTCCCAAAGCAACAATTAACCGACCCGCAATTCTGTTTAAAGTTAAGCTATGTGGCTACTGCTACAGCGCAGACAGAAAGAGCCAGCGCGTTTTGACGATCTTTACCAATGCTAACTTACTCTCCCTAGCCTCATGTTAAAACTAAGGGGGGAAAAATTGAAAGACCTGCCAGTAGGGGCGCGTCTTTACGCGCACTGCTAACTTCTGTAAAAAAAATTAAATTTGTATCGACTTGGTTTACTTCCGGTTGGGGTTGCGGAACTGAGTACGTCGCAGTCGGAATACCAATAAATTATTATTTGAGAGGCTATAAAAGCAAGCGGTTACTTCAGTGGGGTACAGTGCAACTTGCATTATCCTACTCGTTATCTGCAATTACTATGAAATTCGTTTGTATAGCAGCCTGTGTTATTGCATCTATTTTATCGCGGTCTGGTGCATTTTTTCCCTCTAAGTTTACTCCCTGGAAAATCGGTGGGACAAATCCTTCCTACGAAGATATAAGTACTCATGAAGACATAACAAGAAATGCAATTTTGGAAGTTATTACAAGTACATTCAAAGACAATCCAAATCCTGAATTTGGTAATAGCGTCACAAGAGTGAACTCGCTCTCAACACTCTCCGTCAGAAACCTGATTACAGCCTATTATGGTGACATGGATAGAGGAAAAATACGTAATTTTGAAAGTGCCATTGCTGCTATAGCTAATGCAAATAATCAGGTGGACTTGCAGTTGCAAACTTACCTAAATCCTGAATCCCATTTTCTTGCTGAGAAGTTCGAAGCTGGGCAAATTGGTTTAATTGAAATGTATGCAATAGTTGTAAATCAATTAGAATCTTCTAATTTTGAGCAGGCAAGGAGGGAATGTGGACGTTTGCTTCACTCTTTGCAAGATTTTTACAGCCATTCAAATTGGGTTGAAAATGGAAACAATGACACCTTAGATGCGCTTGGGCGCAGCAACACCAGTTTAGGTTTGCTTGCTGGTCCAGACGTGGAAACTTGTACCGATTGTATCTTAGAATCTAGAATACTACAACTCACCTTTTATAATTCTCCATATTCTTTATTTCGGCCTTACCTGTGTCGCAATAACGTAAGAAGTGCGTACCTTACGAGTGCATATGGTGTGATGAATAGCAAACCACATGGTAAATGTGGTCATGGGGGGTTTCAGGATATTAAAAGGCACAAGAAAGCTACTGGAGGAATTAATAAAGAAACCCCATTCAGTTGGTTCTCTACACACTACTATCTCCACGACGAGGCAGCCAGACTTGCAACAAAAGCTAGCAGCGAAATGCTCCAACGAATTAGGAGTGACATAAGAAATGACAGTTTATTTGGAATGTTCCTGGGCATCTCACTAAGTGAACAAGTTACAGTTCAAAAAACCAGCATTGCCTACGTCATAGACACAACCGGTAGTATGGGTGAAGAACTGCCGGAAATCCAAGCATCCATACCACAAATTAGGGTGAATCTGGAAGCCTATGCTAGAAACTTCGATGATGCTACTGAAATTAGGTATATTTTAGCTCCCTTTAATGACCCTGGTAAGTTCTATTACCTCTCACAAACCTTGAATAGTCATACATTCACCTTTAATATTATAATACTTTGACATAAATAAAAACACTGAATCTCACATAAAATTTGTACCAAGCACATTGTAGCAATAATTCTTTTTTACCAGCTGAAAACCTGCCACATGTAATTATTATAGTTTTACTTTCTTATGTAGATCCTGGAATTACCATTGAAACCAGAGATATAAATACCTTCCTTAGTGAAATCGGAAAATTAACTGCACGAGGTGGAGGTGACACACCAGAGCCAAGTATTGGAGCCACTATTAGAGCAATTGAAGCAAGCGAGCCAAGATCGCCCATATATGTCTTCACTGATGCTCCGCCCTCCGATGGAAATCGAAGCGTAGAAGCTATAAGTTTAATTTCAAATAAACAGAATCCAATTACTTTTGCACTTGTGGATTTGGCAATCTCAAGAAAGAGAAGATCGGTAGGAGATGGTGAACAACGGCGATATTCTCGAATCAAAAGGCAATCTTTAACAAGTATATATGAACAGTTGTCTGAGTTTTCTGGTGGGCAGGTTTTGAGTGTTACTACTGGAGACTTGTCAGAATTGTCATCGTTAGTCAGTACTTCTGCTGTTCGAAATCGCCGAACTATTTTTCGTTCATTTGGCTCTGGAAGTAATACCTATACTATACCTATCGACAGTTCAACCTTAGAGGCTAGTATTTCAGTTAGTGGGACACAAATTAATGTTTCTGTGCTTTCCCCCCAAGGTGAGGATGCTTAGTATGCATAGTATTTTATAAGACTTAACAAACTAAGCTCTAGCAAAAATAATTTTGTCTCATATAATATATATATATATAAATATATGTGTATATATATATATATATATATATATATATGTATATATATATCTGTATATATATAATGTATATATATAAATGTAGCTCTCGCTATACTCTCTCTCTCATATCCCTCCTGTATATAATACTTCTACGCACGAGTCAAGTACAATATGGGAAAATATTTTAACGAGCCGCAAAATATTTGCACTAGCCAAAGGCGAGTGAAAATAGTGGCGTGAGAGTAAATATCATTCCCATGTTGGACGACCGTTGATGTGATTTATTGCTTCTTTGAAAATTTTTCTCAACCGTTAACAATACAATTTTCATTTTCATTGATTTACTTCGCTTCGCTCGCTACAGGAGCGGGACAATATAACCCTTACAATATGGGAGAATACAGAACGGCCGCGTGGATGCGGAACATCTTCAGTAAAATATCCACCAAAGCTGCAATAAGATATATATATATTATATATGTATATATATATCTGTATCGATATATGTATTATATAAATGTCTTATATAATATATATAATATTAATATACATAATGTATATAATTACTTATAGCACGGTCCAAGTCCAATATGGGAAAATATTTTACGAGCACGCAAAATATTTTCACGAGCCAAAGGCGAGTGAAAATGTGGCGTGAGAGTAAAATATCATTCCCATATTGTACGACGAGTGTGATAAGTGATTTATTGCTTCTTTGAAATTTTTCTCAACCAGTTACAATACAATTTTCATTGATTTTACTCGCTACGCGCGCGCTACAAGGAGCGTACAATATAAACCGTACAATATGGGAGAATACAGAACGCTCGCGTGATGCGGAAATATTCAAGTAAAAATATCAAAGCTGCAATAAATATATTTATTCCATCCAGGATATCTTCACAATGATATTTTTAGGTATACGTGACCCATGAAATAACTCATGATATTTCATGCTGTTATTTCATGCTGTACTGTGCAAGCTCATTACCATTGTAGTTATAGCAACCAGCCAAACTTTTCAATTTTCTCTGGTTTTAACAGCTACCTTCCTTGGTGTAACCTGCTTAATAGGATTAAAGCAGCTGCTAAAATATCAGCTGGGATGTGTGGGTAGCCCCTAAAACCAACTTTAAGCTGTGAGTTACACTACCTCTAGTACTAACTATAGTAGTGAAGATATCTAGTGTGGAATAAACCACTTATTACACTTGTCAGAGTGTTATGGCGAGATATTTCACTCTCAGGCTTTATTTTCACTAGCCTCTGGCTCATGAAAAGAAATTAGCCTGCTCATGAAATATCTCCTGGAGAGCAACCATAAGCAAATTCATGCCCTTCGTTGATAATTACATGTCCAAATCATTTACTTATCTTATTAAATTTAATAAATTTTGACCTAAATATATTTGCACCTCTCACCGTCATTGACACTAGATCCACCACTGGCAAGGGGAAGTGCCACCATCCCACTCCTCTCCCAGAGTTCCTACACCTATGTGATAGCCTTTACAAACCTAATGTAATTTACAGGTACCAATGCTGCTAGCAGTGAAAGATATTCTGTGTCTTTAAATACACGAACTTCTTACAATTCTCAACTGCAAGTGGTGAACAACTCTCAACGTGGCAACTGGACTATCACTGTCGGATCCTCGTCAGGATCGTACAGCATTCAAGTGATCGGAATCAGTGATTTAAGCATTACACATAATACATACAAAAAAAACCGCAACAGTACATTAGGATTCAGTGAACTTGATGGAAAGCCCATTCAAGGTATTTCATTATAATTATTTTATACACATGGAGCTATTGGATGTTATAATTTTGATATACTCATAGGTGAACCTCTCATTGTGATTATTTCTGCTAGAATAGAAGACACTTATGTGAATATTAGCAGCTGGAATGTGGTTTCTGACAGTGGAGCAAATATTGAGCCTGTCAATGAAATAACTAGGGTGGCACAATGCTGCTATGCTGGTATTTTTGTACCACCAACTGAAACCTTCATATTACAGGTCATTGGCTTAGATTCCAGCGGTTACAGCTTTTCCCATTTCACAGACACAGCCATCCAAGTTTCATCAGTAATTTTACGTCTAGGTAAGCCAGATATAAGAAATTCAATTATATAGAAATTACTATAATGTAGCATTATTTGAAAATAAGTCAATAGTCTAGAGCTTATAGTTGAGCCAAATCTTGTGAATGACAGGATCATCATGATTTGTAAATTGAGTTATTAACTACACATTCATATATTATTCCACACTGCAAAGTGTATTTAGCTGAGTTTGTTTTCAATGTGAGTGATTTGTTAAAAGAAAGAATGTTAATACAGTGTATAACTGTTTAGGGTTACTATGGTTCATTGCCATAGTGCAAGTATGCAGGGAGAGTCAGTAATTTACAACTTATTTATTGAACCAGAGCGCAATAGTGAAAAAGAAATAGCTACAAAATTTATTTTGCATATGCTTTTATGCTGAAATTTAATTATGAGATATATTAATTAAGGTTTAAAAAATGTTAAATTAATAAACTAACATAATATTTCAACTTTTTGTATTTGAAATAGAAAAACTTTTTTCCTACATTACAACAATAATGTATTCATATTTGATAATCAATTATTATTCATGGACAATGCAAGCCAGCTAGAGTAGTATGTATAGAATGCTATTAAATTTAATTCATATTATTTGTTTAATAATAGTGTGTAATTAGTAATAGTATTTAAATTAAAATAACTTGATTTTATAATTGGATGTTAATTTTATTTGAAATCTTGAACAAAAATACTATAAGAGAACTATCATTAAATTCTCACTTCAATTTTTTTGGCAGATGAGGGTGAAATGAACCGTATCACACTGAGACCTGGCAAAGAAGAAAGTAATAGTAGCATAATAGTACAAAATTACGGTGATTCTACATCCTACGGCTTATCTGCCACAGTTCGAGTTTCAGGAAGCGATAGAAGTGTTAATGCAGATGACTTTGTAACTTACAGCTTAGATCAGAGTTCTCTGTCACTTGAAAGAAATGGTTCTGACACGGTCATCTTTAATGTGGAATTGTTAGAAACTGCACGTAATGACACTGTTGTGTTTATATTCACTGTCATCGCTCAGTCAGCCACTATTGCCGACAATAACAATTTCATTGAAATAGAAGTTGTGTTTATTCCCAGGCCTGCACCCATTCTGGAAAATACTGAAATAGCTACTCCAACAACGTCTTCAACAAATGTAATGCTCAATGATGTGGTATGGTAGCTATAGTCTAAAGAAAAATAGCAACAGATATATTAGCCAGCTAAATAAACGAACAGAATAATAAAAGATGTTATTTTTCTTACAATTGCATAATGAAGCAGCAAGATTGCATAATGTAATGAAGTCTTGAAAAATTCAAAAGGATGCACAAATATTAGTGATTGGTCACAAGGTAACCGGGGAGCGAGTGGGACATCATAGTGCCCTTCTCCACCAACCCCCACTATTAGACCAGCTAAGTATTGACAGGAAAAAATAAAGACTTCTTTAAAAAATTGTCCTAGTCTACACCGTAAATTCAGTCAAATTTGTTAATACCTGCAAGACAGGTGTTCATTTTTTTAATTACTGTACAACAATTAGTTTGATGACAGCACAGAGACATGTACCATGTAGCCAGACACATTGCATTTACTCAATGTGCTACTATTAGTGCATGGCAGATTGCTTTGTTTAACTATTAGCTAAATCTGACACTGCTGAAAGGACCTTTTCAGCACCCTAGTGACTAAACTGATACCTAACAATCAAGAATGACTAAAAATGAGGTTAAATTACTGGCCTAGTCTCATGTGTGTACACAAAATCTTACGGAACAGTTTAACTTAATTTCTAAAGCTACAGAACATTTGAAGGATGAAAGCATACTTTGGTAGTTAGTAGTTTTGTTGTTAAGCCTTTGGTATCATTCATTATAATATTATTAAAATACTTTCACATTACCTCCCCCTACTTCTTCGGAGCTAGCTAATCTTCAATAATATGACCATACAATGCACAGTATAATATTGTTAACAATTCTCAGAAGTATCCATTGCACCATAATGTGTTATTATTATAGAGTGTACCTCAAATTTTGTTAAACCTTTACTATCATTACAATACAATAATTGTTTTGATTTGGTATCACCTCCACATGTGTGTTGGAAGCTAGTCCTTCCGTAATATGATATAATCAGATTTCTGAGAAGTATCCAGTTCACCATAACTACTTATGTTAATAAGCCATAGGATATTGTTACATTTCCAGTAATTGTTTTGATTTCACATCCTCTCCTACTTCTTCTTGACAGCTATCTAATACTTCCATGTTTTAATATTATACTGTATTATTGTTACTCATTCAAAATTTCTCAGAAGTATTAGGTGCACCATTACTATCTAATTGGTTTATAGTAATAGAGTTCAATTTACTCTAACTGATGTCACACACACATTCATGACTCCTTTCATGTCAAAGTGAAGTATGATAAGTTATTATAAGAAAGTTCAACCCCCCACTTTTTTAAATCTGTTGTATGCCTATAGCTATAATATTTGCTCTTGAAGCTTATATTAAAAAATGCATCAGTATTCATTCATTCAAACAGTAAAAAAATTTTTTTTACATAGCTATACAATTTTTTATTACAATAGATCAGTTGTCAACAATAATAAAAGATGCTTTAGCATCACCTATAAATTTCAAAATTTTATATTGCAATTGTTAATATTTAGGTGAACAATACAACAACAATGTCCAGGACTACCACAACAAAGGCTGCAATCTTTCTTGAAATATTTATGATTTCAGCAATTATAATGTTGAACAAGCTTTGGAACAACCTGGAATTGTCTTTGTAACTATTGTTAAATAATGTGAACAATAATATACGATTTGCTTAGTACTCAATAGCTTGTGCAGCAATGTCCCTTAGTGTCATTTTGGCCTTTTTCCTTTAAACTAAACTTTTGTTATGTTTATGCATCATTGTTAATATTTTCACAAAATGAGTATAATAGAGTATATTTGTGCATAGTGATTTTTGTATAGCTGTAATTATTAAATATAAAATTATATTATTAGCTCTGAATCATTTTTTAAATCTAAAAAAATGAGCAATCATTTTGAAAAACTGTGATTTGATCAATTTTGTCTCGCAAAACTTTATTTACAAATTACTTGTTACTAACAATATAGCTAGGTTAATGCAATCAAACCACCACACAATTCCTCAGAAACTGTAAACCAGACTTCTCCCATAGATTCCAATAGCTACATTATTGCCATTTTATTTTGTTGTCATTATTTTCTTCCATATCACATGGGATTGTCATTCAATCCCCATCCGTGTTCAAATTGTTTTCCAGCAAAAAATAATGTAGCAGGCCCTGCTGACCATCTTCTGGTGATGCTCTCAAGGTCACCTAGTTAAGTATTATTCATTGGAACTGTCAGTAGATAATACCTCTGGAAAAACTTGGACTAAAGAACTGAATGATGTTACCCACAATGAGTCTACTTACTATGCCAATGCTTACCAGTCATTATTCTGGAACATACACACACTTCTATTAAATTTCCGATGCAAAGAAACGTCACTTAAAAAACGAATATCCCCATGGACTAAATAATATGATAATGAACTTTCATACGAGAAGGCAGATGAAAATTGTATTTATGTATGACAATATATAACAGCGAATGACAACATCAGTTGGATTTCCAGAAGAGCCTGATAATTGAGTCGTCACAGTGAGGTGGAATCAGGTGGGAATGCTTCACAAATCTCCACGTGCAACCTAACACATGTAACAAAATTAGTTATAGCAATATTAATTGGTAGTTAACTTAATAGAACCTTTTTTTGCTTCCCATACAATTTTTTCAAGATTATACCACCATCAGAGTATTGCAGGCTTAAGTTCATAGCAGAGGGCACACTTGCATCATTTTTTTTGTGTATATTATTAGCTTTCATTCCAAGTCTCCAAAGTTCTATTTAAAACCTTAACTCTTCTATAAAAGTTTGGACATACAACTTTGCCAACAAAAAGCTAAATTACTGATTACTCACCTCTTAGCTACTAATCCAGAGCGCTGAAGGGGTGCTCCGAACACTGAAGCCTATCATCAAGGTGCCTCTGCGAGTCCAATAATCTTGGCAGGCATTTCAGGAGTGCTTGCTTGTTCCTCAGTTTTCGGCGCTACTTAGTTCAACAGCCGTTACCACGCCCGTCCGGCCTCCTAGTACGTCCTCGAGATGAAGGAAATTGATTCCCTTGCTGGGCGCAGACACTAGCTACCAATTCCAAGAATAATTTGGTGCAGCCAGACCCTTTACCCCTTACCCTAACCTAACCTCTACGCGGAGAAAGGGTCTGGGTAGAATCATTCACCTAGAGCCAGAATTTTGGGATGTGGTTAGTTAACATTTTTTTTTGCCGTCTCCTACGCACCCCTCAGTGAAATGAGTGGGCATCCTAACCATAACGGATCCAGCGCATCGATTGTTCTGCACTCTCTGCAAGATGTCAAGACATTCCCACTCATCGGTGTAGACAGAGACTGCAACTGTCCGGGAATCTCTAGTCAAAACCATTTTGTGAGTTTGTGGTTATTTTTGTGATTATAGGTGATAGAACTGGGAGCTTCAAAACACTGAATTTGGAAATGTTTAATCTGAAAAAAGAGAAATTATTTGTCCTTATCTCTATAACTTGGTATACTGATACTTTAAGTTTCATATGAGCCTGATTTTGTGGGCACACGAAATTTGAATCTTAAAATTTAAGCCTGGATTTTTTAATTTATTGAGTTATGTCTATAAATTTGACACATGATGTAAATTACTTTAAAATTATTATATACAGTGCTTCCAGCTTCAAGAGTGGATTTTTTAGCTTTTTGGTTAAGCTGGAGGTGTATACTGACTGACAGAGGTTAATTTTGTATATTTATTAACATTATATTATAAAATTGCATATTTAGCTTATATATAAGCTAGATTATTGCGTGAATTAATAAGTATGACAAATGATGCTGTATAGGTTCATTACTACGTAATACAATTTCTGGTTATTTTATTTATTAGCTTTCGTAGTAGATTATAACTATCTGGTTATTTTATTTATTAGCTTTCGTAGTAGATTATAACTATAAATAGTCAAAACGTTTCGACCCGTAGGTCTTCATCAGTTGACAAAAAAACAACAACACAATACTGAAAATGACAAAAAACAAAACCAGTTCAATAAAATGCAAAAACCCTGAGGATGAACTAGTTATAGTGACGCTATGATAGGTTGCCATGTTGGATTTAACTCCAGGCCATTGTCCAAGTTAGATGTTGATGGCAGGCTTTGGATCACTACTGCTTCAGTAATCCTTCTTCTGGTGTAGTTCTCAACTCTCTCTTTCACTTTGGCCTCCAACCAATTTACTTTATGATTACTGTTCCATGCATGTACAGCTATACCATTCTTCTCATCATGCCTTTTTACTGCATATTGGTGTTCCTTTAAATGTTTGTCTAGTGTACGTCTTGTTTCCCCTATATATACCATACTGCAGTCCATACATGGGATTTCATAAACTACTCCTTTGATTTTTGATTTTTCTCTGGGTGTTTTTACCTTCATTAGATGTTTCTTGAGGGTTGGTGTTGATGTAAAAACTGTTTTTATGTTCAAGGAACGGCATACATGTTCAATTTTTTCACTAATCCCTTTGACATATGGTAATACCAAATATTTGATGGTTTCATCTTGTGCTTTGGTTGAATTATTTGTGGTTGAATTTCTTTTGGATTTGATGTTGCTGTTTATTGTTTGTTCTGGGTAACCATTTGCTAGGAAGACTTCTTTTAAATGTTTCAGCTCCTGTTCAATTTCAGATGGGTGGCATAATTTCTTTGCTCGATCTGTTAAGCACTTGACAACTCCAGACAAAATTCTTGGATGGTGGTTTGATTTATAGTTTAAGTATTTGTCTGTATGAGTCTTTTTTCTGAAGATTGAGGTGATAAATTTGTTATTTTTTCTTTCAATCTGTACATCTAGAAATGCTATTTTGTTTTCATTTTCTTCTTCTGTTGTAAATTGGATGTGTTTATTTTGTTTGTTTAGATGGAGTTTGAAGTCTTGGATGGATTCATTGTCATGTGGCCATAAGGCAAAAACATCGTCTACATATCTGCACCAAAGAGATGGTTTGAGAGGAAAGTTTTTGATGACTTCTTCTTCCAGTCTCTCCATGTAGATATTAGCTAGAATTGGTGATAAAGGAGACCCCATTGATGCTCCTTCTTTTTGTTCATAAAATGTCTCTTCAAAACAAAAATATGTGGATTTAACACATAATTCAACCAGATTGCACAATTCACCTGGTGTTATTGCAGTTCTGTCTTCAAGGCTGTCATCTTGTTCCAAAATTATTTTGAGAATTAGAATAACTTCCTTCATTGGAACTTTTGTGAACAAACTGACCACATCGAAACTTATCATTGTGTCTTTTGAATTTATTGCAGGACTATTTATTGCAGGACTATTTATAGTTATAATCTACTACGAAAGCTAATAAATAAAATAACCAGAAAAAGTATGACAAACTTGAAAGTTCAACAGTAATTGTGATAGCAGTTTTGTGAACAAGGCTGTACCTCTTATAGTATTTCTTTATAGCACTTTACATGTTTCAATATTGAATGTTTATATGAGAATATACATAATATAACTATGCACTTATTTTGCCTACATCATACTCAATAATGTTACATACATAAAATAATCACAGAGCAATACAATTCAATAAACATACAAAAATGGTTTTGTCTTTCTCCATTGACAATTAGTTCTCATTCACCAAAATAATATGCTGATGCTGCTCTCCATCATGATCTTTGTCTTGAGTTGATGAGTTTGAATTCATCTCTAAGTCAGTTTTAATCATCTGATGCCCTCCATCACAATCTCTGTCTTCAGTTAATACACTTGCATTTATTTCCAAGTCAGATTTAGTTATCTGGTTTCCTTCATCGCCATTCTTGTCTTCAGATGATACACTGGCATCCATTCCCAAATTAGTTTTAATTATCTCATATGCTCCGTCGCAATCTTTGTCTTCGATTGATATACTTGCGTACATCTCTAAGTCAGTTTTAGTCAAGCTCTCTGCGCCAATGGACTCCATTTGATTTAAACTCAAATCAAGTGTTTTACAGGGCAACTTTTGCAGACGACTGCTACTCTTAAACGCTGTGCTTGATAGCACACGAGAGGACTAAGAATAAAAAAATGTAGTATTTTATCATTGACCACATTATTAATATCTATTTTAACGTCATCGTCAGAACACTTTCTACTTATACAACTGCTTATGATTAATGGCTATTGTATAGGAGTTATTATACTAATGGTACTTTATGTTATGATTAACAATACAAAGTATCCCAGTGGTATAACATTACCTTTTTACTATTATATGCGTTTATATGATATAAATATCACAGGGTAGCTGTAGCTATAATTACAGCAATAAATGTATGGTGTGTAGTCTGGAATAGCTTAGTATAGTAATCATGTGTAATTAATGATCTGATTTAAATATAAAAAAGTTATCGTTAATAAGTAAAATGATATCTACTAGCTATAACTTTCCATCATTTGATAAGGCTTATTGATGCTTACCTTATTATTCCTTCTCTGCCACCACTTTTTCCCTTGGTCTTGAACAGGTCTTGAAAATACTACTAATACTAGAAATATGAAGAGGCCCTGGAAGGACATCAGTATGGTATAAATGTAGGCAAGAGGAAGAAGTTCCTTAACTTCAATCACAAGAAGTCCCATCAGCTGTGTAAGCCCAAGTATAACTGCCAGAGATATGGAGGACTTTATCCAATTGAGGAAATGAATGGGCCTTTTTCTCTCTACTTTCTTCATGTATTGCTGCCAACTGATTCTTGAGGCCATAATAAAGAAGCCAATATTGATAAGTATTATAAGAAGAACAGGAGTAATGATGGTCCAGACAAAATGGCTTTTAGAGTTCAGGAAACAGCTGTACAGCACCAAGTAACAGATATTAAAATGCTAGTATCATAATTATATATATATATATATATATGTCTTACATATAATTATAATACTTAGATGTTGCTAATGATTGAATTGAAGTGATACACTAAAGTTCAAGCATCAAAGTTAATAAGTAGGAATGGCTAGTAGAGAATAATAGTCTAAAAACTATCTAAATGACTGGAAGAAATTGAAAACAAAGTGACTGGAAGAGAATAAAGAAACTGGAGTGATCTGCAAGAGATTGAAAAAATTAGTGCATGAGACTTAAAGAAACTTAATGTATTACTGATACAGTTTTTTTACTCCCTTATTAACTCACTATTGAATTGATCCGTAGTGTGGTCCATTAGACAATGAGAATCCTATAGGAAGTGTGAGGATGCCCATGTAGAGTAGAGGTACTCCATATCCCACTGCAGTGTACCCCATAATATACTTAACACTGTGGGTTTCAAATACTTTAATTAGTGCCACATAGAGAGCCACACCCTCCATTAGCATCCACATGAAAGTGCACAGGAAGAAGTAGTGTAAAAGGACTGCAATGACTTTGCAGTGAGTGGGTGGCTGACTGGGAGGAGTTCCAGTCTGGTCGATACCAGACACAAATGTTATCTGAGCGATAATGAGGGAGAGACACAAGTTGATGTGGATGTAGTTTCTTATCACCAGCAATGGCCTGAGGGAACATTGATATAGTAAAATTTAATTAAGTTGTGTTTGATTTCAGTATTCTACCAACACTCTTTGAATATTTGAATGCAATACACATTAATTTGTACTTATATATTACATTTTTATTCATTTTATAGAACAATTTAATTAATTGTCAGGTGACATCATTTGATAGTGCATGAGACTTATTAATGGCGCTATTAAGTTATTGAATTATAGCCGCATAGTTATGATTTATATTATATATTTTTTTCTTAGATTCATGCTTGCTCTTGTAAAGGCTTATATAATGCAAACATAATTAGAAAAAAAATGCCTTTCACTAGGGATCAAATGCAGGACAACATGCTAAATGCACGAGTGCTATTACCACTGAGTTACTAGTCAATATTCATTTTTAATATAGATTTTAAATTATAGCATTAATTTTTTCTGGTTTTCTTCTCACCTTCTTTTCCACTGACAGTTCAAGTAGATGAATATAATTATAGTGACAGTCATGCTTATCACCGATATTGTCACGCCAATGTAGCCAATGAGCATCAAGCTTAGGGTAATACTGACTGGTTGAGTATTCACAGGAGGTTTGGGGCTGAGCAAGATGGCAAAGTGAGTGAGATGATTACATTCACAGACAGTCATGGAGGTGGAGGACAAGGCATCGTTCCTGGAACATCCTCTGGTAGACCAGTCACCAATTTTCAAAATGGAACTTCATGAACATATGAAAGTGGTAAAAATAGTTCAATATAAACATAATACATTTGTTATAACTAAAACTAGTTTCGTCCACCGGGTAAATTGCAATGATAACCTCATAATTTTTATTAATCACTATATACTTAGCAAAAAGTCTAAATTCCATGCTTGCATAAACTAACGTTTTCGATTCCTGTACTTCCAAGAACACACATTTAGTCTCCATTGTACCATTATCAAGCACTTTCTATAAATAACAATAAATATAATATTAAAAGAAATATTTCACCTAATGATGATTTGAATTAACCTTTACTGATTGAGGATGAGTGAACGTGATGGTGACCTTTGAGTGGAGTAAAGTGAGATTACTGGTAGGACATCTTCCAGTGCCACATTGAATAGAAGACGCAATGATATATGCAGAGCCAATACTGTTATATGATAGAATCATGATAATTTAGAACACTAGCTAGTGGTAGCTAGCTAGCTTATCAATATCAAGACCTGAAGTGCTCACAGGGAATCAATATTATTAATTGATGCTTGAAATTTGTATTTTATGACTAAAGTTATTAAAGCAATACATTTTTCTTCTATTAGATTATTAATACTATATAAATTGTTGTGGTAATTGGCGAGCGAGCGAAGCCAGCGAGACATTCTCAGGGGTAAGACAATTGAAAATCAGGGATATTTGTTTATATTATGTGTGGACATTATTATGTCATTTTCTTTAGAACTTCTTGTTTTTTTAATCCCAAAATTTTATGGAAATAGTTACTATGATATTGAAACCCTTTATACCAGACACAATTAAAAAATAGGCCTTTTTTGGTAGCTGTGAGTGCTTGTTGTGAAAAGATACTGGTAATTGAGATAGTCAGAACGACATATATTAGAGACTACAGAAAATACCAGTACTTGGGAAATAGAGGTAAGAAAGTGGTTTTATATTTGTTAGCTAGCATATATAATGGTCACAATGGACATACTTAGCCATACCAGATTGATAGATTCTTTTGAAGTGTTTTGTTTGTGCACTGGCTCGCTCACCCTTTGGGCTCAAGTACATTCAAAATAATCATTATTACTTTAGTACCAACTAGCTGTAATTTCACCTAATAGCCTGCTTTTTGCAATATCTACTTAATAAGATCATACCAAGTCTATATATTAATATTTCAATAAAAAAAAAGTTCATATAATCCAAAAAATATAAAATTGTTATTAGTTGGCGAGTGAACGAAGTGAGCTAGACACTATCAGGGGTAACACAATTGAAAATCGGGGATATTTGTTTGTTTATATATGTGTGTTGACGTACGTATGTTATTTTGTACTTCGACCCTCACAGTTTGCTTCATAGTCTACCCCTTCCCATACCTCACTAAACAGAATATTTCGGTTTAGCAATTCCATTATCATTCAAGGAAATTAATTGTTTACCCCTTTGTATTAGGTTGTTTCTGAATGACACAAGACCCACTTAGGTCTTAAAAACTTACTATAATTCTATAGAATATCTTGTTTGTTTTTTAAGTTGCAAAATGCTAAGGCAAATGGTTACTATGGTATTGAAACCCTTTACCAGACATAATTTTAAAAAAAAAACTGTCATTTTAGTAGTTGCGAGTGTTTGTTGTCAAAAGCTACTGGTATTTCAGCTAGCCAGAGACTACAGAAAATACTAGTACTTGGAGAACTGAGGTAAGAAAGTAGTTCTGTATGTGTTAGCTAAAGTATATATATTGGTCACAACGGTTATACTTATACGTTAGAATTTGATTGATAGATACTTTTGAAGTGCTCTGTTTGTGCACAGGTTCGCTTGCCCTTTGTGCTCAAGCACATCACTAGTTAGTTGCATTTAAATTAGCTACTGTAAATGTGGGTTGTTAGTTTTAAAGTACCCATTTTCTTCCCGGCGTTTAGCACTATATATTAAGCACCACGTGCATCTGGTCAATGTCAAGTAGCTACCCTGCCACACAGGCACTTGATGTACTAATCTTTGCAAATTTAGTAGCATAAGATTTTATTTTCATTCTACTACTTGGTTTAATTACATCAGTCTGCTTATTTTCTCACTTATTTTTTTTTTGAGCCACACACTCTACCATCATTACCATTACTGATGACTATATACCAACCTGGCTGAGCTAACATAATTGGTGGTGTTATTACTGATGATGCTTACCGACCTTTTTTAACAATGCTTTAACAACCCTGCTCAGCTCATGAATTATTCGTGAATACACAAACCGTCATTTTTACTGACAGAAAGCTTATTATTATATCAATTATTATGTAGATACTTTATTATCACTAAAACTTAATTTTAAATTGCACTTCCAACTTACTTAAAGACTAGTTCATTGGGTGGAATTGGAGACACATCATAAAGTGCAGACGCAATGTTTACGTTATCATCATTGTAAAGTCTGTCAAATAATTCTGCTGGAAGAGATAGTGAAGGAGATGGATGATTTGTGGATGAGTTTCCAATAGCTTTAACATCTGATTCAATTTCATTCTTGTTGATCTCCAAGGTTTTAAAAACTGCAAACACAAGCAATTGGAACATGCCTCACTATGGGTTATACAAAGGTTAATTAAAAACATTAAAAATAGTTTTTACATACATTATACATTATAACAAATACCTGTATTCAATGTTTTAAATAACTTGCTAGAAGGAATAAAGTTGAACATCAAATGGTCATATAGTAGAAATATGGTTGTACCGACTATCCTTGATATATTATTTACCTGTAATAGATTCATACCAGTCATGCTATTATTATTTGCAAAATTTTAAAATAATGGTTACAGTTAAAACATTTTAAATTGAAAGATTTAGGAAGCTTTGGTACACATAAAACAAAGATTACATGAGAGTCAGTAAACTACTAAGAGGGAGGCTGGAAGTGGGAAGTGGGGTGGGGTGAAAGCAGGGCAGCACTGCTCCCTTCCTCCCCCCCCCCCCCCTCCCCCCCCCAAGATTCAGTGCTTGGGGGTCACAAGGCAGCACACTTCATAATGATATATTACACCTTGTATGTGTATCCCCATTAAACTCATTGGCCATTCAATTTGCAAACCAATACAAATAAATTGCTTATCACAATGGCTTGTACCAACTACCGAACTCAGTTGGTATTTACAGCTGTTGTTGTGGCATACCAGTGTGGTCTCCAGCTTCTATGGTTAAATGTTGTTAATTGTCATCAACAGACCTGACAGACATTGCTTAGGAACTTTATAGAAAGGAATAAAATTATATAGAACAATTAGATTGAACTAAATCAAATATAAACTTTTTATAATTCCATTGTATTTTCACTATGACTTTTACACTTTGACTTTGCTTAGTTAATGTAACATTTTATTCTTTCTTTGAAATTGAAAGTGTTTGTCATAAGATGTATTGACAACCCACTTTGAAGCAATTTCCACAACATCTGGGCTGGATTCACTAATTAAACTAATGTTATTAACCCTATGTTTGTCCACTGGACTAGCTACCCAGGGCTTCATACGGTATTTTTTTCTGGGGGGGGGAAAACTTTTTTATTCCTACTTAGGATAGTGTGTGGTTAAATAGGCCACAGAGAGGGGAGGGTGCGGGTCCTCAAATTTGGATGGGGTTAATGGTAAAATGAGCTGCTTTGTCCACTGTTAAACTTCAGAGGTATACAGGTATTTTTTCAGAAACATTTAAACTTTTGAATACAATCCTCATCCTTCCTTGGAACAGCATCAGTTGAAAGATCTTCCAGCTACATATGAAGCTCATTAAGACCCGTATACGCAGCAGTATCACTGACTAAAGCCTTCGTCAGCTCGTAAGAATTGCCATTGAGGCCCTGAACTTTCGGCTGTTAACTTTGATGAAGTTCTACAGATTTTCAAACAAAAAAATAGAAGAATTGAGCTTTGGTTTACATTTTTTAATAATATTTTTTGCTCTGAATTACCATTTATAATTATAATTAAAAAATTCAGATTTCTTGGGGGGGGAACTTTCTCTGGGGGGGGGGGGATTCCAGGGCCACCCCCCCTCTTTATGAAGCCCTGCAGCCTGTTTGTCGGTTTGTCTGTCTGTTGGTCTGTCACACTCTGAATTTAGAAATTACAATTAACCATTGATTAGGGCTATGAACTGACACAGGATGATGACTTAAGACCTTTTAATGTGCTAATTTTTGAGAGAATACAACACTATCAGCTTCATGTTGGCACAAGCTTTGGTGAGCAATGTTTCTTATCATCAAGTCATTACTACAGCTAATAATTTCTTGAAGTATGCGGTAGTTTTCCTTTATGCTGCTAAGTTAACCGAGTGCTGGAATTTCAGTTTAATGTTTATCGATGAGTGTCATTCGAATGTTTAGCTTACTCTCTTAGGAAGACAGCATTTACATGCACCATTTTCATTGCACATTCTATATGGATACTGAATTGGTCTGAGAATTACCTTAATGGCAGATTTCAAGGATTTTTGGACCAATTAATGTAACAAGTATAGTATTAGACCATTGATGATGACTCAGCTATAAACAAACTAGATTACTCGCCATTGAATCAGAAGATCCAACAAGTCATAAAATCAGATAAAGTTTTAAAGTTGCTTACCAGTGGGTATTTATGCTTTTAAGTACATGTAATAATTCATAATACTCACTTGATTATCAGACTGTAAAATAGTATTTCCAGCTGCTACAACTACCTACATTAAAATCATTATTGCATTTAACAATTGAAATAATAAGTTAGTCCAAGAAAATTAAATAGTTTTATCATTAGCTTAAAATACCATGAATATCATTTAACTCTCCTATTCCATTATTTGCATGCCACATTTCTGGAGTAAAGGGCTATATTATATTGAAAGTGGTACAAGTGTAAAATATCTGATTGGCTGATTGATCCTAACCATATTATTATGTACTAATTAATCTTTAATTTAATGATAATATTCTCATTTAATTTGACTGGAAATGATTTATACTTTGGAAACACATCCGTATTTATTCAATTAAATAATAATTGTATAATTGTGAAAGGAAAAGTGTAGTATGCTTACTCCACGGATGATCTGGTAATCCTAATAATTTCAATTATATCAGATTGCATAATTCTAATTATTTTCAATAAACATGAACTATAAAATTCTATGAATTCCTGTAACTTGGACTAATAAAATGCTCACAAAGTTCAAGTTACATGACATTTGGCATTGTCTATTGTGTAGTTAATTGCAATTGATTTTTTGAATTTTTTTTATATTATACTTGTTTACCTTCAATAATGAATCTGAAAATGATGAGGCATTGAGGGTCCTTATAATTAACCCATAACGATAAGTTGACAAGACTGGATCAGAATCTGCAAGGTCGGTCACATTTCTCAGAAGTAATTTTATGTCATCTATATTCTAGTACATAATTAATTGATAATAAAGTATCACATTATAATAATGAAAACAATCATAGACAAACAGCAACGTTCTACTGTAAAGCTAAACTCCATTGAACTTTCTTGGCTCTATCTTGAACAAAACGTATAATATGTTTGTTTGCCTTAATACTGGATGTGATACTTACAATCACTTTAAAGCTATCAAGTTTATAGTGAAAATTATAAAAATAACTTGAATAAGCTCATGAGTTTTGATTAATTAGTTACATTACTAGATACGAAATCAAGCGAAAGGATAGCTAGTGATAGCCTATCCATCAACAACTAAATTGTTTCTCTAAAAATGTATGAAATCGATTGAATAAGGTGCCAAAACATCAGGATAAATTTATCTTAGAAGTTTTAGTGCCTTATTCAATTGATTTTTACATTTTTAACTCTAGCTATGTATATTTTTTTTATAAATCTGACATAGTATATAAACTAAACATTAGGACCTCAAAATGCTTTAAATGTACAAACAAGTTTTACCTCTTTCTTTAAAATCTCATTAAATTTTTCGTCATCCATTACCTAAAAAGTAATAATTATAATTATAAACCACATCATTATGTATGACCTGAAAGCAATGCAATAATTATAAAATACTATTAGTATGATTTGTTGTTATAGTATTGTTGCTATTGTTGGTGTTATTATTGTTACTTCCTTCAGTAATATTTACTACTAATATTTCAGCAAGTTGCATCAGCCAAGCAATGCTCTTATTAAACTAAAACTAAAAAAAACATTTGAACATACTTCTCTGATGACCCTTTCCTCTTCTTTTTCTACAAGTAATGTGTCATTTAATGGCACAACTTCTGAAGTATCTAAAGGCGTGAGAGAATTAGGTGTGGTAATCATTTCTCTTGCTGTTGACACTGTATCCATAGATGGTGGCATAGAACATACATCAGTAGAAAAATAGGATTCTAATGTGGGCAAGTAGGTAGAGTTTATACATGTGGAAACAGGAAAGCTATAGAAGTTGGTAAGCAAGGATCTTGAAGCAATACCACCACCATCGTCATTTCTATCTTCATTTTGTAATCCAAATATCAATCCTTTCCTGCACATGCTGTAGTCAGATACATTTCCATTCCTAATATGGCTATCTGGCCACTGAGTGAGGCTATAAACAGGAATACACACACAAGCATACACACACAGATAGCGCACGCACATGAACACATACACAAACATACATGCTTACAAACATTCATATTTGTATACAAAATATGCTTCTTCTAATACACACTTTTGATATAGATAGATCAATTGATTACAGCATAATGAAAACACCGGAAGATTGATATGCGTTATTTATTTATGCTGGCTTTTTATGATGACACATTGTGTCACATCAAATATATGTCGATAAAATGAATCTCTGTGTTATACAGAAGAACAACATGGTAAACGGCAATATTTTACTCATTAAAGCAACCACAAGTCATTCATATTTGTACTGCCTCAGAGGACTTACTTCAATTTTGTATCGAAACCTTCAGTTTGCAAAGGTTGGCACACAGTACCATTGATGACATTATACACTATTAAGTTATCTAATATCCAAACATCTCTTGGAATTGTTTCTCTTCTCACAACGCTACTAGACTGCAACCAACGAAACTGGATCGACTCATTGGGATCCGTAACACACAATTCTATGGAAACATTTGCAGTAGATGATGAACTGCCTGTAGGAATGGCTTCTTGCTGTTCGACCTGATAGCCCCTTATGGTGAGATTGCTCCTGTTTCCAATGTATATTTGATTGTTCTCTTGGGAGTTGTTGTTGTGTATGAATCTGACTGGAATCCACTGATCTGGCGAGGAAGATCGCCTAAAAGAGAATTCCACTCCCTCGTTGAAGTCATTAATTGTGTGATATGTCTCAGAATTTTCAAATATTACTTGGAAAAGTATCTCTCTGTAAAAATAATAGATGAATAATATTTTGAGTCAAAATATTTCTTTTCTTTTTTTTGTTGTAAAAACAATGATGTCATTATAATATTGTATGGTGATTGAATTGTTCATGACGATTTTCCGTGCCTTCAATTATAAGGAAGGATTGATTACAGCACTTTCATATTTCCTTGTTTCCTTCATTAAGTCAAAAGTATACAGTTTATTATTCCTGTAGCTATTACAAGTACAAATTGTTATGTTTAATTTGTAATGTTTTATTATACTACATTTCCTCTGTAGATTGTAATAGTTTGTTATATCAAACATTTCCTCTGTCAGTATAATACTTTCGCTTAACTGGAATTAATTCCTATAATTTCTTTCAAACCACATAGAGTATGTTGGTGCCCAGATCATATTTCACCATCAAGTAACAACATAAAAAAACCGAGAATGGTTCGCTGATGCATTAAATATAAGTCACATTTGACTTGGAGCTTTGGAAGAAATTATTTTTCCTGGAAAGTGTTTACTTGTACTTTGTTGTGGTTGCTTAAGGCAAATTAGTCATATTTTTAATTAAACTTAGTAATCAGTATTTATTGCTATTAATTAGAATCTTTGTTTGAATGTTACATAAGTTTCAAAGTAATTGAAAGTTTTGGGAAAAACTAAATGTTAGCATTGAGATATCTTCTATAAATGTTATCTTATGCTTGCGTGTAGCAAAGCAAAGTTTATAACAACAACTGTTGCTTCCAACATAAAACAGGAAAATAAGAAATGTAGAGCGTTGTAATCACTTTTATTGGGCACTATGCTTGTATAGGATGAATCATTAATATAATTAGAGTAAAGAGTTATAGTATTAGGTCCCAAACATAGAGGAACTGATACATAATTAAGGAATTGTGGGAACTGGATGGGGTGTAGGGGTGTGTAAGGGGGAGGGGCGTTAGATGCATAGCCAATTGGACAAGTTTAGTTACATACTGTAGATTTGGGTTGTTAAGCGCCTGCTTATAACTCCAAACGGCAAGGAAATGGGTACTTAATAAAAAATGGCCACATGGTATCTTAAAACTTGAGCTGAGCGCCAGTTAGCAGTAGACGGAAAGTAAAAAGTGCTAAAACCTGGAAGAAAACAGGTGCTTAACAAGCAGCAATGCTTAACAAAGAAAGGACACTCAACAACCAGAATCTACGGTAACATATGCTAGTTTAAGCCGTACTAATGTTATCAATAAAAACATTATTTAACTTTACTATGCTATTGTGTTACCACATCTAGTAAAATCCTAACTAGACTAACTAGTGGTGGCAGTACTTGGGAAAAGGGACCAATAACGTAAAATCAAATTTGTACAGTACAGGCTGTGTATGTAAAAACAAGTAGAAATTTTTTTTAAAGTTTTTCCTTTTTTTTTTTGGCTCATTGGATTCTTCTACCTTTTGGCTACACCGACACAAAATTTGAGAGGCTAAACTTGTTATTAAAGGGCCAAGCGCCACTTAAACACAACCACCTTTTATTGCCATTGTGAACTTCCCTTACGTGACGACATGGAAATGGAGCCCGCGCTAAATTGAAAACCCCGCGGTAGGTTCATTATGTTGCCTAGCAACAAATTGAGTCTGATTGAAAATCGCGGGTAAGATGATGAGGATGTTGGCTTAGAACAGTCACACTGCAACAAGAATCCTCAGATTGATGGTAAATGGCTGCATACACACATAACATGTAAAATAGCATTAATATCATCCGTCACGTTGACAAAAAATAATTCAAATTAATATTTGAAAAAAAGGGAGTTGCACATTACATTTGTATACAATACACTTATAGCTTCATGATACCTGGAAATTACTGTTATTTTTAAGGGCAGTTAGGGGAAGTCATACAAATGGAAATAAAACAGAAGTACATGCAAAACAAAAAAAATAAGAGTTATAAACTAAACATTGCTCGAGCATCTTTCTGGGTGTAGTTTGCATTCTACCAGTGTGTGTGTTTGTGTGTGTGTGTGTGTGTGCGTGCGTCTCTTGTACGGTGTGTGTCACTTGTCTGTGTGTGTCAGCGTTTATGTGCTCGTGTGTGCACGTGTGTGTGTTGATTGAATTACACAAAAACCAATAGGACTTTTAGCTTACCAATAACTACATTGCCAGCATGATAGAACATTCAGATGTGAAGTTCTAATAAAACGAGAAAAACAAAATTCAGAATGAATGTCACCACAAGAATACAATGAAATTCTTATTACGGGCACAGGTTGAGCCATACTTACATTGGTATAAGCAACCCCCCCCCCCCCCCCCACACACACACACACTCACTTAGAAGAAAGTATTAAAATTTAATTAATACAGTTCGTCATTGCATTTCTGTCTAGCCGTTCTAGTTAGTTTGTGTGTGTTATCTATTTGTCAGGGAATTTGCATTCCAGACTGGATTTTGTGTGGCAGTAAACTTTCATTTTAGCCTTCTTGGGATAACCCAACAGTGTGTTATGTGTGTGGTGTGTGTGTGTGGTATATGTGTGTGTGTCATGTGTGTGGTGTGGAAAGTGTGTGGTAATGTGTGTGATTGTGTCAGTGTATGTGTGGTATAGGTGGGTGGTGTCAATGGTGTGGGGTATGTGGGTGGTATAGTGTGTGTGTGTCACGGGTGTGGTATATGTGTGTTGTTGTCCACATGTGTGTGTGTATGTGTGTGGTATATGTGTGTGTGTGTGTCACGTGTGTGGTATATGTGTGTGTGTGTCACATGTGTGGTGTATGTGTGTGGTATATGTGTGTGTGTGTCACGTGTGTGGTGTATGTGTGTGGTATATGTGTGTGTGTGTCATGTGTGTGGTATATGTGTGGTGTGTGTGTGTCATGTGTGTGGTATATGTGTGTGGTATATGTGTGTGTGTGTCACATGTGTGGTGTATGTGTGTGTGTCACATGTGTGGTATATGTGTGTGTGTGTCACGTGTGTGGTGTATGTGTGTGTGTCACATGTGTGGTGTATGTGTGTGGTATATGTGTGTGTGTGTGTCACGTGTGTGGTGTATGTGTGTGGTATATGTGTGTGTGTGTCACGTGTGTGGTGTATGTGTGTGGTATATGTGTGTGTGTTATGATAGTTTATTTTGGAAACATTAATATAATCCTCAGATTAATGACTGACATGATTACTAATCACAATTCCTCTCTTACAACTAATCAATAATTTAAACAAAACAGAAACTCCTTCAGTTGGTATTATTTTTGGTAGGCCACAAATATTCCACAATACCATTTTTCTGTTATCGTCAAAAGCAAGAGCTTTAGCTATAAAACAGAACTTTACTTCCCTATAATGTAATATATTACCTTCTTACTAGGTGTAAATGATACATAAAAAAAATACATTGATTTTCATTTTTGCTGGGGTGTAATAACCAAACACTTACTGTTATTTCTTAGAATAGTTTCTAGAATAGTTTAATGTTATAAACACATATAATTATAATACTCTTCAAGAAATGAAACAGTTTATTAACTGAATAAAAACATTGCATTTAAGTAAGATTACATCTACACCCATTTTTAATAAACTTAAGCAAATAGTCTTTACAATGACGACCAGTTTGTAATCTTTGGACAGTATACTTCAACTCCATGAAATAGTTTCATATTATGTCAATGTCAATCTAGGAAAAATTACAATCCCAAATTCATGGCCACAATAATTCACAGCTTTTTACTGTTAAACTAAGTCCCTTTTCCTAAGTACAGTCACATGTAATGAAAATTGCTGTTTCTTTCCATCCATGTGTGTGCTTATCTAGGGAAATTACTTTTTGTTTTGACAACACACATTTAAAAACCTACTTTATGTAGCATTATACACTAATATAAAACTGTATAGTAATGAAACATTTGTAATTATAGTTAGTCAATATTTTTAACAGAGCTTTAAATGTTTTGATTACCACAAAGTAAATTTTCATTGTGTCTAGAGGAAAAGCAATCTTCCAGTTTGCTCAAACTCCAACAACAACAAGTGATTATTACTTTTGCCCCATGTGATGTTTTTGTTATGTGCCTTCAAGCATGAATGTTGCATTTTCCACCAGGTGCATAATAACATTTGTGGACGTTTATCATCATACACTAAATAATTATATGAAGTTCATCTTTCCTGAATTGTATTTATTAGCATCATGTTAAATTTAAAAATTTACAGAAAAATTAAATACTTAAAACTTTATTTCCATTTCAACGTAACTCATATTATGTATCTTTGAAAATTTAATAGCTATATATACTACATTTTCTTATTTTACTGTCTGGTTAAAGTGCTAATAACCCCCACGGGTTATGAGTCACCTAATTTCATAGAAGGCATAATAAAATGGAGAAGAAGTTAAGATGCTATTAGAATGATTTAAAAACTGGGCAACAGTAATTTCTTCAAGTAGTTGGCCTCCATTGAAGATTTTAAAAATAGGCAACATTGAGAAGTATTATTAAGTTTCATTATTGCTTATACACTCTTGAATCAAATTGTGCAGGGTTCATGAACCAGAAGTAAACATTGGTGAAGGTGAAACTAGTTGTAAGTCAGTTCGAAGAAGTGGGCCCATCTCTTCACACAGTTATAGGAAACCCTTCATTTTACCTCTCCTATCACCTTGTTCACTTACCTCCCAGTATTTATAAATGTGTAAATAAATTGCAATATTCAATACAACGCAAATACTATTGGAAGTGAAGTCAAAATTATGAAGAATGGTACAATAACAGCTTTTTACTGTTAAACTAAGTCCTTTTTCCTAAGTAAAGGCATATGTAATGCTAATTACCTGATGCTAACTCACCAACAAGTCTTTATGTTATATGCCCATTTTTTTTTAATCTTGCGTCAATGTTACTTGATGTTATTACTGTATGATGATCAAAGAAAGTTTATCCTAAAAACAATGCTGAAATTACGCTGTTTCCACGCACTGCACTGCCTCAAAGGTGTCCATTGACAACCAAAAAAAATCGTAAATTAGTGTATAATGTGTTGATAACTAGTTTGTTAACCTCTACAGCCTTGTAAATTTTTTGTTAACTCTAATTACCAAGACAGTTTACAAATTTTGCTATGGTTTTAAACGGACTCTTTTCACCCTGTGTGCTGCTTTTTTTGCATCTGAGTAAAGTGTTGCAATACCACACTACACTAAGTAACTTGTGAGAACATAATATTAGTGTTGTGATATTATCACTGTTTTTTCACGTGCTTTGATTATGTTTGCATATTTGCCCATTTCATTCGACATGAATTCCACTATCTCTCACATTTCAGCACTTTTTGGTTTAATTACCCTAGTTCATTATAATATGGTCTCACTCTTCATTACATCTTCATTGTGATGAATTCCATTATACTATGGATGAACCTCATATATATAGGATTAATTGGTCAGCCATAAAACTGTTTGACTTATCAACGAAATCAATAGGACAACCCTAGAACTCATGAACTTTACCAAGGTAGTAGCTAGGTAGATAATAATTGCACATAGTTGTAATATTTACAAGAGTCTGGAACCGTTGAGTACTGAAATTTTTTCTTTACCTCACAAAAGTAACTAGTGTCTCAAAACTATTGTTTTTGAACATTTTTCTTGACCTGTTACAAATGTGACACAAAAGGTTACTAAACTGACTAATGTCCTTTTTTCCCCCCCATTCTCAGCCTGTGACCATAATTGAGAAAATGTTATCCTATCACTGCAATCTGACCAACTCTACCCACATTTGACTGCAAGAAAATCAATGAGTGTGTGGAAATTGACTTTGCTAATTGGGTATAGTTCCATAGCAAGATAAAAGACTTATGCAGCCAGTAATAGAGAATGAAGTATGGCACCATCCACGTGTGTGGTGTATATGTGTGTGTCATGTGTGTGGTGTATGTGTGTGTGTCACGTGTGTGGTGTATGTCATGTGTATGATGCTATTATATAGCATGGAACTGAAATATCAATAAACTACAGGGATTTAATTTGACTACTAGACTTTGTGTAATAACCTTAACTTGGCTATCAAACTGTCAATAACCTTAATAAAAAAATACATACAACAACACACAAAGGAGGTAGGACAGCTAAGCTAAGTCAAAACATTTAGTTAGTACCTGCTAGTGGGGCACAGTGAAGATTAGGACTGAAATGCGAGCCCTCATCAGCCATACTTTCACGGTATGCGGCTCGTCTAGTCTAGTCCTTCAAGTTGTAGTTCCCAGCAGTGCAGCGCCTCCAACAAAGACTTTTTTCCTGGGAAACAGTAGAAGTAAACAACGTCTGACGTAATCCGTAACGCGGACTTATTATGGAGTTCGGCATTGGTGTCGCCAGAAAATTGAATAGCAACGTTTAATACCGGCTTTCTCGAATTAACTGTTTTCTGTGTGCCTAGTTTGCACCACGTATATTTAGCAAATCGTACAGCGCCTGGCCTTGATCTTGGAATCAAAATACTCCTGAAAATGTGTTCTACACGATGGTATTAATAACTCATTTTTCAAATTTTAACGCAATTGGTCCCTTTTCCCAAGTACTGTCACTGGTGATTAATTTGTTGTGATATCATATAAAAATAAGTCATTAAACTTGTTTTTTGATGAAAGCGAAATTCAATACTGATGATTAGACTTTAAGTAACTGCCAACAAACTAGCACATTAATATAAATGCAATGTTTTGATCAGTAGAAGTTATTGAATAAAATATCACTTTTAGTTCTATAATTAAAGCTTGCCAAGAATATGACTGAAAATTTCCTTCTTAACATGCTTATTATTTATAATTAGAATAATGACAAAAACACTTAGTATGCTTTGAAAAAAAAATCTATTCTACACCTCCATGAAAACGTTCTAATAATGTTAAAAAAATAGACTTCCAGATGAATACAATGTTTAGTGAAGCATTAGATAAAATATTGAGCTAATAAAGACGTTCTTTAATATATCATGTACTGACCCTTTATAAAAACTAGATGGACTCTTTAAACAAAGGCAAAATGTGAAGAAAATCTCAGTTGTCACCAAGGAATCGAACCCATGACCCCTGGCTTTAACCACCATAGTGCTCTAGTTTGGTTGTCGTAGCTCAGTGGCTAAAGCCGAGGGTCGTGGGTTCGATTCACGACAACTGAGAGATGTTTTTCATAGTTTGCCTTTGTTTTTCTTTAGACCCCTTTAAGTGAGAAAGATTCAATCAAGAATTCTTTATAGAAAACCTACATGTGCCACTCTAGCCTTCTATTGATACAGGAAAAATTGGAGCTAGGGAATTGTCTTGGTGAAGTTGAGACTCTCTCTGAAAATCCTTGGAAAATGTGCCAGTATATGACTTTCTCTCTTGGAATACTCGCACTTTGACCACAGAGACCATACCTATGAATAAAAATTTTAAACAAAATGCTTAGACGCTTTAGTGAAGCTTTATCATAATATATAGTATATAAATATAGTTTCATATATCACAGCATAAAAATTTATGCTTAACACCGATTTATGTTAGCATAATTTTTTTTTGATTTTTTGGTAATCTATTATTCATTATAATACTTGTTCTATAATTGAAAAAACAATGCTTGAATTTTTTAACATTTTCTGAAAAATTCAAGTATTGTTGTTGTTTTTTCAATTTGTTATTAAACTCCTGGTTTTTGCAGAGCCTGTCACATTAGATTGTTCATTACTAATGATTTTTACCAGTCTGTAAAGAATTACTTCAATATTATTATTCTTACGTGGAATTGTTGGTAGGTGGATCCAGAAAATACACGTTCACACAGTTACAATTTCCTCCACCATGTTCAGCTTGAAAGAGGTTATACTGAACTGATAAGCCAATTGCAATTTCACTAAATGATTCAGTATAATTTAGCTGATAAGTTAAATTAGAAGGACTTTTACTTAAGGTGATTTCAACACTGGAAGGCTTGGGTCCGAAGAAATCAGAATAATTGTAGGTTAATAGTACTGAAGTGCTTGCCAGAGCATCATCCCCACCGCAGCTTGTATTGAGCCAGGAAACTCTAATGCTCCTGGGATAGCCGCTGGAAGCTAGTAGCTCAGTAATTAACAATAAAAATAAAGTTAAAGACTGAGACTTCATTACTACAGCTCAAGTTACGGCGATTTTGCCAATTCGTTCTGCAGACTAATGTTCCACCGGCCGCTAAAGTAGTACAATACTGAATATATTTTACGCAATTTGCGTAAAGTATCCGTACTCAGCGAATTAAATTCTTAATCGGCGAGCGAGCGTAGCGAGCGAGACACTTACAGGGGTAACACAATTGAAAATCGGGGATGTTTGTTGGCGAACGAGCGAAGCGAGCGAGACAGTATTAGGGGTGGATAATGCAAAATCGGGTATATGTTATATATATATATGTATGTATGTATGGATGGTACGTATGCTCTTTAAACGCGCGCGCGGGGAACTATTTTCTCCTAAAAACACGGCTATTTAGGCTTGACTCCAGTTTATTCTGAAACTACAGCATTAAGCAAACCTTACTTTATACTTAAGCTCCAAAGTATGAGAAAATTCCTGCTAAAACGCTTGTTTTCAAGACACATAAAGTTGATTCAACAGGTTACTATGGCATTGAAGACCCTTTTCCAGACTTCATTTCAAAAAACTTCGCCGTTTTTCGTTTTTTATGGGGGGGGATACGGAGTTGCATGGTGTGGTTGTCTATCAGAGCCGTTGGTAGTCAGAATGCCGTAGTATTAATGATATGGAAGCTACAGCTACTCTTCTCGAGGGAAGCTGAATAAGTTACGCAATTCCATATTTGTTAGCTTACATATGACAAAATAACTCTGGCCTTTCGTTTTTTTGGAGCAAGAGTCGTCAACAGTGACTGGTAAATTCAAACAGTTCAGATTGGCTCACATTTGGTACTACAAAGTTACCACTGCTCAAGAAAATTGAGGTAAGAAAGTAAATTTTGTATTGGTGTGTGAAATTGAGTCTTTTGTTTTTGTTAGGTGAGAGCTGTGTTGTCAAGATTCAAGTAATTCAGATGGTCAAAGTAACTTCAATTTGATACTACAGAAAGTTATCAATACTCAAGAATGATGTAAGTAGTATTCCATATTTGTTGGCTAAAATTACAAATAAAACACTGGTTTATTTCAGCTGAGAGCTTGTTTCAAGAGTTACTGGTGATTGAGATTCATCAGCAATGGTTGATGTTTGATACTACAAAAGTTACCATTAATCAGGTAAGAGAGTGATTTTGTATTTGTTTGCTGAAATAAAAGGTCATAACTGCTATTATAGTGTTTGCATGAACTAAGCTAAAACATAGTAACAATACTTAGTTTTATGTTACCTAACATCAGGCTCGCTCGCCATTTGTGTTCAAGCTGTTTAGGCACCACCTATAATTGAGAACTATAAACTTACATGCCTTGAACTTGCGCACACAGAGCTGAGACGGCTGGCCTATCTCTGGTGGCCGTCGAAGCCACTTTATCACCTTATTGTTGTAATTCCCTGATATTCATTTGTTTTCTAATTACTTCCTTTCCCAAACTCCTCCTCCCTTTTACCCAACGTTATGTTTTCACCCCGTCACCCTTATAAGTTGTACCTGCGCAGTTTGATAATGATCTAAAAAGTGAATTGAATTGAAGTGCTGGCGGGAGCCTACGCCAGGCTGGGTTAGCTAGATATAGATCCTGGTCCTTCGGTTAGCTTATGTTAGTTTATTGATTAGTTAGTTTTATTTTGATTTCCTGGATCGGCCACCAGTTACGCGGTGAGCAGACATTTTGGTCCTTCGAGCCGGATCCTTCTGGTTGAGGGATCCGCGCCAGCACCAAGCGACCTGAGCGAAGGAGAGGACGCAGTGGCTCGCGGGAGCCAATTGAACGCTACCTACCTGTAGCCTGGAGTGAAGTCCTACCGTGACAGCCCCTTCGCTGGCCGCTCCGAACCTAGCCTAACCAATCAACCAACTACCTGCCTGTAGCATACCAGGAGATACCGTCCCTTCGCGACAACTCCTTTCCTACAAGACGCCATCTTGTATTCTATTTGCAGCGCATTCGCCACACGTGTAGCAGCTTTGCCGCCAAACCTGTCAACGTGACGACCCCTTACCTGCCAACGACGACTTTCGGAATTGACTACCCTTTATCGATCGGGCCTGCTCAAGATCTCAGAAGGGACAACCCCTTACCTGACTGAGTTTGAAATCAACGACCCTGTACCGATCGGGATTTATTTCTGAACTTTGTTGTTGTTTTTTCCTGGAATTGTCTGCGGTGCATTCTTGGGAATACTTTCTCCAGATTGGGAATATCTACACTTGGGAATACCTACCAGTCAATCAATCTACAGCTTGGGAATACCTACAGGCTAATCGATCAACCAACATGGCAGCATTGGGAGCGGAACTGGATGAGATTCGACACCTGGATGACGTCGAACTCCTTATCAGGAAGAGAGCTACTCGTCGAGGGTGCCTCACACGTATCAACAATGCTGTCCGGAAGATGTCATCTGAAGGAGCAGCCTCTCTCAACAGCAGAGACCTGGACAGGAAGAAGGTGGAGGCAGAGAAACACTATGCCATAGCAGAAGCCATCCAAGACCGCCTGGACGCCTTGGTTGTCACAGATGAGCAGCTGAACCAGGTCGAAGAAAAGGAGCGGGAAACCCAGTCAGAGGAGTACACTGCCCTGATGAACGCTCTGGAGGCTGAGCGAGACAGGGCCTTCCTGGGCATGGAGACTAGGATGCTCATAGACGAATTGCAGGAGTTAGGGGAAACGACCGACCCATCTACACCCACATACCAAAGGAAGTATCAGAAGACTGCAGACCGAATCACAGAATTCAAGAGGAGGATGCAGATTTACTCAACCAACCAAGAGCTGAAAACCTATGTCCAGAAAGTCAACAAAGCAGTTGTTGTTCTGGATGTCATCATCGCTGACAAATTAGCTTCCAGCAGTACAGGCAGGGAACCTACTGCTTCACCAGCTGCCCCTGTAGCCCTGGATGAACCAAGAAGGGCTGCTTATAGGACTAACTTGGCGGTGGACCTCCCAAAGTTCAGTGGTAAGCCTGTTGAATGGAAGGGGTTCAAGGAATTGTTTACCTCAGTGATGAAGACAGCAGGAGTAGGGATGCCTCAATCAGAGATGAAGTGTCACCTGCTCAAGGCAATGGAAGCTCCAGCTGCAAAGCGCATTGTCACCAATGCCACAGGTGACCTTTGCTACAAGCAAGCACTGGAGGACTTGGAGGAGACATACGGCCGTGCCTTGGCAATTCTCCCCCACTACATCAATCAATTGCAACGAGCAAAGAGATGCTCTTACGACCCGGCAGGCCTCAGCAATTTCCGTGAAACATTTGAGTCTGTTGTCCGAGGACTCAAGGATTGTGGCTGTGACACTGGAGTAGCCATGTCGTGCCTGGATGACAAGATGTCAGAAGAGTGGTCTAGGCACCGTGGGGATGACGTTGGATTGCCAGAGATTCAGGATCTACTGGCATTCTTCAAGACTCGTCACCTGGCAATGCCTCAGAGGGAGGTGCATGTCAAACACTCCAACCCAACCAAGTCAGAGCCTAAGAAGACCCCATCAGCTGTCGTGAGGGTGGAGTCAGATAGTTCATCACAACAATGTCGAGCCTGTCAACGAGGGACTCATCCAATCAGTAGGTGCCGAACCTTCCAAGACTGGAGTGTGGAGGAAAGGCGCAAAGCAATCAAGGACTGGGGTTATTGCTTCAACTGCCTCAGCCATAATCATAAAGTCAAAGACTATGACTCCCTCCACACTTGCAGACGATGCAAAGGGAGCCACCATACATTCCTGCATCAGGAAACAGACTCCAAGCTATCTGCCGCCGCCATAAGTGAGGGGCATGTCCTGCTCACTAATCTACCACAGACTACTACTATACTGGCCACTGCTGTCTTTGTTGCTGTTAACCAAGGCCGACAGGCGGTGGGAAGGCTTCTCTTCGACCCAGGCTCCAGTGTCACCTTGATCACTGAGAGGATGGCGCAGCAGCTGAAGTTGAAGAGGAATCCATACCGGGAGCACTTTTCTACAGTAGCTGGTGACTTCGCCAGCCGCCATACAGTGGAAGTTGTCATTCAGCCAAGCTCTGGTATATCTCAGGTCAAGCTGAAGGTGATTGCCCATGTAGTGAAGCAACTCCCATCAACAAGACCTCCTGTGGACGTAGAGGCAGTTACCAAGCACAAGCTCCTGAAGGGAAAGCCACTTGCCGACCCTGCAATGGGAGGTGAAGTAGATTTATTGTTATCCATAACCGATACCAACAGGTGTTCCAAAGACGTAGTGGTCCACAACAAGGATAGGACGGCGTCGGTCACTCACACCAGCTTTGGTTGGGTAATTGGAGGAGCCTGGCCCGGAACTGAAGCTGATGGAATGGTTCTCAACGTTTAAGTTCATCCGGATCGCCTTGAGGAGAGCCTCCAAAGGTTGTTCACTTTGGATTCTCTGCCCCAAGGTTCACCACTGTCTGCCATCAACGCCAAGGTGGTAGCTCAGTTCAAGGACACCCACCAGGTGACGTCAGAAGGTCGGTACGCCGTAGCCATACCTTGGAAGGACCCGCGACCACAGTTAGGGACTTCCAGGGAGGCTGCTCTCAAGCGTCTCCGTCGCCATGACAACAAACTTGGTAACCTAGCCTCCCGGACGGCCTACCAGGAGGCAGTTGATGAATACTCCAAGACAGGGCATTCTGAGTTAGTGCCTGAGGAGGATCTATCCAAACCACCATCTCAAGTATTCTATCTGCCCCACCGGGGAGTCTACAAGGAATCTTCCACAACAACCAAGCTGCGGGTGGTATTTGACGGCTCCGCCAAGTCCTCCACTGGTGTCAGTGTCAATGATGCCATGGAGGCAGGGCCAAACTTGCTACCTCTGTTGCCATCTGTGATGGTTCGGTTCAGGATGTCACCTATTGCTCTGTCCTCAGATATCTCCAAAATGTTCCGGGAGATTGAGCTTCTGGACCGGGACAGAGACTATCACAGATATCTTGCCAAGGACAATAAAGGAGAAGTCAGAGACTGGAGGATGCGCCGCCTCACATTCGGCATCAAGGCCTCTCCCTACCTGGCGACTCAAGTTCTGAGGCAGCTGGCGGAAGATCACGCCAGCACACACACCAAAGCAGCTGCCATTGTGCAGCAGCAATTTTATGTTGACGATTGCCTAACTGGTGCTGACTCAGTGGATGAAGCTAAACAACTCTACCACCAGCTGCGTCAACTCCTCAAGCTTGCAGGGATGGAGTTGAGAAAATGGAGATCAAATAGTCAGGAGTTCCTGAATTCCATTCCAGAGGAACTGAGGGAAAACTCCGACTTAATCATCACAGACCCTTCTTTGTCTGGCAAGGCCTTAGGTATTCACTGGGATACCCAGGGAGACCAGCTGTTCGTTGCGTTACCTAGTGTCAGCAGCTCGGAGGTTGTCACCAAGAGGATCATAGCATCCATAGCTGCCCAGGTGTTCGATGTTCTGGGCCTCTACTCACCAGTCACTCTTCTACCCAAAGTCTTGTTGCAGTCACTGTGGAAGGCAGGATCAAGTTGGGATGAACCTGTTCCGGAACACCTCGAGCAGGAATGGAGGGATTGGCTCGGAGAGTTGCACGTCTTGAAACAGAGTTCGGTACCTCGTCGGCTCATCACACGGGACCAGCCTATTCAGGATATGCAGCTGCATGGCTTCTCTGACGCCAGCTGCCGGGGGTATGGAGTTGCTGTGTACCTAAGGGTACTCTATGTTGACACTCTCGTCACTACTGCCTTGGTGTTCGGGAAAGCTAGAGTCGCCCCTCTCAAGACAGTCAGTATTCCTAGGTTGGAGCTGGCTGCAGCTCATCTGCTAGCCAAAGTGATGACAATGTTGGCTAAGGAGCTGTGTCTGACGAAAGGGGTACTCTATGGCTGGACTGACTCCATGGTAGTCCTGGCTTGGTTAAGAAGATCTCCTGACGAACTCAAGGTTTTTGAGGCCAATAGGGTGGCTGCCATCCAGGAGGCTATGGAACCTGGTCAATGGCGACATGTTCCAACCAATGACAACCCGGCAGACCTGGCTTCCAGGGGCTGCACATCCAAGAAACTATTGGAGAACTCCCTGTGGTGGAATGGTCCAGACTGGCTGGTTCTGTCACCAACTCAATGGCCTAATCGGCTTCTCCAACGTCAGCAACCTGATCATGTCAAGCAGGGGTTGAAGACGAGAGCTGTACTGATGGCTCCCCAGCCAATCACCAACCCATTACTACTCCGATGGTCATCCTTCAATCATCTTGTTAGGATTGTGGCTTGGATCAAGAGATTCTGTCACAACAGCCGGACCAGCAGGAACCAGAGGAAGTTAGCAGCCATGTCAGTTGACGAAGCCAGTGCAGCTAAGAAGACCGTCCTCAAACTTATTCAAGCTGATGTCATGCCGGAACTGATTGGGGCTGATCAACCACCCAAGGGCCACTACCTGGCCAAGTACCAGATCCAACACAAGGAAGGACTGATCCTCATCTGCAGCAGGGTGAGATCAGATAATCAACCAAAGACTTACATCCCACTACATCTCAAGTCACCGGGGACAAGAGTGATGGTGGACTCTCTTCATGAAGAGCTACATCATGCCGGGACCGGAACTCTTCTGGCACACCTAGCTGAACGATTCCACATTCCCAACATCAAGAGATATATCAAGGGGCTGGTACGGAGATGTGTACCGTGCCAGCGTCTCTTTGGCCAACCTAAACATCAGCTGATGGGGCCTTTACCTAGCTCCAGAACTGATGTGGCATTACCATTCCAGTCCACTGGAGTGGACTTTGCTGGTCCCTTCACCATTAGGGTGGGACTACCCAGATCGAAGAAGACGTCAAAGGCTTACCTGGTTGTATTTATTTGTATGCTGACGAAGGCGGTACACCTGGAGGTCTGTCTCTCACTCTCCACGGAGGCGTTCACACAAACTCTGAGGGACTTCTGTAACCGTCGGGGAACACCAACCGACCTGTACTCAGATAATGGCTCAAATTTTCTCGGCACTAGGAATGAGATCCTCCAGCTCCAGGACTTCCTTGCTGCCAAGAACACCAACAGAGCCATCAACCAACTCACAAAGACCAAGCAATTCAGGTGGCATCTTAATCCTCCAAGGGCTCCACATATGGGTGGACTCTGGGAAGGAGGAGTAAAGGCTGCTAAACGAATCCTGTATACTCTGCTGAAAGACCGGATAGTCACGGCAGAGGAGCTGAGGTCACTTTGCATAGAAGCCGAAGCTGTGCTGAATTCGAGACCCATACTGGAACCGGCCTCAACTGACCCTGACTCCGGAGTTGCACTCACTCCAGGGCATCTCCTCACCGGTAGGAATCTTACGTCACCGCCACCAATGAAGGTAGACGTCAATTCCAAATCATCTACGCTGAGGAGGTGGAACTTCATTGCTAGGCTACGTCATGACTTCTGGCAGCAGTGGAGTTCCCGGTATCTCCAGTCCTTGGCCAAGCGACAGAAGTGGCAGCTGCCCACCCGTGACTTCCGAGTGGGTGATGTGGTCATAATCAAGGATGACATCCTACGTCAAGCGAGAAGGTGGCCCCTCGCCGTCATCACCCAAGTCTATCCTGGACCTGATGGACACGTCCGGACTGTGACGCTTCGTTGTGGTGGTGGGGCTACCTACACTCGAGCAACCAACAGATTGGTGCTGCTGATAGCAGCTGTTTACAAGGACCGCAAGACTCCCGTCATCGCCTCCCCCCTGGAGGATGTTTAGGCACCACCTATAATTGAGAACTATAAACTTACATGCCTTGAACTTGCGCACACAGAGCTGAGACGGCTGGCCTATCTCTGGTGGCCGTCGAAGCCACTTTATCACCTTATTGTTGTAATTCCCTGATATTCATTTGTTTTCTAATTACTTCCTTTCCCAAACTCCTCCTCCCTTTTACCCAACGTTATGTTTTCACCCCGTCACCCTTATAAGTTGTACCTGCGCAGTTTGATAATGATCTAAAAAGTGAATTGAATTGAAGTGCTGGCGGGAGCCTACGCCAGGCTGGGTTAGCTAGATATAGATCCTGGTCCTTCGGTTAGCTTATGTTAGTTTATTGATTAGTTAGTTTTATTTTGATTTCCTGGATCGGCCACCAGTTACGCGGTGAGCAGACACAAGCACACCACTAGTTTGTTTATATATATGTTTGGACGTATGTATGTCATTTTGTACTTTGACCCTCCGTATTTATGTGTTCGCTCCGCGTTCGACCCCGTTCTATTGGAGTTAGTAGCTATTTGTCACAGTTATAAGCCCTACTCAACTGCATTTACTTGTAAATTCATTGTCCACTAGACGAACCACGAAGGTAAGTCTTGCGTAGGTATGTTCAGTTGTGTGAAAGTATTGTGCGTTACAACTACTATTAAGAATGTCACAAAGAAAACTTTAAATAACGTGACTTGATTTTGTTGCTTCTTTTTCAATTCAAACAGTTGCGGGGAGCGGTTACTATGTCATTGAATCCCCTTTACCGCATACGTAATTTAAAAACTCGACTTTATTTTAGTAGCTTGAGTGTTACTTGTTAAAATCAATCATTTAACAATAGTGTAGTTTAAGGCTCGCTCGCCATTTGTGCTCAAGCACACCACTAGTATTGTAGCTATCCGAGCTTATTTTTGTGCGTACACGGCATCCGGTTGAGACAAATTAGGAAATACCATCGTCGGAGTCGTGGTAGTAATAAAAACTTATTATTGTAGCACTATAAGCAGTCTTTTTCTTTTAATATTTCCAGTTTAATTTCTAATTTTATCTAGTTATGAATTGTTACTTATTTTAATTTTATGGGGAAATTGAAAGTGAATATTCCTTTTTTCAGATCTTTTGAACAACAATAAGAATTGCTGTCATTAGTGTGCTTCAGACCACTTAGCTACCACAATTGCTGCAGTTATTATAATTGTACCACCAAAATACATCATTTTATATACCAAATGTAGCAAAATCATTAAATTTGTAGTAGGTATGGATTTGTAGTAGGTATGGGAATTTGATAAGGTAACAAAGTCATTTTTTATTTCACTTCTTTTTGATGAAAGTAATTGGTGACAACCAGTTCTTTACTTAGTTAGCGTCATAGGATGGCTAGCATGTGTCCGAGTGGTAGCCAATTATAATCATGCTCAATTATTATCATATTCAGTTATAAAACTGGAGCTGAAACTTTGCAATGTACCTAGCTACTCTTCACAAAACCTAAACCATAAAAGAACAAACAGATTGTGAGACATTCTTCTTCTGTGAGCCTCAATTTACAACAGCCTTTCTTTCAGAACTGGTCTGGGAAGATTAAAGTTTCAGAATAGCACATGTAATATCAAAGATAGGGTTTATTACATTTACTTTTCATTTACTATAGTAATTTGCCGGTAACAAAAAAAAAACTCCAAACAATCCTTAATACATGTATACAAGGCCACATTTACCTGCAAATTAGTAGAGTAATAGCTTGCTATTCAAAGCAAACTAAAATATATATATATTTTACAGCTTCTGAATGAAGATGTACCGGCAGTTGAAGTTTGAGTATGTTGGTGGGGCTTCCTAAAGACCAAGTCTTTACATGTAGACCACACCTACTTAGAAGATACCATCTCATTAAATGAGTTGAGTATTGACTATACTATTAGTTAAATCGGTAGCTAAGACAACTTCAACATGAGATGACAAAGTAAGATAATTCATCCTCACAAGTCAATAACATCAAATAGCATGCAAGTGCAGGTGCTACTAAAAGAATTGTATTACAAATATAATTAAAATGAAGAAAATCGTGCAATAGCTAAGCATGATTATGGAGAAATTGAGAGAATTATAGAGAAATTGGCTGTGTTTGGTTCAGTGTCATGTCCGAAGGTTTCATTTCTGTTGGTTGCTGTTATTCTTATTATTTGCTCCACTAGGTACCACATGAGATGATTGCCGCTAAATGAAAACAATAATAATGCATTTGTTTCAATTTTTGAAAAAATTAGCAAATCACAATAAGACAATTAATTCTAAGAAATAAATAAAATTTTTGCATAATTCTTGTAATTTGGACTATTATATGTTATGCTTAGGGTATGTTTGTACAAAAGAATAAAGTGGTCTTAAAATTTATTTTAACAGATAATTATCATATATACACATAATGTACCCATTTGTTTCTCTTCTGTTGCCACCATTTTCTTCCCTGATCCCTGACTGGTCTAGAAAATACCACTAATACTAGAAAAATGAAGAGACCTTGGAAGGCCATTAATATGTTATTAATGTAGGCAAGAAAATAGAGTCCTTTGATACCCACAAATAGACTCACTAGATGAGTAAGCCCAAGAACCACTACCAGAGATATGGAGGACTTTATCCAATTGAGGAAATGAATGGGCCTTTTTCTCTCTACTTTCTTCATGTGTTGCTGCCAACTGATCCTTGAGGCCATAATAAAGAACCCAACATTTATAAGCATAATAACTATAAAAGGTGACGTCATTGCCCAAACATAATGGGCTTTGAGGAAGCATCTGCAGCAGTCAACAAATTTTTTCATTAACAACAACAACAAAAACAATAATAACAACAACCACAAAAACAATAATAACAATAAGAACAAGCAGTTATTAAACAAGTAGTCTGAAGCATATACTTGAAAGTTTTTTTAGAGGGAATTGTTTCACCTCAAAAATAATAGGCATGATAAAATGCACCACATTTCTAGCTGTAACCACTATAAGACCCCTACTATAATTAATGTTTGATATTATAATGTTTGTGTACTCTCAGGCCTTATACATTCAGCTTGTAAAATTACTGGATGTTGACTTTTCAAACACATGTGTAATATTAAGCGAAATTGCTCCTCACATTTTATTCACTAAAATTTGATAGATGGAAAATAGCTGCATATATCCTGCTCTGAATAAGGAAATAATTGCCTAATCTCTGATAAATTTTTCCACATCTTATTTCCTAACATTTGATGGACATCAATATAGCTAGTTAAAAATAAAAATAGCTCATATCATGTCCTGCTAAGAATAAGGAAATTTTTACCCAAACTCTGATCCATAATATGGTCCACTGGGTAATAGGAATCCAAGAGGGACAGTGAGCAAGCCCATGTAGAGAAGTGGCACTCCATATCCCACTAGAGTATATCCTACCATATACTTTACCATATTAGTGTCAAATACTCTAATTAGTGCCACATAAAGAGCTACACCCTCCATTAGCATCCACATGAGTGCACACAGGAAGAAATAGTGTAAAAGGACTGCAATGACTTTGCAGTGAGTGGGTGGCTGACTGGGAGGAGTTCCAGTCTTGTCGACACCAGACACGAATGTTATCTGAGCGATAATGAGGGAGAGACACAAGTTGATGTGGATGTAGTTTCTTATCACCAGCAATGGCCTGAGGGAACATGAGAAAACATTAAAATTTAAATGGTCATTGTTTGATTTCTACTGTCTACTCAGAACCAATACAATTTTTTTAATACTGATACACCTAATATTAGTTATACTACATCAAGGATGCCTCTAAAAAATCATACACATTAAATTACTTACCTTTTCTTCCATTGGAGGTTCAAGTATATGAATATTATTATAGTTGCTGTCATGGCTACCACTGATATGGATACTCCAATATAGCTTATAAGACTCTGGATATTTGATGGTGACATTTCAGAAAGTTGTTGAGGGCTGAGCAAGATGGCGAAATGAGTGAGATGATTGCATTCACAGACAGTCATGGAGGTGGATGATAAGACATTGCTTTTGGTACATCCCCTTGTAGACCACTTTCCAATTTTTAAAATCGAACTGTACAAAATAAAATATGGTATAAAATGCTGTACCAATTTTTGAATTTTTATAATAGACAATCTCTCTCTTTATTGTATTGTTAAAAAATATTTTAGAGGAAAGAATACGAGTCTAAATTTGATGCCAATATTATGTGATTAATGATATTAAATGCCATTTTTCATTTTTTTAAGTAATATTACAATGAAATAAAGTCACATAGTTATTAATTATTGTATCATTTTAGAATCCAATGGATTGTGGTAAATTCAGAACATAACAGTAACTTCCGACCTATTCATTCTTTTAACTCTTCTCAAGGCTGAATTATTTTCTTTGCATGCTAATTAAAGTTTTGCCTATGCTGCATTACAGTGGCTTTCTATAGTTTAGCGGTAATTTTTAGTGATTAGGCTTAAAAGACAGATAAGTTAGTAATAGCATACAGGAATTTCTGGGTCTGCCCCTCGTGGTGCTTCATTATAATATTTTCTGTCTTACCTCTCAGAATTAACAATATCCAAGAAGACACATGAGATATACACATGATTTTCTTCAGCTATTTTCTGCAAAGAATAGAGTCACAACACTACTATCCTGAGATAACTTTGTACCATTAATCAATATAAATATGTATACATTATGTAAGTATGCATATTATATAGAATATGTTTGGTACTATACTGATAACAGAATATGTTTTGTTTTTCTTACTATTGAAGTATTAAAAGAGTGATCAATGTGATCGTATTATTCTATTATTGTAGCTATTCACCTTAACTATCTCAGAGTGAGGAAATACAATAGTGACACTGGACTGCAAAGTAAAATTACTGGTTGGACATCTTCCTCTACCACACTGAAGGGAAGATGCCAGGAGATATGAAGAACCAAGTATACTATAAAAATCCCAGATAATTAAAATATTTAAAGAATTATAAAAACGGCACACAAGCTGAACACTTGTGTGATACATAATAATGACATATTTTTAACAATTAGAATCACAATTGAATTACATGATCAGATATATAGCAGTGGGTTAAGCAGCAGTGTATGCAAGGGGGGTTACCATAACTCCCTTTCAAATTTATAATATTTACTCTTTTTAATCTTTTAAAATGGATTTAATTGAAAGCACTATAAAAATATAATAATTATTTATTGTTATGATACAATCTAACCCGATAGCACTGTCACAAAACCACAATGTTATGCTGACATGACATTAAATGAATGAAACTATGCTAGAATGAATCCAGAGAGGCGGGCAGAAGCATCAAGATATTCAACTTTGTTTTAGTAAAAAACAAAGATCAGTAAAAGAGTCAATTAGAAAAGTGATAAGGCTCACTAAGTGAGATCGCTAGCAACAGCTACAGACCTAACACTTCACCTGTCACTCATATTGCCTATGAAACAAAAGTTAATCAAATAGTGTTTGTTAGAAAATATGTACTATATAGAAGTCAGTGTGTTTCAAATAACTATATTGCTGTTGCTTTGTATCCATTATATATAACCTTACTTTCAACAATCCTCCTATACCCCTATTAATTGAGAGGAGGGCACACAGGGCATAGCTGATGCTAGCAAAAACAACCAAGGAAGTAACTGTTATATTGCTGATGTGACCGTGAACAGCTGATTATTAGGCTACAAGACTGTGTAATAGTGTCTTTTATCACACCCTGCAATTTATTTATTCCAGGTTAAAAAGGGGTTTACACTAAATGGGCTTTAATTGAAAAAATCTTCTTTTTAATTAATGCTCAATATCTGCATATAATTACAAGTACATACATTTGTTATAATAATTAATAGCAACAAGTGGAATTGTATAGAGCTAACATAAAATAAAAAATACCTTGAATTATAATAACTCAATGTTTTAGACACATTGATTAGAGCAGATGCAATTGTAATAGAGCTTCCAATTCTTTTAAATATGTGAAAGAGCTGTGGTGGCAGAGTTAAGGATGCAAAAGGTGGCACATTGGACAGCAATGCACTATTAATAGCAGTGATTTCCATTTGATTGGAGTCATTTGTAGATAATGTTTGAAGAACTATATATATATATATAGATATATTGTGCATGTACACAAAATATAGCATAAAAAATGTGATAAAGAAAAATGTGATTTAAAGGCCATTTTAACAAGTTATTACTGCTATTATGCATTGGTACATATATAGCATTATCAAGTAAAATAGCAAATCAGTATGAGATGTCATTATCATTTCAGCCATTCCATTACCTATGTTGGAGCTTGTGAAGGATTGATTTGGTTGAAAGGTGTTAAACATTAGATTGTCCAGGGACAACAATATGGTAGTCATTACAATTCTTAAAATTCTCGGATCGTTCTACAAAATGATATTTAATTTCCAATAAGAGACAAATTAATGAAATTCTTAATGAGAGAAATGAAGTCATCTTACTATAGCAGTTGATTGCAAGATATCACTTCCGATGGCCACAATTGTCTATAAAATAGATATGGTTATATACTATCTGTGATTAAAAAACAATTTCTAAATTGATACTTTAAGTACTAACTTTCCATGTCATACCTTAGCAATATTCCTTCTGTGCTATCTATACTATAACAATTAATTATATAGTATAAAGCTAAGGTAGAATTAAAACAAAAGTTTTAAAAAATTATAAGCTCAATACTATTTTTTTAGATAACTTAATTTTTTCTTTACCTCTAAAGTTGAATTAGACAGTGATTCATTGCCTGCCCCTGCTATTATTTGACTAAGCAAATATGTCACCACAAGGGCATCAACATCAGTCTTACTGGTAGTTATGTTCTGAAATAAAGAAGCACGCTCTTTGGTAGTCTATGAATCAATCAAGAACGTGATCAGTAAAAAAATATTAACTACTATATAGTGTCTTCACTATAAGAGCTGATAACTGCAATAGTGTTGGGCTCATATCCCAATATACCATGATAAACTGATAAACTCTTTGAATGTCTGACTGCGAGTGACAGAGTAAGCTCTCTTTCGGACAATATTTGTATTGTCCTTATATAAACACATCTTTCAAAGAGTTAGCTTAATAATCACTAAAACAAGAATCTGTAAAAATTGCTAATGATTGTAAAAATTCACTCCTGCACACTATTTGAGTAACAGCACCCCAGACCAAGCATTTGTAGAATTAACTTTCTTTACTAGTAATTAATACGTGGAAGTTATTATATGCAAGAATGTTATAGTGACTTATATTCAATTCAATATTCAACTTAAAAATAACAGCTTAAAATAGGCTTGTCTAACTGCAAAATTTTATGTGTTATAATTGAGGGTACTCATTGCAAGAAAACACAACAATGGAATGAATTAAGTACCAGGGATGCCTATGAAGATTTAGTATATAGCAATATCAAACTTTAAAACTATAAAAGCAATATCAAACTTTTGTATTAGTCTTCAATTGAAGTCTTTTTTTTTAATGAAATGAAAAAAATGTGAATTTTAAGAATTACTAATACTATACATTTATGTGTATTGTATGTTAACAAATTATATAGTCACAACTTGAGCAGGAATGTTAGCCTGCTGTGCACATGCCCATCATGTTTGCCCACTTCCTCCATGATTATAAAGGATCTGAAATTTAGACAGAAACATTTAAGCCATGTTTCCCCTTATATAAACCTCATTTTCAAAAATGGGAAGTTTGGTGTTTAATAGGAGGTGCTGCCTGGACACCCCAGTTTAAGCCTAATATTGTCTCCATTGTTAGTCATTACTGAATGATTTTTTAAATAAAGAAACTAGTGGATATAGGTTATTGGTATAGGCTTAATAGTTATACAATGTATTGGTGTAGAAGTTATAAGGGCTCAAAGTGGGGTGTCCAGACAGCACCTACTGGTAAACACCTTGCAAGGTGTTACTTAAAAAACCCATTTTAACAGAGCTCAAGTGAATAGTCTTACGTTAGCTTCCAATATGTTGGAAAGTTCTCTGCTAGAAATAATCTGAAATTTAAAAAATACAAAACCTCAAGAATATTTTGACTGAATGAAGTTACAGTGTAATTAACCTCTAACCTCGTTTCTGACTCTCATCTCTTCCCTTGCAATAAACTTACTGTCTTCGTTATAACCAACATTTGAAGTTTTTTCATATGATTTTGTGTTAATTTCATTGGTAAGATGTGAACAAATTGGATCTGAAAAATTGTAAAATTTTGTTAGTAGAGACCTTGATGCAATTGTTTGTGTTTCATTCAAATGTTGTAGCCCAAATGCTAAGCCAGATAGATCATTGCTGTATTCTAGTAGATCACCATTTCTAACTCGATCTTCTGTCCATGTTCTTGAACTGTAAGAGCATTTGTGTAGAATGATATAAATTTACCAAACTACATTAGTTATTTATTTGTTGAATACTTAGCATTCAAGAAAATTAATACTATGTTTGTTGGGCGTGCAAGCAAGTGAGTTGATGTTACATAAAAAAAACTATAGGTAGGCAAGCAAGTGAATCCAGTGGAACACCAGTACAAGAAATATTCAATTGAATATTGGGTACATAATGAATATCGAATTAAACTCATAGTACTATTGAAATGAATTAATTCTGATGTATAAGAGCTATGATTAATTTAAAAAAATGGAGTTTGTATATTGGTTTGTGTCAAATTTCTGTACTTCATAATATTATAACTATTCTCATTAACTTGATGAAGTCTGAACCTGTTTTAAGGGTAATACTATACAATTATATAATAGCCTGTCCATTATGTTCCATGGGTGTCACTCATACTTTACTTGACTAATAACTATAATTTAGCTCTAATTTAAAACACAATAAGTTCCATTATAGCTAACCTATTCTTTATTGAGACCTGAATATTCTGGACATTAACTGTTAGTCATGAATGTTTTCGATACAATCCTAGTTAAAATTCCAAACATGAGGTCAATCGTGCCAATTTTATTGGTATGTACCTTCAATTCTACCTACTGCTTCATCATTAGTGTAAAATTTATCACTTTAATGTGCACTACTAGTACAGTAGCAATGCCTTGTAAAATAATAGTATTATCATATTTATGTGGCTTTTGATAATGAAATTGGTAGTGTAAACACGCAAAATGTTGAACTTACTCTAATGATTGTGTATCAAACCCCTCCAATAGAACGGGTCCACATGAACTGTTATGTGACACAGTGTGAACTACTATGTTGTCTAATATCCAAACATCATTGGGTATACCCACAATGTCAGCCTTACTAGTCTGGAGCCAGCGAAACTGAGCTAACTCCGTCTGGTTAATACCACAAATCTCCATGGATACATTGGCAGTTGAGGATACATCGGCAGCTGAGGACAAGTCTAGTGGAATTGCTTCTTGCTGCTCAACCTGATAACCCCTTATAATTAGATTGCTCCTGTTTCCAATATAAATCTCATTGTTCTCTTGTGATTGGTTGTTGTAAATGAATCGGACTGGTATCCATAGTTCAGAAGAGGAAGACAGCCTGATGGAGAATTCCACTCCCTCGTTGAAGTCGTTTACAGTTACATAATTTTCATTGTTTTTGAACAGTATTTGAAATGATACTACCCTATAAAAATATATTGCTAGATGACTAAGTGAAAGATAAAACAACATTAAAAAAGAAAAATATAATTTCCAATGATGATGTATTTTATTCATGATAAAGTATAAACAATCCTTTCAATTAGCACTGGCTGTAGTGTCACAGAAAAGAAAAAAAATTGGAGCTTATTATTGAAATTTTAAGTATGACTGTACAGCTTTTCATTTTTAAACCCAGTTTCATTAATCTTGTTCTCTAATCCTTCATCAAAGGAACAAAATTTTTAAGGATTATTAGGATTTTGTCACATGTGTTATGGCAATAGGTATGACACTGCATGATTGAGATCCTACTCATAAATTTGAAGAGTTCAAGTTCAATCTATACATAGTTAAGCAGTACATGAAATTAAAATTTGGTGTTTGTTTTTTCAAAATTTTTCTCAGCCTTTTTTTATTCACTATGTATACTTTCTCTTTCACAGTTTTTTTTACACAATACGGAATTAAAACTGTTTGAAAGTTTCCTGGAAATAAACCCAGGTCCGCTTGCTCAACGCACTAGCTCTCTGCCATGGTTTATCATTTTGTAGTAGCTATACACTTAGTATTTCCTCATATCACATTGTTTATTTTTTAAGTGATTGTTTTCCTTCATAACCAGGAAACTGTTTGGTTCATTTACTTCCGGTGATAATAGCAGTAACAGTTGGAGTGTCTTGGTTGCTCATGGTTCAAACTTCACCTTACCAAAAATTTAGGCTGCATAATGAATGCTTGTAATAAGTTATTTGTAGCTAATAAAGATTCTAAGTTTCCAGTTGACACCAAAAAGGTGTTCTTACGGCACATAATTAGTGGTCTGTTGAGTACAAGACTGCAGCAAGCGGTACTACTCAACAGTATAAAGGCAAAACGTGAAGGATTTGGTAGTCGTGGGTTTTCGTAGCTCAGTGGCTAGAGCACTGGTGGCTAAAGCCAGGGGTCCTGAGTTTGATTCCCTGGCAACAACTAAGTGTTTTTTTCCCACATTTTGCCTTTGTTTCTCTCTAGACCTCTTTAGCTAAATGGAAAGTTTCAATCTAGAACTAAATTGTAGAAAAGTATGGTAAAATAACTATAAGTTTAACTAAAACTGAACTTCTTTCTAAATCAACATCAGATAAACTTACTGACACATTATCAATCTATAGACTAATCTTTTACTAAACATGTCACTGCTATAACTCAGAAACACAAAGCCAAAACAATCTAATAGTCAAAATCGAGGGTAACTTATGCATTGTCAGTAGTATTGTATTTGTGGTTGGAGTCATCAGTTTTAGTTCTAGTATAATCTCTTTTTCAACTTCTATTTGATGGAATAACAGCCTAAAGAATGTTAAAAATGATTCAGAAAAATTATTTCTATTTAGTGTCCAGCTAAAATTACGTAATTGAAACCTACAAAAACGGCACCAAATATTCCTTACACACAAAGAGATTTAAACTGCGAGGTATTATTTATATTGAAGGTTCTCACTTTATTGCAATTCATCTCTTCTGCCTTTAAGTTTTGCTCTATGAAGACTTACAATGAGAACTCTCAAAAGCATATGGCTCGAGGGATAAAAATGTTCAGCAGGGTTGGAGTACATGGTTAGGCTGATATGGCCTGACCACATTTTTTGAGGTAACTACATTTATAGGAAAAAACAACTGACAATTTATCAACGGACACTTGTTTAAACACTTTCATTTGCAAATAATGATCACATTTGTCATCATAGTTTGCAATGTAATTCATTATAATTATTTGATTAAATCACAATATCTACTTAGAATTAGGACATTTAATTACATATCTCTGTAACTGGCCCCACCTAAGACCACACCTTTTCCTGGTTTGACAACTAATTTAAAGCTTCCTCTGGCCCAGTTCATGTTCAATAGCTAACCAGTAATCATGGGGCTGTATTGTTTAGGTGAAAAAATCTACAGGCACAATTTGGGAAATATTTTGGTAATTAAAAAACTAAAGCAAACTCACATTTTAAATGGAGATTGTTCGCTGCACTGAAATGAATGTGATAGCTGGGGTGCATCATTTGTAGATTGGTTTCTAAATCCTTGTTTAATACCGGACCAATATACATTTATTTCTCTTTTCACACTGGCACTCCCACCACAAAGACTATATCTGCAAAAGAGAGCCTCTTATAATATATAAACCTCATAATGATAATAAACTATAGCTGATCATACCTAGCACCATCACTACAATTGGATTCAAAGAAAACGTCAACGCAATTGCATAGTCCTCCACCATGTTCCATTTGCATAAAAAAGTACCGAGCAGTTTTAAACGCATTATCATCTTCGTCCGCTACACCATTACAGGTTAGCGAGTAAAGTACTGCGCTATTGTTTTTTCGCAGGGTTAATGTGGAGGATGATGCGACGGAGCCGTCAGAACATAGATAAGTCAGGTTCACTGAGGTATCGCTGAGGGCGTTGTTGCCCCCGGGACAGTTACTCTCCGTCGTCGGCCATCTTACGCAAATAAAGGGCGGTAAAACATTTGAAGACGCTGAACAGATAGAGAATACCAGTAACTGAAATAGTGGGTATAGTTTTAGACATTCCATGATGAGCTCAAATAGAGGGAGAATGATAGTTACTGAGTTATATTGGTATTCTTGTGAATTCCAAAATCTATACTATGACATCATTATAGGAAAGATTGAGGAAGTGACTGAAGCTATGTAGAAATTTATTTCTGGTGTGACTAGCTAGGTGCAGCTACCCATATTAATATTTTCAATCAAATTCAGTAGTAGTAATCTTGTAAAGCCCTAGAGACAAATCCATGTAAACATCCCAGCAATCGTATCCTTTAGTCATTTAGTTTAGTTATTGTATTAGTTAACCATTCAATACTTACGATGGCCACTGTAGAGTGGTTGAAAGATCTATTTTTATGTTTGAACTATTAAGATTAGTTAATTGAATTGAAAAAAAATTTTTTTGGTACTATACGCTAGAATATTCTTAGCTTAAAAAAGTAGATTTTACAATAGCAATATAATGTTAGTAGTTAAATAATAGGGACAATTAAAAGGATGAAGAGCCTTATAGCTACATTTGAAACTAAGATCAGGTAGTCTTTTTTTAAATTAAAGATTAATACTATAAAGGAATACTAGATTTATGTTGTTGTTGTTTTTATTACACAAATATTCATGAAGTAGGTAAAGTTATTCTGCAGAAAGTCAGTACTTTTGAAGGTATCTTTTCTGTTGATCAGCAGTAACTAGCTGTTCTAATTTGTTAAGCAATTTTGTGTGATTTATTTTAGAAATCCCTTGGTTACATGAGCTTTGTTGTTGTTGTTGTTTTTTTTGTTTGTTTTTTATTTTTGTGACAATTTATCTCTTTGCTTTTTTCCAGACCCCTTTAGGTGAGAAAGTTTCAATCTAATTACTATAGTTTGCCCAATGTCAGAGAGTTATGGATCTTATCTGGCCACCAATTTATTAACTAGCTAGTTGCAGGAAGATGAAACTAACAGCATATCTAGTATTGCTGGAAAAATTATATACCGAGAATAAATGGAATTAAATTAATTATTGTGACCATGTGGTATACAAATCAACATTGTAAGTTAGACGTATATAAACCCATTTCTCTTGAGATCCATCATTATTTATCTACTATCTATGGTAACAACGTAGTTCATATCATTAATGATCCTTAATTGGAGTCTTATACAACTAGTTTAATATATTTTTTTAATTCAGATGATTATTTTAATCAGTATAGCTATAGCAAGAACAATTAGTAAAATGTGGTTAACTTGAAGGAGATATGGAGAAAGTTTCCATTATGCATCACCTGTTATGTAACAGAAGAAACTTGAGCTATAGATCCTTCATAATAAGGAAATGCTTCTACTGATAACATTGGATGAATCTATTTAGACAAACAAGTAAGTTCTTGTTCTACTTCATATTAAAGATCTAAATGTAAAAATAGAAAGATCTACCAGAAACATCAATCTTCACGTAGTTTCTCGATCACGAAGATGGCACGGCTACTGATTCCGCGGTGTAAAGATGTTTCGGTATTGGGGGGAGGGAGGGGGAGGGGAGGAGGGCTCTAAGGTGATGATTCTTAGTGTTCATATGAGAAATTTCCTCGTCAGATTGTGCCCCACAATTATGGAGGGGGAGCTCCAGCCCCCCGGAGCCTCTCCCTTGTTCCTACTCCACTGTGATTAATGTAAAGGACTAGCCTGCTCCTGAGAAGATGAAAGGTGTGGAATACAGTGTCCACTGTACGTGCTTAAGAACCTGTACTAGGGAAACTGGCCAGTGGAGAACACTGCAGGTATGTCCCAAAGAAAATAAAGAAGCAGTCAGAAGGGAACAGCAAAACAATCGAATCGCCATCAATTACAAAATCACTAGGCATAAATGGAACATAGCAGGGAAGAATATTGGCACAAGAGGAAGCTCACAGATGATGGATCAAGCAATACGATGATGAATTTGGACCATATTCTACCAATAGCTATATCACTTGTGGAGTGCTCATCTCATACCTCGCAATAATTAAAGTTTCTATATTGACATTTACCATTCACTCCTTTAGCATTTCAATCATTTTCTATCTATATTCTGTAGTAGCCAGCCATTCACTGTTAAACACATTATACTACTATCAATAACCCTTCTAATGATGAAATTTCTTGTGTCACTTCACTATTATAGATTTTTCATTTTAAGCAAATGATCCAAAAAAATTCTTTAAGTTTTAGTTAATTATTTTTAAATAATTGTTCTATATACCACTAGTCAATGTATTAATGGGCCTACACTCCAATTATAATAATAATAATAATAATAATTATTATTATTATTATTATTATTATTATTATTATCATTATTGTTATTATTATTATCATTATGATGGTGATGATGATGATGATGATGATGATGATGTTATAATTTTAATTTTGTAAATTATTTTTGTCATTTTTCTCTATTAGATAGTATTGTAGAAGACTGACAAAACAGTTTGTAGGTGCCCACATATTCCTTATTCAATGTAGATACAAATGTATGCAAATTTGACTAAGTAACATAACAGAGGAACTGGTCAATATAAAGTCAACTAAGAATAATACATTCTAATAATACAAAAGTAATTTTGAATATGCTGAAAAAAAATCATTGAAAACACATGTGTATAAACTATTTAGCTATGAGGAAATTTTTGAAGTCCTTATGGCTAGCAGAATCCACTTTTGATGTTGTAATACACTCCAAGGAACATCAGCATATAATACAAACAGATTGATGGAGTCAATTTTCTGGCTTCAGATATCTATAGAACATCATGATTATCATTGCTCGGAATAAATATGAAATAATATAATAATATATTTAATATAAACATAACTTGGCATTCAGCTTCTTCCTGAAGATATCCTTAAGGTCACTATGATCAGACTCTTCACAGTAATTAATTTAACTCTATGTTTGACACAATTAAACTTAGCTATGTATGAAAAGACTTCATGTGGATAGCTAAGGCTTGAAATTGTGTTAAAGCTTATTATCTAACTGGGTCAATAGTATGCAATACTTTATCTTACCATATTGTCATTGAGCAGAATATCTCGAGGACCTTTGGAAATAATAGCAAAAATATTCAGAAAATTGTTATTTTCACTGTGATTAGTTGATTCTGCAGACACTGTAAAAACCACCGAAGTGCCTTCTAAAGCATCATTACTAATTTGAAGAAACACTTCTATTTCCCTCATTTCTTCTCTTTTCAGTGATACCACCTGAGGGGTACAGTGGTACTTCAAAATAGAGGATAATTCCTGAGGAGACTCTGCTGCAGTAGTTTCTGGTTCAATTTTCAAGTTAAATTTGTCCTCATCACCAATATTGTGCAATACTAAGTTAATCATGGTGCTTTGTCCAGGATATAACGTTAGGTCTGAGGTCTGTCCTTCATCTATATTATGCATTGACAATATATTTACATATACTTATGTATATTAACAATAGTGATGCAGCACAAAATATTTCAAGTGAACAAATACTTAGGCATAAGTAAATACTATACTACATGCAAATTCTCTTGCAACCACTAGCGGTTATGTGCACCTGGCAGAGCCAGGATGCCTGTGCACTAAGCAGGCACTGTGAGCCCTGCAAGCAAAAGCTCCTGGAGCCGGGCTAGAAACTCGTAGGAGAACAGGCCTTTCCTCACAGCAAGTGGTGTAATCACCCGAAGTCACACCTGGACCATTGCTGTTCCATGAGAAAAGGCTTGAATTTGCACCCCAGCAAATGCCAGGTGGTACCCAACCACAGTTGGGTGGACTGGTGGGGCTGGTAGGAGGCAGATGGAAAATCAGATGGAAAAATTGCCTGAGTTGGGCTTGATTGAACCCAGGACCTCAGTCTCTGAGCCAAGGACACAACCACTACACCACACAGCTACCACACAACTTTAATACATAGACATAGGAACTGTAGCGGCCATAGTGACCATGGCTGCTACACTATTTGGAAAAAATCTTGCTAAACCCCTTGCACTTATGCATAGTATTTTGTGTTTGTTTTTATGCAGCCGATAACTAAAATTCCAGAAAGAAAGCTATTTCCCCAAGCAGTATACTGGATAGCAGTTTCTGCTGCCTCAGGCTTATCAGTCTCATGCATTGTTTATAAAGGAGATCTTGCGAATAAATAGACCGTAAGACTTTTTAAATCCTCTCAGTAGGTGGCCTTGAAGCTTACAGCAATTTATACTGCAATTTGCATCACTAGCTAAAGCCAGTAAGAAAGGGAAGCTTCAATGAGCAATGCTAATTCTGTTTTCCTTGCTAAGAGTTTTTCAACTGGAAAAATGGTACAGTTAAATTCATGACTCTTGTGTGAGTTCCACAAGGAATCAGTTTTAAAACTGTATGAATATTTTACCTCCTATTACTTTAAAACATATTTGCTTTACAAGGTAAGATAGCTAAAGGGTATGATTGATACTAAATTTCAATCATGTTTTCATCAATTTTTCATCACTTTGCCAATAATTATATCAATATTTTGATTGACTACATTTAAATGATTTAAACCCCACCTCATAATTATACTCATGGCAAGCCTGGTTGGCTTCTACACTTTAAAATTGCTTCCTACACCTACGTGCTAAGCTATTCAAACAAGTGATGTGCATGAGCACAAATGGCGAGCGAGACCGTGCACAAGCGAAGCACTTCACAAGAATCTATCAGTCCATTTCTAAAAGTACAAGTAGGTAGCCGTAGTGACCATACTTTATCTAGCAAATACAGAACTACTTTCTTACCTCACAATCTCATTCTGACTATCTTAGTTTCCAGTAGCTTTTGACAACACAATCACTCACAGCTACTATAAACGGCCGAGTTTTTTTTTTTAATTATGTCTGGTTAAGGGTCTCAATATCTTAAAACTTGACACTTTTCACCATAACATTTTAAGTCTAACAGTAAGTTTTAAGACCTAAGTGCGTCTTTTGGCATTTAGAAACAACTGAATACAAAGGAGTAAACAATTAAATTTCCTTGAATGAATAATCGAAATCTCTGTGGAAAAATGAAAAATCGAAAATTCTGTTTAGTGGAGATATGGGAAGGGGTAGACCATGAAGCAAACACAAAAATGCAAGTCAAAGTACAAAATGACATAATTATGTACATCAACATACAAATATCCCCAATTTTCAATTTTGTTACCCCTGATAGTATCTCACTCGCTTCACTCACTCACCAAAATACCAGCAAACAATGGGGTTTTTTTATTAAGTCAGTATATTATGTTGGTTCAGAAAAGAAACTAAAACTGTATTCATCCTAAATGCTCAACTAACACATTGTCAGTATTGTTTATACAGTAACTGTGATTACTTGGCTTTAACTAATGCAGCGATGTTACTGCATGTATTTGTACAACCAAACATAGGATCCCTAGCAAGTATGTCTCAGAACTGGAACACGGTTAAAAAATATTGCTACATGAACAGCTATACCGTTATTGGTTGTTCACAAACTTGTTCCTTTACATCTACCCCAGGTTCACAGATAGCCTTCAACATATTAGTTGTGATGATACGAGATCTATTGCTTACAACTGACTTCAAATTCCTTTCATAAAACATTGGTTTGGAGCGAGCATATAATTTCACATCAAAAACAAAGTTCCATTAAACTTAAACATTACAGTAAATCACTCTTGCTATAAGTAGTTGAGTGCAACCCTTTATCAAAAAATTGATACTGAGATAATATTGAGATACTGAAGTTGCCTAAAATATATTGGATTCATTTATGAACAGTAGAATACCCATAAAAATGCTGAGTATGTAACTTTTTCCAGCAATCTATCAAGAATAATTATTGCTACATTTAATAAGTTATACAACTAGTGATTCCGTTCTGTTCTATGCTAGAAACGCTTACCGAGACTTAATTTAATAGATGTTACCGGGATCACTGTATTAGAGACGTAGGTAACGCTGCATCCATGGCTGTCCACTCCGTTGAGCTGAAGTAGAAATGGACAATTTGGAGGGAGGAATGTCACCATATAACTACCAGGGCTTGTTTCAGTGAAATTAGCCAATGATTTTATAAGTTTTCCATTCCCTGTCAGTATGTTAGCAGTGTTTAATGAGATTTTGTTGGGTTTTAATTGGAGATGAGATATCACTTTGTGACCTGTTGAATGTGCACAAAAAACAATTCATTACAAAACAATACTTATTGTTGAGCTTTACTAGCATATTTAAACTAAAAGGAATATTAAAAGCATTTCAGATTCAAATTCCTACATCAAATGAAGTACCTGAGTGTGAACTCTCAGTGTTACACTATACACTAGCTAGCTATTACAAAGACCAAAAGAATAATTTATGTGGAGTAGTATCAATATGAATATGTCAATGTGTAGCTCATGCAAGTCGATATGTAAAGCTTGAGCAAGTCGATGCACCTCATGCAGTTAAATGGTAGATGTTAATGCTGTCTTCATATGAGAAGCATTACATGCAAGAGAGACACTCGTCTCACCAGTAGTTTCAATGGGAAACTCCAAGCACTCTGGTAAACCACTAAGAAAATAGTGCAGTGCATAACTACTGTGGGCAGAGAAATTACTTGCTCACATGATTACTGCTAGACTAGGGAGTATTACCACTAAATCTAGCTTTTTTCTGGAAAACTAAGTCGAAATATTATATCCTGGCACAATTGCATGGACTTAATTGTCCATGCAACATTTTGATGCTGTTTATATCATTGGGAGGCTGCTGTCTTCAAGATCCCCTATTAGATCTGACTGACAGACACACAGAGTACTGTAACCATTCGCCCATGCACGCTGAGGATTAATGATTCAAGTTTGACATCCTAGTAATAGCTCAAAGTATTGAATGCTTTGTAATGTCGACTTTTTTTTTTCCACATTTTTTCCAATTATTGTACCATTCATTTTTTTTCATTTCTTGAGTCATAAACAAAAGAAAAGCCTATTTATCATTTTATATGTGATTTTTTATTTTGCAGTAATTATACCTTGCAATATTTTGCCACTAATAGCCCTGTATCCATAAACGAAGGTTGGATCAACTTGATAGTACTTCTCTGATATCCACACTCTCCTAGTTCCTGTGATTCTGACACTATACGGTCCACTAGAGATAATAGAAATAGTCCAATTACCCCTCAAGGCGGGAGTCATAGTAGCACGTGCTATGTAGGTTCTTGAAGATTGAAGCAGCACTGAAAAATCTTTCCAAAGAGTAGCTGAAATACCTTATGTGATAGCATAAAATCAAAATTAATACAGAGTTTTATTTCATTGTTCATTGAACTAACCATTAGGAAGAGTTGCTGTAACCTGAACTCTCGACCCACTAATAGAGATAATGGCTTGATCCAGCAAACTATCTAGAGGGACGTTAAACTCCACTGTACCAAATAGACAATCGCAAACAAAAAATATCATAGTTTTGGGTGTGGTTGATGCATAACTCATGAACGATTCGAGGTTGCTCGCATCTGATTCATTAAAATAAAATATTTGACCTCTGGTAGCTGTTGAGATTTTGTTGTATGTCTCCAACTCGTGGGATTCTGAAGTGCAAGATTCTACTTCGTCGTTCTTCTTATCTAATCTTCTTGATGAGCTACTCTGGTGTGCATAATTCAAAAAGAAGAACACTTGTAAATCTTTTCTTGTGATCTTGTTTTGAATGTGCCCCAAGTGGTACTGGTCAGAAGGTAGGGAGTTTATGAATATGTATATTATTGAATTTCTGTTGGAATCGGTCAATATTTTATCCACAGTTGCAAAGGTGAATCCTTCAGTTCTGTCAAATCTGATTTCCTTTAATCTATCAAACAATGATTGATACTTTGTTTGGGATTTGAACAACGAGTTTCCACTTCTGATGTCTGCCACATAACGTATAAATACACATGATGTCATGGTTATGTAAATATTGTATATAATGCAAGGGATGAATTTTACATAGTTTGTCATTGATGAGTACAGAGATTAATAATATTTAATTATTGATAATTTTTCTTGGAAAGAACTACTACTTAATTTTTTTCTATTGAACATAATTAATCCAATTCTTTCTTTATAATAAAACATTTACCATTTCAATAAACTAGAGCACCAAGGGTGTGAACCCTCAGTACATTATTACACTAATAAGATTTCTTCGAATTACTTCAACTTCTAACTACCGAGGACACACGTGGGTAAGAGAAAATACGTGAATTATAAGTGATCACGTGACTGCGGTATGATGTAAACCAATGTATGCTGAAGGTAAGGGTTGTTGCATTTAGCTTGGGTTTGTTTGGAGCGGAAGTTTCTCCGCATTTACTCGGAAGCTAGCTCAAAATTTGAAAAAGCTATTCATGAAATTGAATGCTGACAGACAGACCAACACACTACTGTAACCCTCTCGCACATGCGTGCTGAGGGTTAATAAGAAGGAGAGAAGATACAAGAAAATAAAGTACTCATATTTAATTATTGGAATTTAACCAGCCCATTCCTCTTCATGTTGATTCTATTTGGTATATACCTTACCTGTTGAGCTGAGGGGTAATAACTGATCCTGTGTATGTATATAATATTGATTCTTGCGTGCTCTACGATTATTTCTGGTTTCTATGATTGAAGTAATGAATTTGTGATTCCAGTTACTGTCAACATCAAACACATACTTGACATCAACTTCATCAGAGGACTTTGGTCCCAACTGTAATCCCAAAAATAAGGCAAACAACTCGTCGTTGTCTACTTCCTTTCGTATATCCTCAAGAATACTAACCGTAGCTTCTTGCGCCATAGCAACTGCTTTGTCATGGAGATAATAGTGTGGAGACCACACCTCAAAAGGAGAATCTTTATTAATGCCTCCTTGTGCTTGCAGAGAGCTGCATTTGTCCAGGAATCCCCCATGGCTGCACTTGCCTAAGGGCTTGGGAATAGTCCATCCTTTGATTCTTACTTGATCCGAATAGCCACTGGTAAGAGTGCCATTACTTTTCAAATCTTTTAGGATATTATTGTGGCAAGAGTAAGGCCTAAAGATCATGCTGGCTGAGTTGAGTATATCAATGGAGAACACTATTCTTCCATTCTCACAGTTGTTGCAGGTTTGCGTCCGGTGATCTACCACATGCGATATTTCTTTGCCTGGCTTTCCAAGAACACTGTAGATCTCCTCGTTACCATTCTCTAACCAGTTTGAATGGCTATAAAAGTCCTGAATGCCATGCAACATCTGTCCACACTCCTTCCTGGCCACAGCAAAGTTTGATGACAGTATTTGAGTTACCATGTTGCGCCGTTTCTTTATCAACCGCTCTTGACCAGCCTGGAACTGCTCAGAATCAAAGTGAGAAGCTGCATCTAGAAATGTATCGTCTTCTAGGTCTACCATAATGTTGGCATCCACAATGGCTTGTGTAGCCTCTTGGACTTCTCTTGTTATCAGTCTCTGTTTTGAACCGTAGTATTTAGCAACTAGACTGTATTCATCCAATATTCCTTGCTGGCCGTCTCTGGAGTTTCTTCTCCTAGCACGTTTGTGCTCACTCAACAGTGTGGCGGATACTTGACGGAGGGCATTTTTCGTTATATCGCTGTGTGTAGACACTTCTCTGAGTGGAGGGTTAAGTCCGTTTATTGACCAAGCCAAAAGCTTTGTGGGTATAAACGCTACTGACAACGGCACAAAAGTGCCCATTAGAAAAAAGATGAGCGCTGCAGCTATCATATTAGACTTTGCAAGCATTTATTTTCGTTCCTTTAGCAGCGGCAGCCGGAGTGTAGTGCTATGCTGGCGCGACTTCAACCGCTTTCAAAATAGTGCGGCTAAAGTTCGCTTTTATTCTACTGCGCGCCGCGTCGGGGAAATTTTGTTTCTGATTCTCGTAGCCTTTTACTACATAGCTAA